>Ga0302326_10000174_pt1 | contig 185938 bp, 162 predicted proteins | sample Palsa_T0_3_FD_202264 | JGI IMG/M metagenome (GOLD analysis project Ga0302326, IMG submission 202264) | Peat permafrost microbial communities from Stordalen Mire near Abisko, Sweden - Palsa_T0_3 | ecosystem: Environmental > Terrestrial > Soil > Palsa > Peat permafrost | place: Sweden: Abisko...
CAGCAGCAGTTCTTCATCCGGATAGTAGGGACGGTAGACTTTGCCCATAAAACATTATGAGCCGATTCCGTTTCGGAGCGCCAGAGAAAACTAGAGGGAAAGGCTATTTTTCGGACAGACTCCTAGGGCCCGGCCCTCCACTGGAGCTAGAAAGGAGGAACGCTATATGTTTCTTCTGCTGCTTGCTTTCCGGCTGCCTTTTGTGGGCCGGTTCAAGACGCTGGTGATCTGGCTTCGACGCCGGTAAACCAGCGCGAAACCCGGGGTCAGTGGCCAACACTGGCCCCGGTTTCCAGCATACCGCAAAAAGGGCCGAATGCAAATGGCCCGTTCGGGCCAACCTAGCGACCTTCGTTCATCACCCAGCCGTTGCCATCCGGGTCGCTGAAAGTCAAATACTTTCCCCATGGCGCCGATTGCACGGCGGAAGTTTCCAGCCCGCGCGCCTGAAGCATCCGGAACGCGCGCTCGATATCCTCGGTCAGCAGGACGATACCGCGCACGCAGCCGGGCGGCATGCTCTCGAACCAGGTCACCAGTGTGATGCTGGTCTGCGTGCCGGGGACGCTCAATTCGATCCATCGCGCGTCGGGCCGAAAATCGGCTTCGCGCGCGATAGGAAAACCCAGGACCTCATTGTAGAATCGTTTGGATCGCTCCTGGTCTTTGACCGGGATGGAAACCAGTGCCAAGCCATTGCTGACAGCTTCGGGCGTCGTATTCATTGCGTGTCCTCTAAATACCCTTGCGTTCCGTGAGGCTGAACCAATTCCCCGAGTTGTCTTTCATCACGGCTTCGATACCGTAGAAGCGTTCCACCGGCGGCGCGCTGAACTCGACCCCTTTGGCCTTGAGCTCTTCATAATCCCGGCGGCAATCGCTGGTTTCGAGCACGCCGCCGCAGAGAATGCCCTGCTCGAGCAGCCGCCGCAGGCTGGCGGTCGTGGCGGAATCGAAATTGGGACCGTCGATATTCATCAGGATAATTTGCAGCTCGGGCTGGCCCTTGGGGCCGACTGTAAGCCAGCGGAAACCGTTGTCCATGCGGTTGTCCGAGCGCACCTCGAAGCCGAGTTTGTCGACGTAGAAATCGCGCGCGGCATCCTGGTCCAGAACATAGAGCTGGGTGAAACTGAGTCGCTGAATCATGCAACCAGAATACAGAATCCGGCCGGGGGAGCGCTTCTCGATTCTTGCGGTTTTTCGGGTGTCGCTAATGCTCCGCCAGGAAGGCGCGCTGGAAGCAGGCTGGGATGTAGTACAGCGGCCATCGGGCGCCGAATCCGCCGAAGATGCGGCGCGACTCGCCGCGGAAGGCGGCCGGCGAAAGGCCCGTCAGGGAATGGAAGCGCGCACTAAACGAGCCGAGGCTCTCATAACCGACCTCGAAGCAGATGTCGGTGACGCTGTGGTTGCCGGCCAGCAACAGTTTCTTGGCTTGCTCGATGCGCCGGCGGGTAATGAATTCGTGCGGCGTCTCGTGGAAGGCCTCGGTGAACAGCCGGCTGAAATAGAAAGGCGACAGGCAGGCCTGCCGGGCGGCTTCGGCCAGAAAAACGGGTCGCGCGTAATGCGCGGCCAGATAGTCGCGGGCGCGGCAGAGGCGGGCGAACGTGCCGGGATCGAAAGGCCGCGCGGAGGGCGTGGCGACGTTCTGCGGTGAGCGCCGGGATCGCATGACGGTCGCACTATTATTGCATGGAGGAGCCTAACCCTCTGGAGGGTCTTGCGTCTACGATGGTAGAACATCTACCATCGATATGCGCTGGAGGCGGCAAAACCGGGAAGACGACGTCGCTCGGGAGCTGCGTACCCACCTCGACCTGGAGGCGGAGGAGAGCGGCGAGCATGCGGCGCGGCGCGCCTTTGGCAACGTGACGGCGGTGAAGGAGGCGATATACGAAATGTCCAACTGGACGGTAGTGGAACAATTCGGACAGGATCTGCGCTACGGGGCGCGCCTGCTGCGCCGCAGCCCGGCGTTCAGCGTGGTCGCGGTGCTCACGCTGGCGCTGGGAATCGGGGCGAATACGGCCATCTTCAGCGTGGTGAACGCGGTGTTGCTGCGGCCGCTTCCCTTCCCCGACCCCGGCCAATTGGTACGGATTTGGGAATCCGAACCGGAAAAAGGGTGGAACCGCAATGTCGTCGACCCGTACAACTTTCTCATCTGGCGCGAACGCACCCGCAGTTTCGAGCAGATAGCGGCCATCGACGGCTGGACTTCGAACATCACGGGTAGCGGTGAACCGCTGGCAGTGCATGGCATGCGCGTCTCTCCGGAGTTCTTCTCCATCCTGAAGGCATCGCCGTTCATAGGCCGGGGATTCATTCCGGAAGAGGGAATTCCAGGGCGCGATCACGGAGTTATCTTCAGCTACGGCTTCTGGCAAAGCCATTACGGGGGTGATCGGAACATCCTCGGACGGAAGATCGTGATGAACGGCGAGCCGTCAACCGTGGAGGGCATCCTGCCGCCCGATTTTCGCTTCCCAGGTTGGAAAGCGGACCTCTTTATACCTATGGCGCTCGACCGCGCGGAGGCCCGCCGGGGAGGGCGATGGCTCTCCACGATTGCGCGTTTGAAGCCCGGCGTGACCTTGGCACAGGCGCAGCGGGATGTAGCGGCCGTCGCCAGGCAGCTCTCGCAAGAACGGCCGGACATGGATAAGGGCTGGAGCGCCGCCCTGGTGCCATTCCTCGAAGACGTGACGGAGAATATTCGCCTGCCCCTATTGGTGCTGCTGGCGGCGGTGGGTCTGGTTCTGCTGATCGCCTGCGCCAACGTGGCCAACCTGCTGCTGATGCGCGCCACAGGCAGGATGCGCGAGATCGCCTTGCGCGCGGCGCTGGGCGCGGGACGGCGGCGCATTCTGCAACAACTGCTGTCCGAAAGCCTGCTGTTGGCGCTGGCGGGGTGCGCCGGGGGTCTGGCTGTGGGCTACTGGGGCCTCAAAGGGCTGCTCGCCTTGATCCCGGAAAGCGTGCCGCTGCCTCGTATGGAATCGATCCATTTGGATTCCGGAGTGTTGCTCTTTGCGCTCGGCATCTCGCTGGCGACGGACATTTTGTTTGGGCTGGCGCCCGCCATTCAGATCTCGCGCCCGCAGCTTCAGACCGCACTGCAACAGGGGTCGCAACGCACCGGTGTAGGAGGCAGCCGCTTCTTTCGGCGAGCCTTCGTGGTTGCCGAGATTGCGCTGGCGCTCCTGCTGCTGGTTGGCGCAGGGTTGCTCATGCGCAGTTTCGCGCGGTTGATCGCCGTAAACCCCGGCTTTGCGACTGAACACCTGCTGACCATGGAAATGTTCACGTCACCTGCAAAGTATGAAGACAAGCAGAAGCGATCGCGGTACCTAGAGCGGGTGCTGGAGGAGGTGCGCCGCGTGCCGGGGGTGCAGGCAGCCGGCTCCATTCATTTCCTGCCTCTCACGGGAATGGTGTCGGGTTCCTGCTTTGGGCCCGCTCCCGGGCCCGAGCCGGATGCGTCCTCACCCAGCGCCGATTTCCTGGTGATTAGTCCAGAGTACTTCCTGGCCATGGGGACGCCCATGCTCGGCGGTCGCGATTTTGGCGAACAGGACCGCATTGGCACGCCCAGCGTCCTGGTAGTCAATCACGCTTTTGCCGAACGGTACCTCGCGGGCCAAGATCCCATCGGCAAGAAGCTGAACGTCTGTTGGACGATCTCCAATCCGGTTGAAATCGTGGGCGTGGTGGCGGACGCCCGCCAAACCGCGTTGCGGGAGGCGCCGCATCCGACCATCTTCCTGGCGAATCCGCAGGCGCCTATGTACTTCGCACATCTGGTGGTGCGGGCGCGGAACGATCCGCGCCAGATGTCCCGCGCGGTGGAAGCGGCCATTCACCGCGTCGATCCCGACCAGGCGGTTTCGAACGTCGAAACCATGGACGATGTCTTTTCGGATTCCGTTTCGCGCCCGAGATTTCAACTGGTGCTGCTTCTGATATTCGCGGGAATCGCGGTGGTCCTGGCGACCATCGGGGTATACGGCGTGGTGTCCTATTCGGTGAGCCAGCGCACGCAGGAGATCGGCATTCGGGTGGCTTTGGGCGCGCGCGCCGGCGATGTCTCGCGCCTGGTACTGCGCGAAGGATTGTTGCTGGGAGGATTAGGAGTGGCCGTGGGGCTGGCCGCCGCACTGGCGTCTACGCGCGTGTTAGAGAGCCTGTTGTTCGAGGTGACGCCCACCGATCCGGTGACGCTCGGCGCGGTGGCGGGTCTGTTGCTGGCGGGGGCCGTCGCGGCGACTCTGTGGCCGGCGCACCGCGCCAGCAAGGTGGATCCGATGGTGGCTTTGCGGTACGAGTAGTTCTGCTAAGTTGGGATGCATGTCTCCCAGCTTTCGCGTATTCGTCCTCATCGCATTGGCGCTTCCGGTTGCCGCACAATTGCCGCCGGCGGCGACGGCCAAAATCGACGCCGCCGCGGAGAAGGCCCTGGCCGATAGCGGAGCTCCCAGCGTCTCCATCGCGGTGGTCAAAGACGGCCGGATCGCCTACGTGAAGGCGTACGGCAAGGCTCGTCTGGATCCCGCCACTGCCGCCCGTCCCGACATGCGCTACTGCATCGGCTCGGTCAGCAAGCAGTTCATGGCCGGCGCCATTCTGCTGCTGGTTCAGGATGGCAAGCTTTCGCTTGACGATAAGGTAGGGCGTTATCTGCCCAACCTCACGCGCGCCAACGAAATCACTATCCGGCAACTCCTGTCGCACACGTCGGGATACCAGGATTACTATCCGCTCGACTATGTGGCGCCCTTCATGCAAAAGCCGGTGGCCGCGGACGGCATCCTGAAGACGTGGGCGGGCAAGCCGCTGGATTTCGATCCTGGCACGCGGTGGCAATACAGCAATACCAACTATGTAGCGGCCGGACGCATTCTGGAGCGAGTTACAGGCATGTCTCTTACCGCGTTCATGCAAGCGCGGATTTTCGGACCCCTGGAGATGACCAGCGTAATCGACCTGGATGAGAAATCGCTTGCGGAGTCCGACGCGGCGGGTCATACGCGCTTCGGGCTGGGTCCGGCCCGTCCGGTCGCGCCCGAGGGCCGAGGCTGGCTGTTCGCGGCGGGGGAACTGGCCATGACCGCGCAGGATCTGGCGCGCTGGGATATTTCCCTGATCGAACATAAATTGCTTAAGCCCGAGTCGCTCGATACCATGATGAACCCGGTCCGCCTGAAGAACGGCGCGCCAACGGGTTACGCCTTGGGAGTGGGCGTGTCCGACGCGGATGGACACCCGATGCTGCGGCACGGCGGAGCGGTGTCGGGCTTCGTCAGCCTGAACAGCGTCTGGCCGGATGCGAGGGCGGCGGTGGTAGTTTTTGCGAACATGGACGGATCCAGCGCGCCCGGCGCGATGACCAGCCAGATCGCGCCGCTGCTGTTGGCCGAAGCGGAAGATCCGCAGGCGGCCCAACAACTCGAACAGGCCCGCCGGATCTTCAGCGGCCTGCAAGAGGGCCAGATCGACCGCGCGCTGCTGAATCCCGATGCGGATGCCTACTTCACGCCGCGGGTGCTTGCGGATGCCGCTGCCAGCCTGAATCCGCTGGGCGCACCGCAGAGCTTCCGGCAGACCTCCGTCGCGCTACGCGGCGGCATGACCTATCGTCATTTTCAGATCGGGTTCAAGGGCAAGTCGCTGCACTTGAGCACATTCACCACGGTGGACGGAAAGCTGGCGCAGTATTTGATTCAGTAACCACGCGCGCCGGCCTGTCAGCCTTCCAGGTGGCCGATACGGTGTTCGTGGGCCTCGACGGCGCGCGCCATGCTGGTGATGGCATCTATCATCTGAGCCATACGGGTGTCGTTGCGGCCCGCGCGCACTTCGTTCTGTTCAGCGAGGATCGCCAGGGCGCGGATCCTCTGGCCGGTCTCTTTGCCATCGGCTATCAGCAGCTCGACGGATTGGCTGAGGGCCTCGTGCCTTTCCTTGGCGGCAGCGTCGGCGGCGCGCATCTCGTTGATATCGTGGGTGAGCAGTTCAATGCTCTGGGTGAGGGCCTCGTGGCGGTCGGCGAGCCGCTCCAGGCGTTCGTCTATATTCATGCTTTTCCCCAGTATAGCTGAGTGGCATCCGGGTGAATTCCTCTCACGGTTTGGCTGCCTTGCGGACGGACAGCTACCCAGTTGCACACCCTCCCAACACCGCCCGCCTCGGTTCGGTTACAATATGGTTGCCAATTCGGAGTTTGCCGCTTAGCCCCGAAACAGCTCTTGGGGGAGCCATGGATAAACCAGCGCAGAACATTCAAGATAGCTTCTTAAATAACGCGCGAAAAGACAAAATTGTCCTCACCATCTACTTAATGAGTGGGGTGAAACTCTCCGGCCGCATCAAGAGTTTCGACAAGTATTCCCTGGTTTTGGAAACCAACAACCAGGAGCAACTCATCTTCAAGCATGCCATCTCCACGGTGGTGACTTTGAAGACCGTCCATTCCTACGCCAGCAGCCCGCAGGCCGCCGCGCAGGCATCCGCGGCCGCCGCGCCGGCATCCAGCCCGGTGGCGCAGCCGGAAGCCACGGAGGTCTAGATCTCCAGCGCCCTACAAACGCCGGCCGAACGGGCGATCCTGGTTGGGGTGGATTGGAAGAGCCGCCGCGCCGGTGCGCACTTTGGACCCGCGCACGCCGCGGATTCCCTCGAAGAACTGGCGGAGTTGGCCGCCGGCGCGGGCGCCGTCATCGCCGGCCGCGTTATCCAATCCCGCGACGCGCCCGAAGCCGCCACTCTTATCGGCCAGGGCAAAGTGCAGGAGCTCGCGCAATTGGGCCAGTCCGTGGATGCCGGCCTGGTCATCTTCGACCACGACCTGACGCCCACGCAGCAGCGCAACTTGGAGAAGGAGCTTGCCCGCCGCGTCATCGATCGCACCCAGCTCATTCTGGATATCTTCGCCCGCCGCGCGCGCACGCGTGAGGGCCGCCTGCAAGTGGAGCTCGCGCAGTTGAATTATCTGTTGCCGCGCCTGACCGGACACGGCGTCGAGATGTCCCGGCTGGGCGGCGGCATCGGCACGCGCGGCCCTGGTGAGACGCAACTGGAAACTGATCGCCGCCGCATCCACCGCCGCATCAAGAAAATCGAGGAGGATCTGGATAGCGTGCGTGCCGGACGCGCGCTGCACCGCCGCAAGCGCCACTCGGTGCCCTTGCCGACCATCGCCCTGGTGGGTTACACCAACGCCGGAAAATCCACGCTCTTCAACCGCCTGGCCCAAGCCGCCGTGCTGGCCGATGCGCGCATGTTCGCCACGCTCGATCCTACCGTTCGTCCGGTGACCCTGCCCTCCCGCCGCCGGGTGCTGCTCAGCGACACCGTCGGCTTCATTGGGAACCTGCCGGCTACGCTGGTGAAAGCCTTCCGCGCCACCCTGGAAGAGGTCAACGACGCCACCCTGATCCTGCACGTTGTGGATGTTTCCGCGCCGCATGCCGCCGCGCAAACCGGACAGGTGCTTAAAGTCCTGTCTGAAATCGACGCCGCCGCCATTCCCCAATTGCTGGTGTTGAACAAAGTGGACCGGCTACCCGAAGCCGCGACGGATGTGCAAGCCTACCGGCTCCGCTTGCTGGGCGATTCCGGCGCGGCGGCCGAGTCGCGCGCCGTGGCCATCTCCGCGCTCACCGGGCAGGGCATCGAGCGCCTGCTGGCGGCCCTCGACGAAGTGTTGCCCTTCGATCCCATCGTGCGCGCGCGCCTGCGTCTGCCGCTGGCTGAAGGCGCCCGCATCTCGATGGTGCACGATCTCGGCCGCGTGCTCGAAACCACCTATGTGGGCGACTCCTGCGAAATGGAAGTGGAGATCCCCGAGTCCTTGCGGCAGAGACTGGCCGCCTTCGTGAAACCGTAAACCCATGCGCACAGCATTCCTTCTTCTCATCTACCCTGCCTTCGCGGCCGCGGAGATCCATCACAACCCCGGCAGCACCGTCCCGCTGCCATACGAAAAGTACATCCACGTAGTCAGCGAGTCTGACTCCCCCGTCCAACAAACCTACATCAAATCCAAAGACGGTCTCTACATTGCCGCGGCCATTCGCAAACCGAAAGGCAGCGGCCGCTATCCCGCGATCGTCATTTTCCACGGTGCGCCCGGTGGCCGCGGCATGGAGCAACTCGCCGGTTGGTCGCGCGGCGACACCGGCGGTCCCGTTTGGGAGCGCTTCCTGCAGGAAGGTTACGTGGTCGCGGTGGCCGACTACCGCGGCGGAAACATGAACCTGATGTCCGCCCCATCCACCAACGGCATGATCACTTCCATCGACGACGGGCTGGCGGTGATCGATTACATCAAGGCGCTGCCATACGTCGACCCGGACCGCATCAACCTCTATGGCGTCAGCCTGGGCGGCAACCTGGTCATGAATCTGGTCTCCAGGGTTCCCGCGCATGCCGCCATCGTGGGCGCGCCGGCGGTGATGTGGTTTCTCGGCATCCAAATGCCTTCCCCCGGCTCGCCCCCAAACCCGGATGCCTTCAAGAACCTGAAGCCCGACCCCGAGATCTCCCGCAAGAATATCGAGCCCATCCGCACCCCGGTCCTGATTCTGGCGGGCACCGCCGACCGCCTCATGCCGGTCGCCATCATGCTGCACGATGCTCTCGCCGCGGCCGGCAAATCCGTGCGGCTGGAGATCTACGAGGGCGGTTACCACGATTTCTGCCTCGGACCCCAGGGACAGAAACGCCCCGACCTGCCGCAAGGCGAAGCCCTATTCGACTCCGCCCTGGACGCGCTCGAAAAATCCGTTCTATTCATCGCGGGAAAACTGACGTAAGGTGGGGCAGGCGCTTTCGCCTGCCTTCCCGGCCCCCGCGCCGCGAGCACTTGCGCTCGTGTCCAATTCAGGCCGTTCCCGGAGCGGCCGGCAAGAGCCGGCGCATGCCCTCCGCGCTTGCATGCCGGTCTGAGACGATTCTCAATGCTTCATCAAATCGCGCTCGCCGCACGTTCTGTAAGAGCTGTTCCCAATGAACCCTTCCATAGACGGTTTTCATGTCGTTCTCCGCCAGGTTGACCTCGCTCTTGCGGGATCATTGAGCCTCCACTGGGTATCTGAAGTGCGGCGATTGTCGAGGTGCTGGCAAATCCAATACGGCTCCCTTAGCGGTGTTACTCCAATCCAGGATCGAAGACCACTTTTTGGACGGCTGAAACCTTCTGGTAATGACCATCAAGCTCCTGTCCAGCAACAAGCGGCTTCGTCGATCGATCACCTCAGTAACTTGCCGGCGAGCCAGTAATCGACACTGATCTTTCCCGGACCGGAGCAGATCAGCCATACAAAGAAGAGCACGTACAAGACTTCCGGAAGGTAGAGGAAATCGTCGAGCCAGCTAAGAGGCGAAAGTCCTTTAGTCATGGTGGACAGCGCGTTGGTCAGGATGGCGACGCTCATATCGATCGATAAAGCCAAGCAGGCCGGGCTCGAAAGAAACCCCACGGCCGCCAAGGATCCGCAAGCGAACTCGACACCCGACACGAAATAAGCCGTCTGGTGGGGAAACGGGACTTTGGCCTTAACGAGCGTTTCGTAAACAGGTTTCGTGCCGCCGGCGACAAACAATTTGTTTGCCCCGGAGATGGCGAAGAACAGCCCGATCGCAACGCGCACCAGCAGGATGGCATATTGTTCCAAACCACCGCTACCCAGCAGCGCAAACTGGACCAACCGTTTCCAATCCATCTCTTGTCCCTCCATCGAAGGGCGAGCACCAGGCTTACGTGAGGTTGGTGCTCTGCCCGACCTCGATAATGTAACCGTCGGGATCGCGGATGTAGCAGCGAATCTCGCCGTACTTTTCCTTCGGCTCCGTGATGAACTCGGCTCCTCGACCTTTCCATAATTCATAGCACGCTTGAATATCCGCAACGCGGATATTCAAGAAGCTGCTGACCTTATCCGGGTCGGCCGGGACGCTGAGCGTTACCGACGGCTTGTCCGGCGTGGGCCCGCCCCCGACGTTGACAATCAGCCAGGTATTCGCGATATGAATGTGCCCAGACGCACCTTTGCTGTCGCCTCTGCTCAGAATGCGGCCGCCGAAGACCTTCTCATAAAAATCAGCCGATCGGTCGATGTCGGCGACGGTGATGAAATGTGTGACGGTAAACCCTTCGCGCGGGGGCATCTCATAGCTTTTTTGTTCGATTCGTACGTTGCTCATTGACGACTCCAAATCCGATGAACAGTGCTCATCTGGGCGGGTGGCCCATACTTGCCTGATCTTCAGGCGGCATCGGCGCAAAACCGCCGAACGTAGTCTTCATCGATATTTACACCCTCCAAGTGTCGTCCCTTTCTCAATTAGCTCTTTCTGGGCGTCCCCGATTCTTATGCCGCTGAAACCGACTTCTTCTTCCCATCGAGCGCAGGTAGAAGAAGTTTCAGAAGCGCTTCATCAGAGAACGGGTTCTGACCTGAGATCACCTCGCGATCTTGAAGGACGTAGCTCTTCCAAGGCTCGACCACACTTACGTCAGCGCCCGCCGTACGCAAGGCGAAGTCCGGGTAGAACAGCACCTTGCCACCAATCTCAAGCGGCTCCCGCTGTTGCTCTTCCGCTGTCGAAAAGACAGTCATCTTATATCCGGAATAGATCCAGCCTTCAGCCTTTGCGTGTGCTCCAGCGGCATCGCCCGCCGACAGCGCGGCGACCACCTCCGTCGAATTCGGAAGCGCCGCGAGAAGTGAAATCCCGCCATGGCAGAGCACTGCCGTAGGCTTGGATGTTTTATGAAAGTGTCTCAGCACGGTGCCCGCGTCGGGATCATCGAGAAGATCCATCATCGGGCCATGGCCGCCGGGGACGAAAACAGCGTCATATTGATCCAGGCCCGATGCGATGACATCCGAGATACGAGTGGGATTTTTGAGCCCGGTCAGGGTGTCGCGGAATTTTAGATAGTCCTGCAGCTTAGCCTCGTCTCCGCCGAAGAAGTCGGCCACCGCTGAATGGACATCCATTTGCGGCGTGTTGCCTTTGGGGTTGCCGAAAGTGATTTCGTAGCCCTCCTTCATCAGGCCGCGAACCGTAACCGTCAGCTCGTTGAGGTAGTAGCCAGCGCCGGTATAAACCTTGCCGTCTTTCAAGGGCAAGCCATGACCGCTCGATACCAGCACTAAGACTTTTCCTTTAGTTGTCATTGTCGTTCTCCTCTTTGAAATCGAATTCTGTGCTCCTGAATATGAGCTAGCTCATCGTCCGCGGCTTCCTCCAAAGTGCGTAAGGACCGGCTACCGTCGGTTGATGTGAGTTATGCCCCGGGGAATCCGAACATCAACCACGACTGATTGGCTACCCAATGCGGGTACAGCTCCGTCATCTGATCGAACAGCTCCTGGTCGGATGTCGCGGTTTTCTGCAGCCGATCGAAGTCCTCGAGGTAACGCTTGGTGTCTTGGATCGTCGAGGGAGAGTCGGGCGCGCCGGGCTTCTTGTGACCGGCGACAACCATCGCCGGGTTCAGCGCCGCTAACCGGTCTAGAGCCGCGATCCAATTCTTTCGGCTCTCGGGGGTGGTGTCGCCGACGTAAATGCGGCATTGGTTGTACACAACGTCGCCAGCGACGATCAGGCCTATCGATGGAACGTGTAGAGACGTCGAATCGGGACTATCGGTGCGGCCCTGCTCGACGATGCGCAATTCGTGGCCCTCGAGAGTGAACGTGTCGTGCTCATAGGGCTCAGGTGGAACCAACTTGGTGGGCACTTGCCCAGGAAAGAGCCGGCGGGCCAACCGCTCCACTGGGGGAGAGAAAGACATCTGCATGGCCTTCACCGTCTTGGGCGTTGCTATCGCCCGAGCGCCCGGGAAACGGTCGAGCAGAATGCTCAGACCGTAGAAGTGGTCGAAATGGGCGTGCGTGATATAGATGGTCTCCAAGTTGCGGTTGTGCAGAGCGACCCAATCCGCGAGAGCCTTGGCCTCGGCCACTGTCCCCATTGCGTCCACCAGCACCGCGTCGTACTCGCCGAAGATTAAAGTCGACGTGATAGGATCAAAGCCGAGCGCTTCGCCGAAGGGCTTTGGCCGCTCGCCGACCATAGTCTTTCCCGGGGCCGTAAAAACATTCACACTAAGCGTGTTCAAGGCGACAGGCGCGCTCACGCGCCCGGCCTCTTTCAGTTCGTTTGCGACGACCATCTGGTACTCCTTTCGATGTCGGAGCGAGTGACTGTTCAAAGCAAAATTGGCAGAAGCGCAACGATGAGGCGCAGAGTCGGCATCCCATCCGGCCCGAGTGTTAACCGTAGCTGAGGGTAGTGCTTTGCCCGACCTCGATAATATAACCGTCGGGATCGCGGATGTAGCAGCGGATCTCGCCGTACTTGGGTATTGGTTCGGTGATGAACTCGGCTCCTCGACTCTTCCACAATTCATAGCACGCGTGAATATCCGCAACGCGGAAATTCATAAAGCTGTTGATGTGATTCGGATCGGGGACGCTGAGCGTTACCGTCGGCTTATCCGGGGTCGGGCCGCCGCCAACATTCAGAATCATCCAGATATTCGCAAGCTGAAGGTACCCAGGCGCGTTGCCGTCACCCAGGCTCAGAATGCGAGCGCCGAAGACCTTTTCGTAGTAGCTGGCCGATCGCTCGATGTCGGCGACGGTGAGAAACTGCGCGATGCTGATCCCCTCGCGCGGGGGCATCTCATAGCTCTTCTGGTCGACTTGTACCGCGTTCATTGATGGCTCCTTTCGATATGGTGCTCATTACAAATACGGTGTCCCGATTCCCGCTCCGATTCATAAAAAATCGACCGGCGCCAGGCTCGTCATAATTTTCTCCTGTGCTGTTCTGCCTGCTCCAAAGTTGTCCTGGGTTCGGGCGCGCGCATTAGGCGCCAGCAGGCACTAACAAGCACCGCTCCCTCCGTTCACCTCTTACCGTACGCCGTGAAAATGTAATCCTTGGCCGCCACTCCCGTATGGCACGCAAAGCCGCAATTGACGACGCCGGTTGCATCGGGCTTGAACGTGTCCGACGCGGGATTATAGTCGAACGCGGCGTAGGCCCATCCCTTGGTGTCCGGGAACCTCTTGTTGTTCTTCTCGATGAGGAAAACGTCTTGTAAGGCGTCCGGTACCCTCACTGAAAATGGGGCTTCCGTGCTCTTTTTCGGTTTCCACTCGATTTTTGCAATCTTGGAGCCGTCGGGGAAAGGCTTGCCGTTGCCGGGAACGCCAGACCGGTAGGCGTCGATCATCGTGGGATTGGCGACCATCACCTTCAGCAGATCTTCAGTCTGACTGACGGCGACGACCTGCCAGTTCTCGTACCCCCTGAAGTCGGAGAATGCGAGCCCATTTGGTACGCGCAGTGTGTACTTGTCCTGCGCGGAGAAGGCCAGCCCGCCCAGGACCCCTAGCGCTATGCCAAGTGCGGCTGCTGAAACGACCCGTGAACCGCGTGAAGGCAAAAACGTTCTGCCGATCATGTCTTTCCTCCTGGCTAGCCAGGAATTCCATTATGGACGCTTCGGACAAACATAGAATACTCCCGATTGCCTCTCCCCTCAATCCATGGGGCAAGCTTTGTGAGTACTGGTACTTTCTGTTTATCCCGATGTAACCCCTATCCGGCCCCGGCGAGGGACGCCGAAGCTAGCAACTGCTCTTCGCTGGGGGGCGCCCTGCTCCTCATCTGACCCGGCAGATCCCTGGCAAGTAGTGAGGGTTGTGGGGCAGGTTGGCAACCTGCGGGCCGATTGTTAATCGGCCCAGTTTGCATCAATCCCAGGCAAACTGACCCACTACCCGGCTTGCCATCTCTCCGCCTTTTGTCCTATACTTGCCTTTTACGATGTCCTTTCCCGCCAACTCGTTTAGCTTCCGATTCTGGTTTAGCCGGAATCGGTAGAGTGGCGTTGGACCGCGGCATCGCAAGTTTTCTCGAAACCAACCCACTCGCCAGAGTGGGTTTTTTATTGTAAAGGAGCCGGCAGCCATGATCATCTCGATGCGGCCGCATGCCACGCGCGACCAGATCGCACACGTTCGCGAGCGAATTGAAGAGTTCGGATACAAAGTCCACTCGATCGAAGGAGAGGAGCGCGTGGTCATCGGCGTGGTGGGCGTCGGCGACGTGACCGCCTGCCTGGAATCGCTCGAAGCCACTCCCGGAGTCGAGCGCGCCGTGCGCATTTCGGCGCCCTACAAATTCGTCAGCCGCGAGTTCAAGCCGGAGCACACCGTGCTGCGCGTCAACGGCCTGGAGATCGGCGGCGGCGAGTTCATCGTCACGGCGGGTCCCTGCTCGGTGGAATCCGAGCGGCAGATCATGGAAACCGCCGAAGGCGTGGCCGCCGCCGGCGCCCGCATGTTGCGCGGCGGCGCGTTCAAGCCGCGCACTTCGCCCTACGATTTCCAGGGCCTGGAACTGGAAGGCCTCAAGCTGCTGCGCAAGGCCAAGCAAGCCACCGGGCTGGCCATCGTCACCGAGGTGATGAGCGACAGCGACGTGGGCATGGTGGCCGAGTACGCCGACGTCATGCAAGTGGGCGCGCGCAACATGCAAAACTTCGCGCTGCTGAAATCGCTGGGAGGCTGCGGACGCCCCGTGCTGCTGAAGCGCGGCATGAGCTCCACCATCAAGGAACTGCTGATGTCCGCCGAGTACGTGGTGGCCCACGGCAATCCCCACGTGCTGTTGTGCGAGCGCGGCATCCGCACCTTCGAGACCGCCACGCGCAATACCTGCGACTTCTCGGCTATCCCCGTGCTCAACGAGCTGACCCACCTGCCGGTGATCCTCGATCCCAGCCACGCCGCCGGCAAGCGCAGCCTGGTGCCGGCCCTGGCGCGCGCCGCGGTCGCCATTGGGGCCGATGGGCTGATCGTGGAAGTGCATCCCAACCCGGAAAAGGCCGTCAGCGACGGCGCGCAATCGCTCACCCTCGACGATTTCCGCCGCATGATGCGCCAGCTTCGCCCCTATCTCGATCTATGGAAGGAAGCCCGGCTCGCCGAAACCGCCGCGGCTGTGTGATACTGCCCTCGTGAACTACAAAAAACGGGCCGCGCTGCTCATCATCATGATCGCCTCGCTCTGCGCATTGGCGGTGTGGGGCGTGGCGCGCCTCCGCTACCACTCGCTGCGGACTACCGCGGATTGGTTGCAGCGCCTCCCCACCCAGGATGCCGTGGTCTTCTACATCGATTTCGCCGCCCTGCGCAAGGGCGGTGTGCTGCAAATGCTGGCGGGTTCAAATGTGGCCGAGGAACCCGAGTACAAGGTCTTCGTGATGAAGACCGAGTTCGACTACACGCGCGACCTGGACGCCGTGCTGGCCTGCTTCACGCCCCGCGCCAAATACCTGGTGGCGGAAGGGCGCTTCGATTGGAACAGCCTGCAATCCTACGCGCGCGACCAGGGCGGCACCTGCCGCGACGCGCTCTGCCGCATGCGCGGAAGCACGCCCGAGCGCAAGATCTCCTTCTTCCCCTTGCGGCCGAACCTGATGGGCCTGGCCGTTGGCCCAGACGACTCGGCCGCCATCGATCTGGAATCCACCGCCGTGCGGCGCCGCGTGCTGGAATTGCCGGATGCGCCGGTATGGATCTCGGTTCCGCCCGCCCTGCTGAAGACCGGCAACGATCTGCCGCCCGGCACGCGCATGTTCGCGCATACCCTGGAGGACGCCGACGATGTCAGCATCGCCATGGCGCCATCCGGCAACCGCTTCGAAGCAAGGCTCAACGTGCAGTGCCGGTCCGAACAGCAGGCCGTGGCGCTCGCCGCGCAACTCGGAGCCATAACGGCCATGCTGCGCGAGATGATCGCGCGCGAGCACCAGACCCCCAATCCCCGCGACCTGAGCGGCGTGCTGAGCTCCGGAACGTTCAACCACCTCGGTACGCGCGTCTTGGGAAGCTGGCCGTTGGAAAAGGGTTTTGTGGAGGGCTTGTTGGGCGGGGGGTGAAACGCCATCATCTCGTCGGCGCGGCCGCAAAATGCCCGGTGCTGCCCGCCAGGCTACAATGCCAGAGTTGTACGCAACGCGGCGTCGGTCTCCGCCGCTGGGAAAGTCCCGATAACCCGATCGATTTCCGCGTAATGAACAGTGGCGAGGTTGTCTGTCATGATCACTGAGTCCGTCAACAGCCCCGACCCATTCGCGGGCTGGCCCACGATGCGCACCACCACACGGCTCGCGTGTCCGGCGCGAGCCATGTTGCTGGTGATCATAGCCACAATGGTTTGGGGCAACGCTAAGGTCCAACGCAAAAACAATTTCACAGTTGAGGTTTGAGCTTGCCTTCGACCCTCTGGATACTGGGGACGGGCCCATCAGTCAGACTCACCTCCGGAAAGTTCGCCTGAAAGAACTCGGTAGACTTGGGCAGTTTTGCGCTGTGCTTTCGCAAAGGATCGGCCCAGAACGTTATACGATTCTTAATAAAGGCGATGGAAGTGTCATCGGCTCTTAGGTACTGCAGATATTGGAGTGTCACCTCGTCGGCGCGCGCGAAGCTCGATTGCTCGATCAGCTTCTCTACCCATCGCCTTTGGACCACGCAATGGCTGGTGTCTTCGCGGGTCAAGTCAAAGGCGGGTCCGGCAAACCTCTCGCACTGCTCCATCTCTCCGGCCTTAAGGAATGACGTGAACAGGAACAGGTAGGCCGCGCCATCCAGTTCTACGTCTGACGGTTCGATTTCCTTCTGGATTGCGACCTCAGCCGCCAGTTTGCGGATTGCTTCGAATGCGAGCTCGGTCTTGGGGGCAAAATCCAGGCCGGCGCCGAGCGTGATGAGGTTGAGATTGCCCCGCTCAGGAAGCCGGGGCGCGACGGACATTCTCTCAATGGCGAACGCGTGTTGACGAGATTCGACGAATGCAAACAGCTTTGGTTCGATTTCGAAAACCTCGTAGAACTGTCTGTCCAAGGCATCCAGAACTTTATCGCGCTCCGGGTCGGGTTTCGATATCGAGTTCTCGATGCCCTCCACGGTTGGCGAATCGAGGTTCAAGGCATGCATGGCTCTTTGTGTGAGCGCGGCTGTGACAACACACCCAATACTCTCCAGCGCAGGCACGATGGCCGGAGCATATTTGCGGGACGAATTGACGAAGAACTGATGATAGCCCCCATTGTTGACCTCTCGTTCCAGTGCCATAACGGCGAGCAGCGCGTGTTCTTCCGGGGTGGTCGCCAGAGCTGGGAACCGGCTTTGACGGAGCTGTATCGCCTGTTCGAGGGCACACAGCAACGAATCGATCCGGTGCGTTGCTTTGTGGGCGAGAATTTCTGCTGTATCCTGCCCCGTGTAGTCCAACCAGGGAATCTTGTTTTTTCTTGGCATCTCAGCCCTGCCAACCTCCTGCTTCGTGCGATTGGATTGATTGGCCGTCAGGCGGCTTCAAACCTGACGGTCGCGCTCTCATCACTTCGAATCTAATTTGGCATAATGGAACGGGCAAAGCCAAGAGGCCCATGCCACCGCGACCAGGACGACGTATGACGACGCCAACCGAATTCGCAGGTTCCTTCACAGTTGAGGTTTGATGGTGTAGTTCCACTCAGGCAGGGTTTCATGGTCAAGCCGCTTTGGGTCGTGGTGGTTCGGGCATAGTTCAGAATCTTCCGGTAGGAGTCCAGCGGCTCACCGGCCCAGTTCCGGGAAACTTCGGAGAAGAGCCGGTGTTCGATGGGGTTCCATTTGGAAGCTCCGGTCGGGTAGTGGGCCATGGTGACGGCCAGGGCAAAAAGAGTTGGCCAGTTGGGACTGCAGTTCGGTCTTCCAGGCGTAGCAGCGATAACCATTGCTCCTGCCAGTGTCGGCTAGGATGAGAATCTGGCGTGAGCCGGAATAACGAGAAGAGCTCTCGCGCTGCCACCAGTGGGCGATGGCGTGAGCGGCGAATGCGGGAGTGTCGTGAGATACACCCACCGTTTCGCGAAGGCAATGGCAGGACGCAACGCGAGTTCATTCGGGAGGTCGGATTGAAAGCCGGCCCTTACATTGACTGGAGGGCCACGACACGCGCCCAGACGACCGAGGCGTCCCGGTTGAGCCATGTAAGCGGCGACGCATGCTACATTGCTGCACGCGTCCGCGCCCCGCGCCCGTGACTGATTCGTCCTATCTGCGTTTATCCGCGTTCATCAGCGGCCAATTGCTTCTTCCGCCTTACAGAAACGCCATGGTCTTCACGCCCGATATATCGAACCGCTTCCGGCACCGCAAATTCTTGCAGGCCACCTTGTCGTCCAGCAGCACCATATAACTCTGCGACTTCGCAAACCGCGCCCGGTCCCGCTCGTCGCCCCCCGGCGGCAGGCGATCCTTCTTCTTGCGCACCATCCAGCGCAGATCGTAGGTCTCGGCGGACCTGCAAAAAGGGCAGTTCAACGACATCGGCTTGGTCGTCGGCGATTCCGTGTAATAAGCGCGCTCGTCCATCAGCGTTGGTCCAGGGGAATCCACTGCATGCCGTCCGGATTGCCCTTATACTCAGCCCGCGGCCGGATCAGCCGGTTGTTCTTGTATTGCTCCAGCGTGTGCGCCGTCCATCCGGACATGCGGCTCACCGCGAAGACCGGCGTGAACAGATCCACCGGAATACCCAGCGCATAGTAGGTCGATGCCGAGTAGAAGTCCACATTGGCGATCAGGCCCTTTTCCGCCTTCACGGTCCGCTCCATGGCCTGCGACATGCGGAACAGTTTCTCGTGCCCCGTGCGCCGGCCCAGTTCTTCGGAGAACACCCGCAGGTGCGTGGCCCGCGGATCTTCCACGCGATACACGCGGTGCCCGAATCCCGGGATCTTCACCTTGTGCGCCAGCGTGCTCTTCACCCACTCGATGGCGGCTTCCTCGCTCGAGAGCTGCAGCAGGATCTTGATCACGTCCTGGTTCGCGCCGCCGTGCAGCGGGCCTTTCAGCGCGCCGATGGCGGAGGTGATCGACGAGTAAATGTCCGACAGCGTAGCGGCCGTGACGCGCGCGGCGAAAGTGGAAGCGTTCAGCTCATGGTCCGCGTGCAGGATTAGGGCCACGTCGAAAGCGTGCTCCATCACCTCGTCGGGCCGCTTGCCGGTAAGCGTGTACAGGAAATTCTCGGCGAAGCTCATGGCCGGATCGCCCCCAACCACGTGCAAACCCTTGCGCAAGCGGTCGAACGTGGTCACGATGGTGGGGGTTTGCGCCATCAGCCGCAGCGCCTTGCGCGCGTTGGCGTCCGGCGTCATGTCCTGCGCTTCGGGGTCGTAAATGCCAAGCATGGAAACCGCCGTGCGCAAAACGTCCATGGGACTGCCTTGGGGCACGCTCCGCAGAAAGTCCGCCACCGCCGAAGGGATTCCCCGGTTGGCGGCCAGGTCCTTCTTGAGCTGGCCCAGTTCCGCCTGCTTGGGCAGCCATCCGTTCCACAGCAGGAAGATGATTTCTTCAAAGGTGGCATTATCGGCCAGCGTGTGGATGTTATAGCCGCGGTAGCTCAGCACGCCCGCGTATCCGTCGATGTAACAGATCTCGGATTCGCCGGCGACCACGCCCTCCAAACCCGCTACTATTGTGCCCATGCTGCTCCAGTCCCTTGTTTCATTGTACGTCTACTGCCCCTGCGGACAGCCCGGCAGCGGAGAAAAGCCGATGGTCAGGTCGTCCCGCTGCACCCATAGCTTGTCTTCCTGCTTGTTGGCTTTGTTGGAATCCACGGTTACGATCACGCCCGAGCCGCAGGCGCGCGTCTTGGTAATGTGGAAAGATTTGGGGTCGGCATGCTCGCTCTGCGGACCCCAATCCTTCATGAACTCCGTGAATGGATAATCGCGGCAAGGATGGGCCGCCGTGCAGCCCCACAGCGCGTACCCCGATTGATAGTCCTGGCGCGCCAGCAGATCGAAGAAGCGATCGACCTGACGCTCCTGGCGGTAGTTCTTGAAAATGAGAAACAGCACGCCCGCCGCGACCACCACGGCCAGAGCGGTAAGCGCCAGCCGCTTGATCCTCTTCTCGCGCCGTTCTTCGCCGGCTCCGTAATGATCGAGATAGCCAGCCATGGCGGGCGCCTATTTTGCCGGATAGGCCTTGTCGTAGGCGGTTATGGCGTCGGTCGTCAGATCCAGCGCCGGCTTGTAGAACAGCGTGCTTTGCGCATCCACGATCACGTCCAGGCCTTTATCCTCCGCCAGTTTCTTCACGATTTCCGTCATTTTGCGGCCGGCGGAGCCCAGAATTTCGTTGCGCTCCGCGGTCACGTCGGCCTGCAGGTCGTCGTTCATACGCTGCAGCTCGCGCTGCTTGCGTTGGCCCTGGGCGGTCAGGTCCGCCGCGGCCGACTGGGTGAGCTTGTCGCCGTTGGTATCCAACTGCTGTTTGATGCCCGCCAGCTCCTTTTGCAGCCTTTCCATTTCCAGTTGGCGAGGCCTGTACTTGTCCACCATGGCGGCGTTGGCCTTCTTGATCTCGGCGCATCCCAGCACCGCCTGTTGCATGCTGACAATAGCCACCTTGGTCTGGCTAAGACCGGCTTTCGATAGCGAAACAAGGGCGAGGCAGGCCACCGCCAGCCGCAACCCAAACCTTACTGACATGCGAAAGGGACTCCTTTTGAAGTGTGCGAAGCATTCAGGTTACCACAACCACCATCCACCAGCCACCGTGGGGCAGGCGCTTTCGCCTGCCAGCCCTCACAGCCAATATTGCCACTGATCGAATACCAGCACATACCCCGCCAGCAACGCGTTGGTGACCGCGTGCGCCAACATGCAATCCGCCAGGTTGCGGGTGCGCACCGCCCACCAGTTGTACGCCACGCCCGCCATCAGCCCCACTTCCCAATACGGTCCATGCTCGGCAGCGAACAGTAACGCGACCGCCCAGAACGAAAGCGCCGTATATTGGCCCACCGGCACGCTTTCAAAATCCGAGCGGATGGCCCAGCGCATCAGCCAGCCGCGCCAGAAGAGTTCCTCGATAATCGGAATCAAAATCGCGCTTTCGAGCACCCGCACCGCGATGAAACCGGAGTTCAACTTCAAATAAGCGGGCAGCGAGCTCCGCGCAACGCCTGTGACGCCGTTGTGGAACAGCACGAACTCGCGGTAACGTTGGCCCCAGAGCAGGTCCGGGCCGATCCAGATCGCCAGCACTGCCGCCCCCAGCAGAATCGAACCGGCGGCGAACCCGGGCCGCCCCGGCATGGCCCGCCGGGAGAGCGCCGCCAGCGTGGCCGCCACCAGCACGAAGCGCACCGGCGCCAGCCACTCGGGCGGAAAGGGAAGCCATCGCAACGCGATGAAGACGGCGAACGGCGCGATGTACGCTACTGCGGCAGGCGGTTTCAATCCCAATACTTCTCGCCTTCCGCGAGGTTGCCTTTCACTACATCCGGATTCAACTCGACGCCCAAGCCGGGCCTCCGCGGCACGGCGATATAACCCTGCGCCACCAGCGGCCCCTCATGCACCATCACGTCGTCCATCCAATTGCGCCGCCCGGCGACTGTTTCGGCGGCCAGGAAATCCCGCACCGAAGCCGCCCACTGCACGGTGGCCATGGTATTCAGCGCGCTCCCCGTATTGTGCGCCGCCATGGGCAGGCCGAATAGTTCCGCCAGGCTGGATATTTTCTTGGACTCCAGCAGCCCACCCGCGTTCCGGATGTCGAGCTGCACGACGTCGCAACCCTGATTCAAAATGAAATCCTTGAATCCCTGCCTGCGCGCCAGGTTTTCGCCGGTGCCGATGGGCACCTTGGAGGCCTGCGCCAGGCGCACCCAACTCGGCGAAAAATCCGGCGGCATGGGATCCTCCAGCCACAAGGGTTTCACCGGCTCGAGGGCTTCGGCCAGTTGCATGGCTGCGCGCAGATCGTACCCGCCTTCGCAGTGCACAATCAAATCGCGGTCCCAGCCGATGGCGTCGCGGCAGTATTCGAAGGCTTGCCGGATCTCCCGTATCTGCCTGGATGTGAGCACCCGGTTGGACGGGTCGCTGGCGGTATCGGCCGCGGGCCCCGCGCCCTTTTGGCCCGGCGGAGTGACTCGGAAAGCCGTCCACCCGGCTGGGTCGCTTTTCATTTTGTCCGCCCACTCGTTGCAACTGGCGCGGTCGAGCATGTTGGCGGGGCCTTCGTCTTGGTACACGCGCACGCGATCGCGATAGCGTCCGCCCAGCAGCGTGGCCGTGGGCTGGTTCAGCAGCTTGCCGGCCAGGTCCCAAAGCGCGATCTCGATGGCGCTGACCGCCCGCATCAGCATGTGCGCGGAGCCGTCGATACGGTTGCCCAGGCCGTTGTAAAGCGCCTCGATTTCGAGCGGGTCCTTGCCCAGGAAGTACGGACGCAGCTCCAGCACGCCCGCCTTAATGCCGACGCCCGGGCTGCCGTAGCCCTCGCCGATTCCATCGACGCCGGCGTCTGTCGCCACTTTGACAAAGGTATAAGTGCGCGGGCCTTGCAGCACCATCGCGCGGATATCCGTGATGCGCGCGCGCCCGCGCTCGGGCGCGGCCAGAGCTTCGAAGCCGGCCAACGCCGGGAGCGCGCCCAGGAACCGTCGCCGCGAAAGCGAAAACATAGAATGCCGCATTCTACCAGTGCGCGCAATGCCCAAATTGGAGGGCGGGCAATCCTGCCCTGGGGTCCCCTTTTGGGGATGGCTTTCAGCCGGCTCTCCGAAAAAGTATGCTGCATGAAGCTGGTGCCGCGAACCAACGTGGGGCAGGATGGCATCCTGCGCGCCGATTGGCAATCGGCGCAAACTGGGCCGGCCAACTAACTGGGGCCCATGTGATACCATGCTCTGCCAGTGCCCTCCAAGAGCATGTCGCGCTCGCTCGCCGTCCTGTTCGCCATCAACATCCTCAACTTCTACGACCGCCAGGTGCTCGGCGCGCTCCTGGAGCCGATTCGCAAACAGTTCCACCTGTCCGACACGCAACTAGGCACTCTGGGCACGCTGCCGATCGTCTTATACGCGCTGGTCGGGTTGCCCCTCGGGCGCCTTGCCGATTCCGGCAGCCGCAAGAAACTGCTGGCGGTGGGCGTAGCCGTTTGGGCGTCCCTCACCGGCCTGGGCGGCATCGTGCAAACCTACGTGATGCTGCTGGTTTCGCGGTTGGGCGTCTTCGTGGGCGAAGCCGCCTGCGCGCCGGCCGCCACCAGTTGGATCGGCGATCTGTATCCGCCCGAGCGCCGCTCGCGCGCGCTGGCCTTTTTTATGCTGGGAGTGCCCATCGGCGGCGCGCTCAGCTATGCCATCAGTGGACCTGCCGCGCAGGCCTGGGGTTGGCGCGCGGCCCTGGTGGTGGCGGCGCTTCCCGCCGTGCTGCTCATCCCGGCGCTGCTCAGCCTCGACGAACCGGCGCGCGGAGCCAGCGAGGCCACGGCCGGCTCACCGAGCCGCGACCGTCAGGGAGCGGCCCCGCCCGTCTGGTCCATCCTGCGCATCCCCACCATGTGGTGGATCATCGCATCGGGCGCGTTGGTGAACTTCAATCTCTACGCGCTGGGCACTTTCTTTCCGGCCTTCCTCACGCGCTATCACCGGCTCTCGGTCGGCCAAGCGGGCCTATGGGCGGGTGTCGGATACGGCGCGGCGGGCGTCGCCGGGGGCCTGTTCGCGGGTTTCTGGGGCGACCGTGTAATCCACAAACGGAAGGATGGGCGCATGCTTTCGGCCTCCGCCGCGGCATTCGTAGCGGCGCCCCTGGCGCTGATTGGTATCCGGCAACCCGCGGGCGACGCGGTGGCCTCCATCGCCTTGATCATGATCGCGTATGGCTTTTTGAATATGTACTACGGCTTGGTCTACTCGGCCATGCACGACATCGTGGCGCCGGCCGTGCGCGCCACCACCATGGCGGTCTACTTCCTGGCGATGTATCTGTGCGGCGCATCGTTCGGACCGCTCATCACCGGCCGGCTCAGCGATTACCTGGCGCGCAGCGCAGCCCATGCGGCCGGCTCCGCGATAGTGGGCGAAGCCTACCGCGCGATCGGCCTTCACCAGGCGATGTACGTCATCCCGGTGATGTCGGCGGCCCTGGCGCTGGTGCTCTACGCCGGATCGCGCACCATCGCCGCCGACATGGCCCGGCGTGATGCAGCCGGCCCGCGCCCCGTAGTACAATCCGCGCGATGAAGCTGCTCATCTTTTCCGACATCCACGGCGACCTGGCCGCGCTCGCGCGGTTGATGGACACGGAAGCGGATTACTACGTGGCCGCCGGCGACCTGGTAAACTTCGGGCGCGGCCTGGATCGCTGCGGCGAGATCCTGGCCCGCCGCGCGGACCGCGTTCACGTCCTGCCCGGCAACCACGAGACGGCGGCGCAGATCGCGGCCCTGTGCCGCAACTTCGGCCTGCACGACTTCCACGAGCAACATGCGCAGTGGGGCCGCTATCGCGTCGCCGGGCTGGGCTATTCCAATCCCACCCCCTTCGACACGCCCGGCGAATACAGTGAGGCGGAACTGGCGCACAAGCTGGAAGCCTTCGCCGGACTCGCGCCGCTGGTGCTCATCTGCCATTCCCCGCCCTATGGCACGGCCCTCGACCAGGTCCGCCCCGGCTTGCATGCCGGCTCCACCGCCGTGCGCGATTTTCTGCTGCGGGAGCAGCCCGAGCATTTTTTTTGCGGGCATATCCACGAGGCCGCCGGCGCGCGCGTCGCCATCGGCAAAACCCAGGCCATGAACGTGGGCAAGCAGGGCTGCCTGCTGGATCTTGACTGATGTGTGGGGCAGGCAATTCTGCCCGCGGACCCGCTTTCCAGCGGGTCCAGCCGGTCGAAGGCCGGCCTTGCTGCCGACGGCTATCGAGGCCCCAAGGCCTCGAGAAAGCTCTCCGGGTCCGGCGAAGGTGGCCCTGTTTTAAGGTAAGGCAGGTCTCGTGATGAGTCAGGGCGAGGATGTTAGCATGAAGCCATTCAGTACATGAATCGTTCCCTACAACCCGAAGGCTACGAGGATTTTCTGCAAGAGCTGAAGCAGCGAATTCGCACTGCCCAGGTGAGAGCGGCCGTCGCGGTCAACCGCGAGCTCATTCTTCTCTATTGGCACATCGGCCGCGATATTCTCAATCGCCAAGTACGGGCCGGCTGGGGCGCAAAAGTGATTGACCGCCTGGCCGCGGACCTGCGCAGCGAGTTTCCGGACATAAAGGGGTTCTCCCGGACCAACCTGCTTTACATGCGGGCATTCGCGGAGACATGGCCGGAGGAATCATTTGTCCAACAGGTTGTTGGACAAATTCCGTGGGGCCATAATCTCCGAATCCTCGACCTCGTGAAAGACCTCCAGCAGCGGGAATGGTACGTGCGGGCAGCGCTACAGCACGGCTGGAGCCGGAATGTTCTTGTCCACCAGATCGAGAGTGGCCTCCACAGCCGGCAAGGGAGGGCACAAACGAACTTCACGGAGACCCTGCCGCCGCCCCAGTCGGATCTGGCGCACCAAGTCCTCAAGGACCCCTACAATTTCGATTTTCTTACTCTCTCAGAGGACGCCCGCGAAAAGGATCTCGAGTCCGGTCTTCTTGCACACCTTCGGAAATTCCTCCTCGAGCTCGGTGTCGGCTTCGCTTTCGTCGGTAGCCAATTCCCCATCGAAGTGGGCGGCGAAGATTTCAGGATCGATCTCCTTTTCTACCATTTCAAGCTGCGCTGCTTTGTCGTCATCGACCTTAAGATGGGATCGTTCAAGCCGGATTACGCAGGGAAGATGAATTTCTACCTGTCCGCGGTGGACGACCTCCTCCGCCATCCTGACGACCAGCCGAGCATCGGCATCATTCTTTGCAAATCGAAGAATGCGATCATCGCCGAGTATGCGTTGCGGGACACGACGAAACCCATCGGCATATCCGGATATCGGGCGACGGAAAGCCTGCCCGCTAACCTAAGAAACAACCTCCCTACGATTGAAGATCTCGAAGCGGAGCTTGAAATGATCGAACCGAAAAATGAAGACGCCACGGAGTGACCAGAATCGAGGAGCGGGTCCGGGGCGACCCGCGCGGACGGGGGGGGGCGCCCCACCTCAGTCCAAAAAAAAGTCGCCCCGTAGCGGCTTGCCCGGCGAGACCGCATAGTGCGCGAAGTCCGTTACACCCGCACCCGCCAAAACATCTTCGTCGATAAAGAAATTACCCGTAGTCGTCCGGCTGTCCCGCGTCAAAATCTGCCAGGCTGCGTCGGCCATGATGTCGGGAGTACGCCCGCGTTCCGGCTCCGCGCCCGGAATGATCTGCAGCGCCGCCGTCGCAATGATGGTGCGCGGCCACAGCGCATTCACCGCGATCCCCTGGCCGCGGAATTCCTCCGCCATGCCCAGCACGCACATGCTCATCCCATACTTCGCCATGGTGTAAGCGAGGCACGGCGCGAACCACTTGGCGCGCATATCGAGCGGCGGCGACAGCGTCAGGATGTGCGGGTTGGCCGCTTTTGCCAGATGCGGCAGGCAGGCTTGCGAACAAACAAACGTGCCGCGCAGATTCACGCCCATCATCAGATCGAAGCGCTTCATGGGCGTATGCAGCGTTCCCGTCAGGCTGATGGCGCTGGCATTATTGACCAAAATATCGATGCCGCCGAAATGCCGGACCGCTTGCTCCACCGCGCCGTAAACCTGGTCCTCGAAGCGGATGTCCACCACCAGCGGCAGCGCGTGGCCGCCGGCCGCCTCGATCTCCGCCGCCGCGGTGTGGATGGTCCCGGGCAGCCTGGGATGCGGGGTATGGGTTTTGGCCGCGATCACAATGTTGGCGCCGTCCCGCGCCGCGCGCCGCGCGATCGCCAGGCCGATGCCGCGGCTGGCGCCCGATATGAAAAGGGTCTTACCGGCAAGTGTGGGCATGCCGGATCATTATATATCCAAGCCTTGGAGGGCGGGCAATCTTGCCCGCAGCCGGCCTCTTCCCCGGCCGGCGTGAAGCGTCTGCCGACCGGCGAATGACTCCACAACCGCCAGGAGCAAACGACTATACAGAAGCGCGGCCTTGATCGTCGAGAAGTCCCGGTCTCACTTGGCGCGCACGAGGTCGATGTGCGCATGGCCAGGCTTGTCCTCCGGCGACATATAAGTCCAGTCCTCGGTGTGATGATCGGCATCGATCATAGTGAATACTGCACTGTGCATATATCCGCACTTCGTGCCGCCGGAGACGTCCGGAAAGTCGAATGCCACCGTCTTGCAGTCTGGCGACAACTTGCCTGCCATCCGCGGCCGGTTCTTCCCGCTATCGCAATAGTGCGTAAGGATCAGGCGATCGCCATCGATGTAGAGCATCGTGATTGCATCGTCATCGCCACTGCTCGGGTCGTCGGATCTTCCTTCCGGCACCATCTCGTGCAGCAGCGCGGCGCCGCCGGAGGTGACGCGCACCGACACGCGCACCGGAGCGCTCATTCCGGGCTGCGCCCCATCGCTGCCTGGCCCCTCCAAGTTCCTGCGAGAGTTTTCAGCCGGGCAAACGCCAGTTCCGCGCGCGTCTGTTGCGCGTCGGGCTTTTGACCATCGGGCTTGTGCATCTCCGATTGCGGCAAAGCGATCGTTGAGACACACAGCGTCACCGCGCATGTTACAAACGAAATGGCATGAGGCACAAGCCTTTTTCAGTCACCGCTCCCGCAAAAAACATCCCCCCATTAAATCAACCACCTAGCGCCCTAGCCCCGCTCCCCCCGCCCGCCCCCATGCTCTCCTCGAATTAAGGAGGCTCCTGCCCATGCCGCCGGGCCACCACCTTACCCCGGCTCAACAACGCGTTCTAACCCTGCTATCCGCCGGCTCCACTGCGGTCGCTGCGGCTCGATTCGTCGGCGTCCATCGCAACACCGTCGCCAACTGGCTGCGTACCACCCCTTTTCGCGACGCCCTCATCGAGACCCGGCGCGACCAGGACCTCGCCTGGCGCGAGCAAGCCCGGTCGCTCGCGGGCCAGGCGCTCGGCGCAATCCACGCCGTCCTGGCCGATCCTGGCCTCCCCCACTGTGCGCCTGGAAGCCGCGCTCGCCATCCAAGGCCGCCCGCACCGGCAATCGCACGCGCCATCGGACCCCAGCCCGGCCGCAACCAGCTCTGCCCATGCGGCAGCGGCCGGAAATTCAAGCGTTGCTGCATATCAATTCATTGATTTTAAAGGCCGCAATGGTTTCGTTTGGCCAAATTTCGATGCGCCCCCCAACGCACCCCCCATGCACAAACCGGCACATTTACGCACAAAGATGCCCAATCGGACTGCGCTGGACCACCCCCTTCCCCGCCCGCCCAGCCCGGCACTGTAATAAGCTCAAACCAATGCCCACGGATCTGCTCGCGCGCCTCGAAGAATGGAAGACCCGGTTCGGCGCGCCGGACCCGCACCCGCTCCACCAACTGCTCGCCGATATCTCCCGCCACCGCTTCACCGATGCGGACTCGCTCATCCGGCTGCACGAGTGCCTGTTGTTTCTGCGCGCCTACCCGGCCGATGCCGAGGTCATGCGGCTGGCGGACGCCGAGCTATCCTCCTTCGCGCAGCGCGTCGCCGGCTTGCGCGATTTGTCCGCATTCGAAGCGGCCGAGGTGTCGGGCATCGCGGGCACATCCTTCTCCGCGGTCTTCAGCTATGAGGTCGCCCGGCAGCTCTTCGCCCGCTATCCGCGCCATATCGAGATCGATTGGCAAAGCTACGGCCAGACGGACAAGCTCGGCCCCGTGCTGCGGCGCTTCGTCCCGCTGGTCGCAGAGGATTGGCCGGTGGAAGCGCACGTCCCGTTCCGCGCGTGGATGGATGCCGCCCGCCCGCAAGGATCGAGCGCCCTCGGATGGCTGCTCGGGCGCATCGCCGGCCTGCCCCTCGGCGCGCGCGAACAGGCGGATCTCTACGAATCGCTGGAACTGCTCCTGCTGTGGCGCATCGTCCCGCGCGCCAGCCGCTCGCGCATGCGCCTGCCGGTGCGCAAGCCGTACTTCCATCGCAAACCCCTGTTGCGGCGCGGCGATTTCGATTTCGATCGGGAAGTACAAGGCCCGCCGCTGCCCGTCAAACAGCTTCCGCAGCCCGCGGCCCGCAAGACGCTCGATCTGATCCTGGATACCTCCGCCATGCGCTATCGCGAGCTATACGGCTTCACCCATCCGGACACGCGCCGCGTCTTCCGCGCGGATGCCGGCCGCGGCGTCGAGATCGTCTTCTTTGGCGTGCCGCCGGAGTGGCGCCTGCCGCTGCGCGCCTATCATGCCGGGATGTTCTTCAAGAACGGCGTGCCCGCCGGCTACGTGGAAGTGCTCTCGCTGTTCGATCGCGCCGAAGTCGGCTTCAACCTGTATTACACGTTCCGCGAGGGCGAATCGGCGTGGCTCTACGCGCGCCTGTTGCGCCTGTTCCGTCAGATCCTGCGCGTCCGTTGCTTCTCCGTGGACCCTTATCAGTTGGGTCTGGAGAACCGCGAGGCGCTCGACTCGGGCGCGTTCTGGTTCTATCGCAAGCTGGGTTTCCGTCCGCTGGATGCGGCGGCTGCGCAGTTAGTCGCGCGTGAAGAAAATCGCATGCGCCGCGAACCCGGCTATCGCAGCTCGCGGCGCAAGCTGGAAAAGCTGGCCCACTCGTACCTGCTCTACGAATGCGCGGATGCCGAGCACGGCGCGTGGGACCGATTCACAGTGCGCAATCTCGCGATCGGATGCGCCCGCATGCCCACCGGCGATTCGGTGTTCCGCCGCATCGCCGAAGGTTGGAGCGTCGCCGATAAGGCGGCGGTCGAAGCCATCCTGCGCGCGAAGACAGGCCCGGACGAAGCCCGCTACCTGCGCTTGATGCAGCGCCATGCGCGGCTGCGCGCCGCCGTAATCGAATATGGGGCGGGCAATTCCGTCCGCCGCCGCATCACCTGACGCAACAAATCTGCGTAGAGATCAGGCTCGCGGGCGTGAACGTGCGGTTGGCGGCGAAGTAGTTCTTCTGCGCAAGGTTGCGGTAGACTTCGCCCGCGACACCCGCCGCCAGCGGCCCGGGAGTGCCAGGCATGCGTCCGCCGGTGAGCAGAACCACCACTACCAGCTTGCGGCCGCCTACGTCGTTGAAGGAGCCGAACCAGCCTAGATGGGTGTGGCTGTCGGTGCAGGTGCCGGTCTTGCCGGCGATGGGCTCATCCTGTTGTGCACGCCGCGCCGTGCCGTATTCGACGGCGGCCAGCATACCGGGCTTCAGCTCCGGAATCAAATTCCCAATGTCCAACTGGCGTTTGACGCGCGGCACGAACTCAGCGGTCTCCTGCGCGGTGCGCGGGTATTGCAGGTAATAGAGGGTGCCGCCATTGGCCAGCGAGGACATCAACGCGGCCAGTTGCAGCGGAGTCTGGGCGATATCTTCGCCAAAGCTGGTGAGCATGCCCACGCCGCCGTTGCTGGGGGGCTCGGCGGGGAAACGCCCGGGGGTTTCGCCCGCGATGTTCAGGCCGGCTTTCTCGCCGTATCCGAACAGGTGCGCGTAGTAGCTGACCTTGTCGAAACCCAGCTTCGTGCCCAAAGTGGCGAAGTAGTAATTATTCGAATGCGCCAGCGCCTGCGTCAGGTTGTAGCCGCCGTGGCGGAAGAGCTTTCCATCGCCGGCCAAAACCTTCTCACTGAGGGCCGCCAGCGCCACCGAGACCTTGATCGTGGAGCAAGGTTGAAATCCGCTGCCGAGGGCCAGCTTTTGGTTGACGATAGTCAGGATGCGGCCTGTATTGGGATCAACCACCACCACCGATCCGTTGTATGAGCCGAGCGCTTCGACGGCCGAACGGCGCACTTCCAGATCCTCGCCGTCGGCGTTGTCGCCCATGGTGGAATCGGCATAAGTCGGCTCAGTCCACGGTCCGCCGCGCACCACCACAGGCGCCGGCGCGGGCACGCGATAGGCAGCGCGATGCACCAGCGGATTGCTTGATTGGCTGCTCGGATGCCGGACTACGGCGGCGCGCGGTGCGGTAGCGGCGCGATGCACTGCCCGGTGACGGTGGCGCGTAGGCGCAGGCGTCGTTGTCGCAAGGACAATGTTGGACATCAGAACGACGAAGATTGCGAAATGCAGAAGCCAGGGGATCCTAAATGAAGACTTCATCATAGTTCCAGACATGAGCGCTCAGGTAATGAAACCTGGGGTATTTCGCCAGAACCTAAGTATACAGAAAGCCGATCGGAGCAACCGGATACTTCAATTGTGCACACGGCGGCTCCTTCTCGTCAAGTTTTCCATGGATTAAATGCAATTAAAGTTTAGGCTGCCGTCCAGCCGCCATCGATAGTAAGGATGGCGCCGGTCACGAATTCGGCTTCGGGCGAACAAAGATACAGCACCATGTTGGCGATCTCTTCCGGACGTCCGAGGCGCCCGACCGGTTGGCGCTGGTTCAGCTCGGCGCGCACCTTCTCCTTCTCGTGCCGATGATATTTCTCCAGGTAAGCTTCGACAAAAGGCGTATCCACTGTGCCGGGACAAATGCAGTTCGCGCGAATCTCCGTGGGATACTCGACCGCCAGTTGCCGGGTCATGGCGATCACCGCGCCCTTGGTGGCGCAGTAGGCGAATCGTTTCTTAATCCCCACCAGGCCCGCCACCGATCCGATGTTCACGATCGAGCCGCGGGATGCCAGCAACAGCGGCATGGCGGCGCGCGTGACCAGGAACATGCCCTGCACGTTGACCCGGAACAGCCGCTCGAAATCGGCCAATTCCGTTTGCTCCACGCCGCCCACCAGGCCGATGCCCGCGTTGTTCACCAGAATATCGAGCGCGCCGATTTGCGCGAACGCGGACTGCACGGCCGCTTCATCGGTAATATCAAGTATGATCACGGATGCGCCGGGCAATTCCCGCGACAAGGCTTCGGCTCCCGGCTGGTCGATATCGGCGATCACCACCTGCGCACCCGCGGCGTGGAGCGCCCGGCAGGTGGCCGCGCCGATGCCGCTGGCGCCGCCGGTGACCAGGGCTTTGCGCCCATCCACACGAAAAGGAAGATGCATCGCTTGAATTCTAACGCCTTGCAGGTTCTACAGGACGAAGTCGTCCAATGCCGGCGCTGCCCGCGGCTGATTGCGCATTGTACCGAGGTGGCCCGCGTGAAGCGCCGCGCGTATCGCGATTGGGAATACTGGGGCCGGCCGGTGCCTTCGTTCGGCGATTCGCGCGCGGAATTGCTGATTGTGGGCCTGGCGCCCGGCGCGCACGGTTCCAATCGCACGGGCCGCATGTTCACGGGCGACATGTCCGGCAACGTGCTGTACCGGGTGCTGCACAAAACGGGCTTTGCCACCCAGCCCACGAGCGTCTCGCGGGACGACGGGCAGCGGCTGATCGACGCCTACATCACGGCGGTCGCCCGCTGCGCTCCGCCGGGCAACAAACCCACCCGCGAGGAGATCGCCAACTGCCGCCCTTACCTGGAGCGCGAGCTGGATTTATTGCGGAACGTCAAGGTAGTCGTGGCGCTGGGGCGCGTGGCGTTCGACAACTATCTGGGTATTTTGCAGAAGCGCGGTCTGATCCGGAGCCGCGCGGCCTTCGCATTCGGACACAATCGCATGTTTGAAACCGCGCCCGGACAGCCGGCGCTGATCGCCTCCTATCATCCGAGCCAACAGAATACTTCCACGGGTAAGTTGACCGAGGAGATGCTGGCGGCTGTATTCCGGCGCGCGCGGAAAATCGTCGAGGCAACGTGAGAGTGGGCGGCCCGCTCTTACTTCGCGGCAGCAGAGAGCCCCGTCAGAAGTGTCGCCATCAAAACGGCTCCGGCGCACGCTCTCACCAAATAGACCCGCGTTTTCGAGGGCTCCGTTTTTGCGATCGCCGCGTCAAGCGCGTATCCCACCGCAACGCCGATGTGTCCGGCGGCCAACTGCGGGTGCCGAGTCAGAATTGAAATAAGTCCAAGGCACAACCAGCCAAGAGAGATGGGCCAGTTTGACGATAGCCAGCCCGGCTTCTTGTGGTCTTTACCGGATTCCTGCATAGGGCACTCGCGAGCCGCGTCATCAGTGTAGCTCAAGGTTCCCAGCGATGTCGCCGATCCCGTCAGCCGGTCGATGCTATCGTAAGTAAGCATGGCTGCCGCGCGCACCGAGACACTGAACGGAGTGCAACTCTATTACGAAGTCCATGCCGGCGATAATGCCAACTGCGAGCCGCTGGTGTTGCTGCACGGATTCGGGGGCTCCAGCCTGGATTGGGCGGGCCTGGCCGCGGAATGGGCGCCATACTTCCGCGTGATCGTGCCGGATATGCGCGGACACGGCCGGTCGGCGAACCCGGGGTCGACCTTCCGGCACGATGAAGCGGCCGGGGACATTCTAGCGCTGCTCGATCGCCTGGAAGTGCGCACGTTCAAGGGGCTGGGAGTGAGCGCCGGCGGCAACGTTCTGCTGCATATGGCAACCAGGCATCCGGAGCGCGTGAAAGCCATGGTGCTGGTCAGCGCCACTACGCACTTTCCGGAGCAGGCGCGGCCGATCATGCGGAGTTACACGTTCGACCTGCTGCCGGAGCAGGAGAAAGAGAAGATGCGCCGCCGGCATCCCGGCGGCCAGCAGCAGATCGATCTGCTGTTCGCGCAAGCCAGGGCCTTCGCGGATAGCTACGACGATCTGAACTTCACAGCGCGGGATCTGGCGAGAATTACGGCGCGCACGCTCATCATCCAGGGCGACAGCGATCCGTTCTACCCGGTTGCGATATCCGAGCAGATGGCGGCGGCCATTCCGAATTCGGAGTTATGGATTGTGGCAGGCGGCGGGCACGGGCCGATCGGCGGAGACCGTTGGCCCGAGTTCGTGAAGAGGGCGGGCGCATTCCTGCGGAAACCGTAAACACAACCACCAGCCACCAGCCACCGCTCACGAGTCACGGCGAGAGGTGCTCGCCCAGGGCGACAGCGATCCGTTCTATCCGGTTGCGATATCCGAGGAGATGGCGGCGGCCATTCCGAATTCGGAGCTATGGATCGTGGCGGGCGGCGGCCACGGGCCGATCGGCGGAGATCGCTGGCCCGAGTTCGTGACGAGGGCGAACGCATTCCTGCGGAAACCGTAAACACAACCACCAGCCACCACCCACTGCCCACCAGCCACGGCGAGCTATGCTCGCCCTGCTACAATCCTTGTTCATGGCTCAGCGGGTCTCGATCTTCGTCACCTGCATCGTGGACCAGCTTTTCCCAAAGGTGGGTCTGGCGATGGCCGATGTGTTGGAGCGTCTGGGTTACGCGGTCGACTTTCCGGAGGATCAGACGTGCTGCGGCCAGCCGGCCTTCAACACGGGCTATCGCGCCGAAGCCTGCCAGGTGGCGCGGCACTTCCTGAAGGTCTTCCGCGATTCCGAATACGTGGTGGTGCCGTCGGGTTCCTGCACCTCGATGATCGCGCATCACTTCCACGATCTGTTCCCCGCGAACGAAGAAGCCGAAGCCCGGCGCGCCGCGGAGGCGCTGGCGCCGCGCGTCTGGGAGTTCTCGAAGTTTGTGCTGGAAGTCGCTGGCGTGGACGACGTGGGCGCGCGGCTGGAAGATGTGGTCACGTATCACGACAGTTGTCACGCGCTGCGCGAATTCGGCATCAAGGACGGCCCGCGCCGTCTGCTGGCGAACGTGCGCGGATTGGAACTGCGCGAAATGGACGCGGCCGACGAATGCTGCGGTTTCGGCGGCACGTTCTCGGTCAAATTCCCCGAGATTTCCGGCGGCATGGCGGGCACCAAGATCGACTCCATCGTGCGCACCGGCGCCAGGACCGTGGTCAGCCTGGATTCCAGTTGCCTGATGCAGATACAGGGAGCCCTGGCGCGCGCCGCGCTGCCGGTGCGCACCATGCACCTGGCGGAGGTGCTGGCGAGCCGCTAAGCCGCCGGAAAGAAAATGTCCGCCGTATTCGACCAGAAAGTCCACAAAACGCTGGCGGATGCCAACCTGCAACTGGCTATCTATCGCGCCACCGGCCGCCTGATCGATCATCGCAAGCATGCCGTCACGGCTGCTTTGCTGCCGGATTACCAGGAGCTCCGCACGCATGCCAACGCCCTCAAGAAACACACCATCGACCATCTGGACCACTACCTGGAACAGTTCGAAGCCAACCTGACGGCGCATGGCGGCAAGGTGGTTTACTGCCAGGACGCCATAGAGGTTGCGGATTTCGTCCTGAAGCTGGCGAGGGAGCGCGGCGCGCAGCTTATCGTGAAATCGAAATCCATGACCACCGAGGAAATCGATTTAAACGAGCGGTTGGAGCACCACCATCTGGAATCGGTCGAAACCGATTTGGGCGAGTACATCCTGCAACTCGCGCACCAGCGGCCGTATCATATCGTGGCGCCGGCCCTGCACCTGACGCGGTATGAAGTGGGCGATCTGTTCGCGCGCACGCTGGGGGTGGCCAACGAAACGGTGGTCGAGAAGCAGGCGCTGATCGCGCGCGCGGTGCTGCGGCAGAAATTCCTGGCGGCGGACATCGGGATCAGCGGCGCCAATTTCTTAGTCGCCGATTCCGGCGCGGTGGTGCTGGTCGAAAACGAGGGCAACGCGCGCCTGACCACTTCCGCGCCGAAGATTCACATCGCGGTGGCGGGCATCGAGAAGCTGATTCCACGCGCTCGGGATCTGGCCGTGTTTCTGAAGCTGCTGGGGCGCAGCGCCACCGGCCAGGCGCTGACGGTTTATACGTCGTTCCTGTCGGGGCCGCGGCGCGCGGGCGAGGTCGACGGACCTGAGGAGTTCTACGTGGTGCTGCTGGATAACGGCCGCACCAAGTTGCTGGCTGATCGCGAGAAGCGCGAGTCGCTCTATTGCATCCGCTGCGGCGCGTGCCTGAATCATTGCCCGGTCTACCGCAAGATCGGCGGGCACAGCTTTCCATGGGTCTATTCGGGGCCGATCGGCGCGATCATAACGCCGCAGTTTCTGGGCATCGAGCATGAGCCGAGCCTGCCGTTCGCGTCGAGTTTGTGCGGCGCGTGCGCGGAAGTTTGTCCGGTGAAGATCGACATTCCCAAGATGCTGCTGGCTCTGCGCGCGGAGACCAAGCAGGCGGAGGAGCGCAAGGGCGCGAACCGCATGGAGCGGCTGGCATTCAAGATCTGGGCTTGGGTGATGTGCCATCCGCGCATCTATGAAATGGCGGCGATGGCGGCCACGGGCATGGCGCCGGCGGAGAATGGCAAGTGGCTGCGGAGCGTTCCCGCGGCGATGAATCTGCCGCCGGTGCGCGCCTGGCTGAGCCAGCGGGACCTGCCGCCCCCGCCGGCCAAGAGCTTCCGCGAGCTGTGGAGAAAGCGCTGATGTCCCGCGAATCCGTTTTGAACAAAGTGCGTACGGCGTTGGGGCGCAGCGCCGGAGAGGCGATGTTCGATCCTCCGCCAGTTCGTCTAAGCGTGGCCGAAATGGACCCGGAGACGCGTGTCGCCAGCCTGCTGCGCGCGGTGGAAACGCTGGCTGGAAAAACCCGGCGTGCGGCCACAGGCGAGGAGGCGCGGGCATATGTCGCCGCGGTGCTGGACGGGAAGACGGCGGTGGCCTCCAATGCGCCATTCTTGCGGAAATGCGGCATCCTGAATCTGGCGGGGGTGCAGTCCGGCTTCACAGACGCGGCCGCATTGCGCGCACTCTGCGCAGTTGCGGATGTCGGCATCACCAGCGCGGATTACGCCCTGGCGGACACGGGCACGCTGGTAATGCTGGCCAGCCCGGCGGACGCCCGCTTGATCTCGTTACTGCCGCCGGCACACATCGCGGTGGTTCCCAAGGAGCGCGTGCTATCCGGCCTTGATGAGTTACTCACGATCCTGCCGCATCCCGCTGAGCAGACTAGTTCGATGGTGTTGATCACCGGTCCCAGCCGTACGGCGGATATCGAGCAGATACTGGTGCGGGGGGTGCATGGGCCGGGTGAGATTCATGTGGTTGTGGTGGGGTAGACGACGGATGGATGACGTAACGATCGCGGAATGGAGGCTGCTGCTGCGGCTAGTTCTTGCACAGCGGCTGGAAATCAACGCCATCGAGAGCGCTTTGAAGCGGGCGAAGGCTCTCACAGATGTGGAGATTAAGGAGATACGCGTACAAGCATCGGACACCGCCAATGCCTGGAGTTCCGGTAATGACGACGATGTCTTGACGCTCATTCGCGTGCATTCCTCGCCCGACGCCACCATGCTCATCCCGCCGACGCGAGAACAATGATCCGGAGCCGATGCGCCGGAAATATTGAGATGCGGCCCGCACAAGTGCTGGGCTGTGGTCCGCTATCCTTCGAAACGCCTCCTTCCTGGAGTGCTTTCCGCACCGCGACAACTTCCGGATCGTTAATCCGCGACAGCGCGATTCGTCGCGCGACCGATCTGAGTCAGGGCCTTCAGTCGAGGCCCATTCCAGATAAAGTGTTCCGGCCATGAATCCTTCGGGGATGGAATAGGCGAACGATTTCGCCGCCACGCGGGTCAAGCCCAGATGTGGTCGATCCGGAACGGCGCCGGGTGAAATGCCGAGGGCAATTGGCAGTACTCGCAGCGGCCTTGCGCTTGCGGCCGGACCCGACGGATGAGATCGGCGTTCAATACCTTTGATTGTTGGCCGGAACGCCGCAAAGCGCGGCGTCCTTTGGATTGGCCAACGCGGACAACTCGTTCATACGCGCGGTATCGCGATCGCCAAAGTGAATCGACAACAGGTACTCGGGAATCCTGCCCATTCCGCCTTTCGTCTGCAACCTCCGGCGCGCCCACGTCGCCGGCCTTGAGAATATTGCCGTCCTTTGTCCGGCAGCGGCACCTTCAGCGGAGCGGCCGGCCAGAGCGTCCGCTCGGCGGGCGTGTTTTCTCGCCGCCGTTCCCAGCATTGGGTCCGGACGGCGCTTGGACGAGCATTCGCCGCGCGAATGAGCGCTTCCCACACCTCAGGCCATGCGGCTAGATCCGCCGGAGACGATTCGTTGCGAATGGCTCTGCGCCGTAGACGATAATTAAAGCAGCATGCCTTCCGGATACGACGCTCTGCGAGCCGCCGCGGCCTGGCTGGACCTCTCCGCTCGCGGGCGCATCTACGCCGGCGGGGAGGACCGCGCGCGCCTGCTGCACGCCATGACCACCAACCATGTGCAGCAGCTTACGCCGGGCACGGGATGCTACGCCTTCTTACTGAACGCGCAAGGGCACATCCTGGCCGACGTCAACCTGCTCTGCCTCGAAGACCGGTTCCTGCTGGATACGGAGCCGGAAACGCGCGAGCGCGTACTTCGCCATTTAGACAAATACATCATCGCGGACGATGTCGCGCTCGAAGACGCCACTGCGCTGCTGGCGTCGGTGGCGGTGGAGGGTCCGCATGCCGCCGACGCGCTCGCGGCCGTCGGCGCGCCCGCGCTCGACGCCGAATATGCCTACGCCTCGTGGGCAGGGGGCATCGTCGAACGTGCGAGCGAGACCGGCGAGCCGGGTTTCCGCATCTTCATGCCGGCGGAAGCGAAGACCGATTGGGTGGCGCGGTTGGAATCCGCGGGCGCGGTCCAGGCGACGCCGGACGAAGCACGCATCGTGCGCTTGGAGCACGGCAAGCCGCGCTACGGCGAAGATATCTTCGACACCACCCTGCCGCAGGAGACCAGCCAGATGCATGCCGTACACTTCGCCAAGGGCTGCTATATCGGGCAGGAGATCGTGGAGCGAATACGCTCGCGCGGGCACGTTAACCGGTTGCTCGTGAAACTGGAAGTGGAGGGCGAAGCCCCGGTGGCGGGCGGGACCAAGGTCACCGCAGGCGCCGCCGAAGCCGGGGAGATCACGTCATCCGCGTTTTCGCCCGCACTCGGCAAGGTGGTCGCGCTCGCCTACATGCGCGCGCAGTACGCCGTGGACGCAACGGTGTTGCAGGCTGGCGGGCGGGCGGCGGTGGCCGTCAGCGCGGATCGTGCGAAATGACCAATGAGGTTTGGTTCAGTTCCAGCCTTCGCTTGGGATTATCGTCGAAAGCCGGAGACCGCTATGTCACGTAAACGAGAAATCTTATCCTGAGCGGAGATGGCTAAAGGTCGTGTGGAAGCTTGCCGGCATCATCCGGACTGAGTCACTGGAAGCGGCAGAAATCTATGAGTATCCCGTTGCCGGTTCGGACGCAACGTGGAACATCGGCCACACGTTTCATCCGGAACGATCTTCGCCTAATCAGACCATCTGAAGGCGTCGGCAATTCGTCTCGGGTCAGTGCGGCTGCAACGGAGGTTGTGCGCCGCGTCCTCTCGGAAGCCGCTGGATCGCGCCGCAGCGCTCAAGCAGGAATTCGTTCGGCGTGTCTCAGCCTTGGCAGACCCACGGATCTGCGCGGCCGCCGCTTAAGTGCGGAGCGTGCCGTCTGACATGCTAAAATCCGGGACATGCTGAAGTCTACCCTGCGCTCCCTCACGCGGAACCCAGGATTCACCGCCGCTGCCGTCCTCACCCTGGCGCTTGGCATCGGCGCCAACACGGCGATGTTCTCCGTGATCGACGGGGTTCTGCTTAAGCCCCTCGCTTACCGGGAACCGGACCGCCTGATCAGCCTGCATCTCCGCATCACCACGCTGAAGAACCTGGGCATCCTGCCCATTCCGCCTTTCGTCTACAATCTCTGGCGCGACCACGCCGCCAGCCTTGAAAATATTGCGGTGGTACGTCCTGGCACTGACAACTTCACTGGTTCCGGCCAGCCGGAGCGGCTGCTCAGCGCGCGCGTTTCCGCGTCGCTTTTCCCCACCTTGGGCGTCTGGCCGGCGCTGGGACGAGCATTCGCCGCGAAGGAAGACGTCTATCAAGGGCCGCGGGTCGCGATCCTGGGCAATGGGTTCTGGCGGCGCAGCTTCGGCGCCGACCCCACGGCCGTAGGACGTGAGATCCAACTGAATGGAACGTCCTACTCCGTGATCGGCGTGATGCCGCCCGGCTTCGAACTCCCTATTGACCTACAGTCCGAGCACGCCTCGCGCTGCGACATTCTTTTGCCGGCGGACATCGCGCCCGAGCTGATGATGAACCATGGTTACTGGGGCGTGGCCCGCTTGAAACCCGGCGTGACCGTGGAGCAGGCGCGCGCCGAACTCGATGCAAATTTGGCGTCGCTCAAGGGCGGCCTGGTACGCAATGCGATTGTGTCGCGCCTCAGGACCAATCTCACCGAGCGGGTACAACGCGGCCTCGGCCTTTTGATGGCGGCGGTTGGCCTGGTTTTGCTAATCGCCTGCGGCAACCTGGCGAACCTATGGCTGAGCCGCGGGCTTACGCGCCGCAAGGAGATCGCCGTGCGGGCCGCGCTGGGCGCCAGCCGCTTGCAGATTGTGCGTCAACTTTTCTCCGAGAGCCTGGCGCTCTCGGCGTTCGGGGGCGCGGCCGGCGTGGTTTGCGCCGGCTGGGCGCTGCGCGGCATTCTTTCACAACTGCCCGAGGATCTCCCGCACCGGGCCGCCATTTCCGTGGATGTCCGCACGCTGGTCTTTTGCGTCGTTTTGACATTTCTTTGCTGCTTGCTCTTCGGCGCGCTGCCGACTTGGCGATTCTCGAAGGCGGACCCGCAGGAAGCTCTCCGGCAGAGCCAGCGGGGAACCACGGACGCGCGCGGTTCCGGAGCGCTGCGGCAGTGGCTCATTGCTTCCCAGGTGGCGCTGTGCACCATGCTGCTGATCGGCGCGGGCCTGCTGGTGCGCAGCTTCGCGAAAATCATGGCCGCCGATCGCGGATTCGAAACTGAAAACGCGATCGCGGCCGAAGTGCCTCTGGCGGGAGTGCGCTATGCACTACCCGCACGCCTGAATGCCACGTACCAAGCAATTGAGGAGCGGCTGGCGGGCATTCCCGGCGTTTCCGCGGCGGGTGCAGTGAGCTGGCTCCCGCTTTCGGGCGACGAATACATGAACCCCATCTTCCTTCCGGGCGCGGCGTTAACGCCGGAGCGCATCCGGAATCTCCCGATGGCGCAAATCCGCTTTGCGACGCCCGGCTATTTCCGCGCCGCAGGCGTCCCTCTTCGTTCCGGACGCATCTATTCCGACAGCGCCGGCGATCTGTGGACCGCAGTGGTGAGCGAGAGCGCAGCCCGGCGCGTGTGGCCGGAAGGCAGCCCCATCGGCCGGGAGTTCACGATCGATGAGTCTCCGCACCCGCGAATGTGGCGGGTAGCCGGGGTGGTGGCCGATGTCCGGCAATCCGAATTGCAGATCCCGGCGCCTTTGATGGTCTACCTGCCGGCCGCGCACAACCGCGATATGGATCTTTCGTTCGTCCTTCGCACCAAGCTGCCGGTGAGCTCCATGGCGCGATCGATCCGTCAGGCCGTGGGCCGGATCGACGCGGATGCGCCGGTGACCGCGATCCGAAGCATGCGCGAAATTGTTGCCGCGTCGACTGCCCAGCGCCGCTTTCAGACGCACCTGCTGACGGCCTTCGCCGGTATCGCGATGCTGCTGGCGGCGCTGGGCATCTATGGAACGCTCTCCTATTCCGTGAATCGGCGATACCGGGAGATCGGAATCCGGCTGGCCCTGGGTGCACAGCGCCGGGACGTTGGAACTCTGGTGCTTCGCCAGGCGCTGACCCCCGTAGTGCTGGGTCTCGGCGCCGGTTTCGGGGGCGCCTTTTTCCTTATGCGCGCTCTCTCGGCGTTGTTATACGGCGTCGGATCCGGAGATGCCGCCACCTATTCTGTCGCAGTTGCGGTCATCTTTGCGGTTGCGATGGCTTCCTGCTGGCTTCCCACCCTGCGTGCCATGCGGCTCGATCCGCTGGAGACCATTCATTGCGAATGACTCGCCGCCATAGGCAATAATTAAGGAAGCATGCCTTCGGGATACGACGCTCTGCGCACCGCCGCGGCTTGGCTGGACCTCTCCGCGCGCGGGCGCATTTACGCCACCGGGGAGGACCGCGCCCGCCTGCTGCACGCCATGACCACCAACCATGTACAGCAGCTTACGCCGGGCGCGGGATGCTACGCCTTCTTCCTGAACGCGCAAGGGCACATCCTGGCCGATGTTAACCTGCTTTGCCTCGAAGACCGGTTCCTGCTGGATACGGAGCCTGAAGCGCGCGAGCGCGTGCTTCGCCATTTGGACAAATACATCATCGCGGACGATGTCGCGCTCGAAGACGTCACCGCGCTGCTGGCGTCGGTGGCGGTGGAGGGTCCGCATGCCGCCGCCGTGCTGGCAGCCGTGGGCGCGCCCGCGCCCGATGCCGAATATGCTCATGCCCCGTGGGAAGGGGGCATCGTCGAGCGCGCCAGCCAGACCGGCGAGCCGGGCTTCCGCATCTTCATGCCGGCGGAAGTGAAGGCCGATTGGATCGCGCGGTTGGAATCCGCGGGCGCGGTCCGGGGGACGCTGGGCGAAGCGCGCACCGTGCGCCTGGAGCATGGCAAGCCGCGCTACGGCGAAGATATCTTCGACACCACGCTGCCGCAGGAAACCCGCCAGATGCATGCCGTGCACTTCTCCAAGGGGTGCTATATCGGGCAGGAGATCGTGGAGCGGATACGCTCGCGCGGGCACGTCAACCGGTTGCTGGTGAAACTGGAAGTGGAAGGCGAAGCCCCGCTGGGGGGCGGGACCAAGGTCACCACCGGCGCCGCCGAGGCCGGGGAAATCACGTCATCCGCATTCTCGCCCGCGCTCGGCAAAGTGGTCGCGCTGGCGTTCGTGCGCGCACAGTACGCTGTAGACGCGAGGTTGTTGCAGGCCGGCGGGCGGGTGGCGGTGGTTGTGAGTTCCATATCATAAGACCTGATGGGAGTCGACCAAGCTCTACTGAACGACCTCATTGTGAAGCAGACGGAACGCTTCGAACGTACGAAGCGTGTCATCGGCGGAATCGCCTACCCGGCCAACAAGTACGGCCGCGTCATCTATAAAGCCGCTTGATCCGGACGCGCCCGCACTCACGCAGAAGCTCGCTCAGCGTGTCTCAGCGTTGGCAGAGCCCTGATCGATTTCCCCACTTTCTTCTGGGCAATGCGGAGTTCGTAAAGGCTCTGCAGGTTGAGCCAGAACTCCGCGCTTGTGCCAAAGAAATGGGCGAGACGCAGCGCTGTGTCTCCGGTAATGGCGCGCTGCCCATTCAATATACCGGTAATCCGATTGGTCGGCACATCGAGCTTACGCGCCAGTTCGGCGGCGCTCATACGTAGCTCCTCGATCTCTTCGGCCAAATGTGCTCCGGGATGAATTGCGGTTACTCCCATAACGCTCTCCTCTTAGTGATAATCGACGATTTCTACCATGGACGGACCCGGTGCCCCGCCTGGCCACTCAAAACAGATTCGCCATTGGCCGATGATATGGATGCTGTACTGTCCCTTGCGGCCGCCGCCCAACGCTTCGAAGCGGTTTCCGGGCAAGACAGCCAGATCCTTAAGCACTAGAGCCGCTTCCAGCCGGTCGAGCTTTAGGCGCGCCGGGCGTTCGATGCCGGAGACGGCTTCACTCGCTTTCCGGCGGCAAAATCTCTGGTACGTTGGTCTCGATAGCCGACAATCAATCGCAGGATACCCTCGATTATGCGTTACGTCAAGCATAACGGCATTTGACGCGTTCAACGTGCAGGGTTGACGGCGCAATGCGCGTCGCTTTGCTATACTCTTGGTTTATGGTTCCCGCCGCCCGGCATCGTCATCACGGCCCAATCCACGCGCGGCGGGCGCTGTCCTAAATTCGATCCATATCGAAGTAAGAAAGGACGCCCGCCGGCAATGTAGGCGGGCTTTTTTGTTGCTATTCGCATGCATCTCGATTTTTCCAAGTTCGACGGACTGATCCCGGCGGTGGTCCAGGATTACAACTCCGGGCGCGTCCTGATGGTCGGCTATATGAACGGCGAAGCCTTCCGCCGCACCCTCGAGACCGGTTTCGCCACGTTCTTCAGCCGCTCGCGCCAGAAGCTCTGGCTTAAGGGCGAGACCTCGGGCCACCGTCTGGTGGTCAAGGAAGTCTCCACCGATTGCGACCAGGATGCCCTATTGGTGCGCGTTGAGCCGCAAGGCCCCGGCGTCTGCCACAACGGTTACGAGAGCTGCTTCTACCGCCGCCTCGAAAATGGCCAGTGGGTGGAAGCCGAGCCGCGCGCCTACGATCCCTCCGCGGTCTACGGGAGCCAGGCATGAAGCTGAGGCTCGGCATTCCCAAGGGCAGCCTGGAAAATGCCACCATCGATTTGTTCCGCCGCGCGGGCTACGCCATCACCACCAGCAGCCGGTCGTATTTTCCGGCCATCGACGACCCCGAAATCGAGTGCATGCTCATCCGCGCGCAGGAGATGGCGCGGTATGTCGAAGACGGCATCCTGGACGCAGGCCTTACCGGCCGCGACTGGGTTGCTGAAACCGAAGCACAGGTGGAAGCGGTCGCCGACCTGGTCTATTCGAAGCAGAGTTTCGGCAAGGTGCGCTGGGTGCTGGCCGTGCCGGAGTCGTCGGGCTTCCAATCGGTGGGCGACCTGCAGGGCAAGGTCATCGCCACTGAACTGGTGGGCACCACCAAACGCTACCTGGCTCGGCACGGCGTGAGCGCGCGCGTCGAATTCAGTTGGGGTGCAACAGAGGTGAAGCCGCCGGTGCTGGCCGACGCCATCGTGGAAGTCACGGAGACCGGTTCGTCGCTGCGCGCCAACAACCTGAAGATTATCGATACGGTCATGGAATCCAACACGCAGCTCATCGCCAATTGCGAGTCGTGGCAGGACGCCTGGAAACGCCGCAAGCTGGAAGACATGCGCATGCTGCTCGAGGGCGCCATCAATGCGCTGGGCAAGGTCGGGCTGATGCTGAACGTGCACCAGAACGATCTGCGCGCCGTGCTGGAGGTGTTGCCCGCGCTGAAGCGTCCTACGATCTCGCACCTCAGCGACGCGGAATGGCTGGCCGTCAACACGATACTGGATGAATCCACCGTGCGTCACATCATCCCCCGGTTGAAGCAGGCCGGCGCGCAGGGAATTGTGGAGTATCCGCTGAACAAGATTGTGTTATGAAGAAGAAGTCAGGAGTCAGGAGTCAGGAGACAGAATGCCGGCTTCCGGCTTCTGACTTCTGTCTTCCGACTCCTGACTTCTTTCTCTTATGATTCGGATTCTGTCCCCCACAGCCATGCCCGGTCTTATGGCGCGGCGCAAAGCCCGGCTCTCCGAAGCCGAAGCCGTGGTGCGCCCGATTTTGGCAGCGGTGCGCGCGCGGGGCGATCAGGCGCTGCTCGAATACGCGCGCCAGTTCGATGGGCTCGACCGCAAGACCGTCGCGGTGCCCGCGGCCGATCTGCAGCGCGCCGGCGCGGGCCTTTCGCCGGAGTTCCGCGACGCCGTGGGGACCGCCGCCGCCAACATTCGCGCGTTCGCCGTAATGCAGATGCCCGCCGAAACGATGCGCGAAGTGAGTCCCGGCATGCAACTGGGGCAGGTCGTGCGCCCGCTCGATACCATCGCAGCCTACATTCCCGCGGGACGCTATCCGCTGCCATCCACGCTGATGATGACCGTGATTCCGGCGCAGGTGGCCGGCGTGCCCAATATCTGCGTGGCCTGCCCGCACCGCGTGCCGGAGATCCTGGGTACCGCGCACCTTCTGGGAGTGCAGCGGGTATTTCAAATGGGCGGCGCGCAAGCCATCGCGGCCTTCGCCTACGGCACGCGCTCCGTGCCGCGCGCGGACCGCATCGTGGGACCGGGCAGCATCTACGTGGCGGCGGCCAAGAAGCTGCTCGCGGGCGATGTGGGCATCGACTTCGTGGCTGGCCCCACTGAAATCCTGATCGTTTCCGCCGACGGCAATCCACGGCATCTGGCGGCCGACATGCTGGCGCAGGCCGAGCACGATGTGGATGCGGCTGCCATCCTGGTCACCACTTCCAAGCGGCTGGCCAATGCGGTGGCGAAGCAGATCGAGCGGCAGCTTGCGGATTTGCCCACCGCCGCGGTTGCGCACAAAGCCATCCAGCGCAACAGCGCGATCATCCTGGTGCGGTCGCTCGAGGAGGCCGTGGATCTGTCGAATCGCTTCGCCCCCGAACACTTGAGCATTCCGGAAGATCGCCTGCTGGAGCGCGTGCAGCATGCCGGAAGCATCTTCATCGGTCCATACAGCACGGAGGCCGCGGGCGATTACGCATCCGGACCCAATCACGTGCTCCCCACCGGCGGCGCGGCGCGGTTGCGGGGCGGGCTGTCGGTGATGGACTATCTGAAAGTGATTTCGGTGCAGCGGTTGAGCCGCGAGGCCCTCGCCGCGCTGGCTCCCGCGATCGCTACGCTGGCCCGCGCCGAGGGTCTGGAAGCGCACGCGCGCTCCGTCGAGGTGCGCATCCATGGCTAAGTTTGCGCCAGATCCGCGCGAAGCGGTGCTCAAGATGGCCCCTTACTCGCCGCCTACCGCGGGCCGCGCCGGTAAGCTGCGCCTCGATTTCAACGAAAACACCGTGGGCTGCTCGCCGCGCGTCATCGAGTTTCTGAAGCAGCGCTTGGATGCCGGCGGTCTCGCGGTGTATCCGGAATATGGCGAAGCCAAGGCCGCCGTGGCCGAATTCTTTCGCGTGGCGCCGGATCGATTCATCTTCACCAACGGCACCGATGAAGCCATCCAGGTGTTCATCGACACCTACGTCGACGATGGCCAGGAAGTGCTGCTGCTGCGCCCCGCCTACGCTATGTATCGCTTCTACGCGCAGTTGGCCGGCGCCGCGGTGCGCGAGATCGATTACGAAGGTCCCGCGATGGAATTCCCGCTCACCAGCCTGCTCGACGCCATCACACCGGCCACGCGCGCCGTGCTGATCGCGAACCCCAACAACCCGACGGGAACCGGCCTGCCGCTGCCGGCCATCGAGCGCATTCTGAAACACGCGCACAAGGCCGCGGTCTTTATCGATGAAGCCTACTTCGAATTCTCCGGCGTGACCGCGCTGGGCCAGATCGAGCGCTGGCCCAACCTGTTCGTGAGCCGCACGTTCTCCAAGGTGTACGGGATGGCGGCCATGCGGCTGGGCTGCCTGTTTTCGCATCCGGCCAACGTTTTGTACCTGCACAAGGCGCAATCTCCGTACAGCGTGAACACGCTGGCCGTGCTTGCCGCGCAGGCGGCCATTCGCGATACGGCTTATATCGAGAGTTACGTGGCCGAAGTGCTGGCCGCGCGCGAGGTGTTGTGCGCGGGCCTCGACCGGCTGAAGATCGGCTATGTGCCCAGTTCCGCGAATTTCGTGTTGATTCGCGCCGGCCAGCGCGCGCTCGAGATCCGCGACCGCCTGCGCGGCCAGGGCATCCTGGTGCGCGACCGCAGTTACGAAGTGCCCGGCTGCGTGCGCATCACGGTGGGTACGCGCGAGCAGACGCGCCGCCTGCTCGCCGCATTGGAGGAAGCGTGGCTCGGCAGTTAATCGTGTTCGACATGGACGGCGTGCTGGTGGATGTCACCGAGTCCTACCGCGAAACCATCGTGCGCACGGTCGAGCATTTCGCGGGCGTCAAGGTCACGCGCCCCCAGATCCAGGATTACAAGAACCAGGGCGGCTTCAACGACGATTGGAAACTCTCGCATCACATGATCGCGCAGCATGGCGTGGCCGTCGAATTCCAGGCGGTGGTCGATTACTTCCAGGGCCTGTTCCACGGCAACGGTTCTGACGGTCTCATCCTCCGCGAGCGGTGGATGGCGTGCGACGGCCTGTTCGATCGCCTCGGCGCGCGCTTCGATTTAGCCATCTTCACCGGACGTATGCGCTGGGAAGCGGAAGTGACGCTCAACCGCTGCGCGCCGGCGCTGCGCTTCGATCCCATCGTCGGCATGGAAGACGTGACCGCGCACAAGCCCGCGCCGGAAGGCCTGCTCAAGATCGCCGCCGCGGAAGGCGGGCGCAAGCTCTGGTACGTCGGCGACACGGTGGACGATGCGCGCTGCGCCCGGGCCGCGGCCGTGCCGTTTATCGGCATCGCGTCGCCCAAGAGTCCGCGACGCGACGAGTTGGCCGCGCTGTTCCAAGCCGAAAATGCGGTCGCCGTTCTCGACGACATCAATCAACTCGAAAGCGTGCTGGCCTGATGCGAACTGCCTCCATCCAACGCGATACCAAGGAAACCCGGATCAAAGCGTCGCTCAAGATCGAAGGACGCGGCCGTTACCAGATCTCCACCGGAATACGCTTCTTCGATCATATGCTGGAGTTGTTCGCCAGGCACGGGGGCTTCGATCTGAAGCTCGAAGCCAAAGGCGACCTGGACGTGGACCAGCATCACACCGTCGAAGACGTGGGGATCGTGCTCGGCCAGTTGTTTGCGAAGGCGCTGGGCGACCGGCATGGCATCAACCGCGCGGGTTACTTCGTGATGCCCATGGACGAAACGCTGGCAGTGGTGGCGCTCGATCTCGGCGGACGGCCCGCGCTGGTTTACCGCGACCTGGTGCGCGTGCGCCTGGTCGGCGATCTGCAAACCGAACTGGTGGAAGATTTCTTCGGCGGCTTCGTGAATCACGCGGGCGCGAACCTGCATGCGCGCGTGCTCTACGGGCGCTCCAGCCACCACAAGATCGAGGCGATCTTCAAGTGCTTCGCGCGCGCATTGAAATACGCGTGCTCCACCGACCGGCGGCTGCGCGGCCAGTTGCCTTCCACGAAGGGACTGCTGTGACCGCCAGATGATCGCTATCTTAGATTACGGCGCCGGCAATTTGCGTTCGGTCGAGAACACGCTCGCCGAAATTGGCGCGGCTTACACGCTGGTGCGCGACGCTGCCGGTCTGCGCGATGCGCGCAAGATTATTCTGCCAGGCGTGGGCCACTTCGGCCAGATGATGCGGGCGCTTGACGAAATGCAGGTGCGCGACGGGTTGATCGAGCGCATCCTCGCCGGTGTGCCATTCCTTGGCATCTGTCTCGGATTGCAAGCGCTGTTCGAGCGCAGTGAAGAAGCGCCGGAAGCCCGCGGTTTGGGCCTGTATGCAGGCACGGTGCGACGCTTTCCCGCCGATGCGCGCGTGCCGCACATGGGATGGAATCAGGTCGATGCGTGCGGCGAATCGCGTCTGCTGGCGGGCCTCGAGCCGCATGCCTTCGTCTATTTCGCGCACAGTTATTACGCGCCCGCAATTCCCCAGACCGCCGCAACCTGCACTTACTCCTTGCCTTACACCGCCGTGCTCGAATCCGGCAATACGTTCGCGGTGCAGTTTCATCCGGAGAAGTCCGGACCGGCCGGGCTGCGCGTCGTGCGGAATTTCGTGGAGTTGCCGTAGGGTGTACAATTTGATCAGGGAGCGATGAACAACATACAGCTCTACATCGCGGTGGGGTTGCCTACCATTGCTGTGTTGACCAGCTTGGTCATCAGCCTGGTGCAGATCAGTGCGCTCCGCGAAGACATGCGCGCACAGAACACCGCACTCCGGGAAGACATGCGCGGGCAGATCGGCGCAATCCGGGAAGAGATCCGCGAAATCCGCGAGGATATCCGCGAGATTCGTGCCGACATCAAGCTGCTGACAGGCAAAGTCTACGAGCTAATGGGCCAGAAATAACGCCCGCGCGATGCTCGCCAAGCGCATCATTCCCTGCCTCGACGTGACCGGCGGCCGCGTGGTCAAGGGCGTCAACTTCGTCAACCTGCGCGACGCCGGCGATCCGGTCGAACTGGCGGACCGCTACAACCAGGCAGGCGCCGACGAGTTGGTGTTCCTCGATATCACCGCCTCCAGCGATGCCCGCGAGATCATGGCCGGAGTGGTCGCCCGCACTGCGCGCAAGGTGTTTATCCCGCTGGCGGTGGGCGGCGGCATACGATCGGTAGCAGATGCGCGGGGCATCCTGCTTTCCGGCGCGGACAAGATTTCGGTCAATACCGCGGCTGTGCGGCGTCCCGATCTGATCACCGAGCTCAGCCGGGAATTCGGCGCGCAGGCCGTGGTGCTGGCCATCGATGCGCGCCGCTGCGCGCCCGGCGCATGGACCGTCTATACGCGCGGCGGGCGGGACCCGGAGGAGCTCGACGCGGTCGCCTGGGCTGCCCGCGGCGAAGAACTGGGCGCGGGCGAAGTGCTGCTCACTTCCATGGATACCGACGGCGTGCAAAAAGGCTTCGATTGCGAGCTGACGCGCGCCATCTCGCGCGCCACGCACATCCCGGTGATCGCCTCCGGAGGCGCCGGCAAACCCGAAGACTTCCTGCGCGTGCTCACCGATGGCGAAGCCGATGCGGCGCTGGCGGCGTCTGTCTTCCACTACGGGACTCTGCGCATCGCCAGCCTTAAAGAATATCTGGACCGGCACGGCATCCCGGTGCGGAGGGTGTGATGATTTTCCCGTGCATCGATCTGCTGGACGGCAAGGTCGTACAACTTGCGCAGGGGCGCGAGAAAGCGCTCGAAGCGGACGCGCCGCTGGAGATGCTGCGCCGGTTTACGGCCTTCCCGGAAATCCAGGTGATCGACTTGAATGCCGCGATGGGCACGGGCTCGAACGATGAACTGGTGCGCCTGGCGGCGGCGCACGCCCGCACGCGCGTAGGCGGCGGCATACGTTCGGTGGATCGGGCGCAGGCGCTGGTCGATCAAGGCGCGCACAAAGTGATCGTGGGCACGGCCGCCTTCGCCGCGGAGGGCATTGATGCGGCGTTCCTCGGGGACCTGGCAGCCGCCATCGGCAGAGAGCGCGTGATCGTCGCGCTCGATTCGAAGCAAGGCCGCATCGTGGTGAAGGGTTGGCAGGAGGCGACCCGCTTCCGCGCCGAAGACGTGCTGGCGGCGTTGGAGCCTTACTGCGCGGGCTTCCTGTGCACTTACGTGGATAAGGAAGGCATGTTGCAAGGCACCGATCTCGATTGGTTCCGGCGTTTGCGCGCCGCGACGCGGCTGGAAATCACGGCGGCGGGCGGCATCACCACGTTTGAGGAAGTGCGCGCGCTGCTGGCGATGGACGTGCATGCCGCGCTCGGCATGGCGGTCTACACGGGCCGGCTCAAACTGGAGGATCTGGCGGAACTGCTACCCTGAAAATCGAAGCCGAATGAAGGAAGCGGAGCGGATCTACTACGACCGGCGCGCGCCGGAATACGACGACTGGTATTTGGGCGCTGGGCTGTTCGCCGCGCGCGTGCGGCCGGGCTGGCACGCAGAGGTGGAGGCGTTGCGAATTTGCCTGCGTGCGCTCTCCATGCGTTCCGTGCTGGATGTGGCGTGCGGCACGGGTTTCCTCACGCAAAATGTGGCGGGCCGCGTCGTCGCGCTGGACCAGAGCATGGCGATGCTGCGAATCGCGCGCGGGCGGCTGCCGGGCGGGCGCGTGCTGCAAGGCAATGCCCTGCGCTTGCCATTCCAGGCGGGCGCGTTCGAGTGTCTGATGGCCGCCCATTTCTACGGCCACCTGGACCAGGACATGCGCGCGCGGTTTCTGGCGGAGGCGCGGCGGGTGGCGGACCGGGTTTTCGTCATCGACGCGGCATGGCGGGAAGATGTGCAGCCGGAAGAGGTGCAGGAACGCGTCTTGCTGGATGGGTCCCGGCATATGGTTTATAAGCGTTACTTCACGCCGGCGCAACTGGCGGCGGAGTTCGGCGGCGCGCGTGTGGTGCATGCCGGCCGGTGGTTCGTGGCAGCCATGGCGCGCGGCGATTAGCCGCGCTTGTAGAATTCGGCGGTGAATTCGTAAATCGACCGCGCCTGCCTGGCGGATTGCAGATTTTTCAGGATGGCTTGCTTATCCGCATCGCTGCGCTCCTGGCCCAGCTTGAACTTGCCCTCGAGCAGTTCGATCTGCATCTCGAAGCCCACGATGCCGCCGATGAGGCCGTTGACGTAACTGTCTGGCAGCTTGGCGAAATCGTAGCTGGAGCCAGGGCCTTCAAACTTGGCGATGAGCTGCGCCAGCAGGCCATGTAGGGCTTTCGGATCCGTGATGGGCTTGGGCCGGCCAGTGGCGTGAACTACAGCGAAATTCCAGGTGGGCACGGATTCCGGCTTGTTATACCAAGTGGGCGAGATGTAACTGTGCGGACCCCGAAACACGACTACGGCGGCCTGGCTGCCATCGAAGCATTTGCTCTGGACGTTCTGGCGCGAGATGTGTCCGAAGATCGTGCCGTAGGGCGCCGCCGATCGATTCAGGACGCTCGGGATATGCGTGATGCGGATACCCGGGCTGGCTGTCACGAGATCGACGAAGGCGAACTCGTCCATGAAGTCCTGGAGGAACTTGCGGTCTTCGACGAGTTGCGGCTTGGGGATATAGAGCGAGCCGGGCGATGGGTCTTGCGCGTTCAAATCGAGTCCCGCGGCGGCCAAGCCGAGCAGCAGTTGACGGCGGTTCATCGGTAAGCCTCCTTTACAATGGGCTTTTGCCATCATGCCACGGATTCCGGACTCGCTGCGCGCGCTGCTTGCGAATCTGATCGATTATGCCGGCTTGTATCCGCCGGCGGGGCTGGGGTTGCCGGCGGTGTTGGAGAATTACGAAGCGTATCTGGCTTCGCCGGAGAGCTGGATGCTCAACCGCCTGGTGCTGCCTGCGGCAATGCTGCCGCAAGCGCGTTTGCGGGACAATTGGCGCGTGACGCTGGTGGTGGAGGGCGAACCAAGTCCGCTGCCAGCGCAAGCGGAGACGCTGGAAACCCGGCTGCCACACAGGCTTTCGCTGCCGACCTATTGTGAAGCGCCTATCGGGGAGATCGTCGCTGGAAGCGAGGGAGCCTTCGCCAAAGTGCGCACCGGAGGGTTGATGCCGGAAGCGATCCCGTCATCGGAGGCGCTCGCCGATTTCTTGCGCCAGGCCGCGTTGCGGCGCATCCCCTTCAAAGCGACGGCGGGACTGCACCATCCGATCCGTTCTGTTCGCCCGCTGACGTATGCGCCCGACAGTCCGTGCGCCAGCATGCACGGATTTGTGAATGTCTTTGTGGCAGCGGCCTTCGCGTGGCAAGGCGCGGAGCGTGACGTAATGCGCGATGTGCTGAGCGATGCGGATGCCGGCGCTTTCCAGTTCTTGACCGGCGCGTTGCGCTGGCGCGGCCGGAGCCTCGCGGTGGCCGAGATCCAATCCGCGCGCCGCGATTTCGCGCACAGCTTCGGCTCTTGTTCTTTTGAAGAGCCGGTGGCGGATCTGCGGACGATGGGGTGGCTTGGGTAGGATGGAGTTCGAATGCACGAATACGATGTTGCCTTCAAGTTGATCCTGCAACAGTCGGTGGATGTGGCGATTCGGGAGATCGCCGGGACTACCATTGCGAAATGGTTGAACGTTGAGCTTCCCGAAGTTCGCAACACACGCGTGGACTTGCTTGGGGAGACAGAGGGCCGCGATTTGATCCATATCGAATTGCAGAGTACAAACGATCCAACGATGCCGCTGCGGATGGCCGAATATTGTCTGCGGGTGTTTCGGCTGTTCGGCAAGTTCCCGCGACAGATACTGGTGTATGTCGGCGACGCTCCACTGCGCATGGCGGATAAAACTCCTCGGCCCGTCGCTAGATTATTCCTACCGAATCGTGGACGTCCGCGACTTCAATGGAGAGCGTCTCCTGGAAAGCCCCCAAGTGGGGGATAATATAGTTGCGATTCTGACCACCCTGCCGGACCGCAGGGCTTCGATTCACCGGATCGTGAGACGGATCGCGGGTCTGGGGCCGGGAGAACGGGAATCTGCCCTGATGCGGCTTCTGATCCTAGCTGGATTGCGAAGCTTAAGCCGGATGGTGGAAGAGGAGGCGAGACAAATGCCAATACTCAACGACATTCTAGAGCACGAGGTCATAGGGCGTGAGTACCGAAAAGGCGAACTGAACTTGCTGCTGCGGCAGATCGAGAAGCGTTTTGGGACGATTCCGAAGCCGGCACAGGAACGCCTTTCGGAACTTTCGATAAAAGAACTTGAGGTTGTGGGTCTGCGCCTGCTCGATGCCACCAGCCTTGAGGAGATGCTCGGCGAGGCGCCACGAGGCTAGCCGGAGATAATCCCCCGGCACTCGCCGAAGCCGATGCGCGTGAAACCGTCGCGCTGGCAGTAGCCGCGTAGAATCACTTCGTCGCCATCTTCCAGAGATTTCCGGATTTCGCCATTGGGCAGGCGGATCGGCTCGGCTCCGCGCTGGGTCAACTCAAGCAGGCAGCCGCGTTCTTCCGGCAGCGGTCCGGATACGGTGCCGCTAGCCAGCAGATCGCCGGGCCGCAGGTTGCAGCCGTTGCTGGCATGGTGCGTGAGCAACTGGGCCAGCGTCCAGTAGAGGTTCCGCAGATTGCCTTGGCTCAAACGCGCGGGCTGAAGGCCCGATTCGCGCATCCGGCGCGACGCGATATAAACTTCCAGCGTGAGATCGATGCCGCCCTGTTCCCGATCTTCCGCCGAATTCAGATATGGCAGCGGTGCGGGATCACCGTCCGGCCGCTGGTACGCGGGCACGCGAAAGGGCGCCAGCGCCTCCATGGTTACGATCCAGGGAGAGATGGTGGTGGCAAAGCTCTTGGCCAGAAACGGTCCCAACGGCTGATATTCCCAGGACTGCATGTCGCGCGCGGACCAGTCGTTGAGCAGGCACAAGCCGAAGATGTGCTGTTCCGCCTCGGCGATGGGGATTGGCTGGCCCAGTTCGTTGCCAGGGCCAATGAGGAATCCCACTTCCACCTCGTAGTCGAGCGACCGCGTGGGACCGAAAACCGGCGCTTCCGCCGAGGCGTCCTTGGTTTGACCGCTGGGCCGATGCACATTCGTGCCGGTCGCGACGATCGACGAAGCGCGCCCGTGATAACCGATCGGCACATATTTGTAGTTGGGCAACAACGGGTTGTCGGGGCGAAAGAGGCGGCCCACGTTGGTGGCGTGGTGAATGGACGCATAGAAATCGGTGTAATCGCGGATAGTCGCGGGTAGCGCCATTAGCACTTCGCCCATCGGCACGAGGAACGGTTCGACGGCGGCCTGATGTCCGCTGCCTGCGCGCAGCAACTCGCTGAGCCGTCTTCGCAGCGGCGGCCAATGCGCGCGCCCGAGGCCCATCAGCCGGCTCAGGCTAATAGCTGAACAAGCGGCCACAGTCGCCGGCGACAGGCCGTCCAGCAAACCCGCCTGGGAGACACGGCGCAAATCCAGGATGCGGTCTCCGATGGCGACGCCGATCACAGTCAGTGAATTGGGGCCGTCGAGAAAAAAGACTCCACACGGCAGGTTTTGGATTGGGAAATCGACGCCAGGCTGATTGGCGGATTCGACCCAGCTCAATAGCGTGGGATCGTGCGTGCCGTCCAAAAAAAGAAATGGTTCCAAGTGACCCGATCTCGCAGCCAAACTCCCCGCCGGCATGCAACGGCACAGAGCTTTGCAACCAGGGTCGCCGGGCGTCGTCCCGTCAGCTTCCCGCCGCTTTCTTTCGAACGCAACGGATCAATGCCTTCAGGCTCACCTGCCAGCTTTCCTGGCTGGAACCGGTATCTCGAAGCGGCCTTTCACTCTCCCGAAACGACTGCCCGTCTCCAGGCCACCATTTCGAGGTCAAAGCTCCCGACCTGCTCCTTCGACACCCTGCCGTTCGTTTGTCCTGCTCGTTCGGATTCCGATTCCCTCACGCGCCCCGGTTCGCCCCGGCACGCGCAAGCTCACCACCGAAATCCCGTTGCCTGACTCCCGTCCGGCACTCCCAACCCTTCCTCGGATCTCCACTCCCCTTCGGGGCCTTTCGGACCCTTAAGGATCAAAGCGTTCAACCCGATTCGTGGCCAGGAAGTTCACCATCCGAGCGCTCCCGATTGCCCATCACTCCCCGGCATCGATTCTATTTTATTAGTTACGATACCAGATCACCGCTCCAGGCTCGCTAAGCGTTCAGTGGTTTGCTGTTCCTCAGACCTCTTGGAACCTCTGCTATCATGCACCCTTCGGCATGTTACAGTCAAATGAAAAATCGATTTCAGGGATGTTTTCCTCAGGTTTTATTCCTTTCTTTTTCATATGCTTAGGGGATATGCCAGGTGTACTACCTGTGGAAAAAACGTAACAGTCGGATCTTGTTCCAGCTTGCGGCGGCCGGCCCTCGTTCAGACCAGCTTCATCAGACCAGCTTCACTGGAACGGAGGGCGAGATGGCGCCGCCGAATCCGGCCGAGACGGAGTAGTCGCCCGGCTGCGCACCGGAAGGAAGCATGGCGTTGATCTGCCGCAGACCTTGCGGGTCGGGTTCGGATAGAAAAACGGCAGGCAGATCGTCGCCATCCAGCCAAACCGCGATGCCGTCGCGGGCGGCTTCTTCCGGCAATCCCGAGACCCACAGCGAGATGCAACTTTGGAGACCGGTGTGGACCAGGTTGCGCTCCCAGGTCTTGCCGTCCGTCACGATGGCGATGCGAATGTCGCAGCCTTCGGGACGGGCGGGGCGCCGGCGGCGTTCCTCGGCGGAAAGATCGACGCCGATGCGCACGGGGTTTGCCCACGAGCTGCCGGTGGTGCGCAGGGTGGCCGGATGCCAGCCAGGCGCCAGGCCGGGCGGCAGTTTGCAGTTCACATGCCAGCCGTCGCCGCCAGTGCTCTGCAAGAAGACGGGATGCGAGCCGTAGGGGCCGATGCGCGGAAACACATCGGCTCCGGTGAGGTTCGCGCGGGGGCTTTTGAACCAGATCGCCAGGTAATCGTCGTGATCGCTGGAGAATTCGCGGTCGCGCGTGGCGGCGTTCTCAACCGAGGTCAGGTAAGGCGCGGGCTCCCGCGGATTCTCGATTTCCGGCCAATGGCGGTAGCAGGTGACGTGCGCGCGGTGGTCCAACACGCTTTCAAGCTGCACGCGGGCGAAACCGGCGGAGCGGCACATGGCCAGCAGGCAGGCGGTATTCGGTCCCACCCAATTGTCGAACATGCCGCACAGCTCGTTCGTTTCGTAGAATTCCATGACCGGCTTGGCCTCCGGATCGCTGCCATCGTCGGTGACGAACGACTCGACGCAGACCATGTCCGTCGAAAGCTCGCACACTTTTTCCAGCGCCAGCATGGGATGCTTCAAATGGTACAGCACGCCCAGGAACATCACGATATCGAAGTATCCGATCTTGGCGGGCGAGAGGCGGCAAACGTCGTCGATGCGGTATTCGGCCTGCGATCCAAGTAAATCGCGTGCGATACGGAAGCGCTCGAAGGCTGTGGAATCGACCGCCATGACGCGCGCTCCGCGGCGCTCCAATGCGAAGCTGAACCAGCCGTCCCAGGCGCCGATGTCGAGCGCGCGCTTGCCGCGCAGATCGCCCGGTACCGGAAACTGCGCCAGGCGGTTGCGCAAGGTCTCCAGGCTCTGAAAGCCTGGGATTACTCGTCCATCGGGCAGCTCCATGCTGTGATACCAGCCCAGGCGGGCGAGTTCTTCGAGCTTTTTCCGGTGGGGATCGGTTACGCCGGGGCTGGACATAATTAAACCGGCGTGGATGAGGCGGGCACATCAGTAAGCGGATTTCCAGCCCTCATAAAAACCATTATAGGCTGGCGCGATGTGGGGCAGACCGCCGCTGTCTGGCGCAAGCACGGCAGTGGGCCGATTGACAATCGTCCGCAGCTTTCCAAGCTGTCTGCATGGCCCTGCGGGGCCACCAAGATGGAGGGCGGCTCACTCCGCGGGGACGCAGAGAGGTAACATTGGCGGGATGGAGAGCGTCTGCCCGTTTTGCAGGATTGTGGCGGAGGATGCGGCGGCGGCTACGGTCTTCGAAGATGACTTATCGCTCGCGTTTCTGGACCACCGTCCGCTGTTTCCGGGCCATTGCCTGCTGATCCCCAAGACGCATTATGAGACGCTGGCGGATCTACCCGAGGAGCTGATGGGTCCGCTGTTCGGCAACACCAGGATGCTGGCGGGAGCCGTGGAGCAGGCCATGCGCAGTGAAGGATCTTTCGTAGCGATCAACAACCGCGTGAGCCAGAGCGTGCCGCACCTGCACATCCACATCGTGCCGCGCCGCAAGAAGGACGGACTCCGCGGCTTCTTCTGGCCGCGGCGGAAATACGAGAGCGCGGCCGAGATGGAGAACGTGCGGAAGCTCGTTCAGGAGGCGGCCGCGGCGGCCCGCAAGGGCTGATGCAACTTGTTAGAATCTCGATAACGCCAAAAGGAGACATTCATGAAGACCAATCTGTTTGGAGTTGTGCTTCGAATTTCCGCATTCATCCTGGCGCTTGATTTGGGAGCGCTTGCGCAAGCGCCGGCTCTGATTACACAGCCGATCGACGAAAACAACCTGGTGACGCTGGCCGGGAATATCCGCCCCGAAGCCAACGCCGCCAACGATCGCGGACCGGTCCCCGACAGCATGCCGATCAAGCACCTGCTGCTGCAGTTGCAGCGCTCTCCGCAACAGGAACAGGCGGTCGAAACGCTGATCGACGAACTCCACAATCCGCAGTCATCCAGTTATCACCAGTGGCTGACCGCAGCCGAGTTTGGCCAGCGCTTCGGACTGGCGCAAGCGGACCTGAACACGATCGGCGGCTGGCTCGAATCCCACGGCTTCCAGGTGAGCGCCTATCCGAACGGCATGCTCATGGATTTCTCGGGCACGGCGGCGCAGGTGCGCGCTGCCTTTCATACGGAGATTCATAACCTTTCAGTGGCCGGTACGCCGCACATCGCCAACATGAGCAACCCGCGGATCCCAGCGGCGCTGGCGCCTGCCATCGCGGGCATTGTGTCGCTGCATAACTTCTGGCCCAAACCAATGAATACTCCGCGAGCGAACTACACCGGCGTCATCGACGGCTCTACTTTTTACATGGTCGTGCCGGGAGACCTGGCGGTGATTTACAACATGAATCCTCTGTTCGAAAAGGGGGTGACGGGCGCCGGCCAGACGGTGGTGGTGGTGGAGGACAGCAACATTTACAGCAGGTCCGACTGGAGCGACTTCAGATCCACCTTCGGGCTGAACCGGTTCTCCGCGGGATCGCTTTCGACGGACCACCCGAATTCGATGGGCAACTGCAAAGATCCGGGCATCAACGGCGACGACGACGAAGCCGAGATCGACATGGAGTACGCCGGCGCGTCCGCCCCAGGCGCGACTATCGAGGTGGCATCCTGCGCCGACACCGCTACCACGTTCGGCGGACTGATCGCGATCGAGAACATCCTGAATACCTCCGCCACGCCGCCTTCGATCATGAGTATGAGCTACGGAGAATGCGAGGCGTATAACGGCGCCAGCGCTAACGCGGCCTTCAATTCCACGTTTCAGCAGGCCGTGACGGCGGGCGTCTCGGTGTTCGTTTCCGCGGGCGATGAAGGAGCGGCATCCTGCGACGGCGATGCGGAGGTCGCCTTCCATGGGATAGGGATAACCGGTTGGGGCGAAACGCCATACAACGTATCCGTCGGCGGCACCGATTTCAGCGACACCTTCTTCGGGCAGAACACCCTGTATTGGAGTGCGGCGAACACAAAGTATGACGGGTCTGCAAGGTCGTACATTCCCGAAATCCCTTGGAACGACACCTGCGCCGGTGTTCTGTTTAGCAGATATCTTGGTTACCCCGCACCCTACGGCGTCGACGGCTTTTGCACCAGCGCGATCGGCCAGGAATTCTACCTGGGCACGACCGCCGGCAGCGGCGGTCCGAGCGGCTGCGCCACCGGCGCGCCGGAGATTTTCGGAGTGGTGAGCGGAACCTGCCAAGGCTACGCGAAACCTTCCTGGCAGGCCGGCGTGATCGGTATCCCGCAAGACGGGGTGCGCGATATTCCGGATGTTTCCCTATTTGCGTCGAACGGCTTCTGGGGACACTTCTATCCCGTTTGCTACAGCGATCCTTCCGGCGGCGGCGTTTCCTGCGCCGGCGCTCCGGATACCTGGCCCGGCTACGGCGGGACCTCCTTTTCCTCGCCTATTATGGCTGGCATCCAGGCGCTGGTGAACCAGGTAAACGGGGGCGCGCAGGGCAACCCCAACTACGTTTATTACCAGCTCGCAACCGCCGAGTATGGGGCTAGCGGAAGCTCCTCGTGCAATTCCACGGCCGGCCGGAATGCCGCCAGCACCTGCACGTTCTATGACGTTACGCTGGGCGACATGGATGTCCCGTGCGCCTTGGGTGTGGGCGATTGCTTCAAGCCGTCGGGCATCTTTGGAGTTCTGTCCACCTCGCAGGCTGCGTACCAGCCCGCATATAAAACTGGCGTCGGTTGGGACTTCGCCACGGGAATCGGGACCGTGAACGCTTACAATCTGGTGACTAGCTGGAAGTCAGTGGCGCCCTAGCTTAGATTGTGGGGCTGCCAATCTTGGCCTGGGGTCCCCTTTGGGGACGCCTTTTGAGGCGGCCTAGCCGGCTGAAAGCCGGCTGCGGGCAGGATTGCCCGCCCCACAACTTCCGGGCTCATTCGATGGTGGTGACCTTCGTAAGCAATCTGAATTTGCCAGGTTGAAGGCCGGCCAGCGCCGCCAGCGCCAACGATATCATTTGCACCGGCAGCATCTCGACAACGGGACGGATAGCGGGTGGCGTGAGTGGAATGCGAAAGGCCTCCACGTCCGAGTGCGGCCCAACCAGCGCGGCCCTGCCGGCGGCGTTGCGCACATCCGCAACCAGTTTCTCACTCAATGCCACCGTCTTCGGGTCGCCCGCGAAGACCAGCACAAAAACGCCGGGGCCGGACATTTCGAAAGGTCCGTGCCGGAAGGCGGAGCAGGTCATCCCTTCAGCGTGGAAGTGGGCCGATTCCTTGAGAATCAGACCACCCGCGCCGGCCGCCGCCATGGAGGCTCCCCGGCCGGTCAGGAACAACGACCGGACGCCGGTCAGCAGTTCCACCAGGCTGCCCACCTTGGCTTGCCATCCGTCCAAATAGGCCTGCGCCGCCGGCGCCGCTTCACGCAACGCGCTTTCGATCTGTATCCGATCCGCGCCGCGGAGCGCGGCCCCCAACCATTCGAGCGCCACCAGCGTAGCCACGAAGGTCTTGCACGAAACACACGACTCCGCGCCCGCGCGCGTCGGGATCGTCAAATCCGCGCGCGTGGCCAGGGGAGACTCGGGCGTGTTGGTCACGCCTACGATGCGCACGCGGCCATGGCCGTGCGCGGCGGCCGCATCCAGCAGCCGCACGATCTCGACACTGCGGCCCGACTGCGAGACGGCGACCAGCAAGGTCCGGGGGGTCAGGGCGGCGTCGTAATAGTGAATGAGTTCGGAGGTCTCGTAGGCAACCGCGGAGAATCCGTGTTCCACAAGTTGGATGTGGAGCGGGTGCAGGGCATGATAGGACGCGCCCATCCCAGTCAGCACGATGCGGTCGAACCCGGCGAGGTCGGGCAGCCGGGGCGCGTCCCGCAGTCCCGCGACCGTGTCCTCCAGTGCGCGCGGCTGCGCCAGAATGTCGCGCAAGTACGGCCCTTCCACCATTGCGGGATCAAACAGCATGCGCTTTCCTTTCGGACCCGAAGCGGTGACGCCAGACTTCCGCCGCGCCAGCCAGGGCAGTGTCCGCGCCCAGCGAGGCGAGGGCCACTTCCGCCTTGTCGCATGGAACCAGCGTGCAGCATTGCCGGATTACCTGCCGGGCGCGATCCAGAAACAGCCGGCTGCTCTCCATCACTCCGCCGCCCAGCGCGATCGTGTCCGGACAGAAGGTAGTGACCAGGTTGGCCAAGCCCAATCCCAGATAGTAACCTTGGCGATCCATCGCGGCGCGCGCCGCGGGGTTGCCCGCTTCCGCTAACTCGCATATCCGTTTCATAGTCAGCTCGCCATTCCCCGGATGGTCCGCGGCGATATGGGTTTGCGCCCAGGCCAATATAGCGGGCCCGCTGGCCAGGATCTCCCAGCATCCGCGAGCGCCGCAGTAGCAGGGCGGACCGGAGGCATCGATCACCTGGTGTCCGATCTCCGGGTGTGCGCCATCCACGCCGCGGTAGAGCGTTCCGTCCAGGATGATAGCGACACCGATGCCGGTGCCCACGGTGACGTAAAGGAAGCGCCGCTTGCCGCGGCCGGCGCCCCGCATGGCTTCCGCCAGACCGGCGGCGTCGGCATCGTTCTCCATGGCCACCGGAACGTGGAAGGCTTCCGAAAGCCCGGCCACGATTGCGCCGCCCTGCCATCCGGGCAGCAAGTCGACGCTGCCCAGCACTCCGCTGACGGGATCGACCGGGCCGGTGCAGCCGACGCCAATCCCGTGCAGGTCCGCGCCCGCGCCAGCGGCGGTTTCGCGCAGCATCGCGATCATGCGGGCAAGGCCGTCCGGGAACCCGCGCCGCGGCGCGGTGGGGCATTCCGCGCGGCTCACGATGCGGCCGCCGGCGTCCACTATTCCGACCGCGATCTTGGTGCCGCCGATGTCGATTGCGCCGATCAAGTCGTGTCCTCGGCAAGTTAGGCCGGCGTGGACGCCGGCCGCGGGCCTGGAGGCCCGCCCCACGATCAACCTAATGCGTTGCGGCAGCCTCTTCGGTCACCACCGGCGCGTGCGCCCCCGCGGGAATCGGCGCCAGCATCTGCTCCTTGCGCATCACCAGCGTGGCGGTATTGAAACTGGCCACTTCGAATCCGTGACCGTGCGTGATGGCGTCGGTGGGACACGCCTCCACGCAGTAGCCGCAAAAAATACAGCGGTTGTAGTCGATGTTGTAGACCTTGGCGTAGCGCTCGCCGCCGCTGATGCGCTCCCTATCGGTGTTTTCGGCGGCTTCGATGTAGATGCAGTTCGAGGGGCAGGCCGCCGCGCACAGAAAACACGCCACGCACTTCTCCATGCCGTTCTCGTCGCGCTGCAAAACATGCACGCCGCGGTAGCGTTCTTCGAGCTTGGCCGGCCCGTCGGGATAGTTCTCCGTCACCGTGGGAGACATCATCTCCTTAAAGGTGACCCCCATCCCTTTGGCGATTCCGGCCGCCGCACCGAGTATCTCGTCGAGTGTATTCGCCATGCGATTTCTTTCGTGGTGCGCGCGCTCCCGCCGGGAGCTCAGTTCTTCGACCCTCAACCCGCCTTCCACTCCGGCACGTTCTCGCCCGGACGGAACGGATCCACTCCCGCCTGGCTGGCCATCGCTACAAACTCCTTCTTATTGAATCCCTCCAGGCTCCAGGCGATGGTTCCATCGCGCTCCACCAGAAACAGCGAAGGCACATGCGAGATGCCGTAGGCGTTGCTGGCGGGATAGCCGCTCTCCTCGGTGTCCAGCAGCATGGGGAAGCCGATCCCGAACTCGCCGGCGAACTCCTGGGTGGTCTCGGCGTCGTCCTGCGAGACGCCATAAATCTCCAACGACCCCGGCGCGCGCCCGCGATGAACACGCTCCAGGAAAGGCAGCGTCATCTGGCACACCGGACAAGTGGATTTGAAGAACGCCAGAAGCACAGGGCCGCCTGGCCACAACTTGCCGAGATCCACGATTCCCCGCACCGCCCCGTTCTGCAACCGAGCCAGCTTGAAATCCGGCGCGGGATGTCCGGCCTGCAACGGTTCACTCTGCCTGGCTGCGCCCATGTATCCCAGTTTACCTTGCCGCAATCGCTCTGCGCAGGATGTAAGCGCCTGCCGTGCATCTTCTGCCCGCGTGTGACAGCCGGTCGACACTGGCTTCCATGAAATTGCTGATAACAAACCTGCTGGGATATGGAAGCCGGTTTGCTCTTGCTCGGTCATGCAGGTTCCAAGGAGCGCCTTCCGCGTATCGGTCGCGAAAATTACTGGACAGGGCCTAACGTCCATCGCGATTTTGGTGGCTCTCCTTTGGACCTGCGCCATCGGCGAACGCATCATCCTGGGGCGCGCCACTGCCGACGCCGCGCAAGTGATGCGCGCCATGCGCGAACTGCGGTTCAAGACCCGGCGGCAGCCTGCCGCCGCACCCGCGCGTCCGCCCCACCGCCGGCTGCGCACGGCATTGGGCTGATATCCTATACGGGATCGGGATCGGCAGGTGGAAGCGCCTGCCCCACCACTCTTGTAAGATCGAATCATGCGCCATTTTGGGGCGATAATCGTCCTCATCATGTCTATCCTGGCCGCAGCCGGATGCGGCACGCCCGAGCGCGATTTTTCGAAACTCGCCGACGAGTTCGTGTATACCACGCTGGCCTTCTCGCCTACCGCGGCCACCGCCGCCGGCTTGCATCGATACCAAGGCCAGAACCTGGACGAGCAACTCGACGACGTCGGTCCGGCGGCCCTCGATCATCAGCGCGCATATTACCAACGGTTTCGCGACCGCTTGCAAAACCAGGTGAAACCCGATGCCCTGTCCGCCGAATCCCGCGCCGATCTGCACATCATGCAGGGCCAGATTGCGCTGGCTTTGCTGGATTTCGAGGAAACCCAGAGCTATCTGCACAACCCCACCCTGTACGTCGAAATGGTGGGCAACGCGCTGTTCACCCCTCTGACCCTCGAATACGCGCCGCTGCCGGTGCGCATGCGGCACATCGTCGCGCGGCTCCAAAAACTGCCCTTGTTTCTGGATCAGGCCCGCACCAATCTGATTTCTTCTCCGGACATTTGGACCCAGGTGGCGGCCGAGGAAAACGACGGTAATATCGATCTTATCGACAAGACCATTCGCGCCGCCGTGCCCGCGAACCAGCGCGCGGACTTCGATCGCGCGGCCCACCCCGCCGTGGATGCCTTGCGCGCCTTTCAGGATTACCTGCAGCATAGCCTGGCCATGCGCGCCGGGTATGATTGGCGCTTGGGACGCGACCGGTACACGCGCAAGTTCCGCTTCGCCCTGGCCACCGGCTCCGACCCCTCGGATGTTTTGGAGGCAGCCTCGCGCAGCCTGCAAGAGGTGCGCGCCCGCATGCTCGCTCTAGCTCTTCCGCTGCACAGCCAGTTTTTTCCGAACCATCCGGACCATGCGGACCTGGCCGGCCCCGCGCGCGAGAACCTAGTGATCTCCGAGGTGCTCGACCACATCGCCGGCCGCCACTCCACGCGCGAGTCCTTTGTGGAGGACGCCACCCGCGATCTGGACGAAGCCCGGCAGTTCGTCGCGCAGAAGCGCCTGGTCACGCTTCCGCCGCACGCCAACCTGCAGGTGATTCCCACCCCGGAATTCATGCGCGGCATCTATTCGGTGGGCGGATTCAGCCCGGCGCCCGCGCTGGAGCCGCGGCTTGGCGCGTTCTACTGGATCACTCCCATACCCGCCGACTGGAGCCAGCCGCGCATCGAATCCAAGCTGCGCGAGTACAACTTCTACAAGCTGAAGCTGCTGACCCTGCATGAAGCCATTCCCGGCCACTACGTGCAATTCGAGTACGCCGATGCCATCCAACCCGCCACGCGCCGCCTGCTGCGCGCGCTCTACGGCAACACGCCCTACATCGAAGGCTGGGCGCAATACGCCACCCAGACCATGCTGGACGAGGGATTTCTCGACAACTCGCCGGAACTGCGCCTCACCTTTGAAAAAGAAGAACTGCGCACGATTGCCAACGCCATGCTGGACATCCGCCTGCAAATGCTGAATATGACGGATCAGGAGGCGCTCGATCTGATGCAGAAGGAGACCTTTCAGGAAGCCGAGGAAGCCACCGCCAAACTGCAGCGCGCCAAGCTCTCCTCGGCGCAGTTGCCGGCTTACTTCGTGGGATGGCGCGGCTGGCTGGCGGTGCGCGACAAATACCGCCAGGCCAAAGGCTCCGCGTTCCGGCTGGCGGATTTTCACGATGCGGCCCTGAAGGAAGGCGCGGTGCCGCTGCCGGAGCTGGCCCCCTTGCTGCCATGATCCCGGCCGCTTGCGCTCCCTGCCCGGCAACCCTGTGTTTTATAATGTTCTCCAGAGGGAAACGCGCGGGATGCCAGAAGATCAGCCCCCGGTTCCGGCCAAATCACTGCCTGAAGAGCCGCCTCCCGGTCCTGCGGAGACGCCTGCCGGCCGCGCCCTCGGTTTCAACCCGCTATCCTGGATGCGCGATCTGGCATTGTCCGTCCTGATCGCTGTCGTCCTGATCGTTTTCATCTATCAGCCCGTGAAAGTGGAGGGCACCAGCATGATGCCCGCCCTGCGCGATCAGGAGCGCATCTTCATCAACAAATTCACGTACCGCTTCGGCGCCGGCAACATCCAGCGCGGCGACACGGTGGTCTTCTGGTTTCCGATGGATATTTCGAAGTCCTATATCAAGCGCGTGATCGGGCTGCCGGGAGACGTAGTGGAAATCGAGAATGGAGTGGTGATTGTGAACGGCAAGCCCCTGGTGGAGGATTACGTGCCGGAGGAGTACCGCGACTACCAATCGCGCCCGCCCCAGCGCATCGGGCGGGACGAGTACTACGTTCTCGGAGACCACCGTAGCTCATCCAACGATAGCCGCGCCTGGGGCGACGTGCCGCGCCAGAATATTTACGGGAAGGCCGTATTTGTTTATTGGCCGCTGGATAAGATGGGGCGCGTGCGCTAGTTTCGTCGACGTGGCGCACGCCCTCGTGCGTGCCGGGGTACCCTCTGGGTCCGGCACCGATGCCGACGCCCGGCGCACCAAGCCGAGAGTGGCTTCGAGCGCCCGGTTGCCGACCTCCACTGTTCGAAACGGTGATACTTCCACATCGTGTTGACGGCCTCGGCAACAAACCGTTGCGTTGGACGACGATCTCGTTGGCACCGCCGGCACGAGTACCGCTCTTACCGGCGGCGGTCCTCGCGAATGAGCTTGGCAGGATCGCTGGGTTTGATCCCGCGCGTTAGAGGATTGGATTGAATGGCCGCAAGCACCGCTCGCCGGCGGGCCTTCACATCGACATCCCCCCGCTGGTGTGGGCTGCGACGTTCTATGTCGGCCCTCAGTTGAATGCGCGGCATACTCGTGCATTCATTCTGACACAAGCGCCTGCGCTTCACGCCTGCCGCGGGCGCAGCCACAAATGATACACCGCCGCCCCCGTGCCAATGGTGGCCAGCGCGGTCACCGACGCCACCGGCTGCCAGACAATCCCGTAACCGATCATGCAGCCGCCCACCAGGATGTAGGCCAGCGGAATCGCCGGAAAACAGAAGCTCACCGGCCGCAGCTTTTGCCAGCCCGGCCGGCGGCGGAAGATGAACAACGACGCCACCGACATCACAGAAAAGAACGTCAAGCTGAAGCCGATGTAGTACACCAGATCCGGAAACGGCGTCAAGGTCATTACCATCGCGCAAAGGCCCTGGCTCAGGATGGCGGTCACCGGCGTATGCCACTCCGGATGCACCTTGGCGGCCGCCTTGAAAAATGCCTTGTTCTTAGCCATGGCATAGTAAACCCGCGGCCCGATGGTCACCTCGGCGTTCACCGTGGCCATCAGCGAAAGCGCCATCAGCGCGGAAAAGGTTCCGGCCACCTGCGGGCCGAACAAATTGGAAGCCGCCAGCGAGCCGACCGCCAGCACGCCCTTCATGGATTCGAGCGACGTGGAGTAAATGAAGATCAGATTGAGGCCGATGAAGAGCGCGGTCACTATCGCGGTCCCGGCCGCCAGCGCGGCGGGCAGCGTACGCTCGGGCCGTTTCAGTTCTTCCGCCACGTAGGTGGCCGCGTTCCAGCCGCTATAGGCCACCATCACCCAGAGCAGGCTGATCACGAACTGTTCCGGCAAGGTGGTGTGCGTGGCGCGCACGGCAGGTTCGGAAAAGTGGCGCCAGCTTCCCGACCCGCTCATGAATCCCAGCGCGATAAAGCCGACGATCACCGCAATTTTGGTGGCGGTGAGCGCGTTCTGCACGCGGGCCGTGCGCCGCACTCCCAGGCAATTCAGAATGCTGAAACCCGCGATCAGCAGGCAAGCCATGGTCTGTTCTCCGCCCAGGCGAATGGTGAAAGCCCCCGAGCCGAACACGTAGCGCGCGTGCTCCTGCTTCAGCGACGGATAGAAGTATCCCAAATAGTTCGAGAAGGCCAAAGCCGCCGCCGCGATGGGCGCGGAGAAGCCGGCGAAAAAGGAGATCCATCCGGTCATGAAACCCCAGGCCGGACCGAAGGCGCGGGTGAGATAAACATATTCGCCGCCGGAACTCGGGAAATTGATGCCCAATTCGGAGTAGCTGAGCGCGCCGGCCAGGGCAAACAGAGCGCCCGCCACCCACTCGGCCAGAATGAGTTTAGCGCTGCCCAGGTCCCGCGCCATAACGCCGGTGGAGATGAAGATGCCCATCCCCACCATGTTGGAGACCACCAGGGCCGTGGCGCTGACGAATCCGATTTGGCGGAGAAGTCCCGCTTTGCTCTGAAGCTGCGTGAGCATGTTTGCTTATGGTCATTGTATCCGGGAACGCCATGCTGGATTTCGCAGCGCCGCGCTATGATGAGGGTACTGTCAGGCAGGCGAAAGCGCCCGTCTACCTCCCATCCATGCACACCAACCGGCTGATCGACGAAAAGAGCCCCTATCTGCTGCAGCACGCGCACAACCCCGTGGACTGGTATCCCTGGGGGCCGGAAGCGTTCGAAAGGGCGCGCCAGGAGAACAAGCCGATCTTCCTTTCCATCGGCTACTCCACCTGCCATTGGTGCCACGTGATGGAGCGCGAGTCGTTCGAGAACGAAGCCATCGCCGCGCTGATGAACCGGCATTTCGTGGCCATCAAGGTCGACCGCGAAGAGCGCCCGGATGTGGATCGCATCTACATGGCGTTCGTGCAGGCTACCACCGGCGGCGGCGGCTGGCCCATGTCGGTATGGCTCACGCCGGAGTTAAAGCCTTTCTACGGCGGCACCTATTTCCCGCCGGAGCAGCGCTACGGACATCCCGGTTTCCCGATGGTGCTCGAGCGCGTCGCCGAAGCGTGGCAGCAGGACCGCGAACGTATCGAGGAATCCAGCCGCGCGGCGGTCGAGCAGTTGACCAAACAATCGACCGTAGCTGCCGCCGGGCCGGGGTCCGCATTGCGCCCGGATAAAGACACGCTGGATGCCGGCTTCTACGTCTTCCGCCGCAGCTTCGATGCGCGCCATGGCGGATTCGGAGAAGCGCCCAAGTTTCCCCGCCCGGTCGCGCTGAATTTCCTGTTGCGTTACTACGCCCGAACCGGGAGCCAGGAGGCCCTCGACATGGTGACCGCCACCCTGCGCGAAATGGCCAAGGGCGGCATGTACGACCACCTGGGCGGCGGCTTCCATCGCTATTCGGTGGACGCCCACTGGTTCGTCCCGCACTTTGAAAAGATGCTCTACGATCAGGCGCAACTAGCCATTTCGTATCTGGAGGCGTTCCAGATCACCGGCGACGGCGCGGCCTACGCCACAACCGCGGAGGGCATCCTGAATTACGTGCTGCGCGATATGCGGGATCCGGGCGGCGCTTTCTACTCCGCCGAGGATGCCGATAGCGCGATCGACCGGGAGCATCCCGAGGACAAGGGCGAAGGCGCGTTTTACATCTGGACGCAATCCGAGATAGAAACGGTGTTGGGCCAGCCCGACGCTCAATGGTTCTGCTACCGCTTCGGAGTCGAGGCGCAGGGGAATGTCCGCAACGATCCGCATGCGGAGTTCACCGCCAAGAATATCCTCTATGAAGCACATTCGGTCGAAGAGACGGCGCGGCAGTTCGGAGAATCCATCGAGGAAGTCCAAGCCGGCCTGCTCGAGTGCGCGCACAAGTTGTGGGAGGCTCGCGATGGGCGCCTCCGCCCGCACCGCGACGACAAAGTCCTGACCGCGTGGAACGGGCTTATGATTTCCGCGTTCGCCAAAGGAGGCGCGGTCCTGACGGCGCCAGGCTACCAAGTAATCACTTATGCCGAGGCGGCCCGCCGCGCGGCGGATTTCATTGTCGATCGCATGTATAACCCAACCACCGGCATCCTGCTGCGGCGCTACCGCCAGGGCGCAGCCGCCATCCCCGGCTTCCTGGACGACTACGCGTTCTTCACGCAAGCGCTGCTCGATCTGTACGAGACCGGCTTTGCATGGCGCGATCTGGAGCTGGCCATCCGGCTCACCGAAAAAATGATGGAATTGTTCGAGGATACCGAGCACGGCGCGTTCTACAGTACGGCCGAGGGCGATCCCACGCTGGTGATGCGGATCAAGGAAGATTACGATGGCGCGGAGCCTTCCGGCAACTCCATCGCGGTGCTGAACCTGTTGCGGCTGGCGCAGATGACGGGCCGCCGGGATTTCCAAGCGTCCGCCGCGCGCGCGCTGGCGGCTTTCGGGTCGCGCATGGTGGCCGCGCCCGTGGGCCTCCCGCAGATGCTGGTGGCTTACGAATTCAGTATTTCGAAGGTGAAGCAGATTATCCTGGTGGGCGAGCGCGATGCGCCGGATACGCGCCGGTTGCTCGACGCGCTCTACTGCCGCTTCGTGCCGCATCGCATCGTGCTACTGGTGACCGCGGAGTCGCGCCCGGCGCTGGCCCGCTACCTGCCCACGGTCGCGGAGATGACGGCCATCGGCGGACAGGCCACTGCCTACGTCTGCGAGGACTACGTTTGCAAACTGCCCACCGCGGACGCGGCGGCGTTCGGCCAGTTGTTACAATAGACCGTCACCCAAACAATAGGAGGAGAAATGGAACGACCAGGAGCAACCACGATGCGCGGAGATCCCAAGACGTTGATCGGGCCGGAGCTGAAACCGGGCGATCCCGCGCCCGATTTTGAGGTCGTGGATAGCAGTCTGAAGCCGGTCACACTCACCGGCACCGGAAGCCACGTCCGTATCTTCAGCGTGGTTCCCTCGCTCGATACGCCGGTGTGCGACGCGCAGACCAAGCGGTTCAATGAAGAAGCCGCCAAAATGCCCAACGTGGATATCTTCACGGTGAGCATGGATCTGCCTTTCGCGCAGAAGCGCTGGTGCGGCGCTTTCGGAGTCGACAAGGTCAAGATGCTGTCGGATCACAAAGATGGCTCGTTCGGCAGCCACTATGGCACGCTCATCAAGGAATTGCGCATTGAAAGCCGCGCTATTTTCGTGGTGGGCAAGGACAACACCATCAAACACGCGGAGTATGTGAAGGAAGTCGCGGACTTCCCAAATTACGAAAGCGCGCTGGCGGCGGCGCGCGCGGCATCGTAAGGTGGGGCAGGCGCTTTGGTCTGCCTCCCAAACGTGAGGCGCTTCTGAGTACGGATTCCCCAACCCCGGTCCTTGCCGAACGAGTCCTGGCTCGGGCCGTGGAAAGTCCGCTGGTGCGCGGCGGCTTGACCATTGGGGCCGGCATCGTCGCCGGCAGCATCGTCGGCTTCGTGCGCGTGGCTCTGACCGCTTATCTGTTGGGCACGCACTCGCAGGCGGATGCGCTGGCCGTGGCCGTGGGCCCGCTGGACGCGCTGAATTCCGTACTCATCAACACCATGGTCTTCGCCTTCGTGCCCATGCTCACCGAGCGGCAAGGCGCAGATCGCACCGCGCTGTTCCTGAAGCTGAACCAGTGGTTCGCCTGGCTGTTTTCGCTGTTGACCCTGGCCACCGTGGTGGCCGCGCCGTGGCTCATCGACGTTCTGGCGCCGGGCCTCGACCCGCGTTACTATCACACCTCCGTCACGATCTTGCGCATCTCGGCGTTCTCCATCATGGCGGCCGGTGCGGCGGCCATCAACTGCGCCTTGTTATATACGGACCGGCGATTTGCGCCTTTCGCTTTCTATCAAGCTTGTCTCAATGTGTTCACCATCGCCGGCGCCCTGAGCTTGTGGCGCGTGTTGGGGGTTTATGGGTTCGCCATCGGTTACACAGCGGGCGCCTGGGCGCAGTTCGCCGTCGTATACTTCTGCGCGCGCGCGGGTCTGGAAACCCGCAACCTGCCGCCGTCGAAAGTGCATTGGCGCGAGATTCTGGGCCGGCCACTGGCGGTGTCGCTCTATGCCCTCAGCCTGGCGCTGAACATCGTCTTCACGCGCGCCTGGGCGACCCACATCGGACCGGGCATGGCGGCCGCGTTGGATTATTGCATGCGCGGCGTGGGAGTGCCTTTGGCTTTCCTGGTGAGTCCGATTTCCAATTCGCTGCTGCCGGAGATCGCCCGCCTGCGCAGCCAACTGCGCCTGCGCCAAGCCTTCCGCCTAATCGACAGAACGCTGGGTCTGGCGGCGCTGGCCGCCGTCGCGGGATGCGGAGTGGCGCTGGCTTTCCGCCAACCCGCGATCGCAATTCTGTTTCAACGCGGCAACTTCACCGCGCAATCCACCACCCTGGTCTCGGCTGTTTTCCTGGGCCTGGCACCCTGCCTGATCGGCTGGAGCCTGCTGGAATTGACCGGACGGGCGCTGTTCGCGCTCGACCGTCCGGCTCTAGCGCTGTGCGCCTCGTTTATCCCGGTGCTGGTCAACGTGGCGTTGACGCTTTGGTTGCACTCGCGGCAACCGCAGTCGATCGGGATGGGGGCGTCGGTGGGATTGATGGCGGGATTCCTGGCGCTATTCGTAGCGGCGCACGCCAGCCGGAAGCGGTGGATGCGTGGCGCGCGCGCTCTAGCGTGCGCTACGGGCTCCGCAGACGCTCATGCTCCGCGTTGAACTCACACCCCAGCAGCGCGATGGCGGCTATCAGGTACATCCACACCAGCAACGCGATACTGGCGCCGATACTGCCGTACATCACGTTGTAGTGCGCCACGTGCTGCACGTACCAGCCAAAGCCGTTAGTGGCCAGCATCCAGAGCACAGTGGCCAGCGCCGCGCCGGGGAATAGAGCCGTGAAGCGCTGCTTGCGATTCGGTCCGAAGTAATACAGCAGCATGGTCACCAGGATCGTGGTAGCGAAAGCCACGGCGTAACGCGCCAGGCGGCTGACTAATTCCCAGACCCATGCCCAGGGATTCCACAAGGGGTCCACCTTCATCCAACCCAGCACCGCGTGCTCCACCTGAGTGCCGAACAGCAGCAGGGCGGAAGCCGCCACCAGGGGCGCCACGGACACCAGGACCAGCAAGACCGCCACCCCCGTGTTTGCCCAGAAATTGCGGCTGCGCGGTACGCGGTACGCCGCCTGAAAGCCCTCCATGAGGCTCTTGAAGACGCTCGAAGCCGCCCATAGCGAAACCAGCGCAGCCACCGCCAACACCAGCCACGGGCCTGGGCCGTGGGCCTGAAAATGGCGTATCACCAAGTCTTCGGTGCCGGGCGGGAGCACTTGAGCCAGCACGTTCCCGACCGTGTCGAAGACGAACCTGGCGTGCGTTTGCATGATTATGGTGGCCGCGGAAGTCAGCACCGGGAAAAAAGACAGCAACGCGGAGTAGGCTGCGCCCTTGGCGATGCTGAAGCAGTTGTCGTCAGCCGCCGCAACAATGCTTCGCCGCAGGAGATAGGGAAATGTCTTCCACGCAGGGCGCACAGAGCCAGTATAACGGCCTACCCGTCTTCAGCGCAGTCCGCATTCACACACTATGGGATTTGCGCCGAATCTTGCAGACAGCGCGCCGCGGGCAGCCGGCTCAACCTCTAGTGGATTCCAGACCTAACTGGCCTTCTTGGCTTTCCGGTACGCCGCCCACCGCTTCTTCGTGGCTGCCACGATACGGGCCCGCCCAGCCGCGCTGATTACGCGCTTTTTCGGCTTGGGCGCGACGGTCGTGGTTCCGTGCGCGGCCTTGTAAACGGCCCACCTCTTCTTTTGAGCCAGAGCGATGCGCCGGCGGGCGGACGCGCTCATGGTGCGCTTCTTAGGCGCGGACGCTCCGGGAGCCGCGGCGGGAACCGGCCCAGCCGGATGCCCTCCTATCTGGCTGCGTAGCTCCGCTATCTTCTGCTCAACCTGGTCCCGCTTATGCTGGAAACCGATTAAAGCGGCTTCGAGTAGTTCGGTGTCTTGCTTGGGTGATCGTGGCATCAGCTTGATTATATCCTCACTTACCGGCGTTTTCCCGGACCTTTCCGTTACTTCGTCCAAAACGCACCGTATAGAGTAGCACGGGCGGCGATACAATGGCGATAAAATAAAAGAGTGGATCGCAGAAAGTTTCTGGGCATGGTGGCTCCTGTAGCCGTTCGAGACAGGATGGCGGGGGCCGTATCTATCCCGATCGTCGACACGCATATCCATCTCTTCGATACGGCCCGTCCGCAAGGCGTACCGTGGCCGGATAAGAAAGACGCCGTACTCTACAAGCCGGCTCTGCCCGGCAGATATCGCAAAGTTACCGAAGGTCTCGGCATCGTGGGCGCCATCGAGATCGAATGCAGCCCCTGGCTGGAAGACAATCAGTGGGTCTTGGATGTAGCCGCCAAAGACTCGATCATCGTGGGAACTATCGGAGACTTGGAACCCGGTCATGCGGAGTTCCGCGCCCAGTTGGAGCGTCTCGCGCGAAACCCGCTGTTTCGAGGTATCCGGTACGGCAACCTGTGGGGCCGGGATTTGGGCGCGGAATTGCGGAAACCCGAATTCATCGGCGGACTCAAGGCTTTGGCCGGGGCCGGCCTGGCGCTGGATACTGCCAATCCCACGCCGGCGCTCATGGCGGATGTGGCGCGGCTGACCGATCGCGTTCCCAACCTGCGCGTCATCCTGGATCACCTGCCGGAGCTCGATCCTTTCACCGCCAACATCGCCAAGATGCGGGAGCTTGCCCAACGTCCGCAGGTGTACGTCAAGGTTTCCGGAGTGCTACGGCGGGTGGCCGGACGCGTGCCTCTGGATACGGACTTCTATCGAGGCAGGCTCGATGCCATCTGGGATATCTTCGGTCCCGACCGGCTGATGTATGGGAGTGACTGGCCGAACAGCGATCCGCTGGGGACCTACCCGCAGGTTCTGAGGATCGTGGAGGAGTACTTTCACGCCAAGGGGACCGCGGCCGCCGAAAAATACTTCTGGAAGAATTCGATCGCGGCCTATCGCTGGGTCAGACGGGATGCGCGCCAACCTGGGCCGGCGTAACATACGGGTGGGCAGGATGCCGGAGCCTTCGCGAATCCAGCGCGCCGCGCTATGATCGTCTTGGCGCCCCGTATGCGCGTTCTTATCGCAGACAAATTCGAGCAGTCCGGCCAGGACGGACTCAAGGCGGCCGGTTGCGAGGTGAGCTACCAGCCTGGCCTGAAAGACGACGCACTGGCGGACGCGGTGGAGCGGCTACGGCCCGACGTCCTGGTGGTGCGTTCGACGAAAGTGACCGAAGCCATCCTGGCGGCGGGCGGGTTGAAGCTGGTGGTCCGCGCCGGCGCGGGTTACAACACCATCGACGTGGCGGCCGCATCGCGGCGCGGTATTTATGTTTCGAACTGTCCGGGAAAAAATTCGGTGGCGGTGGCCGAGCTGGCCTTTGCGCTGATCCTGGCCCTGGACCGGCGCATCGCGGACAATGTAGTCTCGCTGCGGCAAGGGCAATGGAACAAAGCCGAATTCTCAAATGCCCGCGGACTGCTCGGCCGCACGCTGGGACTAATCGGCGTAGGCCGGATCGGCCGCGAGATGATCCCGCGCGCGAAGGCTTTCGGCATGCCCGTAGCGGCCTGGAGCCGCAGCCTGACTCCGGAGGCGGCCAGGGAACTCGGCATCGAGCACCAGGCATCGCCCATCGAAGTGGCCAGGGCGGCCGATATTGTGAGCGTGCATGTCGCGGCGAATCCGCAGACGAGCGGCCTGATCGACGCGAATGTTTTTGACGCCATGCGCGCGGGCGCGTACTTCATCAATACCTCGCGGGCCGAGGTGGTGGACCAGGTGGCCTTGAGTTGGGCGGTGCGGAGCAATGGTGTGCGGGCGGGCCTGGATGTGTTCGCCAACGAGCCGTCCGGCGGCACGGGCGATTTCGCCGACGACATCGTGAAGCTGCCCGGAGTGTACGGAACGCATCACATCGGCGCATCCACGGACCAGGCGCAGGAGGCCATTGCCGCCGAGACCGTGCGCATCGTCAGGACATTCCAGGAAACCGGCAAGGTTCCGAACGTGGTCAACATCGCGCGGGCCACGCCGGCCACGTGCGCGCTGGTAGTGCGGCACCTGGATCGCCCCGGCGTACTGGCCGGCGTGCTGGACCTGATCAGCGCGGCGCGCATCAATGTCCAGGAGATGGAGAATATTGTGTTCGACGGGGCGCAGGCGGCCGTCGCCCGAATCAATTTGGAGACGGCGCCGGCTGCGGATCTGCTGGAACAGATCAAGGCGGCAAATCCCAACGTGCTGGAGCTCAGCCTGATCCGTTTGGCAAGTTAAGGCACGTACACCTTCGAGGGGCCGGCTAACTTGACATGCGGGTGTTCCGCAGTGATTTTGACGTTCTGGAATCCCGCTTTGTGTTCCGGTATGGCCACGAACGTCAGTAAGTATTGCGAATTCAAGCGTCGGCTCAGATCGTCCAGATACGGACCCATGGAAACAGGATTCTGCGGACCGAGGTCATATAACTCGCCGCCAGTCTCATCGCTGAGCTGCGCGAGATAGTTCTGGCCCCAGAAGAGTTGCCGATAAGCGTGGCCAGAGCGGCCCGCACCCGAGTAATACATAGAATACACGACAATCCCAGCGCGTTGCGCCTTATCGATAGCCGCAGTCAGGTAAGGATTGTCCGGACCGGAGCCGTAATCGGGATCGATGCCGCTGGTTACCATCAGCACTTCGCGCGCGGCGGAACCGGCCGGCCATTTGTGAATCAACTCCCCCAGTGCCTGATACGGGCTGGCGGAGATGCCCGGCATGGCGGTGGGAAGCCGCATCGCATGGGCCGCCAGTTGGTGGTCCAAGGTCAGCGGCTGAACCATTTGCACCCCGCCATTTCGCATGTAGCCGATGCCGATTTGGGTGGTGGCGGGCTGGGCCAGCACGAATTTCTTCAAGTCGGCCAATTGGTTGCCAAGGCTGCTGGCGGAGCCGTCGTCGATTAAGAGCCAGAGTTGCAGACCGTTTTGGCCGCGCAACGGCTCCAAGCCGGTGACCGGCATGTGCTGCCTGTTTTCAGAGACCAGAACGTCGTCCGCCGTAAGTTGCGGAGCGGCGGCGTCCTTTTGCCCGACAGCGGTGACTATTACACTGACAGGCACTCCGGGAGCTGGGATGTCACGCGCGGACATTGCGCCTGTCCCGATTAAAGTGGCGATAGAAGCGGCGATGAATGCGCCAATGCGAATCATAGAAGTATCCTTCCAAAGTATTGGACGCACGGGAGTCAGCCGGGGATACAATGCGCGGATCGGCATTGAACCGCGTTAGAATGCGCGTTAGAATCAATGATATGCGCTATCTGGTGAGGGCCCGCATCAAGCCCGGATACGACACGGCTCTCCTGAAAGCCGTCGACGACGGGACCTTGGGCTATGGCTCCGTGGCCGAAGGCGAGTATATTCGGAACATGCTGGAAGCCCGGCGCTGTCAGGACGGGACTGCCCGCTGGGTAGAAGTATGTTACTGCCCGACACCGCTCGAAGAAGAACGGCCGTATTGGGAGGAGTACTTCGACCTGGTCCGGGTGCAGGATGCGCACGACCGCCGGCGCTGCCGCGACGATAACGGATCGGAGCCATGGGCCTGTAGCGAGTGCGATTGCACGGAACGTTTGGAACGCAAGCTGGCAGCCGTGGGAGAGCCGTTTGTCGAGTCGATCCGCGGGGCGGAGACCGGACACGAGACACGGCGGGAGCGGTCTATTGGCCCTATCGTGGACTGAATGGAGTACTTCTTCGCGTGTCCTCATTGCTGGGAGCGGATATCGATGGTGCTGGATACCTCGGTGAAAGGCCAAACGTATGTGGAAGACTGCGAGGTTTGCTGCCATCCGATCGAGGTGCGCTACACGATGGAAGATGACGCGGTGTGCGACTTCGAGGCCAGAGCGGTTGAGTAGCTCAGTTCGCCATTGGCGTCCCGATGCGTCGGGACGCCAATGACGTATGCTGTCTAGAGAGACAGGAGGCAATATGCGTAATGTTCTATCGATCAGGGGTGGCGGAATCCGGGGGATCATCCCGTGCTGCTGCCTTATCAAGCTGGAGGCGCAACTGGGCGGTCTCACGCGCGAGCACATCGATTATTGCGCCGGCACTTCGACTGGCGCGCTGTTGACGGCCGCGGTGGCGGCGGGTATTCCAGCCAGCCAGCTTCTGACGGTCTATACGGAGCGTTCCAAGGAAATCTTCACGCCCACCGGCGTCGCCGCGGATGGCAAGCGAGTCATCCGGGGCTTCATGTACGATCCGAAGAACCTGCACGATGTGCTGGTGAGCGTCTTCGGCGCCGAGGCGTCCTGGACCATCGGCGACTGTCCCATCGGGGTGATGATCTCGGCCACGGCCATGGACGGGCACAACTGGTTCTTCGTGAAAGACAATCCGAAGAACAACCGCACTACCGGCGCGGTGCAGTTGATCGACGCGGCGGTGGCTTCCGCGTCCGCGCCCACCTATTTCGATCATTGGCAGATCGCCGGCATCCAAGGACAGACCATCTACTTCTTTGACGGGGGCGCCGGAGGAACCGCGAATCCCGCATATCAGGCGTGCGTGGAAGCCTTCGACTACGACGACTTCACGCCGGCTGAAACCAGAGTGACGGCGCTCGGAACGGGCTACTTCCCCGCCCCCAGCGCTCCTCCCAAGGGCCTGGTGCAGACGATCGGATGGGTTACCAGCACGCTGGTCGATACCTCGGAAGATTGGGTGGACGACGCGGTGAAGCGCCAGTGGCCGGGAGTCCTGCAAAACTTCAACCCGGAGCTGCCCAGCGACATCGATGAAGCGGATCTGTCGGCCATCCCCACCCTGGTCGAGATCGGCCAGAAGATGGCGGCGGATATGGACTGGACACAAATTCTAGGATGACTGTGTCTCCCAGCCTGGTGCAGTTGGACGAAAACGAGATCAAGATGCTGCTGGTGGCCATCCGGCAGGTGCAGCACACATTCACGATCGCCGAGCAGCAGAGCACGGCGGCCGGCGAACCGCTGGCGGCCGATTACGAGAGCGTGCGGGAGGCTTATGTGCGGCTGCACGATAAGCTGGCGGCGCTGGCCGGCGGGGCGGCCGCGGGCAAGCCGCACATCGTGAGATAAGCCGGGCCCCGCCGGGCGGGTGCGGGCAGCATCCTTAGTCTTATCTGCGTTCATCTGCGTTCATCAGCGGCCAGATATGCCTTCCCTCTGGCCCAACGCTGAAACTCAGAAAACAGATATGGGCCGCTGATGAACGCAGATGAACGCGGATCAAACAAGGAATTGGGAGGTTGGGCCTGGACCCGGCACGCTCGTCAATACAGCGCCGCCTATGCAGTCGGCGGCCTTGGCCGGGTCCCTCCTCCCGGACCGGGCAATCGACAAATCCCGTTTCTTGCGTTATAACGGAAAGCTGTGAATATTCAAGCCGCCAGAACCATCGCCACTCTGCTCACGACTGCCGCGCTCTTGTGCGCCCAGCCCGTTCGCCGACCGCCAACCGCGCCCTACCAGGCGCCGGATGCGCGCCAGATCCTGGGGCCGGCGCCGGCCGACCTGGGCCCGTTGCTGGAGAGATACGCGAGCGATCTGCGGAGCCTCAGACGGTTCTACGATGTGCAGCTCTCGCCCACCACCGAACGGGTCATGCGCCAGTTCTACGAAGCGTGGCGCGCCGCTCTTCAACAGATCCCGTTCGACAGCCTGCCGCAGGAGGGGCGCATCGATTACTTGCTTTTCCGCAACAAACTGGACCACGAGATTCGGCAGCTCGATCTGAACCGGAGGCGCGCCGAAGAGACCGCGGAGCTGATCCCGTTCGAGCCCGCCATTGTCGAGTTGAAGGAGGCCCGCCAGCGCGTCGATCCGCTGGACCCGTCCGCGGCCGCCGCCACCCTGGAGCAGATCTCCAAGCAGATGGCGGATCTTTCGAAACGCATCGCGCCGGAGAAGGGGGAACCGGCCAAGGGAGCCGGAATCGAGATCCGGAAGACCGCCGCTTTCCGCGCGGCGCGCACGGTGGATCGCCTGCGCGACACCCTGAAAGCCTGGTTCGAATTCTACGACGGCTACGATCCCCTCTTCACCTGGTGGGTGACGCAGCCGTATCAGAAGACCGCGGCCGCCATGGAGAAGTACGCCGTCCTGATTCGCGAGAAGCTGGCGGGGATCAAGCCCGGCGACCGCGATACCATCGTGGGCGACGCCGTGGGCCGCGACATGCTGGTCAGCGAGCTGGCCTACGAGATGATACCCTACACGCCGGAGGAAATCATCGAGATCGCCAACCGCGAGTTCGCCTGGTGCGACGCCGAAATGCTGCGCGCCTCGCGCGACCTGGGCTACGGCGACGATTGGAAGAAGGCGTTGGAGCACGTGAAAAACGATTACGTGCCGCCCGGACAGCAGCCGGCCTTCATCCAGGGGTTGGTGCTCGAAGCCATCGACTTCGTGCAGTCGCATAACCTGGTGACCGTGCCGCCGCTGGCGGCGCAGACCTGGCGCATGGAGATGATGTCGCCCGAGCGCCAGCGCATCAATCCCTTCTTCACCGGCGGCGACATACTGAGCGTTTCTTATCCGGTCGAGAGTATGACTGAGGAGCAGAAGCTCATGGGCATGCGCGGCAACAATAAACACTTCTCGCGCGCCACCGCCTTCCATGAAGTCATCCCCGGGCATTTCCTGCAGGAGTTCATGGACGAGCGCTACCGCTCCTATCGCGGCATATTCGACACGCCATTTTCGGTGGAGGGCTGGGCCCTGCACTGGGAAATGCTGCTGTGGGACCAGGGCTTCACGAAGACGCCGGAAGATCGCATCGGCGCGCTGTTCTGGCGCATGCACCGTTGCGCGCGGATCATCTTCTCGCTAAGTTTTCACCTGGGCAAGATGACCGCCCAGGAGTGTGTGGACTTTCTAGTGAACCGCGTCGGGTTCGAGCGCGAAAACGCCGCCGGCGAAGTGCGCCGTTCGTTCGAGTCCGGTTATTATGGGCCGCTGTATCAGGTGGCCTATATGCTGGGGGCGCTGCAGTTTCGCGCGCTGCACAAGGACTTGGTGGGTTCCGGGAAGATGTCCGACCGCGAATTCCACGACGCGATTCTGAAGATGAATGCGATTCCGGTGGAGATGGTGCGCGCCAGTTTGACGAAACAGCCGCTGGATGCCGGGTTCGTGTCCAACTGGAAGTTCTACGTCCAGTAGGTCAGGTCTGTCTTACATGAACGCGTCAGCCAGTTCTTGCGGAGCGAAAGGCTTGGGCAGAAAGCTAACCCGGCTCCCCTGCAAGGTCTCCTCTCCGGTACACCCCGCCGGATAGCCGCTCATCAGCACCACACGAATCGACGCATTCGAAGCCAATATCCGCCGGGCCGGTTCTTCTCCGCGCATGCCGGGCATATTCAGATCCACTAGCGCGTCCGCGTACCGCGACGGATCGGCCTCCACCAATGCCCATGCTTCCGCGCCACTATGGCAGGCATCCACGCGATAGCCCAGCCGCGCTAGGTAACTCTCCATCAACCTCAGCAGGTCAGCGTCGTCGTCCACGATAAGGATGCGCCCGGTCGCGGAATCCATCAAAAGAATGCTATCGGAGTTATCATCCGCATATGCAATTTCACACCGAATACCTAACCTTTCGTACCACCAAACATCGCGAATACGTCAACATCACTGCGCAAGTGGAGAGCGCGCTGCGCAAGAGCGGCATTCAAGACGGCATGATCCTGGTCTCGGCCATGCACATCACCGCGGGAGTGTGGGTGAACGATGCCGAAGACGGCCTGCTCGCCGATATCGACGAGTGGCTGGAGAAGCTGGCGCCCTTCCGCCAGAACTACCGGCACCACGCGACCGGCGAAACCAACGGCGACTCGCACCTGAAGAGCCTGCTGGTGCACCACCAGGTGATCGTGCCGGTGACCAAGGGCAAGCTCGATTTCGGCCCCTGGCAGCAGGTTTATTATGCCGAGTTCGACGGCCAGCGTTCCAAGCGCGTCATCGTCAAAGTAATGGGCGAGTGAAAGTGAAAGGAGCGCCGCCCAGGCGGCATTTACCAATTATGAGACTAAGCTTCTGGTTGACAGGCATCCTGGCGCTCGGCGCAATGGCGGCGGAGCTGCCCGTGCGGCAAGTAGTCCTTTACAAGCACGGCGTGGGTTACTTCGAACGCGCCGGCGAGCTGGCGCCCGGCGAATCGGCACGCCTGGATTTCAAGGCCGCCGAAATGGACGATGTGCTGAAATCGCTGACCATCGAAGAAAAAGGCGGCGGCAAAATCTCGGGCTTGCGCTACGATTCGAGCGAGCCGCTGGCCCAAAAGCTGGCGGATTTCCCCTTTCAGCTTGGCGCGGCGCAGCCGTTGAGCGCGGTGCTCGACCAGCTTAAAGGCGGGCAAATCGAGCTGAAGTTCGCGAATGAAACCGTGACGGGCGCGATCGTGGCCGCCCGCCTGGTACCCGGAGACGACAAGCTTCCGGAGCGCGAGCAGATCACCCTATTGATGGATGCGGGCGATCTGCGCAACTTCGACTTGGGAGCCGCGGCCAGCATCCGCTTCGTCGACCTGCGGCTGCAGACGCAGTTCAAGGACTACCTGGCGGCCCTGACCGACGCGCGCTCCAGGGAAAAGCGCACTGTCTATATCGACTCCACCGATTCCAAACGGCGGGAAGTAGTGGCCAGCTACATGGTGCCCACGCCGGTCTGGAAATCCAGCTACCGGCTGATTTTCGGGGAAGGCGCGCAACCCACGCTGGAGGGATGGGCCATCGTGGACAACACCACCGGGGAAGATTGGAACAAGGTGGATCTTTCGCTGGTGTCGGGGCGGCCGATCTCGTTCATCAGCCGGCTCTATGAACCGCGCTACGTCTCGCGGCAGACGGCTGAGTTGCCCGAAGATTATGCGTCCGCGCCGGTGGTGTATGACGCCACGGTGGAAGTGGAGTCCGGGGCGGACACCATCAATGGTCAGCTTGCGCCAGCGCCGCCGGCGGCCCAACCCTTGCCAACCGGGACGGCGAAGGCAATGGGAGCGTTTGCTGCTGCGCCGACGAACGGGCGCCAGTTCCAAGGGCTCAGCCGCCTGGCGAAAGCCCCGGCGTTTTCCACCATCGCGGCGGCCGCGGCCGGCCGTGAACTGGGCGAGTTATTCGAATACCACATCCCCACACCGGTCACTGTGCGCCGCAACGAATCCGCCATGCTGCCCTTCCTGCAACAGAAGGTGGACACGCGCAAGCTGCTCATCTACTCCGATCAGTCGTCCACGCATCCCATGGATGCGGCCGAGATTACCAACTCTACCGGTAAGACGCTGGATGGCGGTCCGATCACAGTATACGACGCGGGCGCTTATGCCGGCGAGGCGTTGATGGAAACGGTCAAGACCGGCGACAAGCGGCTGATCGGCTACGGCGTGGACCTGGGCACCCGCATCGCCACACAGTGGGACAGCCAGACCGAACAAATTCGCGAGATTCACGCGCGCCGCGGCATCCTCACCACTCGTAACGCCGTTGTGGAAACCCGCACTTACACCATCCACAACGTAGACCAGAAGGCCAAGACTTTGGTGATCGAGCATGCCGCGCGCCCGGAATACAACCTGCTCGACCGCAAACCGGCGGAGAAAACCAGCAACGCTTATCGCTTCGAAGTGAAGCTGGCGCCGGGCGCGACCGAGAAGTTCCCGGTGGTCGAAGAGCACGTCTATGAGCGAGCTTTGACGATTACCGATCTCACGCCGGACGTGCTGTTCACTTACGTGCGCAACAAGACCTTCAGCGACGCCGCGCGCAAGCAGCTCGAACAGATCGCCAACCTGAAAGAGCAGATTGTGGCCGCCGGCCGCGAGATACAGAGCCTCGATAGCCAGATCACGGAAGTGGTCGGCGACCAGGAACGCGTGCGGCGGAACATCGGCAGCCTCAACCAGGTCAGCGGCCAGCAGCAGCAGGTGCAGGCCTATGCGCAGCGGCTGGCCAGCCAGGAATCGCAGCTTGCTTCGCTGCGCGACCGCCGCGCGGAACTCGACAAGAAGCGCGTGGCGCTGGAGTCGGAAGTAAGCGGCTCGATCGAGAGCATGACGTTCTGAAGTCGGATAGGCCTCCTGGCCTGTCCTACTCGTATCGCAGCGCCGCCATCGGATCCACGCGCGACGCACGGCGCGCCGGCAGGTAGCCAGCCAGCAGAGCCACGGCTGCCAGAGCCAGGCATGCAAGCGCGAGTGTCAGCGGGTCCGCCGGCCCCAGTCCGAAAAGCTCGCTCCGGACGTATCTCGCGCCGGCCATCGCCGCTGGCACGCCGATCGCCATGCCAGCCGCAATCATCAGTATGGCGGTGCGCGGTGTCGCCTGGCGAACCGTTCTCGGCTGCGGCCTGCACCTGCATATCCACGTGGAAGCGCATCTCCTCTTCCAGATCGCGGTCGATTTGCCGGCGCTTCCAGAGGAACGAAAGCCGCCGCCAGAATTCGCTTAGCGGCGATCCAAGGCGTGCCACGCGCCTCCAATAGTTAAACTATGGAAGACTCGGCGTCAAATGTCAAGCGCCAGTTGCGGTTTGCTGCGGTATGCTAAATGGAAGCGCTCCGTTGCGCCAAACCAGGCTGCTCCGGAGACTGCGCAATTTCTGTTTCGGGAGAGGAAAGCAAATGACACGCGCGTTAACATTGTTTCTGACAATCCTTCTTTTTGCGTCGGTGGCAACTTGGGCAGCCGACAACCAGGCGGTGGTGGGGACATGGGACGTCGTCAGCACCGACGATTCAGGGCAGCCCATGAACTGGACGCTAACCGTCAAGGACGATGGCGGCAAACTCAGCGGGACGCTGAGCGGCGATGCGGGCGAACTCCCCATAGTCGAGGCCAAGCTGGAGGGCAACACGTTCACATTCAAAATAGTAGTGAACGAGGCGACTTATACGACCGAAGGTACTATCGACGGCAAGAAGTTCGATGGGAAGTACAAGGGATCGGAAGGCGCCGGTACCGTCAAGGGCACCAAACGTTCGTAAAACATGGGCGGGGCCGGACATTACCGATAGCCGGTCTATAGCCGGCAGTTCTGCCCCGCTCGCTTACCTCCGCTGGATTTCCACGCGCGCCGTCCCGCCGTTCGAATCGCTGAATTCGTAAATCTCCGGCGCCGCGGAGACCTGCTTGATGGCGGCCTGCTTCCAAGGCAGCTTGCGGTCGGCGGCGCCTTCCCGATACCATCCGCTCAGGATGTATTCCTGGGCATCTTTGGATCCCCACGCGGCACAAGTGTCGAGCCAATACCTGGCGGGGCCGGGTGTGCCCTGGCTATCCTGCGCCCATTCGTGTTTCCACCGGTCGTGCCCGTGCATCACGCAGTAAAAGTAGAGATCCAGGTGCTTGCAGTATCGGCTCTCGAAGACATCCAGATGGAATGACCGCTGCCAGCCTCCGGGGGAAAAGGTGCTTTCCAGTTTCACGTCTTCCTGGGGGTTGGTGGAGCCGTCGCAAGGCAGGCGGCTGGCGACACGCACGCCTTGGACGCGATCGACAAGGTCCTCGGCGTGGGTTCGGGCGTACACGCCGGCGCTCAGCCCCAGAACAGCCAGCGAAACGAGTGCAATAGAAGTTCGGGTCATGCACCCACTATTCTATTATGTTTGGCGTTACAATAACGCGCGAGGCGATATGGGAAGACTTCGAGTCGGGTTGTGGTTGGCGGTGGCGACGGTTGCGGCCGGCGCCGTGTGCCAGATGGCGCAGGCACAGAATAAGTTTGAGGTGGTGACCGGCAAGGCCTTCGATGCGGCCGTGCCCAAGGACTTCTATCTGGAGGGCAACGCCATCCCTGCCGAGAAGCGCAACGCCATCCTGGTGAAGACGCCCGCCGGGGCGCGCGCGGTGTTCGCGCTGATCGACACCACGGGATACTCCGCGAACATCGTAACCAAGTACGTCGGGATGGTCATCACCGAAGGGGATCTCACGCTGTGCGGGCACAAGGTGACGGTGGGAAGTTATGGCTTCGGGTGGGTGCGTCCCGGAACTGGCGTGGATGCGCCGGGCAGGTTTTCGCTTTACGACCAAGCCGGCGCGCGCGTGGTGGACTGCACTGCGGAGCGGCAGGCGGATCTGAAACAGCCGCGTCCATTGCAAGTGGTGGTCGCGCCGGACGGATCCGCGCGGTTGTACTATGGCAAGCACTACATTGGGCTGCAGTAGCGCTCTATGGCAATCATTGCGATAGCGGGACGCAAGGGCGGAGTCGGTAAATCCACAATCGCCGGTAACCTGGCGGCGGAGTTCGCGGCGATGAAGCGGAGCGTGCGGGTGCTGGACGCCGATCCGCAGCACAGCCTGGTGGCTTGGGCCGACCAGGGCGACGGCATGCTGGCGCGCGCGGTCGAGAAGGTGGAAGGCGGCGCCGGGACCCTGCGGGCGCGGGCCCGGCAAGCTGAAAAGGACGCCGACATCGTGCTGATCGACACGCCGCCGGGCGCGCCCGACATCGCCTACGAAGCGGCCCTGGCAGCCGATCTGATGCTGCTGCCGTGCGGACCGTCGCCGCTGGATCTGTTTGCGCTGAAGGAAGCCCTGTCGCTGGCGCTCAAGGCGCGCGCCGAGCGGCGCTCCAAGAAACCGCGCATCCGGTTCGTGCCTTCCAAAGTGCTGATGTCCACCAATCTGGGGCGGGGCTTGGCATCTTCACTTAAAGATATGGGGAAGAAAGTGCTGCCGGGCATCGGGCAACGGATCGTGGTAGCGGAGGCAGTGGCCAGCGGGCTGACGGTCGCCGAGTACGCGCCCAATTCCGCCGCGCACGAGGAATTCCGGGAGCTGGCCAAGGCGGTAGATAAGATTTTGAGGAAGTAAGCCCTTAACGGGCTCCTGGCGGAAGCTAGTGGGGGTCGAACCCACCCGCGATACTAAGTACCGCACGACGGGTTTGAAGCCCGCGCCCAGCACCGGCCAAGATTAGCTTCCGTCAACGATTGTACCGGGTTTGGGCACAGCGCCGATTGGCAATCGGCGCGCAGGATGCCATCCTGCCCCACAAGGGGTTTGGCACAATGGGAAGGATCATGCGCAAATTGCTGGTTCCCTTACTCCTTCTGCTCGGCACGGCGTGCTGGGCGCAGGAACGCATTCCCATTATTCTCGACACCGACATCGGCGACGATATCGACGATGCCCTGGCGCTGGCTCTGGCGCTGCAATCGCCCGAGTTGGACGTGCGCGGGGTGACCACCGTCATCGATGACACCGAAACGCGCACGCGCCTGGCATGGAAAGAGCTGGGCCTCTATGGCCGCCACGATATCCCGGTGGCCACGGGCGCTTCCGAGCCGCTGCTCGATCCGGTGCGCACCACGCGCGCGCGGCAATTTGAAGCGCTCACGGAGGCGGATACGGTCCCCGAAGCGGCGCACCGACGCGCCGCCGGGTTCATCATCGATACGTTGATGGCCTCGCCGCGGCCGATGACCCTGGTGCCCATCGGCCCGCTCACCAACATCGCGCTGGCGCTCAAGAGCGGCGCGAATATCAGGCCCAAGATCGCGCGCATTGTGCTGATGGGCGGCGCGTTCCACATGCTGTACCAGGAGTACAACATCTGGCGGGATCGCGTGGCGGCGGAAATCGTGTTTTCGTCCGGCGTGCCGATTACCGCGGTGGGCCTGGATGTGACCACGCGCTGCAAGCTGGAGGGCGCGGATCTGGCCCGATTGCGCGCGGCCGAAAACCCCGCTTCGCGCTTTTTGGCGAAGCTCATCGATTTGTGGCAGGATGGCCATCCCAATCAATTTCCGACGCTGCACGATCCGCTGGCCGTAGCGGCGGCTTTTCGGCCCAGTTTGATTGAGACGCAGTTGGGCAGCGTGCAGGTGGAGACCGGCTGCTGCGTGGCGAATGGTTTGACTATGTTCAAACCCGCGGACCAATTGGAGAAGGGGGTGAAGGCGACTACTTTGATTGCCCGCGATGTGAATGTGCGCGGGTTCTTGGATTTGTTTTTGGATCGGGTGACGGCTGCTCCCCGGGGGAAGTAAGCCTGGACAGGCCAGGAGGCCTGTCCTACTGAGAACGCAGGGCGCGCAGATCGATGCCGAGCTGCTGGCACTTTTTGTACAGATGGCTGCGTTCCAGACCCAGCGCCTTGGCGGTGTCGGTCATGCGTTGATGGCGTTTGAGCTCGGCGAGAATCACTTCACGCTCGTATGTCTCGGTGCGCGCGGCCAGCGTGCCGCCGCCCAGCGGCGCGCCGGAAGCCGTAGCCGCGTGGGGCAGGGCGAGACGCACGGCGGCGGCATCCACTTCGGCATCGGCGAGCAGCAGCAGGCGCTCCACCACGTTGCGCAACTCCCGCACATTGCCGGGCCAGGCATAGCGGGTCAGTTCCGCGATGGCTTCGGCCGAAACCGGCTTCGGCTTCCATCCGTTGATCTCGGAAACCTGGCGCGCGAAGTGATCCACCAGCGCGGGGATATCCTCCTGGCGCTCACGCAGCGGCGGCAGAGCCAGCGGGTAAACGTAGATGCGATGGTAGAGATCCTGGCGGAAGGCGCCGCGCGCGGCCATCTCATCCAGGTTGCGATGCGTGGCCACCACCACGCGCACGTCCACCGGAAGGGAGCGGTCGCCGCCGATACGCTCCACCTGCTTCTCTTCCAGCACACGTAGCAGCTTGGCCTGCATCACCGCCGGCATGTCGCCGATTTCATCCAAGAATAATGTGCCGTGGTGCGCCTGTTCGAACTTGCCCAGATGCCGCGCGACCGCGCCGGTGAAGGAGCCTTTCTCGTGGCCGAAGAGCTCCGATTCGATCAACTCGGCGGGCACGGCGGCGCAGTTCAACGTAACGAAAGGACCGTCGCGGCGCGGGCTGCGATCATGCAGCGCGCGGGCGATCAGTTCCTTGCCCGTGCCGGTTTCGCCCAGGATGCAGACGCGCGTTTCGCTGGCTGCCACGCGGTCCACCTGCGCCATGACGCGCCGCATGGCTTCGCCGGAGTGTACGATCTCATGTTTGCCGACGCGCTGGCGCAACTGCCGGTTCTCGTCTTCGAGGCGCCGCATGCGCAGCACGTTGTCGATGGTGAGCAGCAGCTTTTCGGTGGAGAGCGGCTTTTCCAGAAAATCGATCGCGCCGAGTCGCGTGGCGCGCACGGCCATCTCGATGTTGGCCTGGCCGGAGATCATGACCACGGGCACCGGCACGCCCTGCGCTTTCAGATCTTCAAGCAGCGCCAGACCGTCCTTGCCGGGCATGACCACGTCGGAAAGCACCATGTCGAAGCGCTCGGTCTTGATGAGTTCGAGGGCGCGGGCGGCGTTGTCGCAGACGGTGGCCTGGTGGCCGGCGAGGCGGAAGGCGCGGGAAAGCGAGGCCAGGGTGTTGGCGTCGTCGTCGACGATGAGGAGTTGGGCCAACCTCTACTGTATCAGCGCTGCTGCTGCCCTCTGCGGGCCGCGGACGCGAGATCCTCCGCGTGGCGCGAGGCGGCGGGGGTGGGCGGATTTTGTGCGTCGTTATGCAAAACTGTGCTTGTTCGTGCGTGGTTGGCCGGGGAACATAAAAATGCACAAACGAAACCAATGCGCGGGTTTATCTATATAAGCATATTCATTATCATATAGATAGCGCGTTCCAGTAGCATGGCAAGGGCAGGACGCCGGGCGTCATCGGGCGCCGATTGGCAATCGGCGCGCAGGATGCCATCCTGCCCCACAAGCAGGTATACTGCCGGGATGAGGGCTTTTGTTTTGTTGCTATCGCTGGGGGCGGCGGCCTCGGCTCAGACGATCACGGTGCGTTTTCCGGCCTCGCGCTCCGAAAAGCCCCTGGACGGCCGCCTGCTGCTGCTGCTCTCGAACGACCCGAGCGCAGAGCCGCGCGTGCAGGTCGACGATACGCCTAAGTCGCAGATGATTTTCGGCGTCACCGTCGATGGGTGGAAAGCCGGCGATCCTCTCACGGTCGGCGACAACGCGCAGGGTTATCCACGGGCAAGCCCGAAGGATGTCCCGGCCGGAGAGTATACGGTCCAGGCGGTGCTGAACGTTTACGAAACCTTTCACCGGTCCGACGGCAAAACGGTGAAGCTGGCGCCGGATCGCGGCGAGGGCCAGCACTGGAACCTCGCGCCGGGCAATCTGCTGTCGAAGCCGCGGCTGGTTCACATCGGTCCCGGAGCGCCGCCGATCGCCATCTCGCTCGATGACGTCATCCCGCCCATCGTTCCTGAGCCGGATACAAAATACATTCGCCACATCCGCATCCAGTCGAAGCTCTTGACTGCGTTTTGGGGCCGGCCGGTTTATCTCTCGGCGGTGGTTCTGGTGCCAGACGGCTACGACGCCCATACGGAGGCGCACTATCCGCTGATCGTTTTCCACGACCACTTCGTGACCGGCTTCAACGACTTCCGGGAGACGCCGCCGGACCCTGCGTTGAAGCCCGATTACTCCGACCGCTTTCACCTGGCGGGCTACAACCGCATACAGCAGGAGGAGGCGTATAAGAACTACCAGGCGTGGATTGCGCCGGGCACGCCGCGCATGTTGATCGCGAAGCTGCAGCATGCCAATCCTTATTACGACGACTCGTATGCGGTGAATTCGGCCAATGTGGGTCCGTACGGAGACGCGATCGAGACCGAGCTGATCCCAGCTATCGAGCGCCAGTTTCGCGGCATCGGCCAGGGCTGGGCGCGATTCGTTTACGGAGGCTCGACCGGCGGCTGGGAATCGCTCGCCGTGCAGATGTTCTATCCCGAGCACTACAACGGCGCGTTCGTGGCTTGCCCGGACCCGGTCGACTTCCGTGCTTACATGACGGTGGACCTATATAAGCAGGACAACATGTTCTATCTTCAGGGCGCGAACAAGCAGGTGGAGCAGCCGGCGATGCGCGACTATCTGGGCCACACCCTGATTTCGATGCGCGACAATATCGCCTATGAAGCCGCGCTAGGCGATCGCGGCCGGTCGGGCGAGCAGTTCGACATCTGGCAGGCGGTTTATTCTCCCACTGCTGAGGACGGCTATCCGCAGCCGATCTTCGACAAGCGGACCGGCGCGATCGACCATCGCACGGCCGAATACTGGCGCGAACATTATGACTTGGACGCTATACTGCAACGCGACTGGGCGACGCTCGGGCCGAAGTTGCAGGGCAAGCTGCACCTTTACGTCGGGTCGGACGACACGTATTTCCTGAACGACGCGGTTTACCTGATGGAGGACTTCCTGAAGCAGACGGGCACCCCCGGACACGGCGTGCCGTACGAGGGTGAGGTGCGCTACGGACCGCGCGCCGAGCACTGCTGGAATGGCGATCCGGCGAAGCCGAATTGGTATTCGCGGCTGCACTACAACCAGATGTACGTGCCGCAGATTATGGAGCGGATTTTGAAGACGGCGCCTGCGGCGGCGGATTTGACTAGCTGGCGGTACTGAGGTGGGGTCTTGCGTCGGCACGAGTGCCGACGCGGCACGCACGAGTGGGTAGTGTGCCTTTTGTTCGCCCCTTTTCCTGTTGCGCCTGCATTTGCAGCCGCAGCCTGAGTTTATCGCGAAAAGCGCGCCATCTTTGGCAGCCCAGACTTTGAAGGAGGAACCGTGTCCGATATCGACTCTCTCGCCCAGAGTGTTCGTGATTTCAGCCAAAATGTTGATTTCTGGAACCAATTAATGATCGCTGGCCTGGCGATAGCGGCGGCCGCAACTGTGTTCGTCGTCATTGCCACGCGAATTATTGTGATTCGCACGGGACAGCTCTCGACAGCACAAGACCGCCTGGGTGAAGCCAGGGATAGGCAATTGCGGGCGGACCTCAAGGACAAGGATATCGAAATCGGGACGCTCAGGTTAAGCGCCGCAAGTTTAGAGGTAGAGGCCGCTCGGCTACGCACACAACTAGCCGCCCAAGAGCGAAGAGCAGATATATTGATGGACCCCAACCTCCGCCCTCATTTTGTCGCACGCATCGCGCGATTCAAAGGCCAACCCTTCGATGTAGTCTCGTGTGGAATAAAAGAGAGTGAGATCGAGTATTTCTCTATGGCTATATGGGGTACGTTGAGCGGCGCTGGATGGAATATTGGTAAAATCGAAAACAACTCTCCATCATGTTCCGCCGGGTTGCTAGTCCTAGTTAATCCAACGGCCTCAGTAGCCGTAAGAGAGGCAGCCAAAGCACTACTGGATGGTTTTGTTGCTTTGGGATTGGCACCAAAACAGGCCCACGTCGGCAATGTCGCCGCGCCGCCGCCAGAGCCCAGAGCACCTGGAACGTGGTTTTTGGAATCTTCACATTCCGACTCCGTTCTAGTACTCGTTGGGACGCATCCGTAGGCCATCTGAATGGCCAGAAAAAGGCAAACTAGGACAGCATCCACGAGTGCGTGCGCCACGGATCGAATCAGAGATTGATGCGATCAGTCTACAACAGCCGACGTCAGAAGCAAGGCATGCTTTTGAACCTTGCCGAGAGCATTGCGGGGTAAGGCGTCCACTCGCAGAAAGGCGCGCGGCACTTTGAAGGAGGCCAGTTCGCGACGGCAGCGCGCTTCGAGCGTGGCTGGATCGAAGCCTTCGCGGGCCACGATCCAGGCCACGGGGACCTCGCCTTTAATCGCGTCCGGGACCCCGGCCACGGCGGCTTCGGCCACTTCAGGCTGCTCCATGAGAAACTCTTCGATTTCCCGTGGATAGACGTTGAAGCCTCCGCAGATTATGAGGTCGCTACGCCGCCCGCACAGCGTGTAGTAGCCATCCGGTGAAACGGTGGCGAGATCTCCAGTGCGGAACCATCCGTCACGAAATGCGGCCCTGGTGGCATCTTCTTTCTTCCAATAGCCGGCGAAAACATTGGGACCCTTCAGGCAGATTTCGCCGGTTTCGCCCGGCGCGACGGCCGCGCCCGCCTCGTCGAGCAGGCGCACGGAAACGCCCGGCAGCGGAAAGCCGATGCTGCCCTGGCGGCGTTCGCCGGCGTACGGGTTGGAGATATTCATGAGCGTCTCCGTCATCCCGTAGCGTTCCAGAATGGTATGGCCGAACAGCGCGCGAAAATCTTCCAGCACCCGCGGCGGCAGCGGAGCCGATCCCGAGACGAACAGCCGCATGTTGTGCCCGATGGCGCGCGCAGTTTCCGGCGGCGTCTCCAGCAGCCGTGTATAGATGGTGGGCACGCCGAAGAACAGGGTCGGGCGGAAGTCCAGAAACTCGGCGGCGGCTGTGGAATGCTCGAAGCGTTCGAGCAGGCGCATGCGGCAGCCGCCGATCAGCCAGCAGTGCAGGCCGTTGCCCAACGCGTGTACGTGGAAGAGCGGCAGCGCCAGCAGGAAGCGGTCGGCGGCGGCGATTTGCCAGCAGGCCAGCAGGTTGACGGCGTTGGCGGCGAAATTGTTGTGGGTCAGGATGGCGCCCTTCGCTGCGCCGGTGGTCCCGGAGGTGTAGACCAGGGCGGCCGGCGCATCTCCGTCCAGAGAGGCGGCGGGGCAATCCTCGCTCGCCGCGCCGGCTGCGGCGACGAGTTCCGCGAGATTGTCGCGGGTGACGAAAAGCCGCGGCGCGGCATCCTGGAGGATGTGCGCGACTTCGCGTTCGCGGTAGAGCACGTTTACGGGCACAAAGACGACACCCAACCGCACGCAGGCCAGGTACAGGTCGATCAATTCCACGCAGTTGGCAAGCTGTACGCAGAGGCGGTCGCCGGGCTGGAAGCCGCGGCTGCGCAGAGCATTCGCCATGCGGCGCGCGCGTGCGCCGATCTCCCCGAAGGTAAAGTCGCGGCCCTGCCACTCGAGCCCGATCCGGTCATGGCAGAGGGAGAGATCGAAAAGCTGGTTCAGAGTCATTCCGGAAGCGCCTTGCCGCGGGTCTCCTCTCCGAAGGGTATCACCAGCAAGCCGAGCAGGAACGCCACGGAAGTCCAGGCCACCGGGATGCCGAGGGTGTGGAAGCGCGCGATGGCCGCGCCCACCAGCAGGGTGACTCCCGCCGCCACGAAACGCCCGGCAGAGGTGGCGAAGGCAAAAGCGCTGGCGCGGCATGCGATGGGGTACTGCTCCGGCAGCCACAGCGTGTAAACGGCAAAGTTCGCGCCGCCGAGGCCCAGCAACGCCAGCGAGAGCATGAACCACAGCAGCGCGCCGCGCTCCAGATGGAACGCATAGCCGAAGCCGAACGCGATCGCCAGAAACATCAGCGCGAAATAGAGGGCGAGGGTCGCGCGGCGCCCGATGCGCTCGGCCAGCGGCGCCACGAGGAGGCATCCCAGAATGGTGCAGGCGGAAAGCAGCATGGTGGCCCAGGAAGCCAGGCGCCCCGCCGAGACGGCATTGTGCCCGGCGCGCGTGGCGATCTGCGTCACGGCGGACGGAACATAGACCGAGCCGGCCCAGAGACCCGTCATGGAGATCAGCAGATAGGTGGAATTCAGGATGGTGCGGCGGCGCAGCGCCGGCGAGAATAGCACCTTCAGCGGCGCGCCAAATGCGCCGGAGCCGCGGACGGCGGCGGTCCGCGCCCTCCAACGCGCGGGTTCGTGGACACCGCGCCGGATGAGACTCACGAGCAAGGCGGGCGCGCCGCCGAGCACAAACATGGCCCGCCAGCCGAACCGCGCGCCGACGATGGCGTTGGCGATGGCGGCCAAGAAGATGCCGAAATAGTAGCCGGTGTGCATCCAACCCGCGCCGGTCTTGCGGCGGGCTTCGGGCCACTCCTCGGCGATCAGGACGCCGCCCAAGGTCCATTCGCCGCCGATGCCGAGTCCGGCGAGCAGGCGGAAAGTCCCAAGCTGCCAGACGGTGGCGGAGACGGCCCCGAGAAAGGTGAACAGCGAGTAACAGAGGATGGTCAGGGTGAGCGTGCGCACGCGCCCGAAACGGTCGCCCACGGGACCCCACAAAAAGGCGAGGCCCCATCCCACCAGGAAAATCGCAAACAGCAAACCGCCGTAGAAGCCAATGTTGGCGGGCGTGGCGGGGATGCCCGAGCGCGGCAACAAATCCTTGAGCGCGGGGATGAGGACCAGGGCGTAGATGAACGAGTCCATGCCGTCGAGCGCCCATCCGCCCCAGGCAGCCAGGAAGGTGCGGATCTGGTTGGGTGTGAGCGGCGGAAGGGGCGGGGATCCGGCGGAGTTCATGAGGACCAAGTATATGCGATAACCGCGCTGGGGAGCGGCGAGATGCCGGAAGGGGGAAGTAAGGCCATCAAAGTGCTTACTTAAACCTCGTGGAGTTCTATTCGATGAAGGAGATCCTTTGCGCATCCATCGTGCCGACAGGCGCCGATGGGGCTGGCGATTTTGGGAGGGCTCGTTCCATAGCGGTTAACCTGGAGCAGCGCCACCGGGCAGACGGCCATCCCGTCACGGCGTTATTCGGAATACCGCGTTCAAATCATGCAGGAGATGCGCGGCTGGCGTCTCCACTGCCGATTGTTTGCACTCGAAAGGGCTTGCACGCGCGCCGCGCCTGCCATATTTGATCCCAAAGTCGATCCAATGATACATCGCACTGCATTTCTTATATCCGTGCTGTTGGCAGCCGCCGCGGCGGGCCACGCCGAGGTCACGCTGGAAAACGGCTACAGCCAAATGTACAACCTCCAGTTCCAGGAGGCGCACGGCACATTTCAGGAGTGGGAGCGGCTGCATGCCGCCGACCCGATGGGCCCGGTCTCCGATGCCGCGGCTTTCCTGTTCGAGGAACTCGACCGCCTGCATGTGCTGCAGTCGGAGTTCTTCGTACAGGACCAGCATTGGATCACCGATCACAAGCTGGAGCCCGATGCGGGGCTGAAGGCGAGATTCGAAAGCGCGCTGGAAGCCAGCCGCGTACTTTCCAGCCGTACGCCCGACGACGAAAACTCGCAGTTCGCCGCGCTGCTGTGCATCGGGCTGCACTCCGATTACCTGGCTCTGATCGCGAGACGCTACATGGCCTCGCTGAAAGAGATGAAAACCGGCCGCATGATGGCGGAGAAGCTGCTGGCCAAAGATCCGAACCTCTATGATGCCTGGATCGCGGTGGGAGTGGAAAATTACATGCTCAGCATCAAGCCGGCGCCGGTGCGGCTGGTCCTGCGCATGACGGGCGCGCAAACGGATCGAGGGATCGGGATCGAAAAACTGAAGCTGGCCGCCTATAAGGGCCACTACCTGGCGCCCTTCGCGCAGTTGATGCTGGCGGTGGCGGCGCTGCGCGACAGCGATCCGAACCGCGCCCGCGAGATCTTGTCGGTGCTGACCCGGGAGTATCCGCACAACGCGCTTTACCGGCAGGAGCTGGCGCGACTGAGTCCCGCGATTGCCGTGAGCGTCATCGCCCAGTGAGAGCAAAGAGCGTCCGTGGCGGACGCGCAGACCAGGGGGTCTGCCCTACGTCGATTAATCGCCGCGGACTGTGTGGCGGCGCATGGAAATCGCCTTGCCGGTGATTTCGTCCACTTCGAGGATCACCGAGTGCAGCTCGGGCGATGCCTTGGCGGCTTCCATGCGCACCGGGAGAGCGGTCAGGAAGCGCTGGATAATCACCTCCTTCTTCACGCCGATGACGGAGTCGTACGGCCCGGTCATACCCACGTCGGTCTGATAAGCGGAGCCGCCAGGCAGGATGCGGGTATCGGCGGTGGGGACGTGCGTGTGCGTGCCCACCATGGCGGACACTCTGCCGTCCAGATACCAGCCCATGGCCATTTTCTCGCTGGTGACTTCGGCATGAAAATCCACGAAGCGCACTTTGACGGACGGGTCGAGGTCGCGCAGGATCTGGTCCGCTTTGCGGAAAGGACAATCCGTGTCCGGCATGTAGGTGCGGCCCTGCAGATTGATAATCGCGCACGGAATGCCCTGCCGGCTGCACGCCACGACCACGCCGTGGCCGGGGGTTTCATCCGCGTAGTTGGCGGGACGCAGGAGCTTCGGCTGGCGCGGCAGGTAATCCAGGATCTCCTTCTTGTCCCAGATGTGATTGCCGGAGGTGAGCACATCCAGACCCAGGGCGAAGAGTTCTTCGGCGATGGAGGGGGTGACGCCGAAACCGCCGGCCGCATTTTCGGCATTGGCGATGGCCAGGTCGATGTGGTTGGTGGCCTTTATGTCCTGGAGATGATCGGCGACGATCTGGCGCCCGGGAGAGGCGAAGATGTCACCGATGAAGAGGATGTGCATGCGTTAGGGTCAACGTAACACGGGGGCACGGGGACGACGCGGAGACACGGGGACGCGGCGACGCGGCGATCCTACGTCGGAGCGATTACTTTGCTTTTGGCTGTGGCGGGCCTGGGGCCGACGCTCTCGCGGACGACCAGCGATTGGTCTAAGTAAAACGTGAGTGAGCCGCAGAATGCCGATGGGGCTGCCGTGATCGTGTAGCCTGTGGGCGTGCTTGTCAGGGTGAATTTGTAGCCTTGTCTTTCGCCAGCGGCGAAGCCGGCCGAGATCAGGTTCGCCGCCGAGGCATTTTCGGACCCGCTGGCGGGCGGTCCCAGTTCGGCGAGCAACCGGGCGAATCGTCCGAACTGCTCTTGGTATTGCGCCTGCGCGGTGTTGAGCGTCTGAATCGCCTTGAGGGCAGCAGTCTCCGGAGCGTACATCCGGGCCCGGATGATGCACCTGGGCGCCGCCACATATAGGAGCGCTCCGATTCCGACGACCGCGAGAATGGCGATTGACCGGCCGCTCACTTCATGGCGCGACATCGCCTCCAACGGCGCCCGGCCTACTTGGTGGCGTCGCCGCTCTTGGTGGCGGCTGCGCTGCCGACTATGGGGCTGTTAGCCGTAGCCGGCTCCTGGCCTTCGTTGTAGCGGATGTCCATGGACTGATCGGCGTAGAAGGTGCGCGAGCCGGTGGCGCCGAAGGATTTGGGCACGGCGGTGATCGCATATCCCGTGGGCGTTCCCACCACAGTGAATTTGTATCCCTGCTTTTCGCCGCTCGCCAGATCGGCCGAAATCAAGCCCGCCGCCGAGGCATTATCCGTGCCGCTCACTGGCGGTCCCAACTCCGTCAGCGATTGGGCGAATCTTCCGAATTGCGACATGTATTGGACTTGCGCGGCGCTCAGCGTCTGAACGGCCTTCTGTGCCGCCATTTCCTGGGCGTACAAGCGGGCTTTGTTCAGCTTGGGCAAGGCCACCGTAACGATGATGAGAATGATCGCGATAACGATCAGCAATTCAATTAGCGAAAAGCCTCTTTGCCGGCGATTGCGGCGCATAGAAAAATCTCCTGTCCCCACCATTGTATGACGGTCGGGGTGGGCTAAACGTGCAGAAAGCCGGACTTCACCAAGGCGTCCAGCGTCCGCAGCCGCCGCCAGAGTTCCGGGAGCAAGTCGAGCCGCAGGGCGTTGGCACCGTCGGACAAGGCCCGCTCCGGGTGGTCGTGCACTTCTACGAACAGCCCGTCGATGCCCACCGCCACGGCGGCGCGCGACAGCGGCTCGATGAATTGCGGCTGGCCGCCCGAAGCCGCGCCCGCGCCGCTCGGCAACTGCACGCTATGGGTGGCGTCGAATACCACCGGCCAGCCCAGATCGCGCATGATCTGCAGGCCGCGCATGTCCACCACCAAGTTGTTATAGCCGAAGGACGAGCCGCGCTCGGTGAGCAGCACCTGGGAATTGCCGGTGGAGGCGACTTTTTCGGCGGCGCGGGCGATATCCTGGGGGGCTACGAACTGGCCCTTCTTGATATTCACGATACGGCCGGTGCGGCCGGCTTCCAGCAGCAGATCCGTCTGGCGGCATAGAAAAGCGGGGATTTGCAGGATATCGGCGACCTCCGCGGCGGGCGCGGCCTGGGCGGGCTCGTGGATATCGGTGAGGATGGAGTAGCCCGCGCGCTTGACGCCGGCCAGGATGCGCAGGCCTTCCCGCAGGCCCGGCCCGCGATAGCCGCTCATGCTGGTGCGGTTGGCCTTATCGAAGGAGGCTTTGAAGACGAAGGGGCCGGCGATTTCGCCGATGGCGCGCGCCATGCGGTGAACGTGCTCCTCGCTTTCGATGACGCAGGGTCCGGCGATCAGCACCAGGGGCTGGCCGCCGCCGAATTGGGAGAAGCCAATCATTGCGCCGCTTTCTTGAGCAGGGCGATTTGGCCGGCGTGATATAAGTTGTGCTGGACGACGCCGTGCAGCATGGTGTAAATCGAATAGGGGACGTCGCCCAGCACCTTTTCGCGGAGGCGATCGTCGGTGAGTTTGCGGACTTGCTCCTCCAGGCCGCGCTGCGCTTGGGCGAGTTGATCGAGCGCGTGGCGCCAGCCGGATTCGGACGGTTCGGGCGCGGCGGGCCAGTCCTGGTCCGGCGGCAGGGTGGGCATCGCGGCGCCTTCGATGCGGCGGGTTGGAACGGAAATCCACACGGTGATGTGCAGGACGATTTCCCAGATGGTGTGGGCGTCCGGGATGGGGCGCTGGGCGGCGGTTTGAGAGGTGACATCCGCCAGAACTTCGTGGAGCGCGGGGCCGTGCCAGGCGGGTCCTTCGTAGGCGCGGTGAAGCTGGTCGAGGATGCGGGAGGTTTCGCTCATGGAGGTAGGGTGGACCGGCCAGGGGCTTGTCCAACTCTTTTAGGATACTTCGGCCAGGGCGCTAATAGGCAAAATGGGCGTCGTGCTCCTGCAAGGCTGGCGCTCCGGTGATGCGTCCGTAGAGAACATCGGGATAGAGATCCGCTCCGTTCGGCCAAGTTACGGCGCCCAGTTCCGGAGCGACGCGGACCTGCGCAAAGTAGGCGGGATCGCGCAACGGCCCGAATACTCCGTGGAAGCGGAGATGGGGCGCGAGGTCGACTACGCCTTCAACGCTATCTTCGAAGCGAAGATGCAGGCGACGATCACCGAGCTCTTTGCGGCAACAATGTCCTTCAATACGATCTACTCCAGAGGCGCAATGGGATTGGGCTGCGCCGCGCGCCGCGCCAAATCCCAATCGACCATCAACTCCGCGCGATGTCGCGCCGACCACTTCGTTACCAATCCGAGTGCCCGAGGCGAAAGACGTCCTCTCAACCGGGATTCTCTAGAGATGAAATGTGCTAATTGCGTCGGTACGATCGGTACGCCGGTGTCACCGACGACGGTCGTTCGATCTTTCCATACCAGTTTGACGTACACGTTCCCGAGCGTCGCGAAGAGCAGTTGTGGCGCGATTAAAATCGATCGCGGTCATCTCCGGGTACGACCATTGCGAGAGGTAAACGTCGATTCGATTCATATACTCCTCTACTTCTAGTGCGGCGCCGGCGATCCGTCGGACCAGGTGAGCACCGGTACCATAACCAGCGTCGATAGATATGGACCGCGATCAACGGACTGAGTCGGCGAATTGTCTACGTTGGAGCCCCAACTAGCGACTTGATCTCGTGGAATGAAAAACATCACGTGGGGATGCCATGGTCCGTGGGCATGGTTAAGATGCCCCTTCTTCGAGAGCATAAAGCCAAATGCACCAGGCTCCGGTGGCTTGAAGCTGTGATCGGCGAAGGCAGCTTTCGTTCTTTCCGCCATTTGCTGCCTACCGATCCCGGCCATGGCCCATTGCGCCTCCTGAAGTAGCTGCGGTATCTCGGTGCGCGCCGCAGGAGGATTGTAACAATCGGGACCGCGCTCTTTCGGATTCCAAAACTCGGTATCGTTAAATGGCGAACTCCAAGAACGTTCGACGAGGCACACGAAGCCGTTCGTTCCTTTCACCGCCGTCTCGAAGCCGTGGGAAGTAAGCACAAGCACCTCGGCGTTCGCAGCGATCGATGGCGGAGCGGCGCTCCGCGCCAAGGCAACTTCAGCTTGACGATCGGGCATAAGGTACGGAGCGATTGGGCCCCTCGTTGGCAATCCTTCGCTGGTGGCGGCTCGCGCCACAAATGGCGGCGCCGTAGCGGCGAGGAGCAGCACGAGCGCTCGACAGAATGGGGAAATCAACACGACCCAGTACCTCCGTTTCGGCGACGCGCCTCGCAACGCGCGAACCCGAGGCGTTGTGACGACAAAAAACAACACCGGAAAGCACGGCCGACGTGGCGACACAGTGCCAGTCCTAAGTCATCAAGAACCGGCCGCGGTTTAGCCTCGACCACCGTGGCCGGTGCTGGTGCTGGTGCGCGCAGCTTTCTGTCCGGCGGCCCTTCGCCAAGCAGAACCAGGCGACGGAAAACAACCTCATTGATGTTGGGATCCTCGGCCAACAGTCGGCGCCGCTTCGCACGAGCCACGGAAGCCAGGATGCTCCCACCCACTCCGCCATGGCCTCGATCGCGACAGAAGCCGCCGTGCCGTGCGCCACGATTGCTTGAGCACCGATCAAAGCATTCCGGATATCCAGGCGCGCCGCGTCGATGAAACGTTCTCCCGCTGCACTTGAACTCAATAGAGGCAGCGTTTCGACCGAAGAACCGTCTGATCTCAGGCATGCGCGAAAAATCTCTCACACGGGCTCCGCGCGTTCAACGCGTTTGCAGCGATGCGTCTCGTCGTGGCCTCTAATCTTGATCGTATCAGGGACGTAGGGAATTTGGGAGTGGGTCCCTGTACGATAGCGTGCGGCACGCACGAGTGCGGTCCCCTCAGCGCATGTTGTATCGTAGCGCTAATGGCGCGCTGGTTAATTGGGGCCGCATTTTGTCAGGCTGTTCTCACGCATGCCGGACCCTATCCCGCGCATTGGTGGACGCCGGTTCCCGAGGATCAAAAGGCGGTATGGGAGATCCTGCCGCAAGCGGCCAAGCCGGGCGAGGTGATCCTTTCCAAACGCAACGAGCTGGGAATTCTGTCCAACTTCGCCGCGACCCCATTTACATTTCACGGCAAGCGCTACGCCAGCGTGGAAGGGTTCTGGCAAATGATGCTGTATCCGGACGGACCGCACGATCCGCGAGCCGAGGCGCCGGGAATCGTTTGGGCGCACACGCGCGCGGAGGTGGCGCGGATGACTGCGTTCGCCGCCAAGGACGCCGGGACTTTGGCCGAGGCGAACATGCAAAAGATGGGCATCGACTGGGTGACGTTTGAGGGCCGGCGGATGCCGTACCGGTCGAAGGAGAGAGGTGCGCATTACCGGCTGATTGTGGCGGCGATGCGGGCCAAGCTGGAGCAGAATCCAAAAGTGCGCGCGATTTTGCTGCGGACCGGGGACCTGATTCTGCGCCCGGACCATACCGAAGAGCCCGATCCTCCCCCGGAGTGGCTGTATTTCAATATCTGGATGGAGATCAGAAGCGGGTCCTGGAGGACCCGCGCTGGCCTGGAGGCCCGCCCCACAGGTTATACTGGCCTGGAAATGAAACACGCGACCTACGGACTCTGCGGCCTGTGTCTCTGTGCCGGAGCCTTGGCGGCCCAATCGCCCAAATACCCGGATTTTCCCAGCGAGACTCCGGCAAAATTCACCGACTCCACCGATAGCTTCGACTACATCAAGCGCGACGTGATGATTCCCATGCGCGACGGCGTGAAGCTGCACACCGTCATCCTGCTGCCCAAAGGGGCGCATGGAGCGCCGATCCTGCTGACCCGCACGCCATACGACGCCGCGGGGATGACCAGCCACGCCCACAGCTCCCACTTGGGACCGATCCTGGAGGGTTACGACAACGCCACCGACCTGATCGTGCAAGGGGGCTACATCCGCGTGGTGCAGGATGTGCGCGGCAAGTACGGGTCGGAGGGCGACTACGTGATGAACCGCCCGCTGCACGGTCCGCAAAACCCTACGCCGGTGGATCACGCCACGGATACTTACGACACCATCGACTGGTTGGTCAAGAACATTCCGGAAAGCAACGGCAAGGTTGGCATCCTGGGCATATCCTACGATGGCTTCTTGCCTTTGATGGCGCTGGTGAATCCGCATCCGGCGCTCAAGGTGTCGGTGCCCATGAACCCGATGGTGGATGGCTGGAGGGGCGACGACTGGTTCCACAACGGCGCGTTCCGTCAACTGACGAACATGGATTACATCCTCGACCAGGAGGCCACGCGCGGATCGGACACCAAGTGGTGGACGAGCTACTACGACGACTACGACACGTACATGGAAGGCGTGTCGGCGGGCGAGGTGGGACGACGCCACGGCCTGGAGCAGGTGGGCTTCTGGCGCAAGATCCTGGAGCATCCCAGCTACGACGCTTTCTGGCGCGATCAAGCCGTGGACCGGGTGCTGGCGGCGCAACCGCTGATCGTGCCGGTGATGCTGGTCGACAGCCTATGGGACCAGGAGGATATCTACGGCGCGATGGCCGTCTACAAAGCGATCAAGCCGAAGGACACGGGCAACAACAAGGTTTTTCTGGTGCTGGGGCCGTGGCATCATGGCCAGGAGATCGGGGATGGCAGCACGCTTGGCCCGCTGCATTTCGGCAGCGATACCGGACTCTACTTCCGGCGCGAGATCCTGCGCCCGTTCCTGGACCAATACCTGAAAGACGGCGCGCCCCAGGCGGATGTGCCGCCGGTTTCCGCGTTTGAGACCGGTACGAACGCGTGGCTGCGATTGCCCGCCTGGCCGGCGGGGTGCGCGAGCGGCTGCGCGATCCGGCCGGCGCCGCTGTATCTGACGGCGGGGCTGAAGCTGAGCTTGGCTCCGCCGGGCCAAGGCGGCACGGAATTCGAGGAATATGTTTCCGATCCGGCCAAGCCGGCGCCGTTCCGCACGCGGCCGATCGGCGACGAGAAGCGCAAGACATGGTCGCAATGGCTGGTGGACGATCAGCGGGAGGCGTCGGGACGGCCGGATGTTCTGGCGTTCGTTTCGGATGTGTTGAGCGCGCCGGTGAAGATCAGCGGAGAGCCGGTGGCCAATCTGATGGCCTCCACCAGCGGCACCGATTCCGACTGGGTGGTAAAACTGATCGACGTGTATCCGGACGAGGTGGCCAGCCAGGCGGCGCTGGGCGGATATCAATTGATGGTGTCGGCGGATATTTTTCGCGGGCGGTATCGCGAGAGCCTGGAGACGGCCAAACCGATCGCGGCGGGCGAGCCGCTGCGATATCGTTTCAACCTGCCGACGGCGAATCATGTTTTTCTGCCGGGACACCGCATGATGGTGCAGGTGCAATCGAGCTGGTTTCCGCTGTATGACCGGAATCCACAGACTTTCGTGCCGAATATCTTCTGGGCCAAGCCGGGGGATTACCGGAAGGCCGTGCAACGCGTGTACCACGCGCCCGGCCGGGAGAGCTACGTGGAACTGCCTGTGGTGGAGCGTTAGAAAGAAGTCAGGAGTCAGGAGTCAGGAGTCAGAAGTCAGAAGCCCGCGGCGTCACAACGATCGATGATGTGGCGCCGCGGCTGAGTCTACCTTGCTGACAGGCTACTGGATGTCGGTGACTTTCCCATTGGTAAAGGTGATCTTGGAATCCTTGTAGACATAGATTGTCTTGGCGCCCACCTTAAAGGTTTTCGCGGGAGCTCCCAAGGCCGCTGTAACCTGATCTATGGTTTGCCCCACTTCGATGCTGACCGGCGCGGGGGCCGGCGTGGCGGCGTTGGGTCCGGGACCGGAAGAAGTGTCGCCGGCTTCCTTCTCGGCTTTATCGGCTTCCTGGGATTGCTGGTTGATCTCGGCTTTGACTTCGTCTTCCGGCGGGGGTGGCGGCGCGATGGCGGCCATGGGGCTCTCTACCGGAGCGGCCTTGGCGGAAGCCGGGGCTGCCGGCAATCCGCCCTGGCCCTGCTTCGCCTGCAGCTCTTTCATGCCTTGGTCGATGGTTTCGCGCATATGGTTCTGCATGTCCTGGAGATCCGTGAGCCCAACCGAAACGGTGTCGCCCTTGGGACATTCTTTGCCGCCCTTGCTGGCTAATACGGCGAGGGTAGCGGCTTGCGCGTCCGGCGCGGTCTGGCCGGCGAGTTGGATCGCATCGCCTTCGCTGAGCGCGCACTCCGTGCCTCCCGCGTCTACCACGTCGAGATCGTGACCGGCTACGAAGATATGCGGCTTGCCATCGGTGAGCATGCGCGCGATGCTGCTGGAGGCGGCGTCCGGCTCGCCGCCACTCTGGGCAGCGGTCTTGGACTCGTTGTTTTCGAGCGCAATCTGTTGTTTTACTTCATTGGCGATGAGGTCCTTTACTTCGGGCGATAGCGGCGCGGGATTGCTGAGAGCCGCGGCTTGGGCCTGATAAGCGGCCTGCAGCGAGTTAGCGATGATATAGTCCGTCAGCCACAGCGATGGGCTGGCGTACACGGGGTAGGGCGTGAAGAACGCGCCATAGTATCCGAACCAGGGATTGCCGCCCCAGCCCCAGCCATACGCTATCGGCGCGGCCCACGGATTGTAGGCCCAACCGTAGAAAGCCGCCCCGTAGTAATAACTCGGAAAATACGGATTCAGATACATGCCATGATAACCGTAGCGGCCATAATAGTTATTGTAGTAGCGGCCGTGGTAATAGTACGATCGCCGGGCGTATTCGTGGCCATGATACATGTAGGGCCTTTGTACATAGCCGCGGCCGCCACGCTCGGCGACGATGCGGGAATGATCGCCACGCTCGACCACCACGCGCCGGTTTCCGCTGAGGTTGTGGTGCACGTCCATGCCGCGTTTGGAGTCGTGCAGCGTGGCGACGCCTCCGCCCGGCCGCCTAGTAAGCGAGGCGCCATTCCTGGCCTGGACGGTGGTGCTGCCTTTCGCGGCCGGCATACCCTTTCCGCCGGCGGTCGAACCAAAGGTCTTTCCACCGGTGGCGCCGGCCGGGCCTTTGACGCCGCTAACGGTGGATGGATGGGCCACCGTAGTGGACGGATGGCTGGAAGTGGTGGTCGCGCCGTGCGACGCAGTCGTCGGACCGGAGCTTTTCGAGGTGCTGGCGCCTCCGGCTGGCGTTTTGGCTGCCGGTTTAGCGGCGGGCTTGGCCGCCGGCTTGGCCGGCGCCTTGGGTTTGTCGTCGCCCAGCGCCGCGTAAGCCAAAAACAGCAAAGCCAGGGATGCGGCCAAATATTTGCCGGATAAAATGTTGCGAATTCTACGTGTGTTCATGGAAGATCTCCTCGTGTGTTCTCTCGAACTGGCCCGACGCGGACTATTGTACATCCTTCACCTTGCCGTTGATGAACGTAATCTTTAGGTCCTTGTAATAGTAAATGTCCTTGGTTCCGACCTTGGCCTTTTTCAAGGGCTGTCCCAAAGCGGCGACGACCTGATCTATGGTTTGTCCCTCCGAGACTTCCGTCGGGTCGGCCGGCGGGGGCGGCGGAGGTTCGATGGGCGCCGGCGCAGCCTCGGCTGGCGCGGGGGCGGCAGGAGCTGCCGCGGGCTGGCTGGGGGGCGCCGCCTCCGGCTGGCCGCCTTGCGGCGCGGGCTGGGCCTTGTCTCCGCCCTTGGCGTCTTTGGCGTCTTCGGAAGGAGCGACCGTGATGACTTCGGAGACGACCTTCAAGGCTTCGTCCGGCGTCGGCGTCAACGCTCCGAACGGAATCGTCAAGGCAGCTTTGTAGCGAACCCCCTGGTCGCCGGCTGGCGTGGCGTCGGTGAAGAAGTCGAACACAACTGCGTTGGCCCGGACGTCGATCTTAGTTACCCAGAATTTTTCGCCGCTTACGAAATTCCTGGTGGCCGGCGCGCTCCCTCCACCGGGGACGTGGCCAAACCCAGGGAGGCGCCTGAGTTTCTCGCCCACGCCGCACGCCTTCGTAGGAGTAATTTTTCCGTCCTTGTAGGTATTCATGCACGGGTTGGCGGTACTGGTGGCGGCGACCATCAGCACCTTGTCTTTGTGCAAGACCAGGACAGAGCCAGCCGTCACAATATCGGACTTGTCATCGGTGGTCTTCGTGAGCTGGTATTCGGATTCCAGCTTCTTTTGGATGGCGGCCGCCCCTTGGTCCTGGGCATAGGCCGCCCACGGCAGCGCTCCCAGTACGGCGAGCACTCCAGCGGATATTCTAATCGTTTTCATGAAAACATCTCCATCATTTCGCGTACGGACCGCCTGACGGTGTTCGATTCGCAGAAAACTTGCCCGATTATACACCCGGCCCGCTCTGCGCCGCAAATGCTACCTATCAGTTAGGCCAGGGACCGGCGCCGGGACTGCCGGAAGGGATGCCGGGCGCCTCCATTCGGGCCGCGTGAGCCTCCCCCGGCCGCCCATGCCCCAATGCTAGAATACGATTACCGTTGGGAGGTCGTCTAACGGTAAGACTGCAGACTCTGGATCTGCGTATCGGGGTTCGAATCCCTGCCTCCCAGCCATTTCATTGTTCCGTAGCGATTATCGCCCCGCTTCGGGACCCACCCGTCCACCCGGAGACAGCCGGCGCGGCAAAGGCGGAATCGGCGCCAACCCAAATCGCTTGTGCCATCTGGTCCAAGCATGCTGCGTAAATACCCCGGCAGGCGCGTGCATTCGCGGTGTATCGTACCACACCACCTTGCGCGCAACCCTGAAATGCACAATCGTTTCCAACGCGAGGCGAGCCGGCTGGAGGCGAAAGCGAACGCTGAATCCGCCCACGCGCCGACCGGACAACCGCTACCGATATGAAACCACAACCGCTCGCCGAGAACGCCGTGGGGACGTTCTCTGGTTTCCGCCCCCCAAGGGGCGGGTTGGCGAGAAGCCGGACCACGCAGTGGAAGTCACCAAAGGCTTCTGGCTGCGAGCAGAAATGCTTTGACCGGGCGTTGAACGCGGGCTGGCAAAACTATCAACAATCGATTACGAACATAAATTGGGACAAAGCATCCGCTTTCCGCGGGTGGAGGGGGGCCGGCTACCGGCTGAGGCGGAGTGCGAATACGCGGCGCGCGCGGGGGACACAGGATGAGTTACGGGGGTCTAGAGAGACGACACCGCGCGGTTATGGGGATAACACCGGGAACCAGCACATCGATCATCGCTGAACCCGGTAAAAGGCAGTCCATTCCGGACTGGCCGGCTCAAGGTCATTCTGTTTTGCCTGCGCGGCCACGGCCGAAGCCTGTCCAAGCGGTCAGCTACAAAACTAGAAATCTTCCTGGAGGACCGGCGGACTAATGAGCCGCCTGCAAGCGAGCCAGTTCCGTCTTCACGGAGGCGACGTGAGCGGCGCTCGGCGCCTCATCCACATATGCTTGAAAATGCTTTGCGGCGCCCTCACGATCGTTCTTGAGCCTCAGAATCGTCCCCAGCGCGTATTCCAACTCGGGATACCGGCGCTCCGTATCGAGTTTCAAGCCTTCCGCGGCGCTCTTCCCGGCGGCATCGGTTTTCAGCAGATACAAGTTCCCAATGGCATTCAACTCGTAGGCGTGCGGAAACGCGGTGCGATTGATGTCAATCGCTCTTTGAGAGTAATCGACTGTTCCCTGCCAGTCCGCTCGCGCCGCATCCAGCACGGCCATGCGAATCAAGGGAAGCGCGAACTTTCCGTCCGCCCGCGCCGATTCCGCAAATGATTTCCGCGCGCCCTCGCGATCCCCGCTGCTTTGCTGCAGGATGCCCAGACTCAGCCAAGCCGAACTATAACCAGGGTCCGACGACACTGCTTTCTGAAAAGACTTGAGAGCATTCTTCCAATATTGCCGGGCAGCATCGTCCAGGCCTTGTTCGTACGCTTTTTTCCCGGCTTTGCCGACCTGCGCGCTGGTGGAGCTGGCCACACCGGTAGAATCGGAAGACGACGGCTGCAGCACGATGCGCCCCAACTTGGCGCCCGCGGTCAAATTCACTTTCGCCAATGGTTTCGTTTCGGAGCGGTAACCATCCAGGAAGCCGCGCAACACACACATTTCAGGATCGGGTATGCCCTTCAACTCAGCCAGAACGATATCAAAGCGGCCCTTAGAATCGGGAATGGCGATGAGTCTTGCGACTCCGCCGCAGATCAAGTGGATCTCGATCAGATCTTCCGGGACGGAACCGTCGGCCCTGGCAACGACGCCGTGCGCAGGCTCCATCGACGGTCTGACTGGATCGCCGATGGAATCCCTGCTGGGCGTTGCGCCAGCAGCCGGAGTCATGGCTTGCGCGAAGGCGTAAGTTGCACTGCTCAGAAGCAACGCACTAAGGACGGCAAGCCTGCACTTACCCGTGAGATACAGACAGGACATTTTTGATCCCCTCGGACTATTCTTATACACCGATCCTGATATTGCTGTAAAAAGGTATAGTTTGCAGCCGGATACTGGTTCCGTTCTTGCGCATTTCACCTGCGCCCGCTCATGCGATCTGTTCAACGAAGGCCAAAGGCCGTCTGCTCGTTGGATCTGACCCTGACGCCTCCCGCCCGGCACCCGCCCGTCCGCGCCGCCCGGCTTTGCCCGCCGGTATGGCGTGCCGCACGGAACCGCCGCAGCTGCCGGCTGCCCCTTCCGCTCGAACTTCGTTCGATTCGCCTCGCTACCGGGACCACCGATCAGCGGGCGGGTGTAGAATGTCCTCTTGGTCCACGATCCAAGTTGGCCGGGCGACTCATGATCGGACAAACCATCTCGCATTACCGCATCCTGGAAAAACTCGGCAGCGGCGGCATGGGCGTGGTGTATAAGGCCCAAGACACGCGCCTTGGCCGCCACGTGGCTCTCAAGTTTCTGCCGGACGATTATGCCGCCGATCCCGCCGCATTGGAGAGGTTTCAGCGGGAAGCCCGCGCCGCCTCGGCTTTAAACCACCCCAACATCTGCGTGATCCACGATATCGGCGAATTCGAGCAGCGGCCCTTCATTGCCATGGAACTGTTGGAAGGCCAGACGCTGCAGGAGCGCATTGCCGGGAAACCGTTGCAGACCGACGAACTGCTGGAGATCGCGATTCAAGTCGCCGATGCGTTGGACGCCGCGCATGCGAAGGACATCGTGCATCGCGATATTAAGCCGGCAAACATTTTCGTGACGCGGCGCAAGCAAGCCAAGATTCTGGACTTCGGTTTGGCCAAGCTGGGCGCGGAGGGCGTGCATTCCGGGGCCGCGCTGGGCACGGATGCGCCGACCGAGCGGATGCTCACCAGTCCCGGGACGGCGGTGGGAACCGTGGCATACATGTCGCCGGAGCAGGCGCGCGGCGAACCACTGGATGCGCGCACGGATCTTTTCAGCTTTGGCGCCGTGCTCTATGAGATGGCGACGGGCAGGCGAGCGTTCTACGGCGCCACCACGGCGCTGATCCATGACGCGATTCTGAATCGATCGCCGGCGCCGGTTGCCAGCTTGAATCCGCAGGCGCCGCCGGACCTGGACCGGATCGTCACCAAGGCGTTGGAGAAGGAACGCGACCTGCGGTATCAGCATGCCACGGACATGTGCGCGGATCTTAAGCGGGTGAAGCGGGACACGGAGGCGGGGCACACGGGGGCCGATTCCGAGCCAGGGACGACGCACAAGTCAGCGGCTCGCCAGTGGCTCCTCATTGCCACCGCGGCGGTCCTGTTGACGGCTGCCGTGCTCTATCAGGCTTGGAGGCCCACCGGACTGTTTCGTAGCTCGTCTCCTCCTGTTCCGCCCACGCACAGGCAGATCACGTACGTTGGGGATGCCAGCTATCCGGCGCTATCGCCTGACGGGAAGTTCGTCGCTTTCGTCGCCGGCAGGGAAGGACAGGGGCAAACGCTGATTCTACAGGACCTCAAGGGCGGGCAGGCCATTGAAATCTCAAAGGCCGCTGGAATTTGGAATCCGAGATGGTCGCCCGACGGCGCCGAAATTGCCGCCTACCAGTGGCAGCCAGGTATATTTCTGTTCCCTCGGCTCGGGGGATCCTCTCGATTTATCGCTGCTGGGGCTATTCCATGTTGGTCGCCCGACGGCAGTCAGATCGCGGTAGCCTGGCCGGGCGAAAAAGGCTTCAGAATAGTGGATAAGGTGACCGGAAGCGCCAAGCACATACCCTTGAGCGGCTTTCGAGAGTTCCATTATCTTGACTGGTCGCCGGTGTCAAATCTACTGGCGGTTCTGACGATATTGGAAAATAGAAGACAGGCCATTTGGACGGTCCATCTTGATGGAAGCCAGCCGATTAAAGTGATCGAAGGGGATGGGCTTGCTTCACCACGTTGGTCTCCCGCCGGAGACGGGATTTACTTCCTTCGCGCAGGCCAGGCGGAGACGGGGGATCTCCTGAAGATCGCGATTGACTCCAAATCGGGGCAAGCCAAGGGTCCGCCATCGGTGTTATGGAGCGGCTTGCAGGTCGGCCGCTACTTCACCGTGTCAACAGACGGGAGGCGCCTCGCGTACTCCCGATCGCAGTATGATGCGAATCTATGGCTGGCTCAGTTCCGGAGATCGGGTAACCGCCAGGAGCCCGGCAAAGAAATGCAAAAAAGACCTTTAACCACGGGCACTTCAACCTTTTCTTCGCCCAGTATTTCACCAAACGGCGAGTGGGTCGCATTCATCAATGAGAATCACATTTACAAGATGACGATGGAAGGCGGCGCCCCCATACAGTTGACATTCTCACACGCTCAAGAGTTCAGCCCGGCCTGGTCTCCGGATGGCACGCGCATTGCGTTTGGGTCCAATGAGGGCGGAGCCTACAAGGTCTGGATTGTGGATACGGATGGCGCCAATCGGAGGCAGCTTGCGCGGACGCAGTTGAGCGACGATCCTCCTCAGGTCACATGGTCGCCCGGCCGCCAAATTCTTTACCAAAAGGCCGGCAACCGAAATTTTAACCTTCTCAATCCTGAAACAGGAGAGGAAAAGGCTCTGATTCAGAATGAGGCCGTCGGCTATCCATTTGCTCCGATGTATTCACCCGACGGCAAGAAGGTCGCAGTATTTTGGAACCGGCTGCCACAGCGCGGACTCTGGGTGATTTCGCCGATCGACAATTCGGAGAAGTTTCTCTACGGCGGCGTCTGTCATCCTGCCGGATGGTCGCCGGACGGAAGTTCGGTATACGCCGACTTTGGCAATCGCATGATGTCGATACTCGTGGGCTCCGCGGGCCGTGCCACGCCTCCGCGCACAATCTTTACAATTCCGGAAGAATTTCGCGGCTCCAGCACCAGCGCCGATGGGCAAAAGTTTGTTTACTCCGCATGGGAAACCAAATCGGATGTGTGGCTGGTGGAGAACTTCGATCCAGCCTATGTAAGATAACGGTGTCGATCATCGTCCGCCTGTCGGCCGTCTTCAAACTGCCTGGGTTGGTTGCGCACCGATAGGCCACGTCCGGCAGCGCGATTGCGGCGAGATTCAGTAGCTCGCAACTTTGCCGCGAAGTACGATAATCGACGCCTTCGGAAGCTGGTATAGGGTATCCGGGCCACCGCCCTTGATGGTCGAAACGGAGGGCGGGCCGTCGGGGGATGCGTGGCCGCCGACCCTTCGCCTGCGTCCACCCCCGGCAGAGTCGTCGCCGTCGGGCGCTCCGCCTGCCGCGGCTGCCCCAGCGGCTTGACCAGAGGGGGACACCGCGCCGGCAGGAACCGGATCGGGGTGCCACTGATACTCGGCCGCGCCGAAGACCACCCGGTCCACAGTGCCGGAGAAGAAGCGATCGTGTCCGGCGACAGGATCGGCGAATGTCATCTTCACGGAGTGGTCGTTGTCCTGGTCCTTGTTCACCAACATGACGGACCATTGCCCATCGGGCCGCTCGACGGCGTAAGCCGTCACAAGGGTGTTCCCATCCTTGTCCTTCACGTCGCTTGCGGCCTGGTAGAGTTTGTGAATGGCGTCAACAGGCTGTACCCATTCCTTGGTGATGACCTGCGTCGCCAGATACTGAGGGGGATAGGTTCTCACATGATTGTTTTGGCCTATCGGCAAGAAGCCGCCTCCGCCTCCACCGCCGCCCCCTGCTGCGATGTAGTGGAAATAGTAAGTGCCGCCGGCGCCCGCGGTGAGCACCGAACCCACATAGTCAGCCAGCCAGAGGGCGCTTTTGACGGTGCCCGCTCCGCCCTCGCCGAGATCGTTACCCTCGGTCATAAAAAACGGCACATTCGGCGGCAGGCCGTTGTCTTTCCATGCTTGGATCACGCGATTCACCCAGGCCGGCTCGTAGTACAGCGAACTCCACTCGCCGCACAGCCGCGTACCCATGCAGGGGTAGTGCTCGAATGAAAAAAACGTGAAATCCCGCAGATGGCCGTGCATTTTGAGGTAGTCCACGAACCGGCCCAGGAACGAGACTCTTCCATTGGCGTCCGTCCAGGAATCCACGTCGCCAGGTGTGCCCTCAAAAGCAGGCCCGCCCAGGGGCGCGTTGGGCGCCAGTTTGTGGATGGCCTTCGCGAACTGTACGTAAAGTGTGGCATAGTCTTCCGGAAGCACGCGCTGCCCGTCCGGCTCCTCCCCCATCTCGATCCATGAAATCGGATACTTCCGTTTGTAGAGATACGCGATCTCGTTGGCCGCATCCTCCGGTGTCGCGTAAAGAATCGCGATGGGAATCATGGTGGGAAGACCGCGCGTCATCCCGCAATTGAAGAAGAAATCGAAGCCGATTTGATCTCCCCTTCCGTAGTCCAGATCGGAAGCGGCATGCCACGGGTCCACCGAGGACGGCCAAGTTATGGTCTGCTTCCGGCTCGGCAGGTGCTTGACGATGTCGGTGAATTGGCCGCCGGCCGACAGGGTCCCGATATAGAGTTCGCGGATCGCGTATCCCACGCAATTGCGCTTATCCTGCGCGCCATGCGTATCGCACGTGTTTGACGATTCCGTCATCCAGATGCGCAGGTAGCGTACCGGAATACTCCAGCTCATCAGCTTCAGAGTGGGAGTTCCACCCTTGCCGTCCGTGACCGTACCCATGGGGAAGGTCTGCCAGGCGCCCTTGTTGATTCCGTCATAGAAGGGCTCCATCTCTCCGGTCCAGAACTGCACATAATACCGTGTGGCGTAGGGGTCGGCCCAGGCTATCTTGATGGCATTGACCTCCATCTTGGCGCCCAAATCGATCATGACCCACTGCGGGTGCAAGGAATCGGCCTCGCCGGTGTAGGCTGTGGTCAGGTAGGGATTGCTTTTCCAGTAGGATTTCGGATCGCCATCGGTTAAGCGCGACCAACCGTTGCCGTCGCCCAGAGTGGCGCCGCGGTGGGGGAGCGGGTACGCCCAGGAGTGGAGAATCTTCTCGCCGGTTGGCTCCGGGCTGCCCGTGAAATAGCCCTCCTGCCTGGCCGCATTGCTCCAAGTGCCGCGCGGGTTCCAGTGCCACGCCTCAATCATCAATTCCGTGTTCTGGCGATAGGTAACGGTTTGCCATCCGGCGCCCAAAAGCTCCTTGAGGACCGGGCCGGTCAGTAACCGCTCGGTATGTTTCTCGTTCTCCTCCTTTGTGTCTCCACCGCGCAACCGGTCAATCGCTCCGCCTAGCACCCGGAACGGACTGAACGAATTCACCGCGTGGGAGGGCGCGGCGTCTACCACGATGTCCTGCGCGCCGGCCGCGCCCACCAGCCAGACGAACGTCCCTATGCGAAGACTGATTCCAAGTACGCGCATCCAGCCTGCTAACACGACCGCCCCTTTAAGATCCGACAGGCAAGTGTACCCCTTAGACGCAGCCTGGCACAAGCTGGACGGGCGGGGTCGCGAGGGTGTCACCGTGAGACTTGCCGCATCGCCGTTTCAACGGAGGACAGCGCGCGGCCGGGTACACCAGAGGAGCCACCAGACCAGAAGTAGCTGTAATGGCAGACGGCCCCACCGCAGTACAGGTGCGATGGAAGCCGCGCCCGCATCGATAGGGTTTGTGGCCATATAGATGTTGGCTGGAAAGACCGCGATCAAAAGCGCTATCAGTCCCAATGCGGCATTCCTGCGCGCCCGAGGGACAAGCAGCCCCACCCCGCCAAGAATCTCAAAAGCGCCGCTGATGAGCACCATCGGCAGATGCCACGGGATGTATGGAGGCATGATTCTCAGGTAGGGCGCCGGCGTGAGGAAGTGCAGTGCGCCCGCAACAATGTAGAACACAGCGGCGAACGCCAAGCCAAACGTCTGCGGGGTGGATAGACCCTTCAGCGCCACGCCCGATCGTAGCAAACTTGCGCCGATCAGGCTGAACAAATCGAATCCGGCTCACTGTGCCGGCGGGAGCGCGGTATTCTGGGCCACATACAGCACGATGGCGATCCTCTCCGAGTCTTCGAGCCGATGATAGACCAGCGCGGCGCCACCCTTCCGTAACAGGGTGCTCCTGAGCGGAACCTCCGCGCTGCCCACCTTAAGATTCACATGCTCCAGTTCAACGTGCGTCGCCTCGCCCCCGGCATTTGGTCCGCTGGCGTAACGCACTTGGCCCCCGGCTTTGGAACCGGCTTTGGCCACGAGCACCCCGCCCACCAGAATATCGTTGGCAAGCACAAAATCGATCGGTCCGGCGCCTTCAGCCGTTTTGGAGCCCAGCTCCGCGACGGAAATCAGCGATACCGGCGTGCCTTCCCGCAGAATCGGTTTGGACAGCGCCATCGCCGCTTTCGGCACGTGGGTGGTTATCTTGCGCGACAAGAACTCTTCGAACAAGTTGCTTGCCGCACTCCCGCCGATACCGAAGAGGACATCATGAAAAAGCCGCAGTCCGGTTCGCGAACTGGCTGGATAATACAAAGTCGAGATCTCGCCGGCCGCCAGACTCCCCAGAACATCGGAATAATCGGGCTGCCAGCGCCCATTATCGCCCTTGCGAACGAAGGCGGTCGCGATGGCATACAGGGCTCGCGAACGAAAGCTGCCGGTACCCTTATAAAAGTATCGGGGGTCCTGATGAAAGACCGTCTGCATGACGACGCCGCCAATGACGACGCCGTTGACTGCATCGGCGTACTGCGCCCCGAAACGCTTCCCATAGCCCTCCATGCCCTGACCGAACTCGTGGTAACTGTCCCGCGCCTGCTGGATTCCCGCGGTAATGGCGCTGGACAAGATAGTGGTCGGATCGAGGATGGTCTTCCAGCCGAGCTGAAATTTCTGCGCGGCATTCAGCGGCGCCGCGTTCGGATCATAGGTAACGAAGTAGTTCGGAAAAACGCCCACCAGTCGCTGCTTCTCCTCCGTTTTCAGTTGCTCCACCGCGAGTTCCTTCGGCGATAGACCGACATCCACCTTGGTGGATGGGGAAGCAACCTGTAATACAGCCGAGGTCACCGGTTGATTCTCGCCTGCCCGGACCACCACGCTTGCCGCTGTCCACGGCGCAAAACCATCGGCAATAATCGCGATGGTGTAGTTCCCTGGCGCGACCGCGGCAAAGTGGAAAGATCCGGTTTCGTTCGTCACCGTCGTACGTTTGCCTGGGGAAGCCATACTCTCCAGTGTGACAAGCGCGCCCGCCACAACCAATCCGCTACCGTCCGTCACTACCCCGTCGATGGTTCCGGACGCACCTGGCGTGTTTGCATGCGGAGACTGGGCCATTTGGCTCTCAGCCGCTTCAAATGCCGGCGGCAGATTGGTGGTTTGGCTCAGGGCCGTTTCGAGGAGAAAAAAGGCCACGCTGAGCGCTTTCAACATAACTTGAGTCCCTCTCGTCATCATAGAACACCCCGCTCGGCCATCGCGCCAGGTTCGCCGACTGAAGAAGAGCGAAACGTCGCATGAACGAATTTAACGTTGGAAAGCCCGCCAACGACACCGGGATGAAGCGCGTCCGCTATGCGGTCAAGGCTTCCCGGTCGGGATTCCTTGCGGAACTGAAGCACCCGCTCAAGCGGCGCAGAGATCCTGGCTGGAGGCTAGGCTGGGGTCGCCATGGCGACTAATCCGGCGGCACGCTGGGTTTTTCAGTTTCGATCCGGAGGCGCCATTACCGTAGGTTTCCCGACTGCGGGTGTTCGTTTCGCGCCCAAGTTGACATCCAACTGCGGCCAGGTGGCGTCGCGGATACCGATGTGGACAGCTCTGCGCCGTACGCACTTGGGGGGAGAATGGACTATGGCCACCATCGCCACACCTCCTTGCGACGAAGCCGCGATTCTGGCCGGTTCATGCGAGCAGCCGGCAACAAAGAACGGCCCGTGGATTCTAGCCGCAACTATCCTCGGTACAAGTATGGCCTTCATTGACAGCACGGTCGTGAACGTGGCGCTGCCGGCCCTGCAATCGGCCCTGCATGCGACGCTAGCGGACGTTCAATGGGTTGTGGAATCTTACGCTCTGTTCCTGGCGGCGCTACTCCTCATGGGCGGGTCTTTAGGAGACCTATATGGCCGCCGCAAAGTATTCGCCGCCGGAGTCCTGCTGTTCTCGGTAGCCTCGGCTTGGTGCGGACTCGCGCCCAACATCCGGCAACTGATTGTTGCCAGGGGCCTCCAAGGAATAGGCGGGGCATTACTGGTCCCCGGTAGCCTGGCTCTGATCAGCGCTAATTTTTCCCAGAAGGAGCGCGGGCGCGCTATCGGGACGTGGTCCGGCTTCACGTCGATCACGGCCGCCATCGGTCCGGTGCTGGGCGGATGGTTCACTGAGCACGGTTCGTGGCGCTGGGTGTTTTTCATCAACCTTCCGCTGGGGCTTGCCGCCCTGTGGCTATCTCTGTGGAAAGTCCCTGAAAGCAGAGCCGGTACCCAAGGCCGGCAGTTCGACTGGCCGGGCGGCCTGTTGGCTGCGCTCGGCTTCGGCGGCATTGTCTTTGGTCTGATCGAATCGGCGCCAGTGACAGGCGCGGTGGGCGCCGTCCTCCTGATTGCGTTACTGTATTGGGAGGCGCGCTCATCGTCGCCGATGGTTCCGCTGGGTCTGTTCCGTTCGAGGGATTTCAGCGGAGCCAATCTGCTCACCTTCTTTCTCTATGCCGCGTTGAGTGGCGTTCTCTTTTTTTTCCCGCTGAATTTGATTCAGGTGCAAGGCTACTCGGCGACGAAAGCGGGGGCCGCCCTGCTTCCCTTCATCTTGTCGATGTTCTTGCTGTCGCGCTGGTCTGGCGGACTTCTCGACCGATACGGCGCCAAGACTCCGCTGGTGGCGGGTCCCTTGATCGCAGCCGCCGGATTCGCGCTGTTTGCAAGGCCGGGTATCGGCGGACCCTACTGGACCACGTTCTTTCCCGCGGCGCTGACGCTGGGCATCGGCATGGCCATTAGCGTCGCCCCGCTGACCACGACCGTAATGAACGCTGTGGAGCAAAGCTACGCAGGAGCGGCCTCGGGGATCAACAATGCGGTCTCGCGCGTCGCCAGTCTGCTGGCAGTGGCTGTTTTCGGAGCCTTACTAAGCGGAGTCTTCCAGAGCAATCTGGACCGGCGATTGGATAGTCTCGACCTGCCGCCGGCGGTGCGGGCGCAAATCATGGCCCAACAATCCAGGCTGGCCGCCGCAAAAACGGGGAACGCGCGCGGACGGCAGGCCATTGAGGAAGCATTTGTCGCCGGTTATCGGAGGGTGTTATGGGTGGCGGTGGGGCTGGCGCTCGCCAGTTCCCTGAGCGCGGCGGTTTTGATAGCAACCGAGACGCGACCCAAGCACAGTTAGCCGCCGGCTAGGCTACGGCCTATCATTACTCCCGACTCCCGGCGGCGGAGCCGGCGAAGGTCCTGATTCCTTACCCGATGCTCCACGGCGGCTGCCCGACGAAACATTTCGCGCTTCGTACGCCATACCTGTGGCCGAGCGAGGTTAAAGGAGCGTGGCCAACGCTTGACCGGGAGGCCAACACGGTGTCAGCCTGAGAACTTCGTTACAATTCTCGCATCGAAATACGGAGTGTGGATATGCCGGACGCACCAGACCAACGCCTGCTTGAGGCTCTGCTGGACTCCTGGGACCGGAACAATACGATACTGCTCAACCTGCTGACGGCCATCCCGGAGGGTGGGCTGGAGGCCAGGGCCATGGAGGGCAGCCCATCCATCGCCCAGTTGTTCACACACATCCATTTTGTGCGACTTGTGTTGGTCTTCGAGGACGCCCCCGAGTTCGCCAGAAAGCTGCCCGAGGACGAGTGGGTGGTCGAGCGAGACCGTGGCCGCATCGCGCAGATGCTCAACGACAGCGCCAAGGCGGTGCGGGACGCGGTAAAGGGCCGGGTGGAGGCAGGCCGGGAAATGGACCTGCACTACGATCACCCGATCCTCCTGCTCCAGCACATGCTCTGGCACGAGGGCTACCATCACGGTCAGATCAAGCTGGCCCTCAAGGTGGCGGGCCGCCCACTGACCGATAAGGAAGCCGGGCCGCTCACCTGGGGCGTCTGGATGCGCAAGAAGTGAACGGCCGCTGGGCGCTCAGCTTCGCGCGTGATAAGGCCGGAACGCGCGAGGCTCAACTCAAGGCGTCCCGGACTTCGGCTGTGATCGCATAGGACCGCAAGCGCGCCGAGTGGCTGAATATATGACAGGTGATCATCAGCTCATCCGCCGCTGTCCGAGCGATAAAAGCCTCTAGCCCATCGTGAACGGCCCGAGGAGAACCAATCGCCGAGCAATTGAGCACTTGCTCGATAATCGCGCTCTCATGCGGCGTAAGCCCCCGCTCGTAGTCCTGTATCGGGGGCTGCAGACGCGATGGCCGGCCGCTGCGCGAGTTCACGAACGCCTGCTGCATAGATGAAGCCAGGAAACGCGCTTCGTCATCGGTGCCGGCCGCGATAACGTTAAACCCCAACATGGCGTAAGGGCGATCCAACTGCGCGGATGGCTGAAAATGTTCCCGATAGATCGCCAGCGCCGCCATCATCTGTGACGGAGCGAAATGAGAAGCGAACGCGAAAGGCAAACCCAATTCCGCGGCGAGCGCGGCCCCAAAGAGGCTCGACCCCAAAATCCAGAGGGGCACGTTCAAGCCCTCTCCTGGCACGGCATGGACTATCTGCCCTGTTCTCGCGGGTTGAAAGTAGTGCATCAATTCAACGACATCCTGGGGAAATCGATCGGCATCGGACGACAGGTTTCGCCGGAGGGCTCGGGCGGTCACCTGATCGGCGCCGGGCGCGCGCCCTAAACCCAAATCGATCCGTCCAGGGAATAGCGACTCCAGGGTGCCAAACTGTTCGGCAATCACCAGCGGGGCATGATTCGGCAGCATGATGCCCCCGGCGCCGACGCGGATAGTCGAGGTAGCAGCCGCGACGTGCGCGATCAAAACAGCGGTAGCGGCGCTGGCGATCCCCGGCATGTTGTGGTGTTCGGCCAGCCAGTAACGGCGGTAGCGCAGTCTCTCGGCATGCTGCGCGAGTTCAACTGTGTTGCGAAAGGACTGCGCGGCGTGGCTGCCTTCCAAAATAGGCGAAAGATCCAGGACGGACAGCGGAAAGCCTTCATCCGCACCCGCCTTGACGATCAATTCCCCGCCCTGCCTATAGGGTACCCTTGCCATACGTATTCCAGAGCCTCGGGCAGCGTTTGCAGCTTTACGGCGCGGTCGGTGTGGCCGGCGTTACGCGCAAACACAAACTGATAACGATAGCCCTGGGCGGCCAGCGCTTTGGCCATTTTCTCGTTGGCGACAACCCAGTCGTGCATGTCGTCGCGCATGATATTCGGATTGAAAAGATCGCGGTCGCCGACTTCCATCCAGATGCGTAGCGGCTTGGGTGGGGTGTTTGGAATAAGGCGCTCATGAAACTCCCATGCGCCGTGGGGAGTCTGCGGGTTTGACGGCCATTGCTGGTTGACGTAGGTGCCTGAGTAAGTGAGCACACGGTGGTAAAGTTCCGGGTGATACCACGCCATGATCAAGGCGCACGAGCCGCCCGAACTGCCGCCCATGGTCGCCCGGCCGTCGGGGTCGCTGGTCAGTTTCACGTTGTACTGCTTCTCCACTAGAGGCAATACTTCTTTCTCGACGAACTCCGCGTACCGGCCCGACATAGTGTCGTACTCCAGGCCCCGTTCGCTGCCCTGGGCGTCGCCGCTGCCGTTGCCGATGGAGATGGCAATCATCACCGGCACGCGGTGCCCGGCAATCAGATTATCGAGGGCCGTGAACAACGCCCGGTCGGGCCCATCCGCCCCGACGATGAACGGCGCGGCCGTGCCGGGTACGTACTGTTTCGGGACATACACGGCCACTCGGCGGCTGTAGGGCGCGGGATGGCTGGTGGTGACCAGCAACTTGGCGGGGTCGGCGGGGTCCGGCTTGCCAAAGGTGCCGGCCTCGCGGGCGATGCCGGGATAGATCTTGCTGTCCGCCGATTCCATGGTGAACGTGAATACGGCACCCTGCGGCACGCCTTCCTGCGCGGTCATCTCCGGGGCGGGGTTGTGCGTGGGGCCGAGGATGAAGTTCCCGTCGGCCTTTGGCGGAGCGTTGGCACCGTCAGGTAACTCTTTCGCCGCAACATAACCGGGCGTGTTGGGATCGCGGGTCGGCGGCGCCGGGCGCACCGGGCGCGCGGCCGCGGGCGGGGCTTGGGCCATTGCTGGGTCTATGCCAATCATCAAGGCGATCAAGCATGCGATGCTCAGAAGACGGAACATTAGCATCTCCTCTCTGGAAACCTATCACCGATCTTAACTCGACAGCAAGGACGCATCGCCCACGCCGGATACGGCCGCATGCCCGGAAGCCGCGATAGCTCCGACGAATGTATGATCGGATTAAGCCTATGCCCGATCTTCAAGCGCAATTCGGCCAGATCGACATCTACCTTTTCGATCAACTTCTTCGAGGCCGCATCAGGCCGGGGATGCGGGTGCTCGATGCGGGCTGCGGATCCGGCCGCAACCTGGTCTACTTTCTCGCAGAAGGCTATGACGTGTCCGGCGTGGACACGGACCCGAACGCGATTGAGTACACGCGCCGGCTCGCCGCATCCCTCGCACCGGCTCTTCCCGCGAACAACTTTCGGCTGGAGGCCATCGAAGAAATGACCTTTCCAGACGCTTTCGCCGACCTCGTGCTCAGTAGCGCCGTGCTCCACTTTGCGGGCTGTGACGATCATTTTGAAGCGATGCTGCGTGCGACATGGCGGGTATTGAAACCAGGGGGGCTGCTGTTCTGCCGGCTGGCATCTACTATTGGGATGGAACATCAAGTCCAGCGCGTGGCGGGACGCCGCTTCCGGTTGCCTGACGGTTCGGAGCGCTATTTGGTGGACGAGACGCTTTTGCTGCGCTTCACAGCGGAGCTGGGTGGGCAATTGGCGGACCCGTTGAAGACCACCATCGTGCAGAATCAACGTTGCATGACCACCTGGATCGTTCGGAAGAACGCCTGAACAACGAACTACGCGGCGCCGGGATGTGCCATGCTGGAGTTGCGATGCGAGACCCGGAGATCATCGAAACCGAACTGATGGAAATCGGCGCCATCGCCGACGATACCCTCAAGTTGGAGCTCATTGTTGCTTGGTGCGCATCGCATCCCGACGAAGTTCCCTTCGCTCTGCATCAATTCATGGGCAGGCGCGATAAGCACCCGGCGCCAACGCCTAAGACCTAAGCCTCTATTAACGCCTCAGCGCTTCCAGCATTTTCTCGGAGGAGAGGTAGCTGAACCGCTGGACCTCCTTCCCCGATGAATCCAGCACGATGACCGTTGGGTATCCTTTCACACGAAATCGCTTTACCAGATCTTTTTCCAGGTCGCCGTCGAGTTTGACTCCGACATAGCCCACATTCAGAAGGGCCGCCACTTCGGCGTCGGTCCAGATCCATTCGTTTAACGACCTGCACGGTCCGCACCAGGTGGCCCAAAATTCAAGGATCAGTTTACGCCCGGATTCCTTCGCCTGGGCCATGCCCTGTTCGAGGTTGCTCTCGATCCATGGGAAGGGCCGCGAGGATCGAGGGCGAGCGCGCTCGACGGCAAGCGTGTCGTCCGGGGCGCGATCCTCGGCTTTGGTGACCGGGCGGTCGACGATGGCGAAACTCATGGCCCGGCCGTCCGGACTCAGGCTGCGAAATTCAAGCACCAGTTCCTTGCCGCCTTCCTGTTCGAGAAACATGAAACGGCTGGCCGGCCGGGCTTCTTTGTGGGACAGGACGCGTTTCGGAGCATCCTTCTCGGATGCGGCCAGGATCGACCATTTATCCTTGGCATCAAAAACGGCATTGTTGTCCGCATCCATGACCGCCGCAAGAGCCTCAATGCCGTCGACCGTCACAGTGCCGCTCCGCCAGGAGCCCACCGAATAGCGGATGATCTTCGGCGCTTCCTCTCCTTCCCGCACTGCCCAGAAATTGACCATGTAAGGCTCGACGATGCCGGGCCCATATAAAATGGACATTTCCGCGCCGTTAAAGGAGGACCACCATGCCTTGGTTTTTGCATTCAATGCCGGAGTCGCCGTAAGGGCCGGACCGTCATCGGTGAAATTGCCGTTTCGGTTGGCGTCGATGTAGAGCCGGCATAGATCTTGCGGGTGAGCGGAATCCGCCGTAGCCAGAATGTCGATCCACGACTTCTGGTCCGGGCCGACTTGGAGAGTGCCGGTCTTGGCTGGCCGGGTGGCGCCTTCCGGAAGTGGCGCGTCCGCCGGCAAATCGGAAAGCTTGACCGGAGTCCCATAGGGACTGAAATCCGGCTTCGGCCCGTTGCCGGGCGCATGATAGGCAAGATCGACACGCACAATTCTCTCCTGTTGCCCGGCCGCCGGATAGGCTGCCGCCAAGAGAATGCCCAACCGCGCTGTCACTCGCATAATCGTCTTGTTCATCGATCCGCTCCCTTCGCTTACTTGATGCCCGAACGCACTACCACACATTGCACCACCGTACCGCGCAGCCTGGCAATCACCAGTCTTCAACCCCTTGGGCCGGGATAGGCGACCAACGTGGTTAGCGTCGCAGCAGGGAATGGCCACTGGCTTTGTAACAGTCCGGCATACCGCGCCGCCGGCGAACCGAAGCTGGCCCCATCCCCAACGATTCCGCAGCCACCGGCGTTCCGCTCAGTAGCGCATGATCGGATCGCCGCCGCTGGTCCGGCCTCTCGCCGGCAGGACGGTATCCTGCCCCACGGCCCCCTTGAAAATGAGGGAAATTTGTAGTCTAATCGTTCGCTATGAATAGTGGTTACCTGTTGCGAGCCGGTCTTATGGCGTTTCTGGCGTTGGCCCTGCCATCGGCAGCCCAGGAGGCCGACGAATCCAGATATATAAGCTCGGTGACTTCCGCCGTGGACGGCCTGATTGCCCAGTATTCGAAGCTGCCTCAACATCCAGTCCTCTTCAGCGCCAATCTGATTTTAGCCAGCGGCGTGGGAGTGAGAGGGGTGCCCACGAAAGATCTGCTGGCATACGTCGACGGGTTGAAGGCGGCGGGCGCGCGACGCATCCAGTTCAATCCAGGCGTGACGAGCTCCGACAATCCGGCGGTCATGGAGAAATACGACGCGGTGGTAAAGCATATCCGGGAATTAGGGCTTCAGGTTCAGATAAACCTCATATACGCCAGGGTGGGAGACCGCAACGCCGACATGCAGGTCCGGAATTTTCAGGACTTTGCGGTCCCCGCCGTGAAGGCGTGCGCCCTATTCGCCGCCCGCTATCATCCGGACTATCTGGTGCCCGTACATGAGCCTGCCACCATGGATGCCCGCATGGGAATCCGGGCCGAGCCGAGGCTTTGGGTAGGGTACCTAGACGCCGCAATCAAGTCGATAAAGAATGTTTCCCCGAACACCCGTGTGGGCGCAGGCTCGTGGTATCGCGAGCTGCCTTTTTACCGGGCGTTCGCCACTCTCCCCAATTTGGATTTCATGGTCGTGGATATCTACGATCAGACGCAGCTCGATATCTACGATCAGATGGTGCAGATAGCGCATGCCGCAAACAAACCTGTGTCGATCGAGGAGACCTGGCGTCCGGCTTTCACCGGCCCGCTTCCACCAGGCGCTTTGCGCACAGGGAGGGGGATCGAATACCACACCATAAAGGGAGTGGGCAGTGCGGATTTCGAAGACCTGGACGCGAAGTGGATGAAGGCTATGGTCCTATACGCTTCCACGCGCGGCATGGAAGCCGTTACGCCCTACTATAGCGAGACATTCTTCGCGTACGTCACCTCGGGGCCGGACCGGCCATTCGATTCGGAATACAACCACAAAGTTCTTGAAGCGATCGAATTAGGGCGGCGCACGAAGACCTTTGAGGCGTATCGCTCTCTTGAACAGCAGTTCGGGAAACACGGCGTCCTGGCATCCACCTCGCGGGGCAGCAATCCCTAGAAACGAGTATCTTCGAGTGGGCATAACTGGCAGGCACCACGCTCCGTGCTATTAACCAAGAGGCAGGTTCACCATTTGGATCGAGCGCCGATTTGCCGCGGCCTACTGCACTTGCACCGTACCGGTGAGCGCGATGTCGGCCGACGAATCGCCGATCATAAGGCTGGCAGGTTCAGCCTCGACCCGGAAGGCCTGGAGTTTTGCGTCCCAGTACGCCAGCCGCGAGGCCGGGAGGGCGATCTCAACCGTCTTGGTCTCATTGGGCTGCACGGTCACGCGTTGGAATCCTGCGAGTTGTTCGCGCGGACGCTCGATCTTCGATCCCAAATGCTTCACATAGAGTTGCACCACTTCGTCGCCGGCGCGGCTGCCGGTGTTGGTCACGTCGACGCTGATATTCACCGTTCCGTCTTTGGCGACTTGCCGGGAACTCGTCCTCAGATTAGAGAATTTGAACTTCGTGTAGCTGAGGCCGAATCCGAATGCATACAGCGGCTCGCCCTTGAAGTACATGTAGGTGCGGCCGTCGCGGATGTTGTAGTCCATCATAGCCGGCAACCGATCGAGAGATTTGGGCCAGGTTTCGACGAGATGGCCGCCCGGCGTGTAGTCGCCGAAGAGGACTTTCGCCAGCGCAGTCCCTTCATCCTGAGAGGCGTGAGTCATGTGAAGGATGGCGGGAATATTGGCCTGGGTCCAGTTAATGGCGAACGGGAAGCTTGAAACGAGGACGACCACCGTCTTCGGATTCGCGGCGTAAACCTGCTTGACGATCTGTTCCTGATAGAGGTCGATGGACTCGCGGTCACGCCCTTCGCGGCCGTCGCTGGGCACGGTGCAGGGCAACGTGACGCCGCCGCCCTCGGAGGAACTGTACCAGTCATGCCGCATGTCGGGACCGCAGGTGGGGTCGTTGCCGACCACGACGACCGCGGCATCGGACTTGCGCGCTGCGTTAACCGCGGCGTTGCCCGTTTCTTCGGCAGCGTAGTTGACGGCGACATTGGGACCAAGTTCCTCCTTGATGCCCTGCAAAGGCGTGACGGCATAGGGAGGCGTGCCACCATACCAGTCCCAGTGGACGGAGTCGGCGAGCGGGCCAATAACGGCGATGGATTTGAGAGACTTCTTGTCCAGCGGCAGAAAGTTCTTGTCGTTCTTGAGAAGAACGACGGACTCAAGCGCGATCCGACGGGAAACGCCGCGATCTTTATCGGTGTTCCAGGGCTCCGGCGAATCTTTGATCTTAGAGTACGGGACCATATCCGGCGGATCCAGCAGTCCAAGCTTGATGGCGATTCGGAACTTGAGGCGCAGCGCTGCGTCAATGTCGGCCACAGTGAGGGAACCGTCTTTGAGAGCGGATTTGGTTTCATCGGCGTACCTGTCGAGGAACTGATTGATGCCCGCTTTCAGGCATGCGACCACGGCCGCTTCCTGGTTGGGGAAGAGATGGCGCGAATCGACGAGCAGCCTGACGGCTCCGCCATCGCTCGAGATAACGTCGACGCCCCATTTGTCCAGGAGGATACTGCGAAGGATGGGATTGACAGCCATGGTTGTACCGTTCCAGGCGTTGTACGAGGCCATCACCGCTTTGGCGCCGCCCTCAAGGAAGCCCATACGGAAAGGAACGGAATAATACTCCCAGAACAGGCGCTCATCGAAATTGGAAGACGAGACGTTGCGGTGGTCTTCATTGCTGTTGGCGAGGAAGTGTTTGAGCAGGGCCGCGGCTTGCCAGTATTTCGGGTCGTCGCCCTGCAACCCCTTGATGAAGGCAACGGCCATGGTCCCATTGAGGAATGCGTCTTCGCCAAACACCTCTTCGCCGCGGCCCCAACGTGGGTCACGCGCCAGATCGGACTGTGGTCCCCAGAGCATGAGAATCTGGCGGTTGTATTTCGGTGTCTGGGTGATGAAGCGGGCTTCGTAGCCCTGGACGGCGGCGGCCTGGCGCACGAGATCGGGGTCCCATGTCTCACCCATGCCGGGGGGCTGCGGGAATTGCGTGGTGGTGATGGGCTGGAGCGGGCCGCGCGCTTCGCGCTGCACGACGCCGTGAATACCCTCCGAGCTGCCGATGTTGGGAACGCCCAGCCTGGGGACGCCGGTGCGCGTGCCCAGACAGCCGATCTTTTCGTCCGTGGTCATGAGCGAGAGAAGATTGTCGATACGCTTCTCCGGCGGGAGGTTCGGATCATTGAAGGGAGACGGGGGTTGCTGCGCAACGGCGGGAGCGAGCACAAAAACGGTAAGACAGAGCAGGTCTACAAGGCGGTTCTTCATGATGTGAGTGTCCTTGTCGATGAGCCTGCCGCGTTTGGAACGGCAAGCGCGCTTGGTTTGGGGTGCAAACACCCCCAGCTTATCAAATGGATGGGACAGCGATGGAAAGATAGCAGGCGACAAGACGAAGCGGGCGCAGCAAGACTGAAATCGTTCCAAAGCGCGCTCAAACTCCGCCGCACCACGCGCGTCAGCCCGTTTCGGCACGACCTCACCAAACTGGCTGAACTCCCGTCCTTGCAGAATTGGCTGAACCGGGAATGCCGGGATTGGCCTCGGCGGGCTGGGCTGATATGACGGCGAACCGGCAGTGCTGGCTCGCCGCGGCCGAGATCCCGATACGAAACCCGCGGCCGATGCGGACGAGGGGCCAATCCCCGAGGCGGCTGCGGAGCCGCTTACGCGGGCGGCGGCACAATACGACCCCGAGGGGATGGACCGCCCGCATTTCATGCCAAAAACAATGTTCGATGCTGGCTCGAGAACTACACCCGCGGCCACGCTCGTGGTCCCAATACAAGGAGAACTGTTCACCCATCCTCCTGCCGTTTCACACCCTGGAATGGTTTCTGCAATGGTGTGCGTACTATCTGAGCCGGTGGGTTTTGCTCGAAGTCTTTAGGAAATCGCCGCGACCAGCACGGAGAGTATTCCTATCTCCGGGTTCCGATTCAGCGGCCCCGTTGCGGAGGATGCGGCGCTAGCTGTGTTTGCTCCGGCCGCTGGAGTCGACCGGATGAATAGTACCAAAGGGATAACAAAAAGCTCCGTTTGGTGGCAGTTAGTGTATACTGGCCAGAGTCTGGGTTGAAAACTTGGAAGTCCTGTTAACAATCGACGCCATCTCTTGAAAAAAGAATTCGGGGGTTAACGGCCAGCCGATAACCAAAAGCGGAAATCCCGATATCGGACGATAAGGAGAAATCATGATTCGACGATTAAGTACATCTTTGCTTACAATCGCCGCGCTTTTGCCGGTCGTGAATATCGTTTGCCAGGCGCAGTCAGTGCCCCCGTTGACGCGCCATGTGCGCGACGTGGTGCTCAATGGTCAGGCCAAGCCGGCCGGGCGCCTTCCCGCAACGCAGCCTCTGCGCCTTGTCCTGGTTCTGCCGCACAGCAACGAGGCGGCATTACAGAGCCTTTTGCAGGAACTCTACGATCCTTCCAGCCCGTCTTACCACCAGTTCCTCACGGTGGATGAGTTCACCAGCAAGTTTGGTCCCAGCCAGGCGGATCATGACGCCGTGGTGAGCTTCGCGCAGGCACACGGCCTTACGGTGGTGGGAACTTCCAGAAATCGCATGAACGTGGATGTCACGGGTCCGGTGGCGAATATTGAGGAAGCCTTCCATGTGACCATGGGCGTCTACCAGCACTCCACCGAAAACCGCACCTTCTACTCTCCGGACCGGGAGCCCACGCCCGATCTGGCGGTGCCTTTGTGGCACATCGCGGGCCTGGACAACTATTCGATCCCGCAGCCCGCCCTCATACGCAGAAAAACTTCGGACGTGACGGCCAACGCCACTACCGGCTCCGGTCCTTCGGCGTCTTTTCTCGGCAGCGACATGCGGGCCGCATACTACGGCGGAACAGCCCTCACCGGCAGCGGCCAGTCGCTCGGCCTGCTGGAGTATTACGGCACCGATCTGGCCGACTTGACCACATATTTCAAGAACGCGGGCGAGACGAACAATGTCCCGATCACTCTGCTATCCACGGACGGGACCAGCACGAGCTGCCTCGACTCGGCTGGCTGTGACGATACCGAGCAGACTTTGGACATGACTCAAGCGATCAGCATGGCTCCGGGCCTGTCCAGCCTGGTGATGTACGTGGGATCCACGGATTCCGCGATTTTTAATGCGATGGCGACGGCCAGTCCGCTGAACGCGCAATTGAGCTCGTCATGGACATGGAGCCCGGCGGACCCCAGTACCGACAATCCATACTTCGAGGAGTTCGCGGCGCAGGGCCAGAATTTGTTTCAAGCGGCCGGCGACAGCGGCGCGTGGAAGTCGTCTTCCGAGGTTTTCCCCGCGGACGACGTGTATCTCACGACAGTGGGCGGGACGGACTTATCGACCAGCAGCGCGGCCGGCCCCTGGAGTTCGGAAACCGCATGGGCCGACGGCGGCGGCGGCATTTCTCCGGACAAGTATGCGATTCCTTCCTGGCAAACGGCCGCGGCCAGCGGTTGCTCCAAATGTTCCACGACCTATCGCAACGGCCCGGACGTTTCGGCAAACGCGAATTTCACTTTTTACGTTTGCGCGGACCAAACAACCTGCACGGCCAATGAGTATGGCGGAACCAGTTTTGCGGCGCCCATGTGGGCTGGTTACCTGGCTCTCGCCAATCAACAGGAAAAGTCTAACACCGGAAAGACGCTCGGCTTCATCAATCCGACCCTATACACAATTGGCCTGGGATCGAGCTATGACGCCGATTTCCACGACATCATCAGCGGCAGCAATGGCTATTCGGCGACCACCGGTTACGATTTGGCGACCGGTTGGGGCAGCCCGAACGGCAGCGGGCTGATCAACTCGCTTACCGGAACCTCGGCGGGTCCCGGCCTGAGCGTTTCCGCCTCGCCCACTTCCGTCTCCGTGGTGCAGGGCAGCAGCGGCACTTCTACGATCACAACCACCGTCTCCGGCGGCTTTTCCTCGGCGGTTGCCTTGACCGCGAGCGGCCAGCCGGCTGGCGTCACCGTCAGCTTCAGCCCCACGTCCATCGCGGCGCCGGGTTCCGGTACGTCCACCATGACCATGGCAACGGCCTCAACCACCGCGGCCGGCACCTACCCGATCACGGTTACGGCCAGCGGCGGCGGAATCACGCAAACGGCGACCGTATCGCTCACCGTTACTGGGACGGCGACTGGCGCCTTCACCATATCCGTCTCGCCCACTTCAGGTTCCCTTTATCGGGGCACCAGCGGCTATGCCGTTATCACGACGAAGGTCTCCGGCGGCTTTGATTCGGCCATTGCCTTGTCTGCGACTGGCCAGCCGTCAGGCGTGACCGTGACCTTCAAACCCGCCTCCATCGCCGCGCCGGGTTCCGGCAAGTCCGAAATGCTCCTGACCGTGTCCGATACCGCCGCGTTCGGCACCTACCCGATCACGATAACCGGCACGGGCGGAGGCATTTCGCATACCACGGTCCTCACCTTCGAGGTCGCGCCGCGCTGACACGCGCAAGCGCCTGCGCCGCCTGCACCGGCGCTGAACGATGCACGGGCCCGGACTCTACAGTCCGGGCCTTTCTTTTTGCGCCGGGCAGGTTCAACAGCTTAGCGGATTAATCTTGCGGCAAGTTCACCGGTTTGAACGGGAAGCCGTTGAGCGGACGCGGCGTTGCCGAGGAAAATGTGCGTCGCGCCTCGTGGGGCACCGTCGAAAACCGGCCTTGTGGGGCGGGCAATCCTGCCCGCAGCCGGCTTTCAGCCGGCTCAGGCCGCCTCAAAAGGCGGCTGCGGCCAAGATTGGCCGCCCTCCAAGGGTCCTCATCACATTTGGTGGCCCGCGAGCCATCCAGCTTTGCTGCACGCACACTTCGTCTATAATCAAATTATGAATGTCGAAGAGCACGTCGACGTGGCGGTCTCCAGAATTGCGGCGGCCATTGGCGAGCCGGCCCGGGCCCGCATGCTTTATTGCCTGGTGGACGGCCATGCACGAACCAGCACCGAGCTGGCGACGGTGGCCGATGTGAGTCCGTCAACTGCCAGCGTACACCTGAACCGGCTGAAGACGGAGCGCCTGGTGAAAGTGTTCGTCCAGGGGAAGCATCGCTATTACAGCCTGGACGGTCCCAACGTGGCCGGTGCGCTGGAAGGGCTGAGCGTTCTCGCCGGCGTCTCCCATGGCCAGTTCGTGCCAAATACGCCGAGCCGGCTGCGCGCCGCGCGAACTTGCTACGATCACATGGCGGGCACGCTGGGCGTGGCGCTGCATGACCGCTTCCAGGCCCTGGGCTGGCTGTCGGCCAGTTCGACGGGCGGCGGCAATGCGCTCGATCTCACCCTGGATGGAACGAAGGCCTTTGCGGCGCTGGGCATCGACCTGGATGCAACTCGAACGCTGCGCCGCCAGTTCGGATACGCATGCCTGGATTGGAGTGAGCGTCGGCCGCATGTCGGCGGGGCGCTGGGGGCAGCTCTGTTGAACGTGGCCCTGAAGAGAAAATGGGTGCTGCAGGATCTGGACAGCAGGGCCTTAGGCGTCACCAGTCTTGGGCGGCGCGAAATGCTGACTCGGTTCGGCCTTCATGTTTGACCTGGCAGTCTGCGTCGTCAGAGCGTCCAACCCTTTCGGTACGGGGGATTCACCCACGAGTTCGCTTCCCGGTCGTTGGGGATCGTCAAATTCGCCGCGTCCCACTCCAGCAGCCGCGCCGCGCGCGCCGCAATCGTCCCCAACTGCGCCACCTCATTCATCTTGCCGGCGAAATCGAAGTTGCAGTTGGCGGGCTTGCCGCCCTTGCACGCATCAATCCACTCCTGGTAATGGCCAGCCGATCGCGCCAGCGTTTTCGGAGGCGGCTGGAAATCGCGGAATCGTTCCGCCGGCAACAGCCGCATCTTGCCGCCCGAGTATTCGCTGAGCATCTTGCCTTTGTCCCCAACGAACAGCAGGCCCGATGTGGGCATCGGTGTCTCCGAATCCATCTCCATCGGGCGGTGCGGCCGCAACCCGCCGTCGTACCAGTGCAGCGCGAGCGCGGGCAGCCCCTGCCGTTCCGGAAACTCCCACGAGATCATCGACGAGTAGCTCTCGGTCTCGGGAGTATCGATCGGCGCCGGCAGATCTTCCTTGCCGTCGGCATGCATCTTGAAGTATCCGCCGCGCATGGTGGTCCGGCTCGCGTAGACGCGCGACGGCGCGCCCAGCTTAAGCGCGTTGAAGAAGACATGCAGTGCATGACAGGCCATGTCGCCGACCGTTCCCGATCCGAAATCCCACCACGACCTCCAGATCCACGGATGATATGCCGGATGATAGGGACGGTAGGGCGCCGGGCCGATCCATAGATCCCAGTCGAGCCCGTATGGTTCGGCGGGCGTATCGGCCGGCCGTTGCAGGCCCGCCGGGTATAGGGGATGGTCGGTCCAGACGTGAACTTCGCGCACCGCGCCGATGGCCCCGGCCATCAACACTTCGGCGGTCGCACAGGCATCCTCGCTGGCGCAACTTTGCACGCTCATCTGGGTCGCGACCTTTGCCTCCCGCGCCATCCCGGTCACCATCCGCGACTCGTGGAGGTTATGCGTAAGAGGTTTGGCGCAATAGACGTGCTTTCGCTCGCCTAGCGCGCGCATGGTCACCACCGCGTGGTTATGGTCCGGCGTGGCGACGATTACCGCATCGATATTCTTGGACTCCTGGTCGAACATTTTGCGGAAGTCGGAATAGACGCGGGCGCCCGCGTATTTCCGGAAAACCGGCGCGGCAAAGCTTTGATCGACATCGCATAGGGCGACGATCCGTTCGCTGGCGCAGCCTTGCAGATAGCGCCGGCCCATCCCGCCTACGCCGACACCCGCGATCCGCAGGGTGTCGCTGGGGGCCTGATGCCCCTGACCGCCGAGCACGCGCCGGGGTACGATCATCGCCGCAACGCTGGCGGCGATGGCGCGCCTTGAAGGGCCACGATCGTTTGCCGTATCCGTATTCATATTTGTTAGATTCCCACATATGAGCTTCGCGCATCGTCCTCCACCGGGTGTAAACTCTCCTCATGGTGTTCGCCAAGCGGCTTCGCGAGGGAGTTCGTGGGGGAGAAATCACCTGCAGTGTGCGAATATGGACGCGGCCCCACGTCAAAGCCGGCAACCGGTACCGCATGGAGGAAGGTGAGATCGAAGTGGATTCGATCGAGCCCATCGGTTTCCCGGATATCACTGGGGAGTTGGCGCGCGAGTCGGGATTCTTGGGTATCGTCGATCTTCTCAAGGTGGCGAAGCACGGTAAAGGCGAGAACATTTATCTGATTCGGTTCCACTACGTGCCGCCTCGCGCCAAGCGCCCAAGCCGGCGCAAGCCCGCCTGAAAACAGCTCATTCGCTTTGGCTCACGGCGGCAGTCGATACCGGGACCGACTTGCCGTCGGGTGTACGCGTATACTTCTTGAACCAGCTCATCATATAAAGCTGCGTGCGAATGAAATTCGACGGCTTCGATCCGGTCCCGTGGTACTCTCCCTCGAACTGCAACAGTTTCACAGGCACGCCGCGAACCTTCAGCGCGGCGTAATATTCCTCGGTTTGCGGCATGGGTGTGCGGCGGTCGAGCACGCCGGTCATAAGCAGCGTCGGCGTGGTCACTTTGCCAACCGCCATTACCGAAGAATGCGCGAGCCAGTCGCTGGGATCTTCCCAGAAAGGCTTTTGGAAGAAGCTGTAGGTGAACAGAGGAATGTCGGTGTTGCCGGTCATGCTCAGCCAGTCTATAACCGGGCAGCGCACGGCAGCCGCCGCGAAGCGGTCGGTGTGGCCGATCACCCAGCTCGAAAGCACGCCGCCGCCACTACAGCCCGAGACGGCCATGCGCGTGGTGTCGATGAAGCCCTTGCCGATCGCCGCATCCACTCCGGCCATCAGGTCGTCGTAATCCGGCCCCGGATAATTATGGTCGATGCCGCCGGAAAAAGCCGTGCCATATCCAGTGCTGCCGCGCGGGTTGAGGTAGAGCACCACGAAATCGTTGGCGGCGAAGTTTTGGAACATGTAGTTGAACGCCACGCTGTACATGGCAAAGGGTCCGCCGTGAATTTCGAGGATGAGCGGGTACTTTTTCGTTGCGTCGAAATCCGGCGGCTTGACAATCCAGCCCTGCACTTGCGCGTTGCCGCTGGAAGTGAAATCGATTTCCTCCGTTTTCGCCAGGCGCATTCCGGCCAACAGGCCCGCATTGACGCTGGTGAGCTTCGTTATTTCTCCGGGCCGGCGCAGGTTATAGCGCACCACATCGGGTGGATTGTCGGGATCGGTCAGCGTACCCACCGCCATCAGGTCGCTGGAGGCCGAATCCATGGTCAGCACATGCGTGCCGGTGGTAACCGGCTTCACGCCGCCGCCGGCGACGGCCGCGAACTGGGCGTTGCGGGAGCCGTGATCGTCGGCGTCGAAGTAAACGCCCGCCGAATCCGGCGACCAGTGCAGATTGACGGGGTCGCGGTCGTAGCCGCCGCTGATTTTCTGCATTTCACCGCCGACGAACGAGATCGTATAAAGGTCCGACACCGAATGCGTACGCTTCGATTCCGGGTAACCGGTGAACGCTACGGTCGTGCCATCGGGCGACACCGCCGGCCGGGTCCAGGAGCCAGGTGTGGCAACCAGTTCCCGAATCGCGCCCGTCGCAATCTCGGCCACCAGCAGTTGCGAGGTGTGATAGTGCAGATCGGCTTCCGCGGTGCGGTCGCCTTCGAATACGATGGCTTTACTGTCGGGGGTCCAGTCCATGAGCACGGCGGCGCGCAATTCGCCGGCGCCCGCGCTCCACTTGGCGTTGGTAATCTGCCGGGGCGCGCCGCCATCGGCCGAGACCACGAACAGATGCGTATGCCCGTCTGCCAGGAAACCCACCTGATCCTGGCGGTAGTGCAGCGTTTCCACTACGCGCGGCGTGCCCGTCCAGTGGGCGCCTTCCGGCGCGGCCGGCATGCTGATCTTCCAGGTGTCCTTTTCCGGCACGAACATGGAGAACGCGATGGACTTACCGTCCGGCGACCAGCGCGCGTCGGCGACCTTGTCGGTCGCGCGGGTGATCTGCGTGGCCGGCCCGTCGGTATCGATCCACCGGACAAAGATCTGCGGACCGCGCGGCTCTCCATCGGCGATGTAGAGAATGCGCTTTCCGTCGGACGACCAGCGCGGGTTCGAGCCTTTGGTAAGGAACCGGTGCTGGCTGCCATCCGCATTCATGATCCAGAGCGAGGAATCCCAGCGGTCCTCGATCTTGTTGGCCTGTTGGCGGGTGTAGACAATGCGCGCGCCATCGGGCGAAATCTGTGCATTGCTCACGCGCTCGAAGTCGAAATAATGATCGGTGGTGAGACGTGTGGCGGAGTGGGTCTCCTGGGAGGCGGCGGTGAAGGCCGTCAACGATACAAGGGCCGCCAGCGCGGCAGAACGAATTTTCATGGGGTTCAGTATACAACGAATTTGGTTGTGGGGCAGGTTGGCAACCTGCGGGCCGATTGTTAATCGGCCCAGTTTGCGCCGATTTCCAATCGGCGCGCAGGATACCATCCTGCCCCACAGGCTTACCTGAGTCGTTTGGCGATCCGCTCCTCCAACACCCGGAAGACCTTTTGAATATCGGCGAAAGTGGTCCTCGGATCGTTGTTGTAATCCATAAGGCGGTGATGGTACTCCTTCCAGTTGGGCGCGACGTCTTCAATCACGAATCGGGCCTCCTGCATCGCGGCGCCGCGGTGTTCGAAATGGCCGCTCACTTCGTCCGTGGCTTTTTCCAACGCGCAATAGAGACTGAAGGTCTTGGCTGCCGCCGGGCAGACCCGGTTGTCGGCCCGGTTCCAAACCGCTGGCGAGTTCAGGACCTCCCTGGCACGCTGCACAATGCGGACATCGGCCGCCGTCACGGGCGGCCTGGCCTGAGAGTCGTCGCTGGAAGCGCCGGCAGCCTTGCCAGAAGGCGTTTGCGCCGCAAGCGCGATGCCGAACATCGACAATGTTGCGGCAATCGGGACGCACACTCTCCAATTCATGGTTCGAGCCCTCTCTTCTCTTATACCCTGATCAGGGGCCGGCTTCAGCCACCGATCCTGCGTTCTTTAATTTCACCGCGGATACCCGCGCCTTGGCCGCGAGCCAGCGTTGTGCGGCATCCCGCTCTTCGTCTGGGCGGTTCATCGTGAAAGCGGCCACCAACTGCTCCTTCCGCAGCCACCATACGCTGAAACTGGGTCCCGAAAGATCGCCGCGTTCGACGATTTCATCGGCCCCGGCCGAATCGCCCCAGAGCTCGTATGAAAGGTCGAACACATCGGAGAAGAAATACGGAACGTGGACGAAGGGCGCACGCTCGCCCAGCAGAGTGCGGGCACAGTGCCGGCCTTGCGACACGGCGTTGTCCCAATGCTCCACGCGCCGGCGCTTGCCGTAGAGTACGTCTTGGTAATTCGCCACGTCGCCGGCCGCGTAGATGTTCGGCTGACTGGTTTCCAGGTATTCGTTGACCAACACGCCGTTGTCCATTTGTATACCGCTGTTCGCCAGTGGTTCAGTCACGGGGAGCGCCCCAATACCCGCCACAACCAGATCGCACTCCAGGGTTTGGCCGCTCTTGAGTTTAGCCGACGACACTGCGCCTTGCCCATGCAATTCCGCTAGCTCCGCCTGCTTCAGGAATTCGACGCCTCGCGCTCTATAGTAGCTCTCGAAGAAACCGGACATCGCGGGCGTGAAGAACCCCTTCCCGATGCGATCCTCGCGCAGCACCATCGTAGTCGAGACGCCCTTTTGCGCCAGCACAGAGGTCACTTCCATGCCGATGAACCCGCCGCCGATCACCAGCGCCCGCTTGGAGCTGGCCGCCTGCGTGCGTAGGGCTTTCGAATCCTCCAACGAACGCAGATACCGAACGCCTGCCAAATCGCCGCCCGGCAGGTTGAGGGTTTGCGCGCGGGCGCCAGTCGCGATCACCAGCTTCTCGAAGCCAAGATCCTCGCCGGACCGCAAGTGCAGCAGTTTGCGCGCGCAGTCGATCCCCGCAACTTCGCAGTTCAGCTTCAGTTCAATCTGGTGCTGGCCGTAGAATTCCTCCGGGTTGATGCGGAAGCTCTCCTCTGTATCTTTTCCCGCGAGAAAACCCTTCGACAAAGGCGGCCGCTCGTATGGAACGGTATTGTCGGCCGACACGATGGCAAGCTGGCCAGGCCGCAGGCCCCGCTCGATCATTTCCTTGGCAGCGTAACCCGCGACCATTCCGCCACCGAGGATCATGTACTTGGATGTCTGCACGCGTCCTCCGCCGCTTGCAATATCTACTGTACCGCTTCCGTCCACAGGTGGACCCCGTCACCGCCTTTGGGATATGAAATAGTAAGGCATGCCCCTTCGCATCATGGCCTCGCGCCACTCCGCATTCTACAGCCCGCTTCTCTGTTGTATTCGATTTCTCCGAGACGAAGGCTTCGAGGTCTCCTATAGCGTGCTGGGGGCCGATCAGCGCACTTACGCTCTGATCCGCGATGGCGCGGTCGATATTGTGCAATCGGCCGTGTCGTCGAATTGGAAACCGAGAGAACGCGGGGTCGAACCGCTCCCCGTGCATTTCGCGCAGATCAACCAGCGGGATGGTTTCTTCCTGGTAGGCCGCCAACCGGAATCTGTATTCGACTGGAAAAAGCTGGAGGGCCAAACCCTGCTTGCGGACCACGGGCTTCAACCACTGGTCATGTTAAAGTACGCTGCGCGGCAGAATGGCGCCGACTGGAAGAAGATCAAGGTTATGGACGCCGGGTCGCCCGAAAAGATGGAAGCGGCGTTCGGCGCGGGCACAGCGGATTACGTTCACCTGCAGGCCCCGGTTGTGCGCGGCGAGATGGTAGTCTCGGTGGGAGCATCGATGCCGGCAGTAGCGTTCAGCAGCCTCTGCTGCGGCCGCGCATTCCAAAAGACCGAGGCTTACCGAACCTTCCTTAAGGCGTACGAACGCGCCAGAGGATGGGTCCGAACCGCGCCCGCGGAGGAAGTCGCCGCTGCCGAAGCATCGTTCTTTCCTCTCGTCGCTCCCGAGGCCCTAACTCCCGCCATCCGATCCTATCAGGCCCTGGGGTGTTGGGACGGAGGCATCGAAATCCCCCGAGATCTGTATGAACAAGCGCTGAATGTGTTTCAAGCCGCTGGAGAAATCACGTGGCGCCACCGCTATGAAGAAGTAGTGGCTTGAGGCTGCGGCCTCCCTATCGGCCGCGAGCTTGAATCCGGTGTAAACTTGAACGCATGTTCATCACGCGATCGTTGCTTGGCCTGGTTTCGGTGGCGCTTTGGGCGCAGCCCGCACGCCACCCGTTCAATCTGGAGGATCTGACCCGCATGCGCGACGTCCGCGATCCGCAGTGTTCGCCGAACGGCCGCTGGGTGGCGTACACCGTATCCACCGTTGACGTGAAGGAGGATAAGACGAACACCCACGTCTGGATGATCGGCTTCGATGGCGCGGACGATCGCCAGGTCACGTCGAGCCAGGATAGCGAGTCGTCGCCACGTTGGAGTCCGGACGGAAGGTATTTGTCCTTTACTTCGTCGCGGCCCGGCCCCGCGAAGGGCAACCAGGTGTGGCTGCTCGACCAGCGCGGCGGCGAGGCCTTTCAGCTCACCGATGTCAAGGGGCGCCTGCAATCGTACGAGTGGGCGCCGGATTCAAAGCGTCTGGCCTTGCTCATTGGCGATCCCGATCCCGACGCGGAGCCGGCAGAGGGAGGTAAGCCGAAGCCGCCCAAGCCGATTGTCCTCGATCGCTATCATTTCAAGCAGGACATCCAAGGCTATCTGGTGTCCGGCCGGCACACGTACATCTATCTGTTTGATATCGCGACCAAGAAGCTGGACCGCCTGACTACGGGCAAGACGGACGAATCCGCGCCGTCCTGGTCGCCCGACGGCCAGTGGATCGCGTTCCTGAGTAATCACGAGAAAGATCCCGATCGGGATCCCCACGCAGAACTGTTCGTCGCGGAGGCGCAGGCAGGCGCCGGCGAGAAGCAGTTGACCAGCATGGAAGACCACGCGGCGCGCACCCGCCCGGAGTGGAGCCCCGACGGGAAATGGATTGCGATCCTGGAGGGTGACGACAAGAAATACGTTGAGTATTCGATGCAGCGGCTGGCGCTGGTGGCCACCGACGGAAGTAGCAAAGCAACCCTGGTAAGGCAGGCTGCCGACCTGGACCGGGGAGTCTCCGCGGCGCGCTTCGGAGGCGGCTTCAGCGCCGATGGGCTGTGGATTTCGTTTCTGGTGACCGACGACCGTTCCGTCTACCCGGCGCGCCTCAGGCTCAGCGGCGGATCCGTGGAGCGGCTGGCAGCTTCGCCCATCGTGCTGAGCAGCCCGACCGTGGCGGCAGGATGCTCCGCCGTCCTATCGAGCACGGACACCAAGCCGGCTGAGGTTTACGCGCTGCAGGGCAGCGCGCCTCGCCAGCTCACGCATCAAAACGATTTACTCTTCAGTGGCATTCAAACCGTGCCGGCGGAAGAGATCGGCTTCAAGAGCAAGGACGGCACGGAGGTGCACGGGTTGTTGTCCAAACCATCCGGCTACGCCGCGGGCGCGCGAGTCCCGTTGCTTCTGCGCATTCACGGCGGGCCCAACGGCCAGGACCAACATTCGTTCAGCGCCGAACACCAATGGTTCGCCGCCAACGGTTACGCGGTGCTTGCCGTGAATTATCGCGGCAGCGCCGGCCGCGGACGCAAGTACTCCTGGTCGATCGCGGCTGACTGGGGCCACTACGAGGTCGAGGATCTGGAAGCCGGCCTCGATTACGTCATCAAGATGGGCGTTGCCGATCCGGACCGGCTGGGAGTAGGCGGCTGGAGCTACGGCGGTGTCATGACCGATTACATGATCGCGAGCGACCATCGCTTCAAGGCAGCGACGAGCGGCGCGGGTGTGGCGTTCCCGATAGCCTTGTACGGAGTAGATCAGTATATCGTGCAGTACGAGAATGAAATCGGCCCGCCGTGGAAGGCGTTCGACACATACGTAAAGCTCTCGTATCCGTTCCTGCACGCCGACCGCATCACTACACCGACCCTATTTCTGGGCGGTGAGCGGGATTTCAACGTGCCGCTTCAGGGCGGACAGCAGATGTACCAAGCGCTCAAGAGTCTCGGCATCGACACGCAACTCGTCATCTATCCCGATCAGTTCCACGGCCTCACCCGGCCGAGCTTCATTCGCGACCGGCTGGAGCGTTACGTGGCCTGGTACGACAAGTATCTGAAGCCGGCGGTCTTGAAGACCAACGTCTCCGCAGCGGCGCATTAGGTGGGATAGGCCTCCCGGCCTGTCCTTCAATCATGCCGAACGCTCACGACCACTGCCAAGAAGGACAGGCCAGGAGGCCTGTCCTACCTCTGTTACGCCGCGGCTTTTTGCGCTTTGCGGTAAGCCGCCCAACGCTTCTTCGTGGCTTCCCGTATGGCTTTTAACCCGGCCGCCGACAGTTTCCGTTTCTTGGGTTTTGCCGGCTGCGCCTGTTGCTTCTTTTGCGCCGCCCATCTGGCCCGCTGTGCGGCGGCGATCCTGGCGCGGCCCGCCTTGCTGATTGTCCGGCGCTTCCGCGGACCCGCGTGATCCGTGCCGGTGGCCGCGGCTGCCGTGGCCTTTGGCCGGCCTGGACCGCTTTGACCGAGTTGCGTTTTGATATCGGCGATCCTCGCGGAGATCTTCATCATCTCGCTTTGATACCCGACGATGGCCATCTCCAGGATGGTGTTGTCTCTTGGCTGTGCGTGTCTTGGCATATTGGTCCTCCCGTAGAACACTGAATTAGGACTGTGTTTTAATCAGTCACCTGGCGATTTGATTCTAGCACTGGTGGTCTGCCATCTGACAAGCGGCAGAATTGTCCAATACAAGATGGGCCTGAAGCTCCAGTGAGCGAGAGGTCTGTCGGAAGGAATTCGTCGAGGGGGGCCGGAAGGCCTGATTCTCGACGAAAGCGCGGGAGGAGACCTATGGCTTCATCGAAGGAACGCTGCAGGGCCAGCGGTATCGGAAGTTGAGCAAAGGACAAAAAGGTATTCTACTCGATTTCTAGTAAAGGTGACCGGTCTCAGCCGGGCGCACATTACGCGCCTGGTGGGGTGCTGGACGAAGCAGCGGTGCATCCCCACCAGGCGGTGAGGGAGAGGCGGCGGATCGCGCGGCGCTATACCGGGGAGGACATCCGGCTGCTGGCATCGGTAGACGCCGCCCACGAGGATCGAAATAAGTATCGTCGTCTCGCTGATTTACTTCGACAGTGTGCGCACGGGCGTCCGGCGGCTACGCTGCCGTGCCGGCCGCCATCGGTGATCGCGCCTTGGCCGCGGTGACCTCGATCCGGGCGTTCATCAGGCGGATTCCTTCGATAGACAGGGGAGTCGGTTTGTATGTCAAGCGCGACCACGTTTCGGCCATCGCGGCGAGCGCCATCGCGCCGGCGAATGGGAGCCGCACTCTGGGCGGCTTTCCCCCCGAAAGGGCGGACGGACGGGTGATGATCTCACCGAGTTCGACGAATGGTCCGCTCAGGATGTAGCGCTCGAACGGCCCGTCTCCGCCAGGCGCAGCATGCCGGCGGCAACCTCGCGCGCATCGACTACCGTGCATCCGCCCGGAGGGATCGCCGGCGGCAGTGCGTGCCGAACGGCGTCAAGCGTTATTTGGCCGCTTGCGGCCGGACCGGCGTCGTACGGCCCGCCACATCCAGGCCGGCAACACGGAAGCGATAAAGAAGCCTTTTTCGCGTGAGAACCGATGCAACAACGGCTCCACTTTGCGTTTGCTCATGAAGTGCAGGTTGGTTTGCGTGAGCGGCGAAGGAGGCGTCTGTTCGTTGCCGGGAGACCCGTCGAGCTCCAGGCCGACGATACCGGAGGAACTGGTATCGACCATCCTCGATGATGCGCGAATGATCGCCGGGAGCATAGTATTCGCGAAAACAGGCAGCCGTGCGGAAGACGGCGTCGACGCCTTCGAGCGCATCCGCGAATCCGGCGACGTCGGCCATATCGCCGATGACGATACGCGCAGACGTGTCGCCGAGCTCGCGGGCGCCTTCGCTGCCGATCTGGCCAAAGCGACCAACCTCATGCCCGGCCTTGAGTAGTGTGCGCACCAGATTATTGCCTAGCAGGCCGGTGCTTCCCGTAACGAACGCGCGCATGGATGCCTCCTACCTGAATGTCTTTCAGATTAAGGATAAGCTCAAAACCGAGGCGCTCGTGCGCCGGAAGCTTGCACGTCCAGGTTGCCGGGTGCGCCCGGGCGGGAACCGGCCGGCATGTTCGACGAGTGGGTTGCATCCGACCCACCGATGTGTCCGAAGCCACTGACCCTAAAGGATTTGCGATCATGTCGCGCCGCCCGCCGCAAAGCGCCGTTGAAAATCTATTTACAGCGTCACCAGAATGAGGCATTATCTTAGACTATGGGCGGGCTTTGGAGCATGCGACCTTCCACTGCACTGATATGCGTTCTGTGCGCCTCTGTTCCGGTGAGCAGGGCGGCGCAGGTAGTGCTGGTGTTGCGTACCGGCGCGGACTCGTGGCAGGTCCTCGAAGCGGAAAAGATCGCCATAAATTCCAAGAGCAAGGTGCGCATGGGTTCGGCCGGCGCGCTCGAACTTCAGCCTGCGGAGTACAAGAAGCTGCCCGAGGAGGAGATTCTGCGGGCCGGCCTTCTCAGAAGGCATGCAGCGGGCTACCTGGTTCGCAAGGGCGACGGCAACTGGCTGCCCATAGCGCCCGACGTCCCCGGTTTCAAATCGGCCACCTCCTATGCCGCGCTCTGGTCGTCCGCCACCGTCGCCATTCAGGAGGACCGCGGCGCCAAAGATATGACCCCGGTCAAGACCGCGGATGTTTTCGCGATCTTGCCGGGCACGGACCGCAACGAGGCAGTGGTTGGTTTTCTTTCCGACGCCGCAAACTTTCATGGCGCCGGCGAGGAAAGCGAGAATGCCGCTTTTGCGGAGCGCATGTCGCTCCTGGTCAGCGCGGCCGGCTTCGTGACCGGTCCGCCGGCGGCGACTCTGCAACAAGTGATCCTCTCCGAAATGGAAACCTCCGACCAGCGATTGAACTCGGGGATCGCGCAATATAGCGATCTGGAGCGCGGTTTGTTGTATGCGGCGGTATCGCAAAAAGCCTGGCCCAACGACGCGCGCCAGCAGAAGGCGCGCACCGCGCTCATCGACAGAAAACAGTGGCTGGACCAGCGCATCGCGATCCTCAAAGCTTTCTATGCAGCCGAACTGTGGGACGCCTTCCTGGACAAATACGATTACGGCGGCAATTTCGGCCGCTACGACAACTCCTTCCCGGATTTGCGCAAGCAGCACCAGAACGCTCTGTCCGCAAGCGCGAAGCAGCATCTCGGCGAAGGGAAGCGGCTTTATGAGTTGAAACAGTACGGCCCGGCCCTGATCGAGTTGAATTTGGCTCTGCGCCGCAGGCCCGGAGACAACGAAGTCCAAGACTGGATCGAAAAGGCCAGCGCCAGCGAGGAGAGCGGCTATAAGAGGCAGCGGCCATTGGACCTGCGCGACCCGGACCAAAAACGGCTTTTCCAGCATGTTACCGAAGCCAAGAACTATATACTTATTGAAAAGGGGAAGAAAGAGAAAGAGAGAAGGTGGGATGAGGCCGAAGACGAGATCCGTAAGGCCGCAATCCTGAATGAAAAAAGCTACAGCGTGCTCCTCGCGCGCGCGTTGCTGCTGGAGGCGCAAGGTAAACTTCCGGAGGCCCTAAAAGAACTGGACCAATATGCCAAGGTAGCCCCGGACGAAGAGATCAAACCTGGTGAAGACCTGCGCGCCGCCATCACCCCAGAAATCAAGACCCAGCGCAGGACGTTGAAAGATGCGATCGAGAAGGCTGAGGACGAGGGCGATTACCCGCTGGCTTGGGACAGCGCGCAAGCGGGCATGGCGCTCGATCCCACCGATCTTTATTTTCTGCTGCATGCCGCACTGAACAACGCAATCCTGCGGCGCCGCGAGACCGCGAAACAACAACTCGATGCTTATGTGCATCTCGCCCAGACCTCGGGGGGCGATGAAAAGGAGTTGGCCAGAGTCTACAAGTATCAGGAGGACTTGAAGATCGCGCCTGCGGAACCCCAAGGCCGCCCCAATTGGTTCAGCGGCTACAGGTCTCCGCCGGGATTGTTCTATTGTCCCATCAGCCTGATGCCGAACCCGCAGGCTGTCGAGGTGAAAGCCTCCCGTAAGCTGAAATCTTCCTTTACGTGGGTCAACGGCAAGTTGACCGTGGTGAGAACGCTAGTCGAGCAACCCGGAGCATCCGATTTCTCCGCCTATTTCGATTATTTCAAAGACCACGGGACGGTCCGGCGCGTGGCGGCCGAGCCATTCAGCGACAAAGACGAACCCGCGGTTCCGCGCTTTACCGCCAACGGCGTCATCGGGGTTGGGGTAGGGGAGGAGAAGCGCGCCTACGTGGCGCTTCTGAATCATCCGGTGGTTGACCCGTTGATGGTGCAGCGCCTGACGGGCAGGCATGTAGCCACCCTGGTTGCCGGTAACGTTTACTTCCACCCATTCGTATGGAACGGCATCTACCGCTTCCTGGCCGAGTACGACGACCAAGGGCGCGTCACGTCGGCCACTCTGCTGGACCAGAAGGTGCCCTTCAGTCTCGATTTCAAATGGGAAGGACCGCGGCTCATGGAGATAGCGGAGCATGGGAGCCAAAAATACCGCCGCACGATGACCTATGACGGCAACCGGCTGGTTTCGGAGAGCATTACCTTCGGCGGGAAGACTTCGAAGATCAAGTACACATATAGGGGAGACCAACTGACGGAGGCGTACTGCGAGGACGATCTCTCGATCGACGGCCGCAGCCGCCAGGTTACTTTCCGGTGATCGAGATCCGGAGGTTTCATATGTTCAAGACGATTTTCGCCCTGATAATGATTGCTCCATTGGCTCCGGCGCTGGCGCAGCCTCAACCCCTGAGTTTGCCGCACACCCGCGGCAAATCGGGTACCGAAGAAGACAAGGCGGCCGTTACCGATCCCCTGGCGAACTACGGAGGCTCGAAGGGCCGCCACGAGGCGGCTGTGGCTGCCTTCCAGGCCGCTTACGAGGCCGCCGCGGGTCCGCGCCATGACCGGGCGATTCGACTGTTCCTGGTATCGCTCCGGCGTGAACCGATGGCTAAGTCTCTATACGACCTGGGAATTCTTTGCGCGCGGGACTACCGTTGGGATGACGCCATCAGTTTCCAGCGTGAAGCTCAACAGCAGACCGCGGATGCCGAAGTGGCCAAACTCGCCGCCGTGGAACTCGAGCGCCTGCAGACCATCGTGGATCTCGAAGGCAGCCCGGCCGGCAAGGAGCTGCGGGCGTACGATATCCGGTTCATGCAGGTTCTCAACAAGGCAAAGGACCCATATGCGGAGCTTGCGGATCTTAAAGAGATCGTCAAGCAGTACGACACGCGTTGGGAGGCACCCGCGCTGGCGGGCATTCTGTACGCTGATGTGCACAAGTATCCCGAAAGCCGGAAGGCTTTCGAGGACGCCGCCCGTCTGGCGCCGTCCGACCGGCGCCAGCACCTCCAGGCGGCCGCCGAATTGGCCCGCCGGGAGGCCACGTTCACCGAACAGAGGATCGCCGCGGATGAGTTGTGGGAGAAGAAAGAGTATGAATCCGCCGCTCAGCACTATGCCGCGGCTTGGGAAAACGGCCCCGGACGCTTAGAGGTGGGCTTGCTCGCCGCCACTGGTTATCTGATGGCCGATCGAGTCAACCTGGCGGTAGAAATCCTCTCTCGCATGCGCGCGTCCGCCACGGGGGAAATGGGCGGCAGGATCGTGGCGATGCTCAAGGAACTCGGAGCGGTTTCGGAGGAGGCTAAGATCCAGGCCGCCAGGGCTCCGGGCGCATCCGGCGGTTCATCCGTTGTGGATACACCGGCCCAAGTGCGTACGCTGGTGGGGCAATTGACGTCGAGTCAAATGGAAGTGGCGGCCAAGAGCGACCCGCCGCTCCTGGACGATAAGACCAACTTCATACACGTACCTGACGAAGAATTGACCGGAGGGCAGTCCAATCTTCCTTTGCTCTCCGGCGAGCGCATCTACGATCTTTACAAGCGCGACCAGGCGACGCCGAACGCAACGCCTGGTTCGGCGGAACCGCCGGCAAATCCGCCCAACCCGGCGCCACCCGGGCTTCCACCGGCGGCCGCCGCCAAGCCGGCCCCAGTGGCGGACCTTCCCTTGGCTATGCCGCCACTCTCCGTCGCGGAACCCGCACGCCCCTCGGCGGAAGCCCCGCACGTTCCCGGCGAAACGGCGGTCTCCGTAATCGGCGATCCGCCCGGAGCGCTGGTCGCCTTCGACGACCACGACAGTTTGCAGTGCACCACTCCCTGCCAGATTTTCCTGGCTGCGGGCCGTCATACATGGCGTGCCACGCTTAGCGGCTATCGCGATGGGCTGGGGGTGTTCACCATCGAAAAGGGAAAGAAACCGTCTTCGGTAAAAGTCTCTTTGGATGCCAAGGTTGGTTTTGTCACCGTCGAATCCAATATCGCGGGCCAGCCGATTTTCCTGAATGGCCAGAAGACCGACTACCTGACACCCAGCCGGCTGAAGCTGCCGGAAGGCGTGTACAAAGTGTCGGTAGAAATTGACGGCAAGATAGCGATGCAGGAGGTCAGCGTGCGAGATGGGGCGTTCATCAAGGTCCCCTTCTGACCGCGGCCGCATGCGGACCCGCCGCCTCTTCGCCCTCTGGCTCGCGCTCTGCGCCTTGGCCGATGCCGCCTTTGCCCTCCGTATCGAAGTCTTGCGCGGCGAGGGCGCGAACAATAACGCGTCTCAAAATCTAGGGACGACGCCGGTTGTGCGCGTGCTGGATGCCGGGGGCGCGGCTGTACCTGGCGCGCTGGTAGTCTTCACCAGTCCGGACAGCGGCGCGACTGTGGAGTTCGCCGGCCAGGGCCGGTCCGCGCAGGCGCTGACCGACGAATCCGGCATCGCCGCGGCGCCGCACGTGCGCCCCATCGGCAACGGCCCCGTAGAGATCCGGGTGATGGCCAATCTGGAACGCGATTTCGCCAACGCCGTTATTCATCAGATGAATCTGGGCGCCGGTAATGGCCCCGGCCGCGAGCGGGAGTTAAGCTTGATGCGGCTACCGCCCGCGCAGGCGGCCGCGGCAGACCCGCAAGCTATGGCTCTGGGCATCCGCGTCGAGGACGGCACTGGACGCCCGGTGTCCTCGGTCGCCGTGCTTTTCGTGCTGCGCCAGGATGGCAAGGAGTTATGGCGCACCGCGATCGCTTCCAACTCCACCGGCGAAGCCTTCGCAGGCGTGCCCGAGCGATACCGCCAGGCGCGCCTGGAATTCATGGTCCAGGCGGAATCGGAAGGCCGCCGCGTAACCGATTATTTCCGGCTGGATTGACTGCGCCGATTGGCAATCGGCGCGCAGGATGCCATCCTGCCCCACAAGAATGCTTGTGCGCAACGGCCGTGGGGGGTGCCCCGGCTCGGCGGCGTCCACCAGTGTCTGGTAATATCGCGTCCACAAGCGCCGCAGGACATCCGCGACCTGGCGTTCGGAATCGCGGTAGAGCAGCGAGGAAATCGGGCTTGCCGGTGGCGAGCGGCGGAGCGATAGATCCACCGGCACCGCGGACCGGCGTGCGGATTGGAGTTGGAAAGCTTCCGCGCTCTCATCCCGGACACCGCGGCGAATCGAAATCCACTGGGGCGCGTCGCGCAAGGCGCCCAGCTTCTCTTCCAGCACCTTCAAGTTGCAGCCCAAGAGTTGGACATGGTCTTCGAATACCGCGCCAAGGGTGACCACTACTTGGCGGGGGCGCGGTTCGGCGCGGCTCTGGTCGATATAGGCCGACACCGCATCGCTGTACGCGCGCCGCTTGTCCAATACGCCCAAGTACCCATCAAAGGCCCGCTGCACGGTCTGGCGGGCTTCCGGCACGGGTATGCGAAAGACGCGCTGTTCGAGGCCCGCATCGACGCCTCTCCACTTGGCCCATGCCCCGGAAAGCGCTTCGGCTGCCGCTGTAATCGCGCTCTGGTCGAAGTCCGGGGGCGCGGGCAGTTCCGGCGCCGGCTGGGCCCGCAACGATCCGAATTGGAGCAGAACGATGAGCAGCCCAACCGGGCAGCAACGCTCATGGTTTCGGAGCAGGCTTGCCGGCAAGCGAGACCTCCAGCACTTCGATGCCACAAGCGTGGTCCGCCGCAAAGGCCAGGCGAACCGACGAAACGGGACCGGCCGCGCCGGGAGCAAGCCGGTTGCGAATGGCGGCCTTCAAGCACCTGCCGAATGCCGCGTCGAAAACCGCGCAGCCGACGAATCGATCCACGTCGATGCCGTAGCGGTCAGCCACTTCTCGAAATACCGCCCATTTCCGAGGCGGGTCCATCTTGAAGCGCAGGCGCCGGCTGATATCCGTCATACCGGCGCGCGGCCTCCAACCCGGCGGCTGCATCAGATAGCGAGCTACGCCGAGATCATCCTTATCCAACAGCGCCAGCATGCCGTGCTGGGCTTCGACGACTCCCGGCAACTGGTTGCGCACGTCCGGAGCAATGGACAGTTGGATAGCGTTGAGGTTTACGGTCACGTTCGACGACGACGCAGCATCCGGCAACTCGGCCGGCGGGGGATCCAAGCGCCCCGCGGTCTGCAATAGAGCTCGCTCCGGAGGGGGCGGCGTGGGAAAAGCCAGGGGCACGAAAGATTGGGGCACGGTTTGCGCCGAGCGGGAAACGGCGGACTCACCGAGAGGACCGGCGAATGTCGATAAAAGAAGTATTACGGCCATCAGGTGAATGGCAAGACTGCCTGCCAGGCTGTTCCACGGCAATGGCGGGGCGGCCCTCCAGCTCAGCGCGCGCTCCAGCGCTAGGATGTCCTCCTCCGCGGTAGAATTCAGCAGCACAGGCATGGATGGCGGCATGGGGGCTGAACGGGCTATTGCGGCAGCAGCACCTCCATGCCGCGGGGTATATACCCGTCACCGGACTGGGATCGCTCCACGAGCAAGCGGCCGTCGGCGCCCAGCTTCAAATCCATTTCCCCCTCGGCAGCGGGAGTTTGCGAGGTCCAGTGCAGCCGAATGGCGCTCCCCGGTTGGCGCGGCCCGGCGAGCGCAAGCTGGATATCGTGAAAACCGCTGCGCACGGCCAGGCGCGCCGTGTAGGTCCCGCGCAACGTCTCGCTTTCCGGGTGCAACTCCAGGGTGACCGCCTCGGGCTCCCCATATCCGGTCCACGCGCCGGGCTGGCTGCGATAGGTCCAGGTACCGGCAAAGCCGCCGGCGCGGGTGGTAGCCGGCGGCGGAGAACCGGCGGAACTGGACGGCTTCTTGGGCGATCCCTTCCGCGGCGCGCCGGGCGGCGGACCCTTCTTATCGAGGGCCTGCTCCATGGCCGTATAAAGCTGGGCCCAATGCGCGCGTTGGCGGGCGGTGCTATCGCGCTCCTGCCCCCAGAGTTTCACGACTTCATCCAGCTTCTGCGCCAGCGAATCGCCGCCCGACGCGCTTTGGATGGCCTGCTGCGCTTTATCGATGCTTTCGAGCGACCGGATGCGCTGCGCGATGTTGTTTTGCACATTGATCAGATTGGTGCGCTCCTCGTCCAATGCGTGGCGCACGAGCAAATATTCGTCGCCGTCAGGCAGGTCGCGCAATTGTCCTTCCACCTTGGCCTGTTCATCGAGCGTATGCGCCTGTTGCGCTTCGAGCGATTTTCGCAGCGTCCCGGTTGGAATCGCGCCAGTCTCCCCCTGGCTCAGACGGCTGCGTAGATTCTGCAAACGCAGTATCTCGGCCTTCAAGTAAACTTCTTTTTTCACCATGGCGTCGTCGCGCAAGCCGGCAGCTCGATGAAGGCGGCGGCGCACCTGATCGGGATCGGCCGTGAACAGGTCGCGTTCTAGGTTGGGATCGTTTTGCAGGCAGGCCTCGTTGGCATCGCGGTATTCGGCTTCGGCGATGGCGATGTCCGGTATGACCTCCACGTGCTGGCCGGGACAGGGAAGCGTCCACAAAAGCAGGAGCGCGGGGAAGCTGTTCAAAATACGCATACGGGGCCGGCTAGGGATTGGCAGCCGGCTTGGGCAGCGGCGTGCGCAATGTACCTGGTTGTTTGGTGTTGCACACTTCGTGGGCCGCCTTGCGTTTATCCTCGTAAACGGATGTCTGGTCCAGGCCGTATGCGTCCAGGCGCGCTGAATTCTGGCGAATGCCGATTAAGCGCGCCGCGATCGAAGTCTTCATATTGGTGATTTGAACGGTGAGCGAGTCGAACGTCTGCTGCGCCTTGCCGAGGCGTTCCTGGCTGTCGATGATGTCCTTCTTAAGGTCGTCTATGTCCTTCCTGATTTCTTCGGTGCGCTTGCTTTGCTCCAAGTCGGCTTCCTTCCGCTCCAATATTTCGCGGTTCTTTTTTTCTTCATCCAGGATGCCCGCCAAGCTGGTTTGGTCCGCTTCCATGTTCGCCAAAGTCTTCTGCTGCATGTCTACGCGTTTTTCCTCGGCGATGCCCCAGACCTCGTAGTATTTCTTGGCGGCGCTTAAATATCCGTTCATGGCGTCCAGGGTACGATCGATCAGCCCGTTGACGCGATTGATCTGACAGACTCTGGTCTTGAGCAATCGATCGACCTGCGCTATATTATCGGCGTCCGCTTTCTCGTAGACCACCCGCATGCGCTCGGACTCGTCCCAGAGCCCTGCAAACCGGTCGCCTTGCTCGACCTCGGGCTGCGCGATAGGGGCGGCCACCGGCGCCGCAGGAGTCTCGGGGGCGGGGGCGCTCGGCGACTGGGGCCAGACGGCGCCCGGCCACGTACACACCAGAAAAACCGCTGCGACGCTAGCCTTCATGAGAACAGCCTCATATGATAGTGCAAGAATGGCATAAAACGCTACTGGGTAATCCGAAACGTAAAAGTTTGGATCGGACGGTCCTTCAGTTTGAGCGTGATCCGGTAGGTTCCAGGAGAGGGTTCATTGCCATACGGCAGCGTGGCTTGCTCGGCGCCCCTTTCCGGCTTAAGCACAACCGGCTTGGAATCCGCGACCACGCCGTCCAGTGTCCACTCAAGTTGCAGGCGGCCGCGTGGTAAATGTTGCCCCTCGAAGCTGACCAGCGCGGTCAGATCGCCTTGTCCCAATTCCCCCAACTGCGGATCCAGGAGAGGAAAGCTGGAGCCGCTCTCGATTCGGGTGCCGCGCGACAACACGTCGATCGAGAAGTGTGGAGTGAGATCCGCAATCGCCGCGGTTGCCGGCGTGTCGGAAAGATCGCCGGACGCCACTCTTGGCTGTGGCTGCGGGGCCCCCGCCTTCGGCGGCAGGGCGGCGCCCAACGCAGCCGGTTTATTGCCTGCCTTTATTTCGGTTTTTTCGTTCTTAGCCGCCCGTTGAGCCGGTCCGGTGGTCGTGGCGGGACCCTCTTTCGGGGCCGGAGCGCTTGCCACTACAGAGACAGGCGTCCTGGTAACGGATGATGTAACGGGCGATTTGGCAACGGGTGGTTTAGTTCGCGAGAACCACATAAGCGCCAGCAGGGCCAGGAGCAACGCCGGGGCGAGCAAGTACACGAGTTTTGAACGGCGCTGGCCGGCGGTCTCCGGCTGGGTAATCAGGCTGGCGCCCAGGAACGCCACCAGTTCCATACAGGAGCCATAGCGCTGTTCCGGGTCGCGGTTCAGGGCTCTTAATAAAGGCGCATCGATGCCGGGTGGCAGTTGCCCGTCCACCTGGGACGGCGGAACGACCGGTGTGTTCAGAATTGCCGCCGGCAGATCCAAGACGCTCTCTCCGTATGGCGAACGGCCGGTGTACATCTGGTAGGCGATGACGGCCAGCGAGTACTGGTCCGAGCGCGGCCCAATTGCGGCAGAGCCGCGCAGGTGCTCCGGGGACAGATAACCGTGCACGAGGCTGGCGGCGACCGGCATGCCGTCGAGCCGGTGCGCCCTCGGAGAAATCGCGAAATCCGACACCATTACGCCTTTCTGGGCCAGAAAGATGTCGGCCGGCTTCAGATCCCCATGCACCACGCCGCGCCCGTGTGCGAAGTCCAGCGCCGTGGCCACCTGGCGCAGAATCGCGTCGGTCTCTTCAGGCGTGAATCGCCGGTTGGCTCGCAGGGCCGTCGCCAGGGTCGAGGCGGCCATATATTCCATGACCACAAAGGCTTCGCCAGCCTCATCGATCACTTCAAGTACGGGGACGATGCGGGAATGGGTCAACCCGAGGCCCTGGTTCCCGGCTTGCAAGAACCATTGCCGTTCGTCGCGCCAGGTTTGAGCCGGATCGGCCTTGGACTCGAACTGCCGGATGGCCACTTCGCCGGTATCCGTCTTGGCCAGGTAGACGGCGCCACCCGGCCCCATGCCGATGCGCCGGACCAGTTGATAACCTTCTGAAGCGTTCACCGGTTCCTCACAGAGTGGTCACATACGCCAAATCGCTCACGGGCCTAGCCAGCCTATCGATACTATCATTTCCCCGACGCCTTGTCATTCGCAGGCAGCGCCTGAAATGCCCACGGGGCACGTCCACCCGGCGGCATCGGTTTGAGCGTCTTATTCAGTGCACGGTCTGAGTCAGCGCTTTTCGCGGTGCAGCCTCTCCAGGAGGCCGCGACCTTTTGCGGCCAGACGTGCAGCGACGCGCGAGGAGTTCGGCGTCGGAGCGGGCGCGGCGCGGTCAGCCGGGTTCGGAGCGGCTTGTTTCCTTGCCGAAAGCGCGGCTAATGCCGCCTTGGCGCGCTGTTCCGCGTCATCCTCGGTGGGCCGCACTGGGATGGGGGCCGCACCGCCGGCGGCGGTCGCCGCCACGTCACGCTGCCGCGCCGAAAAAGCAGACAAAGCTCCCTTGGCCCGCTCTTCGATTTCGGCGCGCTGCCGCTCCCATTCCGCCGCCGCGGCATCCCTATCGGCGCGGATCTCCGGATCGGCGGGATACTGGCCGGCGAGGCGATCCAATACGGCCATGGCTTGCTGATATTCGCCCTGCCGCACCAGTCCGGCGGCCTCCTCGCGCACTTTCGCGATTGCCAACAGCTCCTGCTTTCGCCGCGCTCGCTCTTCCGCGTCCCGGCGCAGAATCTCCAATTGCCGCCCGGCCGCTTCCCTATCCTGCCTGATCCCGAGATGATCCGGGAACTGGCTGGCGAACCAATCCAGCATCGCCAGCGCGGCCTGCAAATCGCCATTTTGGATCATCGCGGAGGCATCGCCGCGGGCCTTGGCGATGGCCGCCTCATCGCGCTGGCGGCGCGCCTGCTCTTCGGCTTCCAGAAGCTGTCTATCCAAATCCCGTTGCGCGGCGTCACGGTCCAGCCGGATCTCGGGGTCGGCGGGATACTGGCCGGCGAGCCGGTCCAACAGCGCGAGGGCGCCCCGGTGGTCGCCCTGCGTCATCAGTGCGGCGGCATCGCGGCGGCCTCGGGCGACGGTTTCCGCATCGCGCTGCCGGCGGGCCGCTTCTTCGGCTTCCCTGCGCTGCCGCTCCAGTTCCCGCCGCGCGGCTTCCCGATCCCCGCGAATGCCGGGATGCCCGGGATACTGGTTGGCAAGCCCATCCAACACCCGCATCGCGCCTTGACAGTCGCCCTGTTGGATGAGCGTGGCAGCCCTCTGGCGCGCATTCTCAATAGCCGCCTCCTCGCGCTGCCGCTCCAATTCCGCGCCCGCGGCTTGCAGGTCTTGCTCAATTCCCAGATGACTTCCATATTTTCGGGCGAGCCCGTCCAACATGGCGATGGCATCCGCGTACGAGCGTTGAGCGGTGAGGATCGCCGCATCCCGGCGCCCTTGGGCGATGGCTTCCTCGATGTGCCGGAGACGTTTCTGTTCTTCCGCGGCTTGCCGCTGCCGCTCTATCGCGAGATTTGCGGCATTCAGATCGTCCCGAATACCGGTGTGGCCCGAATGTTGCCGCGCCAGCCGCTGCAGGATGGCTATGGCAGCCTGGTAATCGCCTTTTGCGGCCAGCACGGCGGCTTCCCGGCGCTCCTCGGAGATAGCCGCCTCCACGCGCGTGCGCTCCAGCTCGCGCATGGCGGTCTCACGATCCTGTTCGACCTCCGGGTGACCCGGGTGCTGTTTTGCGAGCCGGTCCAATAAGGCAATCGCGCCCGGACGATCGCCGCTTTCGATAAGCGCCGCGGCCTCCTTCCGGCCACCAGCGATGGCTGCCTGCTCTTGGCGGCGAACTTCGTCTTCCGCCTCAAGGCGCTGCCGGTCCAATTCGCGCGCGGCCGCTTCCAGCTCCTGCTGAATGCCGGGAAGGCCGGGATGGTCTAGACCAAGCTTTTGCAATACGGCGAACGCCCCCTTGTAATCGCCCTTTTGCGCCAGATCCGCGGCGTGCCGGCGCTGGCTGGCGATGGCTGCTTCTTCTTGTTGCCGGCGCGCCAGTTCCTTGGCCTCGCGGCGTTGGCGCTCCAGTGCCTCGGCCGCGGCTTCCCGGTCGCGTTGAATACCGGGGTGACCCGGATATTGGCCGTCCAACTGGTCCAGGATCCCGATCGCGCCCTGGTAGTCGCCCTTCTGGACGAAGGCTTCGGCGTCGGTTCGTCCCTTGGCTACGATCGCTTCTTGTTGCCGGCGCGCCAGCCCCTCGGCTTCGTTGCGTTGGCGTTCCATTGCCTCCGCCGCGGCTTCCCGGTCGCGTTGAATATCGGGGTGACCCGGATATTCGCCGGCCAACTGGTCCAGTATCCCGGTTGCGCCCTGGTAGTCGCCCTTCCGGACGAAGGCTTCGGCGTCGGTTCGCCCCTTGGCTACGATCGCTTCTTGTTGCCGGCGCGCCAGCTCCTTGGCCTCGCGACGTTGGCGCTCCAGTGCCTCGGCCACAGCTTCCCGGTCGCGTTGAATATCCGGACGACCCGGATATTGGCCGGCCAACTGGTCCAGTACCGCGATCGCGCCTTGATAGTCGGCCTTCCGGATCAGGGCGTCGGCATCGTCTCGCCCTTTTGCAACGGCCGCTTCTTCCCGGCGGCGCGCCTGTTCCTCGGCTTCGCGCCTGGCGCGCTCCTGGGCCTCGCGGCGAGCCCGCTCTTCGGCCTCGCGCCGGGCGCTTGCGACGGTCTCGAAAAGCTTCGCAGCCCGAGGGTCGGGCGCTTCGGCCAGCCAGCGCCGCAGCAGTTCTTCCGCATCGTCGTATGCGCCGGCGGCGCACGCCTCGACCGCCCGTTGCAGATCGCCATCGTACGCCCGGTACCGTTCTAACTCCAGCGAGAGAGCCTGCCATGCCGGGTCTTGCGAAAAGTCCAGCCGCGCGGCCGCGAGCCGCCGGTCAGCCGCTTCCAAGTCCTGACTCGCCAGGCTTGCGCGTACGCCGGCCTGCAATTGTTGAATCGCCAGTTGCCGCTGCGCGCCGTGGATCCGGGCCGAGTATTCCGCAAGCGCCGCTTCTTCCGGAAAATCGAGTTGGGCTTCTTCGCAACTGGTGGCGGCCGAATCCCAATCTTCGGATTGGATAGCCTCCTCGACGCGGCGGACATGCGCCGCGAATAGCCGCTTCCTCTCCTGTTCCTGGAGCCTCTGGCGCAACCGCCCCGCGGTGTCCAGCAACTCCGCGTTCCCCGGATATCGGGCCAGTGCGGCCTCCATCAGCGCCAAGGCGGCGCCATACTGCCCGACAGTTTCCAGGGCCGCGATCTGGGAGCGATGTTGCTTGACAAACTCGGACTCGCGCAAGGCCGCCAGCGCGCCGCGCGCGGATGACAGCAGCAGGGCGATTTCCGGTTCACCGGGGTATTCCAGCATCGCGTCTTCCAGCAGCGCAATGGCGCCGGGGGGGTTGCCTTCCGCCAGCAGGCGGCGTCCCTGCTCCAGCCTGGCCTGCAAGCCACGGGCATACTCCCGCTGGTCGCGCTCAAGCTGGAAGTTGCGTTTGCATTCGATTAGGGAAGTTTCTTCGCCGAACTCTCCAATGGCATCCATGACGGCCCGCAACGCTTCGTCCAACCGGCCGCCGTCAGCCAGGCTGTGAGCCTGCCGGACCACTTGGCCGATCTTGCGGGCGCGCTCCTGTGTCGCCGCCAGAGTGTTCACGATTTCCATGAGCCGGGAAATACCCGTATCGCGCGGGTATGCGCGCAGCCCGGCATCGAGCACGGCGCGCGCATCGTCCAGGCGCTTCTCTTTCATGAAAAGGCGCGCCGTTTGGGTCGCCTGGTTGATGGCTTCGAGCCTCCTTTGGGCAGCCAGATATTCCCGCACTTCCGAGAGCAACTCGGATGCCGCCGGTTCTTCGGGATACTCGGCGCACAGGGCTTCCGCGGAATCGCCGGCTTCCTGCAGGCGTTGACTGTAAAGCGCCTCTCTGGCCTTGCCCAGCGCCGCCCCAAAGGCGGCCTGTCGACGGCGCTTTTCGGCCTCGGCGCGCTCGCGCTCCACACGCGTCCGGCAAGCCGTGATTTTTGGACTGGCCAAACCAGCCGCTTCCGACTCGCTGAGGACTGCCATGGCGGCGTCATAGTCTCCGCCGCTGCAGAGGTGCTCGGCGCGGGCCAGCAGGGCCGCTTCCCGGCGGCTTCGAATCTGCTGGCGCAGTTGATCGCGCAGTTGGGGGGCCTCCGGATTGCCGGGATCCAGTTCCGCCGCGCGAGCAGCCTTGTCCGCTGCACGTTCCAGTTGGCCACCCTCCATCTCGGTGCGCGCTTCAGTGAGCAGGCGCCCGGCGCTCCGGACGTTTTCAAACGTAATCTGAACCCGATCGACGAGCGTCCGGATCTCCGGGTTGGTTCGATCCATCTTGAGGGCGCTCTCGAAAGATTGCAAGCCTTCCTTAAATCGGCGCGCAACAAGGTGTTCGTGGCCTTTCCGGACCAACGCTTCGGCGCGCGCGCGCATGGCCTTGCCTTCCCGTTCTTGCTGGATCTGTTCCCGCCAACGGTCGGCTACCTGGTTTAGCGGATCCCATTGCAAAACTTGCCGAATCGCGACTTGCGCCCGCTCGAGGTCCCCCGCTGTAATCAGTGGTTCAATCTCAGCCGCCACGACCGCGGCTCGTTCTCGCCGGAGGCGCTGCAAAACCGGCTGAGTTTCCAGGACGACCTCGTCCAGCCGGTCGGGGCGGATCTCGGGGTCCTTCACCAAGAGCCGCTGAATCATACTCTCCAGCGCCGCCGGGCATTCGGGAAGCTTTTCCCGAATCGGCCGCGGATCGTGAGCCGTGATGCGATACATCACGGTCGCGAAGTCATTGCCGAAAAACGGATGCTCCCCCGTCAGCAGTTCATAATAGACGTCCCCGTAGGCGAAGATGTCAGTGCGCTTATCCGCGTCCCGGCCGGCGAACTGTTCGGGCGCGATGTACAGAACCGTTCCCGCAATGTCGCCTTGCCGGGTGCGGCGCGTTCCATCCTTGTCCATCACGCGGGCAATCCCGAAATCCATCACCTTCACGTTGCCGTTTGGCAGCACCATGATGTTTCCGGGCTTGATATCGCGGTGGATCACATTTTCGGAGTGCGCGTATTGCAGGCCCTTGGCGACCTGAAACATGATTTCGACTTTATCCAGCAATTGAAGCGGCCGTCCGGCGACCTTCTGGGTTTTTATAATGGCCTCCAGAGTTTCGCCATCCAGTAGCTCCATCACCAGATACGGCATGCCATCCTGCAGATCGAAATCGTAGACCTTGACGATGTTTTCGTGTTCGAGTTGGCCCGCGGTCTTGGATTCATCCTGGAAACGGCCGAGCATGTCGGGGTCCGGGCCTGAAGAAAGCACCTTGATGGCGACGTAGCGGTTGACGTTAGGATCGAAAGCCCGATAGACGCGGCCGAAAGCCCCCCGGCCCAATTCATCGGTCATTTCATCGCGGATGAGATATCTGCCGAAACGTCTGCTCATGCCTTGCCGTGTTCCGTTCCAGGCTCTTCGTATGATAACTCAAGTCAGGACAAGGTTGGTGTCAGTCCGCCGGCATAAGCGGTGCTGTATTGACGAGCGTGCCGGGTCCAGGCCAACTAGGCGTTCTTATCCGCGTTCATCTGCGTTCATCAGCGGCCCATATCTGTTTTCTGAGTTTTCGTGTTGGGCCACAGGAAAAGCATATCTGGCCGCTGATGAACGCAGATGAACGCAGATAAGAACAAGGGTGCTGCAATTTGGAAGCTGTGCGAGAATCGGATAGAGCGGGATTGCACAACTACTCCACTTGTGCTAGTTTGTCGTGGGCGGGCATCATGGCACTCGAGGCTTTCGGCAAAACCGACCGGGGTTGCGTTCGGACCGAGAATGAGGACCGCATCCTGGTTGACGATTCGCTGGGACTTTACCTGGTCTGTGATGGAATGGGCGGCAGCAAGCGCGGGGACGTAGCCGCGGAACTGGCAGCCGAAGCTGTCCGGTATTACATCGATGCTTCCCGCGACCGCTACGATGTGAGTTGGCCTTTCGGCTACACCTTCGAGCTGTCGCTGGACGCCAATCGCCTGGCAACCGGGGTTCGACTAGCTAACCGCCAGGTTTGGCGGAGGGCTGAACAGAACCTGGATCTGGCCGGTATGGGAACCACCATTGCCGCGATATTGATCGGCGACGGCCGGGCGGTGGTGGGCAATGTTGGCGATACTCGCGCTTACCTGTGCCGCGGGAATCGGCTCACACAAATTACGACAGACGACACGATGATCGCCAGCCTGGTGCGGAAGGGCCTTCTGCCGGCTGCCGAAGCCGTCTCGCACCCCATGCGGAACGTGGTCACACAGGCCGCCGGGCCGCAGGAAGAGGTTGAAGTGCACCTGCATGAAGAGGTGATTGCGCCGGGCGACGCGTTCCTGATTTGCAGCGATGGCTTGTATAATCTGGTACAGGAGCCGGACATTCTAGCTGCTTTGGCGGAAAGCGGCAGTCCGGAGGCGGCCGCGAAACGGCTCGTCGATGCCGCCATCGAGTGGGGCGCGCGCGACAACGTTTCAGCGGTGGTCTTGCGGTACAGTTAATGGGGTCTGATGGCATGACTACCCTCGGGCGATACCAAATCTTCGACAAACTCGGGACTGGATCGATGGGCACGGTGTATCGGGCTCAGGATACGATCCTCGAACGCGAAGTGGCCCTAAAAACCATTCGCACCGAAGGAGATATCCATCCCGAGCTGCGCGAGAGGTTCTATCGGGAAGCGCGCGCTTGCGCGCGCTTACAGCACCCCTCGATCGTTGTGGTCCACGATCTGGGAGAAGCCGATCAGGTGGCCTATATCGCGATGGAACTGCTGGAGGGCGCCGACTTCCGCAAATTGATCGAGCAGCGCGTGGAGATCCCCCTGGCCGCGAAGCTGGAAGTCATGGCCCAGGTTTGCGATGCGCTGGCTTATGCCCACCGGCGCGGCATCGTGCACCGTGACATCAAACCGAGCAACCTGTTTCTGATCGAAAAGAAACATGCGAAAGTCCTGGACTTCGGCATTGCGCGCCTGCCCAGTTCCCATCTCACGCAGGAAGGCAAGATTCTCGGAACGCCGAATTATATGGCGCCGGAGCAGGTTCTGGGAAAGCCGACCGACGGGCGGTCGGACCTATTCTCGGCGGCCGTGGTGTTCTTCGAATTTCTGGTGTACGCGCATCCTTTCCAGGGAGAAAGCATTCCGCGGCGGATTGTAGAAGATGTTCCGGACGCGCTGGGAGCGGCTGAACGAAAACTCCCGATTCTGTTGGAGAGAGTTCTCGCGCGCGGCTTGGCCAAGGAGCCGGACCGGCGCTATCAAACGGGCGACGATTTCGCCGCCGATTTGCGGGCGGTCGCCGACCTTTTACTGCAGAACGCCTCGCCCTCCTTTTCGCGGGCGCCATTGCCTTCGGAGCGCGATATTGCCGTGCGCGCCGGACGGCCGGCTGAAGATCTCTACGATGACCGCCTATCGGAATTGATGCAGTTGATCCCGGAGTTTGAAGGCGCGATGGCGCAAGGCGATACCCCGCTGGCGCGCGAGATTCTGGTGCGGCTGGAAGCCATCGGAGCGGCGGATTCCCGCTGCTCCGAACCCGTACGGCTGTGCCGCGTCCGGCTCGCGGAGTTGGAGCCGCCGGCCGTCCCAGCCGTGCAAGAACGCGCGCAAGAACAGGCCAGGGTGATCGGCGATCCGCCCTCCAACGCGCCGCTGGCTCGAGATCCGGGGACCAACACGAAGAGGTGCGGGTACTGTGGCGCAGCCAATCGGAGCGCGGCGGCGCACTGCATTCAATGCGGCGCGCGCCTGCCTGCCGGGACACCCGCGACAACCGATCCCTCGCCGGCGCCGGTAGCGCCGCCGGCGGAGGCCACTCGACCCAATCTTGAGGCGACCGCTCTTTTCCAAGCCACCGCCCCATTGCCATCGGTCCAAACCGTGCGGCCGGAACGTGGGGAAAACGTTGAGAGCGCAACAGTCGCAAGCGCTCCCGCGGTGGAGGCTACACCTCCCCCCCGGTCAGCGCCGGACAAGCGCGACATCGTGCAGAAACGGCTAGGGGGCTGGTGGCAGCGATCTCTGGCCATGGCACGGAAACAGAAGCAGGTGGCATGGCTCGCGGCCGGGCTCTTGGCGGCTATCGTCCTGATGATCGTAGTTGCGGTGGCATTCCAGCCCATACCGCTCAAGCCCGCCGTGGGCTTCGCGCTGGTGAGGCCGGGGCATGCATTGCTCTATGCCGAACCAAACGCGAAGTCCAAGGCCATGACGGTCTCCAAGGGGGAAAAAATCAACGTTCTCAAGATGCCGCGGGAGCGCGGCGATTTGTGGGCTCCGGTTCAATTGGTGCGCGAAAAGAAGGTCAAGCGGCCCGGCTACATGCATGTCGCCGACCTGGAGAAATGGGACAGTCCCGACGCCGCCTCCAAACTCCGGTTGATGCTGTTCTTCCCCGCCGCGGAACCTGGCAACGATGCGCAGGTGCAACAGGAATTGTATGATTTGCAGACGCTGGCCGCGCGCGTTCCGGAGGCACCGGTAGCGCTTGAGGCGCAGGTCTATATGGCGAAGCTGGAACTGGTCCTGGCGCGGAGCGTGAAGGCCGCCGGCAGACCCGATGCGGACTGGCAGGCTCACGTGGACGCCGCGCGCAAAGACCTCGCCGCCGGCATCGGGGGAGCGGAGCCGTCCACCATCGCGGAGTATCGGCGGCAAATCGCCGAGCTGACCGCGGAAGAGCTTCCCGTACCTCCCAAGCCGATTGTGGCGCCGCCGGCTGGCGGCGGCGGTCCGCCTCCACGGAGCAAGGCGATCGAAAAGCTTCTAAAGCATGCGAAGGATGTGTTTATGAGCGACCTCAAGGGCGCCGAGGACGATGTCGACAGAGCCCTGGAGATGGATCCCGGCAACAAAGATGCGCAGGAGTTACAGGAAAAAATCAGGCAGCGGAAGGAGTTTCTTGCAAAATAGGAATGACGGACGCGTGCTTGTGCTGATGGTGGCCCTGCTTTTCTGTAGGGCATCCGTTTGCCGCGCGCAATCGCATCCTTCAACGGAGGGATCCCCACAGGCAGCCGCAGGTCAAAAGGCAAAGAGCGGCCCATTGTCGCGCGCGGATGTCCTGAGCTTCTTGGACGATATCAAGCATGGCATCGCGAGCGAAGAGGAGGTGAAGGAAAAGCTTTCCCGAGGTCTTGATTTCAGGGCGGACACGGATACTCTCGATACGTTGCGCAAGAACGGCGCCTCGGAGGCCCTCATCGCCGAGATCAAGTTGCGCGCGAAGCACGAGGATCCCACCGCTACTCTCTCGTTAAACTGCGCGCCCGCCGAATGCAGGATCAAGATTGATGGACAGTTCGCGGCCCGCACCTCGGACGGCCACCTGGACCGTGTGGTCAAGAGCAGGCTGCCATCCGGCGAAGTCGCCATCGACTTCGAAAAGGATGGATACGTGGCCGACCAGAAGATTGTGAAGGTCGGCGCCGAGCCAGGTCCTCCCATTTCCCTTTCCGTCGTTCTAGAGCCAAACCTGGCGACCAGGACACTCAACGGTAGGAAGCTTTACGACGTGATGGTAGCCGCTTTGGGCGGGACGGCCGCCCTGAACAATCTCAGAAGCCTTACCGGCAACGGCTCCGTCACCTTTTACAGGGAAGGCGAACCAGGCGTCTGGGACTTCGATGTCTCGATGGCCCCTGCGCACCTCATCTTGATGAACGTCACGGGTCCCGCGGGCGGCCTTGTTTTCGGGTGCAACGGCGAAAAATGCGAGGAAAAGAAGAAGGGATTTCTCTTTATTAAACGCGGCAAGAGGCTTCCCGAGGGCGTCGCGAACGACCTCGAACCTAATCTGCGGCTGGTCTCGCGCTATGACCTGCTGTCCGTTCTGGAAACGCTGAATTCCAAGGGAATAAGTCTTATGGCGCGCACCGCGTACATGCCCGGCAAGGCACAGCAGCGTCTGCGTGCCGATGGGGATGACCATGTGTACGAGGTGAATATCGGCACAGATGCGTGGCCCATCTCGGTCGAAGACACACCCAAGAGCGGGCTTGGGGCAGTCAAGGTCACTTATGGAAACTACGTAAAGGTGGGCGATTGCAACTACCCGAAGCAAACCACCATCCGGGGCGCCGCACAATCGGGAATTGAAGTCCGGCTGAACCGAATCGAGTTGGGTTCCAAGCTACGCCTGAGCGATTTCCCGAAATAGTCCGATTTCGGCGCCACGGCCAATATCCGCCGCATCGCTTATCGATGCGCATCGTCAATTCCAAAATCGTATCCTTTGCCGTAGTTGCCCTTGGGGGGCTCGGCCGAACCGACCAGAAAAAACAGGTACTCGCCTTTGGCGAGTTTGGCGGCGCTAATCTTGAATAACCGCGGGCCGACTTCCAATGAATCGAACTGCCGCATGGCCGGGGCTTTGAGTTCTCCCTTCGGGCTGGCCATCTCGAGTTCCCGTCGATCGCCCTTGCCTGCCAAGGCTACCAGGACAACTTCTTCGATGCCCCTACCCTCCGGAAGCCGCAAGTAGAAAACCGGAGCCGGATCCGGGATCCTGGTTTTCGAAGCCGGCCCAACCAGGTAGCCGACGGTCTTGGGTTTCTTCAAAAGGACCTTTCCCAGGCCAGCGCCCTGTTTCTCCCCCAATAGCATCTTCAGATCGATCTTTCGGGGCGGGTCCGGAGGAGGTTTCTTGGGCGCGTCTACTGGAAAGCGATACAATCCCGGCTCCGGCGACACTTTGGATGCATACGCATCGTCGGGATACTGTTTGACGGGCGGGGCCGCCTTGGCGGAAGAAGCGGATGGATCCGGTCCGGCCGCCGGCGCGGGTGGCGGCGGGGGAGGAGTGTAAGGCTGCGAAGGATCCAAGAGGTACTTGATGATGTTGTCGCTGACACCGGACTTCTTGAGCTCGAGCAGTTCTTCCGTGCTGAGGTCGAATGCCTTTCCATTCTTCTTGATTTTTGTAATGATCAGTTCTTCCGCCAACCCGGACTGGCACAGTTTGACAACTTCTTCCACGGACAATGGTGTGGCATTGCCAGGCGTCTGTGCGCCTTGCAACCCAACCAGGGCGCCAGTTAGCGCCATCGAGAGCAGGGAGCGGAGAAGCGCGCGGCTCGCGGTCATGGGAACTCAATTGAGATTAAATCAAATCGGCCGGGCATGCAAACGAGACGCGCCAACGGGGACTTGGGGTCTTGCAAACCGCCACCTCAAGGTGTAACTTTGTCTAGACGTGAGATCATGCAGCCGGAACCGCGAATACGGCGCTCGGAAGAGCTGAAGGAAGCCGCCGAGGCGCCGCATCCCTCGGAAAACCTCGCTCTTTTATACCAGGGACTGCTCACGGGTATCGTGCGCATGCAAGCCGGACGGCAGCGCATCACGGATGGGGAGTCCTTCCGGCGGCGGACGAAGTCCGCTTTGCAGGATGTGGAGCGGGAAGCCACCGCGGCCGGTTACGACGGGGAGGACATCCGGGACACCCACTTTGCGATTGTGGCTTTCCTGGACTCGGTCGTACTGCACTCGAACGATCCGGCGCGCGCGGAGTGGGAGCGGAGAACCCTGCAAGAGGAATTGTTTGGGCAGGCGGTTGCCGGCGTCGTTTTCTTCGAAAAACTGGAGCGCTTTCGTGCGCGCCGGGATTCGGAACGGTTGGCGGACATTTTGGAGGTATACCTGCTTTGCCTGCTGTTGGGGTTCGAAGGCCGCTACTCGGGAGGCTTGCGGGGAGATCTGGAGTCCACGGTGGAAACCGTGAGGAGACGGATTGACGATATCCGCGGGCCGAGCCGTGGGCTCTCACCAGCCGGCGGTCTGCCCTCGGAACCGGTCCTGGCGGAACCGGGCAAGCCGGCGCCGTTCCAACGTTTAGGCATGATAGCCCTGGGCGCCGCGATTTTCACCCTTCTTCTTTTTGTCTGCCTGAAAATGTACTTGGTCTGGTCCAGCGACCAGCTAGGCAGCAAATTGGCGGGGCTGCAGTGACGATCAAAACCCTATTCTTTTCGCTGTTCCTGTATGTCTGCCTGGTTTGGGTCGGCGCTTTTTACCTGCAACCCAACGACCTCGTGCACTTTGGGCTGCAGTGGACCGCCATAGGCCTGATCCTCGTGCTGGCGTTCATTATCGGCGCGCGCCTCTTTGGTTGGTGGCGGCTTTGGCGGGCGAAAGCCGCTGTCCGGCCCGCCGCTCCGGTCAGGCCCGCGCCTATGGCCCATGAGGACGACGCGGCGCTAGCTGCTTTGATTGCCGAGGCGAACACCAATCTGGCAAAGGCCCCCGCTTATGCCGGCAAGCGGGGAACGATACCGCTCTCCGGCATGCCTTTGTACTTGCTGATCGGCCCGGAGGGCAGCGGCAAAACGAGCACGTTCGTCAACTCCGGCTTGGATCCGCAGTTGCTTGCCGGGCAGGTGGCCGGAACCGGGCCGCCCATGACCACGCGTCTCTGCAATCTCTGGGTAGCTAAGGGCGCGATTTTCGCCGAGCTGTCCGGACGGGCTTTCAGCGGCGACCCGGCCCGCTGGACCCAACTGCTGAAAGTGCTGCGCGGCGGCTCCTCCGTTCCCATGTGGCGGCGGCTTTGGCGCGAGCCCGAACAGGGCTTTGCGCTGCGCGGCGCAATCGCCTTCACCGATGGGAAGGAATTCACCGGTACTCCGAATACTCCAGTTCTCGAGCGACGCAGCCGCGACCTGCAGGACCGGCTACGGGCTGTCGGCGAGGTTTTTGGCGTTGACTTTCCCGTCTACCAGGTAATTGCCAAATGCGACGCTATTCCCTTTTTCGCGGATTTTTTCCGGCGCCTGCCTGAGCCGGAGGCAAATCAGGTATGGGGTTGCACTCTTCCGCTTCGCGCGCCGGGGGGGGCCGAGGTTTCCGCGGAAGAACAGGCCAAGCGGATCACCCGGTCTTTCCGCCCGCTGTATCAGGAACTGGCGAAGCGGCGCATTACGCAGCTCGCCCACGAGCCCGACCCCGCCCGGCGTCCCGCGGTCTACGAATTCCCCAGGGAGCTCAAGCGGATTCGGACACCGTTGATTCAGTTCCTGAGTGAGACATTCCGCCCCCATCCGCTGCGGCTTGGCCCGCTGCTTCGGGGGTACTATCTGACCGGCGTCCGCGAAGTGGAAGTAGCGGCGGCGAACATGAGTGAAACCCGCGCGGACTGGTCGCTTCAAAAGAGCAGGATGGACACCACCCGGCTGTTCAGCGCGGCAGACGCCACCCGGATCTTCCGCCCAGAAGATACTGGCATGATCCCGAAAGCCGGAGGCCGCGGCGCGCTGGTTCCCCGGTGGATGTTCGCCTCGGACCTGTTTAGTAATGTCATACTGGCCGACCGGACCGTGCCGAATGCGGCGGCTGTCGATCCGCGCGTCGAGTTGTATCGCCGGGGCATTTTCGCCGGGGCATGTGGTCTCTGTCTCCTGCTGTGCCTTGCTTTCTTGTGGTCTTCAACCCGCAATCTGGCGCTCTTGGGGGACGTCCGCGCCGCGGACATGGCCATCGAGCAACAACCCGGGAAGATGCCCACGCTTGCCGAATTGGGAGCGCTCGACGATCTTCGAAATCAGGTGCGGAGGCTGATAGATTTGGACCATAGCCGGCCCGTGGGGATGCGCTGGGGTCTTTACTCCGGCGATCGGGTTCTGGACGAAGCGCGGTTGGCGTACTTCCGGCGTTTTCAGGATCTTCTGCTCAACAATCTAAACGCCGAAATTGTGGCCCGGCTGCAAAAAATGCCTGCCACGCCTGCCGAGGATGCGCCCTACGATCCCACTTACCGCCTGTTGCAAACACACCTGATGATGGCAGGTTCGTGCGATGCCGAGCCGCAAGCCGTCACCCAGGTACTAACGGACGTCCGCAGGGAAATCAAATTGGCCGCCGGCGCCGGCGAGCCGGAGCTCGCGAATCGACAGATCCAGTTCTACGCCGACGAGTTGCCGCATCAGAAGCCGCCGCTTTGGCGATTGACGGAAAACGCCGACGCTCGTGACGGCGCGCGGCGATATCTTCAAAACATCAAAGGTATCGACAGGATATATAGGAACATATTGTCAAACGCCGAAAGCAAGCTGGCGAAGCCGCCGGGCCTTGGCGCTCTGGCGCCCAAGTACGCGGAGGTGCTGAAAGGCCCGCCGGAACCGAGCGGAGCGTTCGCGCAAGCCAACTGGGATTTCATGCAGAGCGCTTTCAAGAAAAACAATACCGCTGCATCAGGGGATCCCTGCGTCGTGGGGAGCTCGTCGGATGGTGGCGCCAGCGGGACGCAGGACGCCCAGGTCGCAGGGAAACTACGCAGCATGTTCATTGCGGACTATGTCAAACGTTGGCGTAGTTTCGTGCAGGGTTATTCGGTGGCCGGGTACAGCGGCCCCGAAGACGCCGCAAGAAAACTGCAAATCCTGGCGGATTATAAATCTCCCTTGCTGGCGCTTTTCTTCTTAACCGGCACCCAGACGAATTTCCCAGCGACAGCGGAGGAGAGCACGCTGGAGAAAGTTGGGCAGAAGGTGCCGATCATTGGAAAGATGATTTCCGGCAAGAAAAAGGCCGATCAAGCGGCGCAGAAGACAGGGCTGGCTGAGACCGCCCCCAAGGAGATGAGTCCCGCCGATATCACGCAGACTTTCCAGCCAGTGCACTGGGTTGTGCCGCCGGCCGGCGATGCGTGGGTGGGCGACAAGAACAGCGCCTATATCCAGGCACTCGCGGACCTGGGGCAGTCCATGCAGGCCATAGCCGGCAATAAGCTCGATCCGGCGGTTCAGCAGGACGCCCAACAGAAGTACGACAAAGCCATGCAGGCCGCCCAGCAGATTGAAAGGGGATTCAGATCCGTAGGCGAGGACGGCTTGGACTCATCGGTCCAGAACTTGTTGGAGCAGCCCATCCGCTACACGAAGAGCTTCATCAACACGGATGTGGATAAGGTTACCGCGGGTCAGATCAACGGCGAACTGCGCAAGTTGTGCTTAGGCCTGAGCGGCACGTTACGCAAGTACCCGTTTCAGCCCTCGTCCAAAGAGGAAATAGGCATTGAAGAGCTGGCCAGGTGGTTTGCGCCGGGCGGGGCCATCTGGCAATTCCAGGCGAAATCGCTGGGTGACCTGACCGTCAAAGACGGTTCCCAATGGAGGACGAAAGACCCCGCCAAGAAACCGCAGGTGACACAGGAAATGCTGTCTTTCCTCAATCAGGCGCAGGCCATTGCGGATGTGTTCTACCCTGGCGGAGCCGCGCAGTCGCTGGTCTACAGTTTGCGGCCGAAGATGGATAGCAGCAACCTTAAGGACTGGACGTTGACGCTGATAATCGACGGGCAGAAGGCTGACTGGACCCCGACGTCGAGTTTGCAGAAACAGTTCACATGGCCGGCGGCGGCGGGAAAGGACCCGGGAGCCCTGGGCCGCATCGGAACGGGAGCGGGGGGTCTCAGCGCGCCCTTTGCCTCCCGTGGCGGGCTGTGGGGAATCTTCAAAATCATGGGTGACGCGGAGACCCGGGCGCCGTCGCAAAAAGTTGTGGAATGGAAGTATCTGCGGAGTGGCGATGGACGATCGGAGCCGCTGCAGCCTCCCGTCCGGCTGGAAATCGTTGCATTTCCTAACGGTGTAGATGTATTTAACGCCAGGTTCTTTCAGAGCTTGCGGTGCCCGCTGAAGGCGGTTCAATAGCCCCGACGGGTTGGCCCAAAAAGAAAAATTGCCTGAAAGGGAAACCTCAGCGCCGCCAACGTCACTATTATGTTGGAAGCCTCAAGGAAACCAGGGAACCCGGAGGAGTGGCGGCCCGCCAGACAGTCGAAAAAGGGGCCTTTACAGCATTGCCGGTTTGTGATAAGCTTCTGCGAGCAGAGAATACGATTCTCAACAACGTTACGGGAGATTGCGCGTCGAGAGACGCATCTATCCAAGGGATTTTGAACAATGCCTAAAGAAAGCCAGCAAAAAAAACTCGGCCGCGTCCGTCCGCCGCGGGTCCACATCACCTACGATGTGCAGGTCGGCGATGCCATCGAAAAACGCGACATACCGTTTGTGGTTGGCGTGTTAGCCGATCTCTCGGGTGTGCCCGACAAGCCGCTTCCGCCCATCGCGAAGAGGAAGTTCGTCTCCATCGACCGGGACAACGTTAACGACGTCATGAAGAAAATCGGACCGCGGCTGGCCTTCAAGGTGCCCAATCGCCTGAACGAGGACGACACCAAGCTGAACGTCGAATTGCGCTTCGAGAGCATGGACGATTTTGAGCCGGCTAAAGTCGCTCAGCAGGTCACGCCGCTCCGCAAGTTGCTGGAATTGCGCAACAGCCTGGCGAATCTGCGCAGCAGTCTCATCGGCAACGAAAAACTGGAAAACCTCCTGCAGGAGGTGGTCCAGAATCAGGAGTTGCTGCGGCAGGCCGGCTCGGAAGCCGGCATCCGTCCAAGCGAGGAAAAGGAGAGCTAACGTGCCCGCCGAACCCAAATCGATGACACAGCCGCAACCCGGGGCGGAAACCACCACTGAGAGCCTAAGCCTGCTCGACCGCATAGCTGTGGAAGGCAAGATCGGACAAACCGACCAGGAACGCAACGCGGGCAAGCTGTGGCTGAAAGATCTTGTACAAGATGTCATGACCGGCCAGATGACCGTGTCCAACGACACCGAGGCGATGATCAACAGCCGTATCGCGGAGCTGGACGCCTTGATTTCGAGACAGTTGAACGAAGTAATGCACTCCGAGCCGTTCCAGAAACTCGAGGGTTCCTGGCGCGGGTTGCACTACTTCGTGATGCAAACGGAGACTTCCAGCAGCCTCAAGATCAAGCTGATGAACATCAGCAAAGCGGATTTGTTCAAGGATCTGGATAAAGCTATCGAATTCGACCAGAGCTCCCTGTTCAAGAAGATCTACGAAGAAGAGTACGGCACACTGGGAGGCAATCCGTTTGGCGCGCTGATCGGAGATTACGAGTTCGGCCGGCATCCGCAGGATACCGCGCTGCTCGAGAAAATGTCCGGCGTAGCCGCTGCCTCGCACGCGCCTTTCCTCGCGGCCGCCACTCCGGCGTTGTTCAACATGGACAGTTTTACCGAGCTGGCCGGACCGCGCGATCTGGAAAAGATCTTCGACAACGAAGCATATTTGAAATGGAACATGTTCCGCAAGAGCGACGACTCCAGATACGTTGGCCTGTGCTTGCCGCATGTCTTGATGCGCCTGCCCTACGGCAAGGAGACTACGCCGGTTGAACAGTTCGACTTTGAAGAAGGCGTGGATGGGCGGGACCATTCGAAATACCTTTGGGGCAACGCCGCCTACGCTTTCGCCGCGCGCCTGACAGACGCTTTTGCGCGTCATGAATGGTGCGCCGCCATCCGCGGCGTGGAGGGTGGCGGACTGGTGGAAGGGCTTCCCGCCCACACCTTCATCACGGACGACGGCGATGTGGCGACCAAGTGCCCCACGGAGATCGCCATCACGGACCGCCGTGAGAACGAGCTCGCCAAGCTCGGTTTCATTCCGATGTGTTATTACAAAGGCACCGATACGGCCGTGTTTATGGGCGCGCAATCGGCGCAGAAGCCGCAAGTCTATCTGGACGCGGACGCGACCGCCAATGCCCGGTTATCCACGCAGCTCCAGTACATCATGGCTTGTTCCCGCTTCGCGCATTTCCTGAAGGTGATGATGCGCGATAAGATCGGCAGCTTCATGTCGCGGGACCAATGTGAATCCTTCTTAAACAGGTGGATCGCCAACTACGTGCTGCTGGACGACATGGCGCCGCAAGACCTGAAGGCCAAGTTCCCGCTGCGGGAGGCGCGCATCGAAGTGACGGAGATCGCAGGGAAACCCGGCGCGTACAACGCGGTGGCGTTCTTGCGGCCGCATTTTCAGTTGGAGGAGCTCAAGGTTTCTTTGCGGCTGGTGGCGAAACTGCCCGCCGCGAAGGGCTGAAGGCGCTAGACTTACACAAGTGGGTTGCAACGCTCGTTGCAAGGACGATAGGCGTAGTTCTGGTCCCCTTTCATAATCGATGGGCCAGAGCGATAACCGATAGCTACTAGGAGAATTTACCATGGCTTTTCACGCATTTGCAGATTTTGGGGACGATGCTAAGGGCGAGTCCCTTGACGACAGCCACAAAGACCAGATACAGCTCCTCTCGCTCAGCCACAGTGTGGTGCAACCGAAGTCTTCCTCGCGAATGATTGGCGGCGGCACTGTAGATCAGGCTGAGTTCGGAGATTACGTGATCAGAAAATACGCCGACAAGGCCACCCCTAAGTTGTTGGAGCTTGCCAGCAATGGCAAGCACGTTGCCAAGGTGACGATCGAGATTTTAAAGCCGATTGGCGGCAAACCGACTAAGTATTTGGTTCACGAGCTGAAGAACGTGGTGGTGCACCAATACCAGACCGATGCCGACGGCGGCAGCAATGAGAATTATCCGGTAGAGACGATCACCTTAGGTTTCGACCATGTCGCGGTCACGTACACCCAGGTGGGCCAGGACGGCACTTCGAAAGGCAATACGGCTTTCAAGTGGGACCGCGCCAAGGCAACATCCGCCTGACGCCAATTTACTTAGCGGGAACAGAGCATGGCCACTGCCACGCTGGTTATCAGTGACCTCTTTGATCCGATCTCTACCGATCAACCGGCCGGAGTCGATATGCGATGGACCCCGGAATGGGACCGGATCAAGGAAGCCCGCCGGGCGGACGACGGTCTGGAGTCCGGGAAATGGGCCAAGAAGGAGTCCAAGGCAGCCGATTGGCGGCTGGTACGGGAATTGACCGTTTCCCTGTTGCGAGAGCGATCCAAAGACCTGCAGCTCGCGATGTGGCTGACGGAAGCCAACCTGAAATTGCACGGGTTTGAGGGCCTCCGCGACGGTCTGCAACTTTTCCGTGAGCTCATCGTTCGCTATTGGGACCAAGGCCTTTACCCTCCGATGGAAGATGGTCCGGAAGACCGGGCCGGCCCATTGGAGTGGCTCAACGATAAGCTGGTCGATTCAATTACCGCCGTTCCGATAACGGCGCGCGGCGACGGGGGGCCGGATTACAGTCTGATTGAGCTGATGGAGGCCCGCAGCGTCGGTTCGGAGTCAAGCTGGAAGACAGCCGACGGCATAATTGACGAGCAGAAGAAGAGGGCCTATGACACAGCCATCGTTGAAGGGCGCGTTTCCATGGATATGTTCAACGGCGCGATCAAGGAGACTAAGCGCGCCGACTACGAGCTGTTCCATGCGCTCGTCGGGCAAACTTATGACGAGTTCACCGGGCTGGAAAAGGTTGTCGATGAGAAGTTCGGCGACGTTGCCCCGAATCTAGCCGCCTGCAGATCGGCCTTGCGCGAGATCAAACAAGAGATCTCCGATATCCTGGACAAAATCCCGGCGCCGAAAGCCGTGCCACAGCCGGGCGCGGAAGGTTCGGTTCAATCCGGGGGGCGGCCCAGCTGGGTCGAGACAGGTTTTCCGCTTTCGCTTTCAAATACACAGGTTTCCGCGGAGGCGCTGGGCGGCTCGTGGCACGAAGCGGAAGTGCTGGTCTACTCCGGCCAAGTCGATAGGGGGCTGGCCGAGATGACGCGCCTGGCCGCCGGCGAGACCAGCGGCCGCAACCGCTTTAAGCGCAAGCTCTTGCTGGCGGAGGTCTGCATGGCCAGCAAGCGTGAGCGCCTGGCCCGCTCCATTTTGGAGGAACTGGCCGAGCAAATCGATAAGTTTCAACTGGATTTCTGGGAAACGTCGGATCTGATCGGCAGTGTCTGGATCAAGCTCTACACGATGTACAAGCGAGGCGAGGGTGGCCCCCAAGATGCCGAGCGCGCCGGCAAGCTGTACGGACGGCTGTGCAGGCTCGATCCATGGCAGGCTCTGGCTTGCGGTGAGTGAATACGCCATGACTCCGGAACAGCCCCGCGTGACTCTCTCCATTCTGGATCGCTTGACCGATTCCGACCCCGATTCCGGGCGGGAGACGGGGTCAAGCCATTGGGAGGATTTGCGCGCCTCCAAAGCTTCTCTTTGCCGCGATCTGGCGGCCATTCTGAACACCCGCCGCGCCGAAGACGAGATCGATCCGAAATACAAAGAGGTCAATGACTCGCTGTTGACTTTCGGCGTGACCGACTTTACCTCATGCAACCTCTTGAATGGAATCGAGCAGCAGCGCGTGCGCCGCTCCATTGAGCGGGCCATCCGGCTCTTCGAACCGCGTCTGACCCATGTGGCCGTGACTTTGGAGCCTCTCGATCCACTCCGGCCGTTGCTGCGATTTCAAATCACCGCGCTGTTGCGCATGCGGCCCGGGGAAACCATCGCCTTCGACGCAACCTTGTATCGCGATTCACGCCGCATCGCGGTTACCGGAGCCGACTCATGAGAGACGAGCTGCTGCCCTACTATGAACGCGAATTGAAGTTCATCCGCCAAATGGCGGGTGAGTTTGCCCAGAAATATCCTAAAGTCGCAGGCCGTCTATTGCTGGAGCCCGACAAGGAGTGTGAAGATCCGCATGTCGAGCGGTTGATCCAGGCTTTCGCGCTGCTGGCGGGGAGAATACATCACAAACTGGATGATGAATTCCCCGAGATCACGGAGGCGCTTCTGGACGCGCTGTACCCTCACTATTTGCGGCCGCTTCCGCCGATGGGTATTGCGCAATTTCAGCTCGATCCGTCCCAAAGCGCCGTGCCGGCGGCCACCCGCGTTCCGCCGGGCACGCCCATTCATAGCAAGCCCGATGGGGGCCATTTCTGCTCTTTTCGGACCTGTTATCCAGTAGACCTATGGCCCGTGCGCGTGACCGGCGCTTCCGTCTCGGTCACTAACCGTTTCGCCGGGGCGGGCCTGTCCGCCGACGCCGCGGCCGTAATCCGCATTGGAATAGAGTGCCTGGGCGGCCTCGCATTCGGCAAGCTGCCAATCGATTCCATTCGTTTCTACCTCAACGGAGAAAGCGCGGCCGTCCACACGCTTTACGAGTTTCTGTTTGTGAACGCGCTGCGCGTCACGCTGCGCGCGCTGCCGGCCAGGGACGGCGCCCCGCAAGCGATCCTTCCCGCCGCCAGCCTGCGGCAGGCCGGTTTGACTTCAGCCGAAGGAATTCTGCCTTACTCGGACCGCAGTTTTCTGGGCTATCGCTTGCTGCAGGAGTATTTCACGTTCCCCGAGAAATTTTTCTTTTTCGATCTGACGGGGCTTGACCGCCTGGCCAAGAGCGACTTTGGCGGGGCGCTCGAAATTCTCATTTCTCTGAAGGAGCCGGAGCACAAACACCGCTTAATCGCTTTGGAACAAAGCGTCGGTATCGACACCTTTCAGCTTGGCTGCACACCCATGGTGAATTTATTTGAGCGCATTGCCGAGCCCATTCGCATCACGCAGACCAAGAACGAATATCGAATTGTTCCGGACCAGCACCGTCAAGCGAGCACCGAAGTCTATTCCGTGGACCGGGTCGCCTCAACCGCCACCTATCTCGAGGAGCCGCAAAGCTACGAGCCTTTTTATTCTTTGCGCCACGGCCTCCAGGATGAGACGCAGAAGCGCTTCTGGTACACGCACCGCCGGCCTTCCTTCCGTAAGAACGGCGACCAAGGCGCCGAGGTGTATATCTCACTGGTCGATCTGGATTTCAAACCCGCCCTCCCGCCGGTGGAGATGCTGACGCTTCGCGTCACGTGCACCAACCGCGATCTGGCTTCCCGCTTGAAATTCAGCGGTGAGTTTGGCGAGCTGCAGCCTGAAGGGGCCGCCTTGTTGCGCGCCCGCTGCGTCCGCAGACCAACCGAGGCGGGCCGCCTGCCCTTGCGTGGCGGGCTCCAGTGGCGGCTGATCTCACATCTGTCCTTGAATCACCTGTCCATCGTCGACAGGGGCCGCGAGGCGCTGCAAGAGATCCTGCAGCTATACGATTTCTCGAACGACCCGGTGGTTCGCAAACAGATTGCCGGCATCGCGGATGTGACCAGCCGCGCTTGCGTTTGCAGAGTAACTTCGGAAACCGGTGTGGCGTTCTGCCGCGGCACGGATGTGACCATCGAGTTCGACGAGGACCAATACGTCGGGACCGGAGTCTTCCTGCTGTCCTCGGTGCTGGAAAGGTTTCTGGGATTGTACAGCGCCGTGAATTCCTTCAGCCGCCTCAGCGTCAGAACGAAGAAAGGAGTGTTGAAGCAGTGGCCGCCTCTGGCGGGCGAACAGATCCTTCTCTAGAGGAGGCGCTGTTCGATCGCGGTTACGAATTCGAATTCTTCCAGGCCGTGCGCCTGCTGGCCCGCTTGTTTCCTCTCCGCAAAGCGGTGGGCGGCACGGCTAAGCCGGCGGAGGAGATTGTCCGCTTCGGCGCCCGGCTTTCCATGGCGTTTCCCGCCAGCGCGGTGCACGACATCGAGCGCGTCCCGGATTCGCCGGACCCCGCGCGCATGACCGTGGCGTTTATGGGACTGACCGGCACGCAGGGGATTTTGCCGTTCTTTTATACCGAGTACACGATCGCCCGCAAGGCAGCCAAGGACCATGCGCTTTCGGCATTCCTCGATCTTTTCAATCATCGATTCCTTTCGTTGTTCTATCGCGCCTGGGAAAAGCATCGTCCTCCGGTTCTGTACGAGCAAGGCGCCGCCACCGGCCGGCAGCCGGACCGATTTACCCAAAATTTGTTCGATTTAATCGGCATGGGTACGCTGGGCCTGCGCGGGCGCATGGGCCTGCGGGACGAGAGCCTGTTGCGCTACGCGGGTTTGATCGCGCAACGTCCGCACTCGGCCAGCGCGTTGCGCGGCGTCCTGCGGGATTATTTCCGCGTGCCCGTGGAGATAGACCAATGCCTGGGAAGTTGGTATGATTTGGAGGATTCGGACCGCAGCTACCTGTCGGCCGAACTGGAGCGCAACCAACTGGGCGTGGGCGCATTCATCGGCGAGCAGGTTTGGGATCAGCAAGCCCGCTTCCGAATTCGCGTGGGGCCGGTGAGCCTGGAGCAGTTCGTCGATTTCCTGCCCGAGGGCCGGACGATGGCGCGATTCATCGAGTTCACCCGTTTCCTGGTAGGGCGGGCCTCGGCGTTCGACGTTCAGATTGTTCTGCGAGCCGCCGAGGTTCCTTACTGCCGGTTAAGCGACGACGGATTCGACGCTCCCCGGCTGGGGTTGCTGGGGTGGCTGAAAACCGAAGAGTTCCAGGCGGACGCCGGCGATGCGGAGTTCACATGGGTGAATTAACCGGAGAGGAGGATTGATGACGCCGTACACGCAAGCGAATCGCCGTATCGCGATCTCGACCCCTCTCGGAGACGATGTTCTGTTGCTGCGAGGGTTCACCGGGTCGGAAGCCATCTCCCAGCTCTTTCATTTCGATCTGGATCTGTTGTCCGAGAACGATTCACTCCAATTCCAGGACATCGTCGGCAAGAACGTCACGCTGAGCATTGTAGACGTGGATGGGGCCGAGCGTTATTGGAACGGTTTCATCAGCCGGTTCTCCCAAGGCCAGTTGGACGGCCAGTTCACGGCGTACCGCGCCCAGATGGTCCCCTGGCTCTGGTTCCTGACGCGCACGGCCGATTGCAGGATCTTTCAGAACATGAAAGCCCCCGACATCGTTCAGGAGATTTTTTCCGACCTGAGTTTTCAGGATTTCGAGCTTCGCCTTTACGGCAGCTTCGTCGTGCGCGACTATTGCGTGCAATACCGGGAAACGGATTTCAACTTCGTCTCGCGGCTAATGGAGGAAGAAGGCATCTACTACTTCTTCCAACATGAGGATGGCAAGCATACACTGGTTCTGGCGAACGATCCCGCGGCGCACCAACCGTGCCCGAACCAGGCGACCGCGCGCTATCAGTTTCATGGCGAGGCCATTACATACGATGAGGACCTGGTACACGAATGGCGCTATCAGCAAGAGTTTCGGACCGGAGCGTGGGCTCATACCGACTATAATTTCGAGACTCCCAGCGCCAGCCTGGCGGTCACCGTGAACGGCACGAATCCCTACGAGATCTATGAGTTCCCCGGGGAGCACGCCATCCGCTCGGACGGCGACAATCTGGCGCGCATCCGCCTGCAGGAACAAACCGCGGCTTGTATTGTCAGTCAGGGCTCCGGCTCGTGCCGCCAGTTCAGCAGCGGTTTCCTGTTCACTCTGCAGGATCATTACCGTAGTGACATGAACCAGCAATATCTGCTGACTGCGGTGAGTCATGTGGCCACCCACGACGATTACGGAACCGGCCCGCGAAGTGGAGATGAGTCCACTTATCGGAACAGCTTCGAATGCATCCCGTTCTCCACGCCCTACCGGCCCGCGCGCGTGACGCCCGAGCCCTTCGTGCAAGGCTGCCAGACGGCGCTGGTCGTGGGCCCAGCGGGCGAAGAGATCTATACCGATAAGTACGGGCGGGTGAAGGTACAGTTCTATTGGGACCGGGTGGGCAAGAAAAACGAGAACAGTTCCTGCTGGATCAGGGTGTCCCACCCGTGGGCGGGACAAGGCTGGGGATCCGTCTCTATCCCGCGCATCGGCCAGGAGGTGATTGTCGATTTCCTGGAAGGCGACCCGGACCGGCCCATCATCGTGGGGCGGGTCTACAATGCGGAGCAGATGCCGCCGTTCGGGATGCCGGCCGGTGCGGTGGTCAGCGGGGTCAAGTCGAACAGTACCAAGGGCGGCGGCGGGAACAACGAGATCTCCCTCAACGATACGAAGGGCAACGAGTTAATCAATATCCACGCGCAGTACGATCAGCAGAAGAAGATCGAGCACGATGAGCGCGTGAATGTGGGCCACGACCGGACGGAGAGCGTGGGAAACAACGAGACGATCACCATCGGGAATAACCGGACGGAGAAAGTCGGGGTCAATGAGAATATTACGATCGGAAGCAATCGGACGGAGTCGGTGGGATCGAATGAGTCAATCACTATAGGCGCGAACCGCACCGAATCGGTTGGCGCAAATGAGACCATTAGCATTGGAAGCAATCGGACGGAAACGGTCGGCTCGAATGAAACCATAACGGTCGCACTGATGCGCACGCGCAACGTCGGGATCAACGAGATGATCAACGTGGGCGCCGCGCAGGAAATCAGCATCGGCGGATTGCAGGCCATTACGGTGGGCGCGACGCGCGCGGTTTCGGTCGGGGCAGCGCAGACCGTCAGTATTGGCGCGGCTCTCACCGAGAGCGTTGGAGCCGACCGGACGGAATCGGTGGGCGGAAGCCAGACGGTGAACGTCGCCTCCAAACTCACCGAGAGTATCGGCTCGGATCAATCTCTGACCGTCGGTGGGAAACTGACTGAAAGCGTCAGTTCAGACCACAATGATACTGTGGGCGGCAAGCGTACGACTTCAGTCGGTTCCGACGATACGCTGAACGTCAGCTCGAATCTCACGATCCAGGCTGGAAGCAAGATCACGCTCGAGTCGGGATCTTCGAAGATTGTCATCGATTCGAGCGGAAAGATCACGATCAGCGGCCTAAATATTGAAATTTCGGGCACCAGTTCGATCAAAGGAGAAGGTGCCATGATCAATATGGAAGCGAGCGGCGTCAACACGATCAAGGGCAGCCTGGTAAAGATCAATTGAGATGCGCTAGGAGGGAGAGATGGGGCGACCGGCAGCGAGGCTAGGCGATTCGACGATGCACGGTTCGCCGCTCCTCGGACCGGCGTTTCCGACCGTGCTTATTGGAAGCCAACCTGCTTGGCGGATCGGCGATCAGCACACTTGTCCGATACCAAATGCTCCGCCGCCTGTGTGCACCGGCGCTCCACATGGAGTTGGAGTCACTACGCCGGGGGGCGCGGGCGGTCAGGGCGTGACTCTGATCGGCGGTATGCCGGCTGCCTGTCTGGGTGACATTGTCATGGAACCTCTCGCTCTCATCCCCCTTCCGCCGCCGAACAACATCCTCCAGGGCGAGATGACGGTGCTGATCGGCCAGGGAGCCGCCCCGCCATGCTCTCCAGATGGGGGCGGCGATTGAACGGCGTAATAGGGATCCAGTTTGGATCCGAAATGAGCGGCAAGTATCCCAATGTGTAATGTGGATCTGGCCACTGGCCGACTAAGCCTTTCCGCGGTGGATTTCGACATCCCAGGTCGAGTCCCGCTATTGTTCCAGCGGCATTACCGCTCGACAAATATGTGGGAGGGCGACTTGGGCTACGCTTGGGCGCACCCTTTCGGAATTACTCTCTGGCAGCCGGAAGAAGGCGGATTGATGTTCCGAGGAGCCGACGGACGGCGAATTCCCTTCGGCATCCCGACGCAAAAGCGCCCGCTTCAGCACCCTGCGGAGCAGATCTCAATTCATTACTTCTCCGCTGCCGATCTTCCGTGGTCCGCCCTGCGCAGTGAGCTTACTTCCGGCGTGTTTGCCGTGCAGTGCGGCGGCGAGCCAACGCTGCTTTTCGACGCCCGCCCTGCCGGCAAAACCTTCCATTGGCGCGGAATCGCTTCCCGGTCGGAAAACTTAGTACTCGTGACTCCCGGATCGGACGGATTGCCGGCCGAGGTGATGGATGCAAATGGCCGAGTCCTTTACCTGCTGCGCAATCGGGCTGGTCTTCTGAGCGAAATTCAACTCGGGGAGATGAGATCGACCGCTAGTCCATCCACGCTAGTGCGGTATGAGTACGACTTCAATCGCGACCTCGTGGCCGTGCACGACTCCGCTGGAACGCGAAGCTATCGTTACCGCGATCATCTCCTCGTCGGGCATCGGGACCGAACCGGCGGCGCCTGTCAGTCCGTCTTCGACAAGGAAGGGCGATGCGTCCAAACTAGCGGTCCGGAAGGAATCGTTCAACACAGTTTTACTTTTTACCCGGACCGTCGCGTCACCGAGGAACGGGACAGTTTTGGCAACCTCTCCGTCTACGCTTATTCCCCGACACAGAAAATCGTGCAGACCGTCGATCCAGCGGGCGGTGTGTCGAACTTTTTCTACGACGCGCTGGACCGTTTGGTTGTGGCTGCGGATCAAATGGGAAACGAAACTGCCATCTGTTATGGGGCGGACGGTGCACCGAAGGGCAAAGTCAGGCCGGACGGATCCGTCGTTGCAGTGGAAACGGACTCGTTGGGCGAAGTCACGCGAATGGTCAGTCCGGACGGAGTGAGTGTCGCGTTACAACGCGACGATTTGGGCCGCGTAGTAGGGCTGACGCTACCGGCGGGGGGAAAGTACTCGTTCGCCTATGCCGCGAACGGAGACCTGGTCGCGATCAAACTTCCTTCAGGTAAGGAAGGAACGCTTACTTGGAGCCCGGACGGCCGAACCGTAACTGAATCAGACGCGGAGGGTGTGCTGACCGAGCAGCATTTCGACCCCTTCTACCGGCTAGTTCTGGTTCGAGACGCTTTGGGAGCCACTACACGCTACACTTACGACGATGCCGGGTACTTGGCCGCTATTGAGCATCCGGACGGTACCCGGCGCCGGTTCCATTACGACGCCGAGGGACGGCTCTACGCTCTGGAAGACGAAGCCGGACATACTACTCAGTGGGCCTTTGATGCTGGAGGCCGGCTGGTCGGGGTGACTCTTCCCAATGGACAGACAATCGCCTTTCGATACGATTCGGAGAACCGGCTGGTCGCCGAGGAAGGGCCGGGCCCCTTGCAGCATCAACTTGCCTACGATGGGCGTGGCCTCCTCATCTGGCAACGCTTCGCCGATGGCAGAGTTGAGCGATACGGATTTGACGCCCGCGGCCTCCTGATCAAAATGACAGACTCGTCTGGGGCGGCGATCGAAGTTGAACGTGATGCGGTGGGCCTCATTCGGAGAATCGTGTATCCTGGCGGGGCTGAGAAGATCGTCGAAAATGACCCCGCTGGGCATTGGATTCGAGTGGAATGCGAAGGTCACGTGCTTGAGCGGAAGATAAATGACAAGGGCCAAGTAGTTTCCGACAGTCAGGACGGCTTTGTCCTGAAGCGGGGTTTCAACGAGACTGGAAGAGCGGTCGCGATCGCCGACGCCGGCGGCCGCACAGTGCAATTTCAGTACGACGAGAACGACGGCGTCGCGGCCCTGCGGACGATTGTGCCCGGTCAGGAGCCCCGTACCCACCGTTTTGAATACGACCGCGTGGGGAATCGGATAGCGTGGTTCATGCCGTCAGGCAAGATCGAGCGCAATACCTACGATCTGCGGCGCCGGGTGACAGAGCAGTCCGTTTGGTTCGGCGAAAGACTAGTCTTGAGGCGGCGCTACGAATACACTCCGATGGGGCAGCTATCCGCCGTGGAGGACAGCGCCAGGGGCGCGCAGCAATTCTATTACGACTCAGCGGGCCGTCTAGTCTCCGTTCGCGGGCCTGGCGGACACACCGAAGACTACCGCTACAGCCCCGCCGGAGATCTTCTTTCCGGCGATCTGGACTACGCATCCGGCAATCGCGTGACGGCGACGCGGTATCACAGGCTTTTCTACGACGACAGAGGTTTCGTCACGAAACGAATCTCGGCGGCGGGCGTCGATGAGTTTACCTACTTGTGGAACGGTTTGCTGCGCGAAGCCAAGCTGGCGGATGGAGATCAGGTTCGGTACGAGTACGATCCGCACTACCGGCCCTTGAAGAGAACCGCGCGCGGCCGCGAAACGGTGTACGGATGGAATGGCGACCAGTTGTGGTTCTTGAACGAGCAGGGTTCCCCGGCGATGGAATTCGTCTATCTGCCGGAGGCTATTTCGCCCCTGGAGCAACGAATCGGCGACCGGTATTACTCGGTCCATACTGACCACGTTGGAAAAATCCATGCGTTAATCGACGAGGATGGACAAATATCGTTGTGTACTCAGGGCGGCGCGTGGGGACAACAGAGTCAGGCAGGGCAACCGGCGGACGCCAAATGTCCGTTCGGATTTCCGGGCCAGATTCGAGATATCGATCTCGGAGTGTCCTACAACCGGTACCGTTTCTATTTTCCCGATGCCGCCCATTTCATGAGCCCGGACCCGATCGGTCTCTGGGCCGGAATTGACCAGTATTTGTATCCATCGGATCCGGTAAACTTTGTCGATCCGGATGGCCTTAAGTGCCGCGGAAAGACGGATGACCCGATCCTCTTTCGTGGAGATAAGCGCCCGCCCGACGAGATTTGCAGCCAGGGATTTAAGCCTGCGGGTCCGACAAATAATTTTAGCCTGCTCGAGCATGTTAACGGGCCGCCGCCTAAGAGTAACTGGGTGTCGACAAGCCATGACTTCGACACGGCGGAACGATTTGCCGGTTATGGCTCGGGCGGCCCCGTGTATGTCATCGACAACCCAGGTTGCGGCAAGGAGGTGGATTGCGATCCGGACGTGATCGAAGACCTTCGGAAACATGGGGATCCCAACCCCACAGACAGTACGATCACTGAACACGAGATCGCTTTCAACAAAGCCATCCCGCCCGGAAACATCAAGGGCTTCTTCCCGAAGACGGCCACTGGATTGGGACCCTACCAGGCCTGCCCATGAGGCCTGCCCTTCTGCGCGCCGTTCACGACGGCACTCGGCTGGAACCCGTGTCCCTCGAACTTGGGACGGACGGATTAAAACTGACAATTGGTCGAAGGCAATACTTCTTTCCATTTGTGACCTATCCGAATGGTGAGCGCGACGCTTATGCAACCCTGGCGGCTTGCGCCCGAGCAGCAGCCGCTGATGGGATCGACCTGTTAGGCTGTGCCAGTTGCGTCAGGTTTCGTTTCTCCGGAATGTCGCAACAGTTTTCAGGCGGCGAGGCTGGATATTGCGCACTAGCCGGGTTCCGCAGCACACGAGGAATCGTGTCGATCGACCATGGGTGCGGCGAATTTATCAAAGCCGACGGCTGGCCCGGCGATTTGGACGCGGCATACCGTAGCCGCATGAATGTGGCAGACAGCGAACCCAGACCTTCCCGCCTGAATGCGTTCGAAGGCGCCATAGTCGGGCTGGCTGCCGGGGATGCGCTGGGCCACCCTGCTGAATTCCACAGGCGCGCGGATATCATTCGAACATTCGGACCCGATGGAATTCAAGATTTCGTAGCGGTTGGAGACCCGGCATGGAGAACGCCGTTTCACGGCACGCATCATCCGGCCGGCACTTACACGGACGACACGCAAATGAGCCTGGCTGTGGCCGAAGCCCTCGTCGATTGGAACCGCGGCGACCTTGAAACGCTCATGCAGGGGATGGCATCGCGCTTTGCAGACTGGAGCCGGTCTCCGGAGAACGACCGCTCACCCGGCGCTACCACCATGACAGCCTGCGGCAAACTAGCATCGGGCGTGAAATGGCGGGAGGCGGGCGTCCCAAACTCAAAAGGCTGCGGAAGCGCCATGCGCGTCGCGCCGATCGGGCTATTTTTTTGGCGCGACATTCCGCGATTGCTGGAAGCGGCCCGCGCGAGCAGCCTCATCACGCACGGGCACGATGCGGCCGTGGAGAGTTCCGCGGCGGCAGCTCTACTAGTAGCCTTAGCTATGTCCAAAAGGAATCCGGAGGAGATGTTTCAAACGCTAATGGAGGAATGCGCTCCGCGTTCTCCCGACTTGAAGGCATGCCTGGAAAGGTTACCGCGGCTGCTTCAGGAAGATCCTGCCGAAGCGCTTTCGGCGCGCGGTTTGGGAGAAGGGTGGGTCGCCGAAGAAGCGGTAGTGTCGGCCCTGTACTGCTTTTGGCGGAATCCCCTCGATTTCCGGGCCGCCGTGCTCTCAGCCGTCAACACCGACGGTGATTCGGATAGCATCGCCTGCATTGTTGGCGGGATCTCGGGGGCTTTCAACGGATTGAGCGCGATTCCCGAAAGCTGGCAGAAAGAAGTGGAAAATGGCGGCGGACTCATCGATGTAGCTCGCAGGCTCTGTCATGCGGCGGAAAGCTCGGGCTAGAGTGTCCCGCCCGCCGAGTGTTTCTAACCTATGAGCGCGGGTACTAATCGAGGCGCTAAGGTTACGCCCAAACCGGCCGGCGAAAACAGTTCGCTTCACGAACGATTGGGCCGCCTCAGGCTTCCGAACCTTGCCAGCCCGAGCAGGTGACTGAGTGGACATAGCTTCCTATATAGCATTTTGGTTTCTCGGATTGGCAGTTGTTTTCTTCGGCCTGACCGCGCGGGATCGCTGGAGGAAGAAGGATAAATGGACGCCCGGCGCTAAAGCGCGGCTCCGCATTGGATGCCTTTTCCTCGCCGTGGCACTGTGGCTGTTCGTCAAGAAGATGGCTGCATTGTAGGCCGGCACGCAAGAATCGACCAATGCCGGATTCGCCGCGGAGGGCGCCTCTAGAGACCAAGAACCTTGGACGCGTTTGCGTACCGCTGCACTATAATCGTCTGGGATCGGATACAATAATAACCCAGGATGTTTTAACGCCAGGAGCCCATTATGGATAACCCTGCCGCACCCGCCGAAGCCCTCAACGTGGAGCAGTTGCTGCACCTGCACACACTCACCAAAGACCTGGCGAGATTTTGCCAGAAGCAACTCCGGGCCTACCTCGACACCATGGCGCTGCTGTTCCGCCCCCGCCGCATCCTGGGCGATGCCATGGAAGGCGCCGAGCGCGAATCCGGCGTCAGCTCCGAGCGCACCGTGGCCGAGCTTCGCGAACTGTACCGCGGCGTGGCCGTGCGGCCCTTCGACCTCCGGCCGGAGCTTCCCCTCCCCCTCGAATCCGTGGCCACTCAAATGCAACTCCACGAGTGGGAATACCTGCACGACACGAAGACCGATCGCGGCTGGCGCGCCATCAAAGTCACGTCGCCGCTCACCTGGGTCGTGGCCTACTCGTCCACCTACTCGCTGTCCATGATGCGCCAGGTGCTCGCCGGCCAGGAGGAGCGCAGCTCGGAAGCGGTCCGGGCATTCGTCCTGCGCGCCTGCCTGATGCACCTCCAATTTATGAAATTCCCCGCTATCGCCGAGCTGCTGGCGGGCCTGCGCTACCGCGTCGAGGTCCGGCGCTCGCCGGAAATGGGCGACCTGCCGCTGGTGACGGTCTCGGCGCCCTTCTCCACCATCCGCCCGCCGGACAACCTGGTCACCATTGCCAGCGGCCTCGCGGGCGGCGCCAGCTTCGCCGAAGTGCTGGACCTGGAGACGGTGCGGAACCTCAAAGATCCGCTTCGCCAGGAAGTGGCGGCCATTTTCCGCAACCACGGGCAGGAGCTTTAGCCGCCATGAAAAACCGGCACCGCGTGGTCTGGACCAAGGGCATGTTCCTGACCCCCCAGCATTTTCAAACGCAGGATCAATTCGTTGAAGATGCCCTCCAGTTCCGATTTGCCGCCTCGCATTACGCCAACTGGGGCGTGACCGAACTGGACATCGATTCCGATGGCTTGGGAAACGGGCTGTTCCGTCTCAATCGGTGCGGCGGGATCATGCCCGATGGCGAGCCATTCGATATTCCGGAAGCCGACGATCTGCCGCCCTCCCGCTCGGTCGCGGAGCATTTCCCTCCGACCCGCGACTCGCTGGACGTCTTCCTCGCGATCCCCGAGAACCGCCCCCGCGCGCGCAATGTCACCATTCCGGGGGCGGCTCAGGGGGGGCCGTCCGAGGCGCCGCCAACCACGCGCTATCTCGCTGAAACGCGCATGGTCACGGACGATAATGCGGGCGGCGAGGAGAAACCCGTGCAGGTTGCCCGGAGGACGTTCCGCCTTCTGTTCGAAGACGATTACCGCGACGGCTTCTCCTGCTTCCGCATTGCGCAGGTAACCCGAAACGCGGCTGGGATGCCGGTGCTCAATCCACGGTTCGTGGCGCCCAGTCTCGATCTGGCGTCCAGCGCCTACCTGTCCATGCTGCTGCGCCGCCAGATCGAGATTCTGGCTACCAAGAGCGCCGCCCTCTCCGCGCCACGCCGGGAGCGCGGCAAGCTTTTGGCGGAATTCTCCCCTTCGGAAACGGCCAACTTCTGGCTGCTGCACACCGTCAATTCGTATCTGCCGGAGTTGAAGCACATCTGGAAAGTGCGGCATGGCCATCCGGAGCCGGCCTACGTAGCGATGCTGCGGCTGGCCGGCGCGCTGGCTACCTTCTCGCTCGAGGCGCGTCCGGAGAATCTCCCCGACTACGACCACAACGATCTGGGCCGGTGCTTCACGCAGCTTGACGACCGTATCCGCGATTTGATGGAGACCGTCATCCCGTCCAAGTTCGTAGCCGTGCCGTTGGAGGTGCGCGACCGCTTCATATGGGGCGGCACGGTGACCGAAGACCAGTACTTCCGCAATTCGCAGTTTTTCTTCGCGGTAAGCGCCAAGATGGGAGTTGACGACCTCATCCGGAAAGTGCCGCAGCTTGTCAAGATCTCCGCGCCGGACGACATCCAGCGCGTGATCCGCAACTCTCTGCCTGGTGTAACGCTACGCCACACGCCCGTGCCGCCCGCGGCGATCCCCATGAAGCTGGACAATCAGTACTTCAGCCTGAATCAGGGCGGGCCGCTGTGGGACGCCATCAAGCTTTCCCGCCAGATCGCCGTGCACGCGCCGGGTGAGATCGTAGAGCCTAGGATGGAGATCTTGATCGTGTTGGAGTGAAGTCCGCCGCTGGCTGACACTCAGTATGGCGTTTGTATTACTATCCATGAATTTGTTTGCGGGCCGCGACGATTTTCAGGCGGCGGCCCTGGATAGAGCTGCCATGCTGGTTTGCTGTATGCTCAGAATCGCC
>Ga0302326_10000177_pt1 | contig 185234 bp, 174 predicted proteins | sample Palsa_T0_3_FD_202264 | JGI IMG/M metagenome (GOLD analysis project Ga0302326, IMG submission 202264) | Peat permafrost microbial communities from Stordalen Mire near Abisko, Sweden - Palsa_T0_3 | ecosystem: Environmental > Terrestrial > Soil > Palsa > Peat permafrost | place: Sweden: Abisko...
CGCTAATAGCAGGGGAAGTCCGATTCTCTTCATGTAGAACTCGCTTGTAACCTGGGTAACACCAACCTGGAAACCCTAGGGAGAAATTTGTGGTTCTATTTTACGCTGCGACCAGCGCGGAGGCCAAGGGAGCAGCATGTTTCTAATTCCTATTTCGCAGGTGTCGTCTGTTTGCGAGATGCGGGCGTGACCAGCCGTGGCCAGGCGGGCCAAAACCACACAACCGCAGCGACAACAAGGACCCAGAATGCAAACCACAACCTGCGCCTTCGTCTGCTCGTGCTCACGAACGGATTATCAGTCCGTCCGCCCGAGCGATCAAGGGCAAATCAGCCGGCATCCGCCAGCACCAATAGTCCGGTTCCGAAGTCCAATAAAACCTTCGATCCCGTCAGCTTCGCTTACGCGCGCCGGCAATACTCAGCGCGATTCCGCCCGCGATCAACACAACACTGATGATTGGGGAAACGCGCTCACTGTGACTGGTCTGAACGCCGAGGTTCGTTTTCCCGACTTTAATACCCTCGGTCTCGGTGTGGGGGATGGGCACGACCAGGGATGCGATACCGAGCACAATCAGGACCAGGCCCGCAAACAGCAAAACCTTCATATCGAGTCCTCGCTATCGTTATTACAGAAAATGGTGATTTACGGGAAGTCGCGTTACGGACAAACTAGTCGTGCAGAACCACGCCGAGCAGCGAGCTATGAACCTGCAACCCGCCCTCCGGGCCGCCGGAATAATCGACAAACCCGAGTTTCCTGAACCGGTTCATGAAAAAGCTCACCCGCGAACGAGTGGTCCCGACCATTTCGGCCAGGCTCTCCTGACTGATTTTGGGGACCACGGTCTCGGGCACACCTTCTTTACCGAAATGAGCGAGCAGAAGAAGGATCCGAGCCAGCCGCTTTTCACTGGAATTGAACAACTGGTCGACCAGGTCCTCTTCATAACGGATATTCCGCGCCAGCAAATACGCGACAAACAAATCGGAGAACGAATGTTCGCGGTGCAACGCACTCATCATCGCTTTTTTGTCGATCCGCAGAATTTCACAATCCGTAATGGCAGCCGCGGATCCCATGCGCTGGGATTGACCCGCCAACGCGCCCTCACCAAAGAAGTTTCCGTCAGTCAACAGACCGATCGTTGCCTCCCGGCCGGTTTTGGAGACGACCGTGAGCTTCACTTTGCCTTTTTGGATATAAAAGACCGCGTCCGCCGCATCTCCCTGCGCGAAGATTCCCTGCTTCTTGGCAAAAGTCAGGTTCTTCCTGCCCTCGCCAATGGAGGCAAGGAAGGTCGCAGGGTTGAACTCGCGGTTCTTCTTCACCTGTGCACGGGAAGCCATTTCACTACAATTTTAAGCCCCGCGGGGGTGAATTGTTCCACAAATATTTGTGATATCACGCTGCCAAGCCTCTTCTGGCCGGGGTTGCGATAGTGAGCCATTCTGCACAGTATTCCCCAAGAAAATGGACGAAACTCAAGCCAGCAAGACGAAGCGGGCCCGTCAAACCAGGCGGCCTGCGTCTCCTTTTATTTAGTGAGACTTACAACGAGAACTCGTCGCGAACGGCGGGCTCGCAAAAGGGGTCTTCCATGGCACAAGAAATTCACGTCGGTTCGATCCTGACTCTCGAATGGCCCCTGCTTGTCGGGTTGGGGAGCGACGGTTGGGAGAATGAACCCTACTCGGGGCGGTGGAACGTGGTCAAGGCGCTCGATGGCTTCGCCCTTGATCGCAAGATTCGAGCCGCGGGATGGAATTTCTTCTTTATCGCGTCGGAAGTGAAGGTGATGTTTTTTGGCGCCATAGGAGCCGAGAAGATCCAACGCGCAGTGAACCGAATTCTAGGTAAAGTGAGGCAGCAAAACTTCAACGGTCTCGAAGTGACTGGAATCGTCGCCAAGCGTTTTCTCGGCTTGCCCTATGCCGTTGTTTCGGCGCATTCGCGCCATGTCCAACAAGGCTGCTACCTGGATAGCGCCGAGGTCCGGCGATCGCCCGAGCGAGATGCGGCGGCTGTCTAGATCCGATTAGGGTTCTCCCGGATCGGGGATTAAACCTGGCATTCTCATCATCGGGGATTGAAATAAGTTCAGGCAGATTGCCAAACCTTCGCTCAGTCTCAGTCGGCAGCCAATTGGCGGGCTGGGTGCGGTTCTGTGCGGGGCAGTCCCGTGTTCAGTTCGCACTTTTCTCCAGGTTTGGCGCCACAAGTGGGACATCGAACTGACAGGGCTGTTTCTTTCTCGGCTTTCATAAACTACATCATGCGGGGTTGCGCGTCAGTAAGCTGATCAATTGTCACCGGTCTGAGGGGTGTATCTTCAGAATTGAACCGTTCCATTCCGAATGTTCCGCCAGACCTCTCCTGAAAAGGGGGCGTCCTTCCCGTCAGCCGCCAATTGAGGAGGGTTGGCCACCCCAGGATCCGCTCCTGTCCGTGACCTGCCCGGACGTCGCAGATGCGCCAGCGTCTTAGCTCTTAGCTTTGCTTGATGACGCTGAGCCGGCTTCACCGTCAGTACGAAGTGAACTGTCGCCAGCAGAAAATGGGGCCCGTCAGACTTGACCACAAGCGCATCCACAGACTTTAGAGCGGCGGCGGGGAGTTCCACGTGATCCACCAGCATGACGATAGGAACATCCGGCCGGACCTGCTTAATCTGGTCGGCGACGGTCGCGCCATCGAGGAGGCCGAGGTGGTACTCGAGGACCACTGCATGCACGGTCCGCGACATGAAAAGCCGGAGACCATCGGCACCATTAGTGGCGGTTGCCAACTCGTATCCGCTTTCCTTCAACAAACTCAGTTCCGCGGGATCCCGGTGTATGCAGAGCAGGGTGCTATTGGTAGCCATGCCGTTTATGTATATCAAGGACGTTTCCCGCAAATCTGTGCAAAATTGCTCAATCCAGCAGCCTGTGGAACCAGCAGCCTGTGGAAAACGAGGGCCGGTGAAACCTCTATCGATTTGCTGCCCGCGATTCAGGTCTCAGCCAAACCCGGGCGCTATCACTGCAGATTCGAGTGATCTCCGGCAACAGGCGGCTGGAGACCTCGTTCTTGGGAACAAATGCATCGACGATCTTCAATACATATTCCGCAATCTCGTCGTCACTGGAAACCATTACTATAGGAACTTGCGGCCGCCGGAGTTTGATTTCAGTCGCAACCTCGTGGCCATTCATGTCGGGCATGTGATAGTCGACGATCACCGCGGCAACCGCGCAGGCTAGCGCAATTTGTACGCCTTGTTGTCCGGAGGCAGCAGTCAGCACGGCAAAACCACGTCTTTCGAGGAGCGCTCGTTGGTAGCCCAGCATACTGTCATCGTCGTCGATGCAGAGAATTGTCTTGCGCTTGGAGTCATTGGACATGGTTTGCTCCCATGTGTCTTCCCACGTCACCATGGTCGGTGATGCATCCCCGGCCAGGCTGTGCAATTTTGCACACTTTCTCAAGGTTGTTGATCAACTGACTTCTTCCTTACCAGAGCCCACGCGGCCGGCGCTTCATGCGCTCTTGGGCCACCTGCTGAATTGATCCGGCGCGTGAGTCCTGAAACAGCGAACTATTAGGTACCTGGTCAATTTTGACCAGTCCGCAAGTCCTCTTTCGTTGAATACTAACCACAGGCAAATTCCACATTAGACGAAGGACCCAGCCTGGAATCCGGCGGGACTCGTCCGCCAAATCAGCTTTTTTCATTGCCTGTACTCAAGAAAGTAAGGGACTAATGTCGGCGCCAATCGCAGTGTTTTCAGATGGCCTATTGGAAGTTGTACCCCCACACTCTCCGATACATGGGGTTCCAGCGCCTCGCCCAAAATTGCAATCGAAGGCATCGCTGCCGAGTCGAATTGCAGTGATTGGAAACTATCTTCCGCGACAATGTGGAATTGCCACGTTCACCACCGACCTGTGCGCGGCCATATCCGCGGAGTACGGAACCGCGCGCTTGCTGGCGCTGCCCGTCAACGACACAGAAGCAGGATATGACTATCCCTCGCGGGTGCGATGGTCGCTCGCTCAGGACGACGTGAAGTCGTATCAGGAAGCGGCTGAATTCCTGAACTTTAACAATATCGACATGGTGTGTCTGCAGCACGAGTATGGAATCTTCGGCGGTCCCGCCGGAAGCCATATTTTGCTTCTGCTGCGCGGCTTGAAGATGCCGGTGGTGACCACACTGCACACGGTCCTGCGCGAACCGAATCCCGACCAGGTGATAGTGATGGAGGAGATCGCAGAACTTTCGGATCGCCTCATTGTCATGAGCGAGCTCTCATCCCAGTTCCTGCAGGAAATCTACAAGGTGCCGGTCAGCAAGATTGACATGGTTCCGCACGGAGTGCCAGACCTGCCATTTCTCGATCCTAATTTTTATAAAGACCGCTTTGGCGTGGAGGGAAAAGCGGTGCTGCTCACGTTCGGACTGCTCTCGCCCAACAAGGGAATCGAGAACGTTATTCAGGCGCTACCGCGGATTTTGTCCAAACACTCGAATGTTGCGTACATCGTGGCCGGCGCGACCCATCCTCATATTCTCCGTCGCGAGGGAGACAGGTATCGCGCCCGCTTGCAGGCGTTGGCAAAGGAAGTGGGAGTGGAGTCGCAAGTCATCTTCCATGACCGCTTTGTCAGCCCTGAGGAGATGGCTGAGTTCATTGGCGCCGCCGATATCTATATCACCCCTTACCGCTATGAAGCGCAGGTAGTTTCCGGAACTCTTGCCTATGCCCTCGGGGCGGGCAAGGCCATCATCTCGACTCCTTATTGGCACGCAATTGAGTTGCTGGACGACCAGCGCGGCGCGCTCGTTCCCTTCCAAGACCCGGCCGCAATTGCGCAGAAGACAATTGAGCTTTTAGATACGCCCGCGATCCGGCATGCCATGCGCAAACGCGCTTATCTCTTCGCGCGTGATATGGTCTGGCAGAAAGCCGCGCAGGGTTACATGGCAAGCTTTGCGCGGGTTCGCAGCGACCGCATGGAGGCTCCCCGGGTCCAGTTCTCGGATCGCGCGACTCCGAAGACGCTGAATCAACTGCTCCCATTAAAACTCACTCACGTGAACGCACTGACCGATCACACGGGAATGTTGCAGCACGCGATCTTTTCCATTCCCAATCGAGCCGAGGGATATACCACCGACGATAACGCTCGCGCGCTAATTCTTACAGTCCTGCTGGCGCAATTGAGTAATGACAGGGACAAGAACAACGACAAATACAAAAACAAGTTCGAGGCGACGGAATCGGCCAATCCCGATTGGCCTTTTCGATACTTAGCATTCCTGGAACATGCCTTCCATTCAGAAAAGAAAAGGTTCCGAAACTTTCTCGGCTATGATCACGTTTGGAGAGAGGACCAGGGATCGGAGGACTCTCACGGGCGCGCGCTGTGGGCTCTGGGCACTCTCTTAGCGCGATCCGAAAATCTTGGGATGAGAGGTGCTGCCGGCCGTTTGCTCGAGTTTTCTCTCCCCGCCGCTCTGGAGTTCACCAGCCCGCGTGCCTGGGCCTATACCTTGCTCGGAATCCAGGAATACCTCAATGCGTATCCCGGAGACCGCGACGCACAAAAAATGAGGTCCGTACTCAGCCGCCGGTTGCTCGAAATGTATGAGTCGATCCGCCGCCCGGATTGGCAATGGTTCGAGAACGTCGTCGCTTATGCCAACGCGAGATTGCCCCAAGCCTTGCTTGTCGCGGGGTCAGCCTGCTCGGACGATAGTATGGTTTCCGCCGGTCTCGAAGCATTGGCTTGGCTGTCAAACACGCAGCGTTGCGAGATCAACCGCCACTTTGTGCCGATTGGCTCGCAAGGCTTCTATCACCAGGGTGGAGAAAAGGCCCGCTTCGACCAACAGCCGGTGGAGGCCGCCGGGGCGGTTTCCGCCTGTCTCGAAGCCTACCGCATAACCGGAGACACTCGCTGGCGCGACCAAGCCTGGTCCGCCTTCAACTGGTTTCTTGGCGACAACGATCTGCAAGTTGCTCTCTACGATTCCGCGACCGGCGGCTGCCGGGACGGTCTGCATCCCGACCGCGCCAACCAGAATCAGGGAGCGGAATCCACGCTCTCGTTCCTGATGGCACTCCTGGAGATGCGCTCGATGCAGGAATCTGAAAAACCGGAGAACCTCTCATGACCGCTTCCAACACTACGATTTTGAATGTCGAAAGCACGCACTACCCGCCACTTCTGATGCGTCATCCCAGCAACCCCATCCTGACGCGCAAGGATTGGCCGTACTCCATCAACAGCGTGTTCAATGCCGGAGCAACCTTGTTGCCGGATGGAACCACTTTGCTCCTATGCCGCATTGAAGACCGGCGCGGCTTGTCGCATCTTTGCGCCGCGCGCTCTTCAAACGGTGTCGATGGGTGGAAGATCGATCCTGAGCCAACCTTGATGCCCGACCCGCGCAAGTATCCAGAGGAAATCTGGGGCATTGAGGATCCGCGCATCACTTTCGTGCCCGAGTTGCAGCAATATGTGGTCACCTACACTTCTTACTCGCGCGGTGGCCCCGGAGTATCTCTGGCTCTGACCAAAGACTTCCGAAGTTTCGAACGCTACGGTGTCATCATGCCGCCGGACGACAAGGATACCGCGCTGCTGCCTCGGAGAATCAACGGATACTGGGCCCTGATTCACCGGCCCATGACGGCGCTCGGGGCCCACATGTGGATTTCTTATTCTCCCGACCTGCGCTATTGGGGAAGGCACAGGCTTATGCTGGAAGCACGCAAGGGCGCCTGGTGGGACGCAAACAAAATTGGGTTGTCGCCACCGCCCATCGAGACTGCCAGAGGATGGCTGGTGTTCTACCACGGAGTACGGCACACGCCTTCAGGCTGCCTGTACCGGTTAGGTTTGGCCCTTTTCGATTTGGAGAATCCGGAGAAATGCCTGCTGCGAGGCGATTCGTGGATCTTCGGCCCGGAGGCCGATTACGAGCGCCATGGCGACGTGAACGATGTCGTGTTCCCTTGCGGTTACACGATGGATCCCGATGGCGACACCATCAGTCTTTACTACGGAGCTGCCGATTGCGCAATTGCCCTGGCTCGAGCCAGCGTGCGCGCCCTTCTTAATTGGCTGGATGCCAATGGAAGCTGCGAACGCCGCCAGCGCGCAGACGAGCTGTGAAGCCTCTGCTTCGGATGCTCCAGTTTGTACTCGGATGCCGTCATCACCAACGGAGTGCTGTGTTCACGATCAACCAACGGACGTATCAGGTCTGCTTGAAATGTGGACAGGAATTTGAGTATTCCTGGGCGCTGATGCACTCCGTGCGCTCGAGCGTCGGTGTCAAGGCTCTTGCCGATCAAGCGCGTAACTCAGTGCGCTAGCTTCGGCCGCAAGGAAAACGTTTCGCCCTTCTCTGTGATATTGCCTCTGTGTTGTTGCCGCGAGGCTTTTTAAAGACTTTCGTCCCCCCGCTCCGCACCCCTCACTGTTCGCGCCCCTCAAGGATATAATGTGGCGATCCTAGGCTGGGGAACCAGTTGCTTCGGAGGCCGATTGCCCCTGTCGCTCGATACTCGCGAGGTTGGACGCGTCACCATTGTGCATTGCAACGGACGGATCGTTGCCAGCGAGACCGAGTCCCTGCGCGCGCACGTCGCCTGGTTGTTGCGCGATCGCCGCTCGATCGTCCTGCACTTGGGCGAGGTCGGATTCATTGACAGCAGCGGACTCGGCACCATGGTCCGTGCCCTCACCACCACCCGCCAGGCACATGGAGATCTGAAGCTCTGCAACGTGCCGGAATTCGTGCGCAAGGTCTTGGAGATGTCGCGCCTGAACACCATCTTCGATACGCACGAGTCGGAAGAAAAAGCGGTCGCCGCGTTTTATCGCCCCGGAGCCCGCGCCGAGGCGCCTGCCCCGACCGGCCACAGCATTCTGTGTCTCGACGCCAATGCCGACGTTCTCGCCTATCTGCGCGAACTGCTGCGCCGCGCCGGATATGATGTCCAGAGCAGCAGCCGCGTGGCCGACGCTCTGCTCCTGATGCGCGTTACACACTTCGATCTCCTGCTGGTTGGAGCTGGCATGGCCGCTTCTCCAACCTCTCCGCCGGCCTTCAAGGACGCCTGCGCCAAGCTCCCGGTCATCGAACTCGGCAGCGAGTTTTCCACCAGCCATGCTGGGGAAGCCGCCGCCGGGTTGCTGGAAACACTCGCGGCCCGGCTGAATTCGAAAACGGCTTAACCTGATACCGGCGGTGCAAGAACACGGCAAGGGTACTCCTAATATCTGGCTCTGAAAGGACGGACTCAATGATCTTAGGCATGACGACCTCGACTTTCACCCTCCTCCATGTGCTGATAAGCCTGGTGGGGATCGGCTCCGGACTGATCGTCGTGTACGGAATGCTGAACCGGAAACCGCTCGACGCCTGGACCGCGATCTTTCTGGCGACCACCGTCTTAACCAGCGTGACCGGGTATTTCTTTCCGTTCGTGCGCCTCTTGCCCTCTCACATAGTCGGCGCAATCTCCCTGGTAGCGCTGGCCGTTGCGATTTTTGCGCGCTACGCTCGTCATATGGTCGGCGCCTGGCGCCCCATCTATGTCGTCACCGCCGTGCTGTCCCTCTATCTGAATTCTTTCGTACTGGTGGCGCAGATTTTCGAGAAGGTACCGGCTGCGCACGCGTTGGCTCCGACGCAGAAAGAGCCGCCTTTCTTCGTCGCGCAACTCATCGTCATGGCGATTTTCATTGTGCTGGGAGTTTTCTCGGTAAAAAAATTCCGCAACCAACCGGTCGCTGCCGCGGCCTGGAGAAGCTCCAAAGCATCCTGAGCGAAGAATTGTTGATTGTTTTCGGATAACGTTGACTGTCGAGTAAAATTCCTCCCTCAAGTCTTCAGCCACAGCACAGGAAAGCTGTGACCGAGTTTGCGGAAATCGGAATCGCTGGTTACCAGCGTTGCTTTGTGTTCGATCGCCAGCGCAGCTGCGAAACTATCCGCGTAGTAAAGCTTATGTTTAGCCTTAGCGTCAGCCGCTTTACACGCTCTCTGCGGCGTTGCATCCAATACCTCAATTGGAAGTGGACTCACTGCCTGCACGGCCGTGAGTGCCTGCTCCGGCCCCATCTGGCGGAGAATCTTGCCATACACTTCCCCATAGTTCACGGCCGACATCAGCACTTTTGCGCGTTCTTGTAGCGCTTCTTTCAGAAGTTCGTTAATTCTGTAAGCACCCGGGGTTTTCTGCAGAAGGGCAATCAGCGCACTCGCATCAAGCACGTATGTTTTCATTTGTCGTGCTTACCTTCTTCACGATGTTCCTTTTCCCAACTGGCCAGCAAATCTGGCCCATCTGCAAACATGCCCATGACGCGGTCGATGTACTCTTCGGTGATGGGCTGAAGCACGATACGGCCCAACTGGTCCTCTAGAAATTTGACCTTCGTTCCCGCTTCAATCTTGTGTTTGCGCCGGAGTTCGGCCGGAATCACCAGTTGGCCTTTGGAAGTAAACGTACCACACTTATCCTTCATGTCTTACATTATAGCATTGTAAGACATTGATTGAAAGGTATTACAAGTCTTACTGATTCCAGGCGTGCATTCGCGGTATCCAGCGGCGGACATTCCTGCAGTACTGCTCATACTCGGCTCCGAATATCTTTCGCAGGTGCGGCTCCTCGTACAGCATCACAAAGAAAGCTGTGCCCACGGCCGCGACACACGCCACGGTGATTGCGGCCCGGTTCGCCCGCCCAAAAATCACCCCCAAACCCGCCCATCCGATGAAGAATCCCAAGTACATCGGATTCCGCACATAACGATAGAACCCGACCACGACCAGCCGAGTCGGCGGAGCCATCGGCGCCGGCGTCCCGTGTCCCGTCCACCCGAAGTCCCATATGCAGCGCAGTGCCACCGCGAAACCAAGCGCCGAGGGAACGGAGGCGATCCAGCGCCATCGCTCCACGCCGCCGGCTTCCACGTGAAAGCCCATCCACGGCGGCAGCAGCCAGAACCACAACGCCAGGAATGCGGCGCCCACAACCAGCGAAGCGAAGGCGGTCGGCCAATGCGAACCACGATCCGGACTTTCCCCGGTTCCAGTCTGCCCACTCGTCATGAATGCCTCCCGCTTCCTGGAAGTGTAAGCCCGACGATTTGGTTGGCGGCGCGCACCCCTTGCGTGTGAAGTCCGCTGCCTAGCGCCGGCAATCCGAGCAGTAGCCGCCGATTTCGAGCCGTGCCACGATGATATGGAAGCGGCAATCCCGGTCTAGCTCCTTCTTCAGTGACTCGAAAGTCTTGCTGACAAATTCCGTGATCTTTCCGCACCGGAGACAAGCCATGTGAATATGATCGCGGCCGAGCTTGCGCTCGTAGAAATGACCTTCGCCGTTTAGATGCATCAGGTCGAGTTCATCGATCAATCCTTGCCGCTTGAGCAGATCGAGCGTCCGGTAGACGGTGCTGCGATCGACCGAGGCGTCCACACTCCGCGCCTTGCGCAGGATCTGGCTGGCATCGAGATGTTTGTTCGCGGTCTCAATCACGCTCAGAATCGCCCGGCGCGGGCCGGTCATGCGAATCCCACGTTCGGCCAGTTGCATCTGCAAACGCCCCGGAATCTCGGTTTGTGGAAGCGGCATTGGAGTCTCCAGTTTTCCCAGTTGCGACTCGATTGCAAATACTGTGAGACAAAATCTTAGGCTACTTCATTGACAGCATGTGCTGAAGCACACTACGCTCGGAGTGTACCGCTTCTTGCGACTGATTCGCAACTGAATGATTTAAACAATGGTCTACGAGGCTCGATAATGAAAGCTTTTGTAACTCGAATCGACAATCCTCTCCGGCAACGACCGATCCGAGCACACGGAGCCTCCCGGAGTTTTCAAGACCATATAGGCAGCAGGGCTGATATTCCGCAAAATTGTGCGTTCGGCCCTCCGCCTTGCGGGTTCATCAGGCGTAATTTCTTATTATTTCTTGCCTTCGCATTTCTCCTCCTGACCCTGGATTCCTGGGCCGGGGTGGGAGGCAGTGTCTTGGGTACGGTTAGGGATGCCAGCAATGCTGTGGTTCCAAACGCTGCGGTGAACGCAACCAATGTCGAGACCGAAGTCGAACATCGGGCGGCAACCAACGCTCAGGGATTCTACTCTCTTGCTAACCTCCCCATCGGCCACTACAACATTGCGATCCAAAAAACGGGCTTCAGACCTTACCGACGCACCGGCGTCACGGTGGACGCCAACAGCACGTTGACCGTCGATGCGGTTCTGGCGGTCGGTGAGAGATCCGATGTGGTTACCGTCAAGGAAAACCAGCTCTTGGTTGAAACGACGAGTACGCAGGTAGGCGAGGTGATCACCAGTGCCCGGATGACCGCCGTGCCCCTCAACGGCCGGAGCTTTACAGATTTGCTTTCCCTTCAGCCCGGGGTTGCGCCGGTCACTTCGATCACCTCCGACACGGTGCAGGACGTGGGCGCGTCCGCGCTCTCTCCGTCGGGCGTGCTGAACCCCGGCACCATCTCGATTAACGGCCAGAGGGAATTCGCCAACAGTTTTCTGGTCAATGGAAGCGACGTCGAAGAAGACGTCAACATGGGGACGGCGATTGTCCCTAACCTCGATTCCATTGACGAGTTCCGGATTCTCACCAACAATTTCGATGCCGAATACGGCGAGTTCAGCGGGGGCCAGATCAATGTTGTAACCAAGTCGGGCACGAATGCGTTTCATGGCGATCTTTTCGAGTTCCTGCGCAACACCGGCTTCGATGCCCGCAACTACTTTTCTCCTGCCCGCGCCACATTCGAGCAAAATCAGTTTGGAGGGACTTTCGGCGGGCCGATTCGGAGGAACAAGATTTTCTTCTTCGCAGATTACCAGGGAACCCGGTCGACCCAGGGAGTTGACAGCGGAACCATCCCGGTGCCTTCCCTCCAGGATCGCATGGGCAACTTCTCGGATTCCGTGAACCTGTTCAGTACCGGCACGGACGCCAACGGGAACCCGATCGCATCCACCGTGCAAAGTGCCTGCGAAAACGGTCAATGTTTGGCGGCGATTCTTGCAAATTCGCTCAACTATCCGGTCAACAGTTCGGAGCCGTTCTATTTCACTGCATCAACCATCAATCCAGCAACAATCAATCCCACCACGGGCGTTGGTACTCCTTTTGGCTTCGACTGCACCAGCAAAACTCAGTGTGTTTTCCCGAATCCCAACGTCGGCGCACATGGTGCGATTGTTCCTACAGTCGCCTTTTCCGCTCCTACACGCAGCTTGTTGCAGTACATTCCACAACCTGACTTAGGAACCAATCTTTTTTCCACCTCGGCTTACAACCAAACCCTGCGAGACGACAAAGGAGCCTATCGTTTCGATACCAACACGGGCTGGGGCCTGATTTCAGCCTATTATTTTCTCGACGACTGGGCGCAGAACAATCCCTATCCTGTCGCCCAGGGCGGCGCAAGTGTTCCCGGTTTCAATGCGCTTTATACAGGGCGGGCGCAACTGCTCGGACTGGGGAATACGAAAACGCTCAGCCCGACGACTGTGAATGAATTCCGCTTCAGCTATTTGCGCGACGCGAATGACCTCGGCAAACCAGTCGGAGGAGTTGGCGTCAGTCTGGCATCGCAGGGGTTCGAGGTCGGTCCGGGAACTCCGGGCATCGTGGCTCTGTCTCCAAAAACCGAGGGCGTGGAGAGTGTCGGCTTTAACAGCTTCACGTTTGGAACCAATACGAATGAACTGACGCAGATTGGCAACACCTTCCAGTGGATCGACAACTTCTCCAAAGTGATCGCGACCCATACCATCAAAGTCGGTGGCGACTTCCACTACGATCAGGTCAATGTCAATGCCATCGCACAGTTCAACGGCAGTTTTCTATTTTTTGGAAGCGAGACCGGTTCTGACTTTGCGGATTTCCTGTTGGGAGCGCCTACCCAGTACAACCAGAGCCAGCTTCAGCCGTTTTATGGCCGGAACAAATACATTGGCGTCTACGCGCAAGATAGCTGGCGAGTGACGCCGAGCCTGACACTGAATTATGGTTTGCGATGGGACCGGATTGAACCTTGGTATGAGAAGTACAATCAGATCGCGACATTCGAGCCAGGTAAGCAATCGATCGTTTTTCCGAATGCTCCCGCCGGCATTCTTTATCCCACGGACCCGGGAGTGCCGCGGACGCTCGCGCCGCCGGGAAATCGCGACTTTGCTCCCCGCGTCGGAATCGCGTACTCACCGCGCGCCGCCGGCGATGGCCTGTTCGCAAGAATGCTGGGAGGCCCCGGCAAAACCAGCATAAGAGCGAGCTATGGCATGTTTTACACCGCGATCGAAGCCCTTACGATCGGAGTGATGAGCGCGAATGCGCCTTATGGCACGACCTACACGAGTCCGGCCCCGCCATTGTTCTCCACCCCATTCATCACCGCATCCAATGGCCAGAATCTCGGTCAATATTTTCCGGTCACGCTGGCTCCGCTGAATAGCAGCGCGAGTCATCCCGATAGCATCGACTTTACGCAGTTCGAGCCCATCACCGGCCTGCCGAATTATTCCACCTCCAATCGGATTCCCTATACCGAGGAATATATGCTCTCGCTGGAGCGCGAGTTGGGCGCTAACACCGTGCTCAGCCTGAATTACGTTGGCACGCAGGGACATCGCTTGCTGGTGCTCGATGAGGCCAACCCCGGCAATCCGGCGCTGTGTTTGGCCTTGAGCGATCCCAACAACCTCGCGGTGGAAAACCCCACCCAAACCCCGTGCGGTCCTTTCGGAGAAGACAGTCAGTACATTACTTCCTCCGGTTCGCCTTTCGGGGGTGAGACATTCCAGGGAACGCGAGGCCCGCTGGGCTCCAATTTCGGCAGCAATGCCAATCAGGCCACGATCGGCAATTCCGATTACAACGCCCTGCAGATCACCTTGCGACATAGCGGTCAACGCCTGAACGTGCTGGCTGGATACACGTATAGCAAATCCGAAGACCAGTCCTCGAACCTTGGAGAAGCGGTCAATCCGCTCCATCCCGCACTCAGTAAAGCTTTGTCGGCTTTTGATGTGAAACATAACTTCGTCGTCAGCTACAGCTACAGGATCCCATTCGAAACCCTCTTCCGCGCTTCGAACCGCTGGACGCTGGGATGGGAACTCTCCGGGATCACGCACTTCACTTCGGGTCTGCCGGTGACGCTCATCAATTATGGTGACAATTCCCTCCTCGGGGCCGAACCGAACGGCATCAACAACTTTGGCATTGATGAACCGAACTACACAGGCGGACCTCTTAATCTCAATCACAATCCGCGCAATGGGCGTTCCTATTTCGACACGGCTCAGTTCAGCCAGAACGCCCCCCCCCTGGGAACACCGGGCACCGCCAAACGGCGCTTCTTTTACGGACCGGGGTCGCAGAATTACGATATCGCGCTTCTAAAGAATGTACGCCTGACCGAAGCGAAGTCGTTGCAGTTTCGCGTCGAAGGTTTCAACGCCTTCAACCACGCTCAGTTTTTCGGACCGCAATCCGTCGATGGCAATATCGGGAGTGCGACCTTCGGGCAGGTAGTGAATGCAGCGTCTCCCAGGCTGGTTCAGTTGGCTGCTAAATTCCTCTTCTAAGGTGTTGTTGTGGCCCTGTAGCTTCGTCTCGGATCGGATTTCCGCCCACGCAGGCCAGAATCGGTAAAATTGGTGACCACCAATGCAGGGCCTTAATTACGCTCTTGGCGCGTTCGGCCTGCTAATCTCAGTCCTGCGTGAGTCAAAAATACGACGTCATCATTCTCGGAGCGGGCGCTGCCGGCCTGATGTGCGCGATCGAAGCCGGCAAGCGGGACCGGCGCGTTCTCGTACTCGAACGCGCGGACCGGATCGGCAAGAAAATCCTGATCTCCGGCGGTGGCCGCTGTAATTTCACCAACCTGCACACTGGCCCGGACAATTTCATTTCGGCCAACCCGCATTTCGCCAAGTCAGCGCTCGCCCGTTACACTCCCGGGGATTTCATCCGCCTCGTCGAAAAATATTGCATCCCCTATCACGAGAAAAAAATCGGCCAGTTGTTTTGCGATCGAGCGGCGAGTGAGATCACGTCGATGCTGGAGCGGGAATCCCGCGACGCCGGAGTGGAAATCCGGTGCAACACACAGATTAACGAGGTGCAAAAGAACGGCTCGTTCACCGTGCAATCCGGGGAAGCCAGTCTCACCGCGCCTTGTCTGGTGGTCGCCACCGGAGGTCTATCCATCCCGAAAATTGGCGCCACTTCGCTCGGCTACGATCTGGCCCGCCAATTCGGATTGAAGATTCAGCTTCCGCGTGCCGCCCTGGTCCCTCTCATCTTCAGCGAACAAGATCGCAGTCGCTGGTGCGATCTGGCTGGAGTCTCCGCCGAAGTAGTGGTTTCTGCCCCCAGCCCGAAACAGCGCTCACCGATGTTTCGCGAAAACCTGCTGTTCACTCATCGCGGCCTCAGCGGACCCGCGATTCTCCAGATATCTTCCTATTGGGATGGCAGCGAACCGATTCGCCTCAACCTCGCGCCCGATCGCAATCTCGCGGCGGATTTGCGAACGCGAGGTCCGCGCGACCCGTCCGGTTGGAAATTGCTGTTGAGAGAGATCTTGCCTCGACGCTTCGCGGATCGCTGGTGCGAGACTTTTCCTTTGACCGGCAACTCGGATCGCGCCTTCGCTCAAGCCGAACATCAATTGCATACATGGGAAATCAAACCGCAAGGAACCGAGGGCTACGGAAAAGCCGAGGTCACCGCCGGGGGCGTCGATACTGGCGAACTTTCCGCCCAGACGATGGAATCAAGAAGTGTGCCGGGCCTGTTTTTTATCGGAGAAGTGGTGGACGTCACCGGTCAGCTCGGTGGCTTCAATTTCCAGTGGGCGTGGGCGTCAGGATTTTGCGCCGGTCAGGCGATTTGAAGCAATTTGTAATTGGCAATTGAAACCCAATTTGGCCAAGTTTCAAAATCGCCAATTAAAATTATCAATTACAAATTTCAGGCCTCCGCGCCCTCCTGCATGAACGGCATGCGGGAGAGAATCTCCGCGGCCTGCTCCAATTGCGTGAGATCTGCATTGGTAAAGTCGGCGCCCGAGGCCGACGCATCCAGCCCCTTGCGCGAAATCTGCACCACTCCCATCACGTTGCCCCCGGACTGCGCCACCGGTACCGACATGATTTTCTGAATCGGCATTTGTCCCTGGTCGTCCTCGTCGGCCCCGGATCCCAGCTTGACCGCTTCAAACAGGCTGACATGTTTTACCTGCATAAAGCTGTTCGATAGCAGTGGAGAACGAGTTGCTGCTGTCCGCGCCGCCACCGCCGATCCGGTAATCGGCAGCACGCCTGCCGATCGCAGTTCAGGTGGGAAAATAAATCGCAGACTGCCCTTTTCCAACTTGAGCAGCGCCACTTCGTTGCGTCGCACCCCCAGTATCTGGGCCAACTTCACGCAAACTCTCTCCGCACTCGGAGAGTTGGAAAGCATGCCCTCCAAGTCGCTGAGGGTGGCCTTGGCCATCCTGATCCCAGAACCTTGACTGCCGGTGGAGAACATAGTTGTGGCTATACCCTTCCTCATCCATCCTGAGGGCGTCGGCAACTTCTCGACAAGTTACCAGAGTGCAAAATGCGGTGATCGCAGTGTGGAATCATCAAGTTGCTGAAATGACGGGACTGCCCGGTCGCGGGTTTGCTTTTCGAGGTTCGAGGCCGCGGATTAACGCTAGCCCCTCTTCGCCAATCGTCGCCCCAAGGTTTATGATTTTCGGACGCGCAACCTAGCTCCGGACGACTGAGGCGCTGCATCTTAAGATCGGATGAAGATTCATGTTCGACTTCCTACAATTTGGAAACCCAGCAACCTTCATGCTCCTCCTGTTCGCGGCCATCTCGCCGCCGCCGTTATTAGCACAGCAGGGACCGCCGCTTCATCCCAAATATGCCGTGCAATTCTTCCCGCTGCAGGTCGAAAACCAGGACCTGCGGATCGCCTACCGTGACGTCCAGCCCACCGGCGCTTCCAACGGAAAGACTGTGCTGCTGCTGCACGGAAAGAATTTCTCCGGCTTTTACTGGGAGCCCACCATCGAGTTCCTGTCCCAGCAAGGCTATCGCGTCATTGCCCCCGACCAGTTGGGCTTCGGCTCTTCGTCAAGGCCGGACATCCATTACAGCTTCCACCAAATGGCTCAGAACACGAAGGCGCTGTTCGACCATCTGGGCATCCAGCAGGTCGTCGTGATCGCCCACTCCATGGGCGGAATGCTCGGAGTGCGTTTCACGCTTCTGTTTCCGGAGACAGTCGAGAAACTGGTGCTCGAGAATCCGCTCGGGCTCGAAGACTACCGCAAACTCGTCCCCTCCATTCCGCTGCAACAGCAATATGCGGCAGAGTTGAGCCAGACCTACGAGAAGATGCGCGAGTATCAGAAGACCTACTATCCTCGAGCCTGGAAGCCGGAATACGAGGTCTATGTACAGGATCAGGCCAGCGTCCTCGGCACCGGGGAGTATCCGCGCGATGCGTGGTCTGCGGCGCTCACTTACCAGATGATCTACGAGCAGCCCGTCGTTTACGAATTGGGCGAGATCGCCCGCCCCACGCTCCTGATCATAGGACAGGCCGATCGCACCGTTGTGGGCAAAGATCGCTTGCCGCCCGGCTTGCAATCCGTCGCCGGACAGTACCCCGAGCTGGGCCGCAAAACGCAGGCCGCCGTCAAGGGCTCAACCTTGGTCGAGATTCCGGATTGCGGCCACATCCCGCACATCCAGAAACCTGAGCAGTTTCGCAACGCTGTAATGACATTCCTCGCCGGCGCGCCAACATCGCGCTGAAGAATTGTCGCGATTTCATGCCTGCCGGCTCGCCGACTGAGCGCGCTGCCTGCCCACTTCCTATCGGTATCTCCTCTTGTACAAATAAAAAAAACGACGCACAAATCCACAGTTGTTCGCGTTATATTGGATAGATTGTGGGTTGCGAAGTCGGCAGCGGCTATCGGAGTCTCCGTGTGTCGCTCATTTATTACGTAAGACCATTCCTCGAGTTGAATATCTGTAAGGAGTAACTTTATGCCACGCAAGACCAATGGAAGTACCACTGTTCGCAGCAAGAAAGCTGCAGTCCCTGTTTCCGCAGTGCAGGCTACGCCGGAATTCCAACCGGAAGTTGGCCACAACTCTCCCCGGAATGGGAAGTCGGCCAACCTTGAGCCCGTGAATCTGGAAGAGGAAATTCGCCGTCGCGCCTATGAGCTCTACCTGCAGCGCCGAGCGACTGTCGGCGCCGGAAACGGCAACGAAAATCAGGATTGGCTGATTGCGGAAAGCGAGATCCGTTCTCGCTACAACAAATTGGCGCGCCACACCACGGCGTAGACCCGGACCAGCGCCCAGATTGAATTTTGGCGAGCGCCCGCAGGTTGCTTGCCGGATTCACTTACCGGATTTGCCTACTCCGGATTACATTTTCGGATTCGCCTGATTCGAATTCGACTAATCAGAATCGCGCAGCAGCGAAGAATCGCCTGCGGATCCCTTTCGGACCCAGGGGCCGGACACGATATCTCTGCTCGGTGAGCCGTGAGGCTCCGCAGCGGAGTTACTGCTGCACGGCCTGGACCAGTGCCGGCCTGACTTGTTCGCGCTGAATTTCGGAGGCGTCCCATCCGCCGCCGAGCGCCTTCACCAGGTAAACGGACGTCACCATTTGCTGACCCAGCAACTGCGTCGCCAGGCGTTCGTTGTTCAGCAGGGTAGATTGCGCGGTGATCACGTCGAGATATGTGGTGACGCCGCCGACATAACGGTCGTTGGCAATATCGAGCGCGCGCCGCGAGTCGGCAACTGCTTTCTGCTGGGTTTTCGCAGCTTGGTCAAGCAGCGCCAGGCCGGAAAGCCCATCCTCCACTTGCTGAAATGCCACCAGCACAGACTGGCGATAATTTGCCACCGATTCGTTATAAGTTGCGCGGCTGAGCTCCAGGTTCGCGCGATTGCGGCCGCCGTTAAAAATCGGCTGCAGCAGATCGCCGCCCAGCGACCACATGGCGCTGGGAGCGTTCAACAGCGTAGCGATGTCGCGGCTTTCCCATCCGCCGCTTCCCGACAGCGTGATATGCGGATAAAACGCGGTCATCGCGATTCCCACCTGCGCATTTTCGAACGCCATCTGGCGCTCGCTGGTAGCAACGTCCGGCCTGCGCTCCAGAATCTCGGATGGAACTCCCGTTGGAATCGCTGGCGGCGCGGCATTAAACGGCGCTTCCGCCAAGCTGAACGCCGTGGCCGCCTTCCCCGTCAGCACGGCGATGGCATGTTCGTATTGCGCTCGCTGCTGCAATACGAGCTGGAGCTGCGTCGCCGTTGAATCGAGCAACGCCGCCTGCTGCGCCACATCCAGCCCAGACGCAACCCCGCCATCGTGGCGACGGTTCACCAGGTCCAATCCCTTTTGCTGGATTTCCACCGACTGCCGCACTACGCCCGCTTCGCGATCCAATTCGCGCACGTTGAAATAATCCGCCGCAAGTTCGGCTGACAACACCAGGCGCACATTTTCCAGATCGGCCGCGCTCCCCTGCAGTGAAGCGTTGGCGGCCTCTAGAGTGCGGCGCACGCGCCCAAATAAATCGAGCTCATAGCTGACCGAAAACGGCACGGTAAAATCATTCTGGGTAAAAGGCGGTAATTCGCCGCCCGCAAACGCACGGTTGCTGGAGACGAGTTGGCGCTGCCCGCTGGGATCCGCGCTGACTGTTGGAAAGTACGCCGCCGATGCAATTCGCGCCTGCGATCGAGCCTCCGACAGGCGATCCCGCGCGGCCTCAAGCGACTGGTTGGCCTGAAGTAGTTGCTGCTCCAGCCGCTCGAGTTCCGCGTCATGGTAGATCTGCCACCACGCGCCCTTGGGAATCGCATCCTTCGGAGCCGCCGTCTGCCAGGGCCCTTCGCCTTTCCAGGTATCGGGAACTTGAGCTGTCGGACGCTTGTATCTCGGCCCCACGGTGCAGCCCAAAGCAAACACCAGGCAACACAAAACAAGCAGAGCAGCCGCACGCCTCCTGTAGAGACGCGGCTCGCCGCGTCTCCTGCGCGCCTCGTCTGCGCATTCAGAAGAGGCTGAAAGCAATCGCGTCACGAGCGGGCGCCTCCTGTGCTCGGCGCGGCGACATGCACCTGCTGTCCTTCCTCGAGCGAATCGGACGGGTTAATGATGATCTGATCGCTGACGTCGAGCCCGCCAAGAATCTCCAGGGTAGCGCCGAAGTCGCGCCCGATGCTGATGGGGCGCAGGTGCACTTTGCCATCCTTGTCGACGACCGCAACCCGCGGCCCCTCTGCGCGAAACAGCATGGCGTTTACTGGAATCGTAATCCTTGGAACAGAAGTGCCGGTCGCAAAATGCACTTGGCCAAAAGAACCGGGCAGCAGTTTGCTATCTTTGTTGGGAACATCCACTTCCGTATTCAAGGTACGGGTCGCGGGATCGATGGCATCCGCGGTTCGAGCCACCGTTCCCAGAAATTTCTGGCCGGGAAATTCCTGCAGCGTCACGTTGGCCTTGATCCCCACCTTAATGTTCGGCGCATACGCCTGTGGGACACTAACATAAACACGCAGCGGATCGACGCGCGCGATATCGAACAATTCTCTGCCATTGCCCGCCCCGCCGGTCGTACCCGCGCCAGAATTGATGAGCGCGCCCGGATCGACATTGCGCCGGATAAGTACGCCGGAAAAAGGTGCGTACACGTTCTTGAAAGACTCGAGTTCCTCGAGCCGGTGAACGTTGGCGTCGGCCGCCGCCAGGTTTGCTTTCGCCTGCTGGTAGCCGCTAGCTTGCTGGTCGGTTTCCTGCTGCGAAACCGAGTCGGTCTTGCGCAGATTCTCCCAACGGTCGGCGGAGATCTTCGCCAACGCCAGCGCGGCATTGATCTGTTCGCGGCTGGCTCGGGCCTGCGACAGCTCCTGGTCAACTTCCGGAGTATCAATCGATGCCAGCAGTTCGCCCTTCTGCACCTGGCTTCCAATGTCCTTGTACCAACGCAAGAGGTAGCCGTTGGTCCGGGCAAAAATGGGCGACTCGATGTAAGCCTGTAAGTTTCCGGGCAACACCAGTTCGTCGTTTCCCGGCTCTGTCTGGGGTTGCACTACGGCCACGGTCGGAACCGAAACTTCTTCGGTTTCCTTCGCCAGCGCCTTCGTTTCACTCCTCCGGTTCACGAACGTGATCGCCCCGGCGATGAGCAGGACCAGCAGCGCGACACCGATCAGAAGCTTTGCCCGGCCAGCCGGGGCGGGCGCCAGATCGGGAGGGCGCTCGATCGCCGGATGGATGTGCTGCGGCTGCGCGGGAGGTGGCTCGTTCCGTTCGGTGGTTACTGGCGGCTGCACTGGCATGATCGTGATCTCCAACGAACTCGCTGCTTTTCTTCTCTACTGTTGCTCCGACTGTAACCGCGCTTGGCGGCGGCCATGAATAATCGTGAATACGCTCGGCACAAAAAATAAGGTGGCTACGGTGGCGAAGAGCAGGCCGCCAACCACGGCGCGCCCGAGCGGAGCGTTCTGCTCGCCGCCTTCCCCCAGGCCCAACGCCATCGGAAGCATGCCGATAATCATCGCCAGCGCGGTCATAATTACAGGCCGCATGCGCGTGTAACCGGCTTCCACTGCCGCTTGCAGCGCGGGAACTCCCATATCCATGCGATCGCGGGCAAACGATACCATCAGAATCGAATTCGCCGTCGCCACTCCCATGCACATGACCGCCCCCGTCAACGACGGAACGCTGAGCGTGGTACGCGTAATCAGCAGGAACCAGCAGATCCCCGCCAGCGCCCCGGGCAATGCAGTAATTATGATAAATGGATCCAGCCACGACTGAAAATTGACCACGATCAGCAAATAAACGAGGACGATCGCTCCCAGAAGACCAACGCCCAAGCCGAAGAACGAGGACTCCATGGTCTCAATCTGCCCGCGAACTACGATGCGCGTTCCACGCGGCAGATGCTCCTGGAAAGGCTTGAGCGCCTTCATGATGTCCGAAGCAACCCCGCCCAGATCGCGCCCTTGCGTGCTGGCATACACATCGATCACCGGCTGCACGTTGTAATGATTGACCACGGCGGGACGCGCGACCGGTGTGATTTGCACCAGATTGCTCAGCACTTGCGGTGGCGCATTCTCACCCGTCACCGGCGTGTTCATTAAGTCCTGCAGCGATGTCATGTGGTACTGCGGCGTCTGAATGGCAACGGGATATGTGACACCGTTCTTGGGATTCAGCCAGTAATCGGGCGTGGTCTGGGAACTTCCACTCAAGCTGATCAGCACACTTTGCGCGACATTTTGGGCATTCAGTCCGACCTGATTGATGCGCGTTCGGTCCATGTCGAGATGAAGAGTGGGCAGGCTCAACATTTGTTGCACGTGCACGTCGGCCGCTCCGGGAATCTGGCGCAGCCGATTTGCGATCCTCTGTCCGATTTCGTAACTGCTACTCATATCCGCGCCCATGATCTGAATATCGACCGGCGCGGGCAATCCAAAATTAAGAATTTGCGACACGATATCGGCGGGCTGGAAGAAGAACTCCACGCCCGGAAAGCGCACCGGCAACTCGCGGCGCAATCTGCGAATGTATCCCGCCGTCGGATGATGGTGCTCCGGATTGAGCGCAATCAGGATCTCCGCATCGTTCGTCCCAATCACGCCCGAGCTGGCATACGAGAGATTGATGCCCGAGTAGGGGACGCCGATGTTGTCCAGCATGGTCTGCAACTCTTCCTTCGGAATGTCGCTGCGCAGCACTCGCTCAACTTCATCGCACAAGCGCGCAGTCTCTTCCACGCGCAGGCCGGGCCGGGCCCGAAAGTGCAAACGAATCAGGCCCGCATCCACTTGCGGGAAGAAGTCGCGCCCCAGAAAAAACACCAGCCCCAGCGATAAAACGCAGAAAATCACGAAGCAAATGGCGAATAATCCTCGGTGTTCGAGCGTGGTTTCCAGCAACTGCTGGTAGCCGCCTCGAAAGTTTTCGAACCCGCGTTCGAATTTCCGTTGAAATTTCACCAACGGGTTCTTCGTCTCCGCCGCGCGGTGCTCGTGTCCGCGCATGATAAACATCACCATCGTCGGAATCAGGGTCCGTGACAGCAGGTAGGACGCCAGCATGGCGAACGACACCGCTTCCGCCAGCGGCACGAAAAGAAACTTCGCGACTCCGGTCAGAAAGAACATCGGCACGAACACGATGCAGATACACAGCGTCGACACGAAGGCGGGCACCGCAATTTGTTGCGCGCCGTCGAGAATGGCCTGCTTCATCTCCTTGCCCATCGCCAGATTGCGCTCGATGTTTTCAATCTCCACCGTCGCATCGTCGACCAGGATCCCAACGGCGAGCGCCAGTCCTCCCAGGGTCATGATGTTGATGGTCTCGCCGAGCGCAGCCAGCAGCAGCACGGAGACGAAGATGGACAAGGGAATCGAAACCGCGATGATCACCGTCGGACGCCAGTCTCCCAAAAAGAGCAGGATCATGGCGGCGGTGAGGCAGGCGGCAATCAGCCCCTCCCGTATGACTCCCTGAATCGACGCGCGCACAAAAAGCGACTGATCGAACAGAGCTTTGATGTTGAGGTCCGTCGGCAACTGTTGCGCCGCCAGCGGCACCATCGCCTTAATGTCTTTGACGACGGTCAGCGTGGAAGAGCCGCCCAGCTTGAAGATCGCCATCAGCACGCCGCGCACGCCGTCCTGCCGCACAATGTTGGTTTGCGGTATAAACCCGTCCCGCACATGCGCCACATCGCGCAGGTAAAGTGTGGACGAGTTCGTGGTCTTCACCGGCAGATCGTTGAGTTCGATGACGCTACGCGCACTGCCGTTCAGCTCCACGTTGTATTCGGTTGGCCCGATCTTGGTGGTACCTGCCGGCAGAATCAGGTTCTGCGCCGCCACCGCGTTGACGATGTCGTTGGGCGACAAACCATAGGCCTGCAGTTTGGCGGAATCAAGGTCCACCTGAATCTGGCGCGGCTTGCCGCCGAAAGGATACGGCGTGCCCGCCCCCTGAACCGTGGTCAACTGCGTGCGCAGAAAATTCTGCGCCAGATCGAATACCTGTTGTTCGGGAAGCGTCTTGCTGCTCACACCCAATTGCACCACCGGCGTCGACGACGCCGTGTAGGTGATGACCAGAGGCGGGGTTGTGCCAGGAGGTAATGAGCGTGTCGCGGTCTGGCAGATTGCCGTCACCTGCGTCACTGCCATGGCGATGTTGACGTTAGGCCGGAAGAAGATCTTGATCACGGCGATGCCGTTCAGTGACTGCGATTCCTGGTGTTCAATGTCGTTGACTGTTACCGTGAATCCGCGCTCGGAGTTGGTCACGATCCGGTCCGCCATCTCACTCGGTGACAGCCCGGTGTAATTCCACACCACGCTGACCACGGGAATGTTGATGTCGGGGAAAATGTCCACCGGAGTGCGCGGAATGGTCACGCACGTAAGAATGATAATGAGCAGTGCCATCACCACAAACGTATAAGGACGCCGAAGCGCTAACGCGACAATCCACATAGGAAACCCAAGTACCGAAGAAAGCGCCCGAAAAAAGTACCGAACGAAGTGCCGAAAAAATGCTGCACCCCTGATACAGACAAAAAGCGCACTGCCCAGTCCGCAGGTCCCACGACCCGCCGAACATGCAAATTAAGATTCAAAACAGTACGTTTCGGATTTAAATTATATTAGACTTCAGTCATGGCTCAAAATCATATTCGCCGCGCCGCGACCCCGAACAAAAGTAACGGAAACGGGTCTGCAGCCAAGCGCCCCCCCGGACGGCCGCGCAGCGAGGAGTCACGCCAGTCGATCCTGCGCAGCACCCTCAAGCTCCTGAAACAGTCCGGTGGATTCCCCGAGTTGAGCATTGAAGCGGTCGCCGCCGACGCCAACGTTGGCAAAACAACTGTCTATCGTTGGTGGCCAACCAAGGCTGCCCTGGTCGCCGACGCCTTCGCCGCCAGCGCCGACCAGGAACTGCGATTCCCCAATACCGGTTCCGTTTACACCGATATCCGCCTGCAGATGCGGGGCTTGATTCGAATCTTCCGCTCGCAGCGCGGCAAGATCGTCGCGGCGCTGCTCGCCGGAGGACAATCGGATCCGGAATTGCTCGAGGCCTATCGCGACCGATTTCTGTGGCCCCGGCGCAGACAGGCCTATCAGACTCTGCAGCGTGGCGTCGATCGCGGCGAACTGCCGGTTGGTTGCGACTTTGACCTCATCCTCGATTCGCTCTACGGACCCATCTTGATGCGCTTTCTGATCCGCCACGTCAAGCTCGAGGAAAGCTTCGCCGACGAGGTTTGCGGATTGGTTTTCCAGGATCTGAAACGCCGCTCGCACGCGTGAACTCCACATCTGAAGTCCGAAATCCGGATTCGCCCTGATACCCCTCAAGCCTGATACCCCTTAAGTCAGGGACTGCGAAAATCAAATGCGGAAATCGAAAACTTCAGAAAGGCAACCATAGGGTTGCTTTTTGCGCGACGCCATTTTAATATGCAACCTGGAGGTTGCTTGACATGAGTGACCGCATGGGTGACCGCACGCATGAAAACAGGATTGAGCAAAGGATTGAACTCAAGGCGCCGGTTTCGCGGGTCTGGCGCGCGCTGACGGATTACCGTGAGTTCGGCCAATGGTTCGGTGTGAAACTGGACGGACCCTTCGCGCCGGGTCAAGTCTCCCGCGGCCAGATTACCTATCCCGGCTATGAGCACATCCGATGGGAAGCGGTCGTGCAGAAGATGGAGCACGAGCGCCTCTTTTCCTTCACCTGGCCCCAGCCCAAGTCCTTCGACAAAGCGGACCAGCCACTCGACTACTCGAAGGAACCGGCAACGCTCGTCGAATTCCGGCTGGAGAAAACTGCTACCGGAACGTTACTGACGCTCACCGAGTCCGGCTTCGATCAGCTTCCCGGCGACCGCCGCCTCGAAGCATTCCGCAGAAACGACGGCGGCTGGACGCAGCAAATGAAGAATCTCGAAAACCATGTCTCCAAAACGTCATAGCAGCCTTGCCGCGAAACGGCACGAACCTGCACCTGTATTTGCGGCACTCGGCGACAAGACCCGGCTCGCGCTAGTGGCCAGACTCTGTACTGGGCGCCAACCCTATTCCATCTCAGAGCTAACCCGCGCAGAGCTGACACGGGGACACAACTTGACCCGGCAAGCAATCACTAAGCATCTTCGTGTGCTGGAGAGGGTGGGAATCATCCACGGTATCCGAACGGGTCGCGAGAGCCGGTTCGAATTTGTGCCCGGTCCGCTCGAAGCAGCTAAGCAATATCTCGATCTCGTTTCCGAAGAGTGGGGCCGAACTCTGAGCAGGCTAAAGTCGTTTGTCGAAGACTGAATGGATAACATTTTCTCCTGGCCAAACTCTCATCTCTGTGACCTAAGCCATTCACCTGCTGAAACTTACCATTCGCTCACCAAATCCAACCAACCCCTGATCGCCCTTGCGCCAAGCTCCGCTTCCGGTTAGAATCAAAATACGACCTAAACAGTCGGAATTGAATCCGACCATTAAGGTCGGCATTCTGCCATGCTGAAACTAACGAAGAAGGCGGACTACGGCCTCATGGCCATGAAGCACCTGGCCGAGCACGCCGACCAGGGTTCATGCAGCGCTAAGGATATCGCCGAAGCCTACAGCATCCCGCAGGAAGCGCTGGCCAAAATTCTGCAGCGCCTGGCCAAGGTCGGGTTGGTACGGTCGCAGCACGGCATGAATGGCGGTTACATGCTGACGCGCGATCCGAAGATGATTTCTGCATTCGAGGTGATCAAGGCGATTGACGGACCTCTCTTTATTACCTCGTGCGTGACCGTGCGCGGCGAATGCGGGCAGAGTGATCGCTGCACCATCCGCGAGCCTCTGCGCAAGGTGAACGAAAGCATCGAGCAGGTGCTGAAAAACATCAAGATTTCACAGATGAAGGAAGAGCCGGAAGTTATCGACGTAAAGAAGCCCGACACCAGAAAGCCCTCGGACTTGGTAACGATTTCGTAGCCAGCAAATGAATTAACCGGAATATTAAAGTTGAGACGTTCGTATCAGGGCATCGCTTCAGCGATGCCGAAAGCGGCGAAAATAAATGCCCCTTCAGGGGCTGCGTAGGAGCAAGGTGATCATGAGCACGAATGGCAACACGGCGTCCCCAACCAGCAGGAATGAAGACAACGGACAGCGCACCACTCCCAACGGCATTAAGCTGCCCATCTACATGGACAACCACGCGACCACACCCATGGATCCGCGCGTGCTCGAAGAGATGCTGCCCTACTTCATGGAAAAGTTCGGCAACGCCGCCAGCCGTAACCATCCTTTCGGATGGGTGGCGGAAGAAGCCGTCGAACTCTCGCGCGAGCGTATCGCCAAGCTGATCGGCGCGACCCCGAAAGAGATCATCTTTACTTCCGGCGCCACTGAAAGCGACAACCTCGCCATCAAAGGTGTCGCCGAAATGTACCGTGAGAAGGGCAACCACATCATCACCGCGGTCACCGAACACAAGGCAGTGCTCGACACCTGCAAGCATCTGGAGAAGTTCGGCTTCCGCGTGACCTATCTGCCGGTACAGAAAGATGGATTGGTCGACCTCGATGACCTGAAGCGCGCCATGGACGACAAGACGATTCTGGTCACGATTATGGCGGCCAACAACGAAATCGGCGTACTGCAGCCCATCGCCGAAATCGGCAAACTGTGCCACGAGCGTGGAGTAGTCTTCCACACCGACGCAGTTCAGGCGATCGGCAAGGTGCCGATCGACGTAAATAAAATGAACATCGATGTCGCCTCCATCACCGGACATAAGCTCTACGGGCCGAAGGGCGCGGGCGCGCTCTTCGTGCGCCGCAAGAATCCGCGCGTGCAGTTGGTGCCACTGATCGACGGCGGCGGGCACGAACGCGGAATGCGCTCCGGAACCCTGAATGTCCCCGGCATCGCCGGCCTGGGCAAGGCGTGCGCACTCGCGCAGGAAGAGATGCCGCAGGAATCCTGCAAAATGGCAGGCCTGCGCAATCGCCTGCGGGACAGCATCATGAGCCGCCTCGACGAGGTCTATATCAACGGCTCCATGGACCATCGCCTGCCCGGCAATCTGAACATCAGTTTTGCCTACGTGGAAGGCGAGTCGCTGCTGATGGGCATCAACGATATCGCGGTTTCGAGCGGTTCGGCATGCACCTCGGCGACGCTTGAGCCATCTTATGTATTGAAAGCTCTCGGCACCGGCGACGATCTGGCACATAGCTCCATCCGCTTCGGCATCGGACGCTTCAACACCGAAGCCGAGATCGATTACGTGGCCGACCGCGTAGTCGAAACCGTGTTACGACTCCGCGAACTGTCGCCGCTCTACGAAATGGCGAAAGAGGGAGTGGATTTGAAGAGCGTGAAATGGGCGGCAGAACCGGCGGCGCATTAAGTTTCGGGTAGGGCACGGCTTCAGCCGTGCCATTCAGACCGCAAGAGTCGGGCTTTAGCCCCTGCGGTCGTTATGAGTACAGATTTTCAAGGAGACGGAAAATGTCATACAGCGACAAAGTAATCGACCACTACAACAATCCGCGCAACGTGGGCTCCATGGACAAAAAGGACGCCGACGTAGGCACCGGCCTTGTGGGCGCGCCCGAGTGCGGCGACGTGATGAAGCTGCAGATCAAAGTCAATCCGCAGACCAACATCATCGAAGACGCAAAGTTCAAGACCTTCGGCTGCGGCTCGGCGATCGCCTCGTCCTCGCTGGCGACCGAGTGGGTCAAGGGCAAAACGGTGGACGAGGCCCTCGCGATCAAGAACACCGAGATCGTGAAGGAACTGGCCTTGCCGCCCGTAAAGATTCACTGCTCCGTGCTGGCCGAGGATGCGATCCGCGCCGCCATCGGCGACTGGAAGAAGAAACAGGGTTCGGCGAAGCCGGCGGAGATGCAGGCAAAGTAGGATATTCCTGCTAAGTCTTTGGTTTATAAAGACTACGGATAAGTCCTTATTTTTCAAAGACTCAGCCGATATGCAGCTCCTAAGTCTTTGGTTCTAAAAGACCGTGACGAGGGGGGGCTGCCAAGCGTCCGATAGTTGCTCCTGCGAAGAATATGGATCAAGCAATCAAAGACGAAGCGCTGAAGACAGCATCTGCGCCTCCGGCCAAAGGCATCCAGGTGACTGAAAACGCGCTCAAGAAGATTCGCTCCGCCATAGTGAAAGAAAACGTTTCGCCGGAGCAGGGCGGGCTTCGCCTGGGCGTCCAGGGCGGCGGATGCTCGGGACTGAGTTACAACATACGATTTGACACGCAACCGCGCGAGCGCGACCGTGTATTTCAGTTCGGCGACGTCCGGGTTTTTGTGGACCCCAAATCTTTCATCTATCTGCACGGGATGACGCTCGATTACCAGGAAACCCTGATGCAGCAGGGATTCGTGTTCGTGAATCCGAACTCGACCAAATCCTGCGGCTGTGGCAGTTCGTTCTCGTAGAAGAAATCCGCGTTCGTGTGGTGACGGGGCTCCGCCCCGTAAACGGACCTCAGGCCCATCACCACACAACAACCAGGAGTCAACGGGCGAGCCCGGCGCTCGCCCTAAATTTTGTATGGCAAATTCAGAATCCAAATCGTCAGGATCGCTGATGTCCGGATCACTGACCTCCGGATCAACGACCTCCGGATCAACGACGTCCGGATCAACGACGTCCGGATCAACGACGTCCGGATCAACGACCTCCGGATCAACGATCATCCCCGGACACGGCGTCGCAGAAGCAACCGCAAACTGCTGGTCGTGCGGCACCATGCGCGCCGCGCAATTCTGCAGTTCGTGCGGCAAAGTGCAGCCCCCCGTCCCCGTAGACTATTTCACGTTTTTTGGATTTCCTCGCAAACTCAATCTGGACACAGCCGCACTCGAAAAAGAATTCTACGCGCTGAGCCGACGCCTCCATCCCGACCTGTTTGCTCAGGCGAACCCGGAAGAGCGCGCCTTCAGCCTGGAACAAAGTTCCATGCTCAACGACGCCTACCGCACCCTGAAAGATCCGATCAAGCGCACCCAGTACCTGTTGCGCCTCGAAGGCATCGAACTCGAAGAGCAATCGAAACAGGCAACCGAAAAGGCGCGGGCCACCGGAGAATTGAAGAAGCAGGTAGTGCCTCCCGATCTATTGGAGGAAGTTTTCGAACTCAACATGCACTTGGAAGAACTGAAGGCGCAAAAAAAGTTAGGCGAAGACGATCCCGCTCTGCTCGAGGAAATCGGCAAAGCCAAACTCTCGCTGGAAGAAAAATATGATGCACTTTTGAACGAGCTCAAATCCGAGTGGGCCAGGTGGGACAAGACTATCGACACCGGAATCGAAGAAGACCGCCGGAAGATTCTCGATAAGATGCTGGACGTGCTGAACCGAAGAAATTACATCCGCAACCTGGTACGCGACGTGAACGAGGCAATGGAAAGCTAGGTTAGACGTCAAAGGTCAGATTGCAGAGGTGAAAACCAAACAAACCGGGCTCCCACCTCTGCAATCTGACCTCTGCAATCAACAATGGCCACTGACTACATCGTCGGCATCGATCTCGGCACCACGAACTCGCTCGTGGCCTACATGCAGGGAGACTCGCCCGTAGTAATTCCGGGAGACGACGGCCTGAACCTCGTGCCCTCGGTCGTTGCGCTCGATGAAAATAATCAAGTCATAGTCGGCAACGCGGCCCGCAAGTATCTGATCGAAACGCCCGAGCGCGCCGTGTACTCCGTCAAGCGCCTCATGGGCCGAGGCAGCGAAGATATACAAGAGGAACTGAAGCTTTTCCCCTTCAAAATGGCGGACGATCTGCACGAGGGCGAAGTCCTGCGCATCAAGATTGGCGACCGCACCTGCACTCCGCCCGAGATTTCGGCGCTGGTGCTGCGCCAACTAAAGCGCAATGCCGAGCGCTTCTTCGGAGCGCCCGTGACCCAAGCGGTCATCACCGTCCCCGCATACTTCAACGACGCGCAGCGCCAGGCCACAAAAGATGCCGGCCGCATCGCTGGCTTGAATGTCCTGCGCCTGGTCAACGAACCGACGGCCGCATCGCTAGCCTACGGCCTCGACAAGAAGCAGAACGGCACCATCGTGGTTTACGACCTCGGCGGCGGCACTTTCGATATCTCGATTCTCAAACTGCACGACGGAATCTTCGAGGTGATCTCGACCAACGGCGATACCCATCTCGGCGGAGACGACATCGACAATCTGCTGATCGCCATCGCGCTCGACGACATTCGCGGCGACCGCGGAATCGGATTCGAGGACGATGTCCGGCGCAATGGCGAAGCCGTGGCTCGCATCCGCAAGGCAGTGATCGAGGCGAAGATTGCTCTTTCGTCGCAGCCGACGGTGAAGCTGGATGTCGATTTGCCCGGCGGGAAAAAATATCAGCGTGAAATTTCACTCGAAATGTTCGAGCAGATGATTCAGCCCATCATCGATCGCACCGTCGGACCGTGCAAGCAGGCGCTCAAAGACGCAGGTCTGAAGCCCGAGCAAATCGACGAGGTCGTGCTGGTCGGTGGCTCCACGCGCATTCCCAAGGTGCGTCGTTTGGTGCAGGATCTTTTCGGCCGAGTCCCGCACACCGATCTAAATCCCGACGAAGTGGTAGCACTGGGAGCGGCCGTGCAGGCAAACATTCTCGGCGGTGGCTCCGAAATCACGCAAGATATGCTGCTGCTCGATGTCACTCCGTTATCTCTGGGGATCGAAGTGGCCGGCGGCGTTACCGATAAAATCATTCTCCGCAACTCCACCGTCCCGGCTTCGGCAACGCAGTACTACACCACGCAGGTGGACGGGCAGACCAACGTCGCCATCCACGTGCTGCAAGGCGAACGCGAACTGGCGCGCGATTGCCGCTCGCTGGCGCGTTTCGATCTCAAAGGCGTTCCGCCCATGGTCGCCGGCATGCCGCGCATAGAAGTGAAGTTTCTCATCGACGCCAACGGCATTCTGCGCGTTTCCGCGCGCGAGCAGCGCAGCGGACAGGAAGCCGAAATCGACGTCCAGCCCAGCTACGGCCTGACCGACGAGCAAGTCGAAAATATGCTGCTCGAATCCTTCGACTTCGCGGAAGAAGACTTCCGCCAGCGGCAGGTCATCGAAGCGCGGCGCGAAGCGGATACGATCCTGGTAGCACTCGCCAAGGGAAAGAAAAATCATGCTTGGCTGGAGCTCACAAACGACGAACGCCGCAATGTCGAAACGCTGGAGAAATCTCTCGTCGAAGTCAAGGATGGTGATGACTATCACGCGATTCGCGAAGCCATCGACGCGCTGAACCAGGCCACCATGCGCCTGGCGGAATTAATGATGGATACCGCGGTTTCGACCGCGCTTAAGGGAAAGGCCATGGATAATACCGAGATCGAGGAAGGGCCGCAGGCCGGCCATCCAGTGGCCAAAGCAGATTTTGAATAGGGGTTCTTACATGTCTGAACAAAAAACGCACGCAACCGGAACAACCACAATGGATGCTCCCCCCACCGAAAATAACGGAAACACGGTCGAGGTCACGTTTCTTCCCGAAGGCAAGACGGTGACCTTCGAACACGGCAAGCTGCCGTATAAAGACCATGGCAAGCCCGAGTCCCTGCTCGACGTGGCCTTAAACTTCGGCATCCCACTCGATCATGCCTGCGGAGGAAACTGCGCCTGCACCACCTGTCACGTCTGGGTGAAAGAAGGCGCCGACTTGATCTCGGAGATGGAAGACGACGAAGCCGACAAGCTCGACATGGCCGCCGATCTTCAGCTAAACTCACGTCTCGGATGCCAAACGATCATCAAGAAGCCGGGTAAAGTAGTAGTCGAAATCCCGGCCTGGAACCGTAACTACGTTTCGGAAGAGCATTAAGTGCCGAGCTTTTAACCACCGGGTACACAGAGGAACACGGAGGAAAACTAGGGGTCCCCGTGTTCCTCTGTGTACCCTGTGGTTAAGGATTTTTGGAACCTGTCCCTGGAGCCGATTCATGCCAAAAGATCTTACCTGGAGCGATGCCGACGATATCGGGATTCTGCTCTCTGAAGCCCATCCCGAACTGGACCCGCTCTCAGTCCGCTTCACCGATCTGCACAAGTATGTAATCGCGCTGCCCGGTTTCAAAGACGATCCGGCGAAGTCGAACGAAGCCAAGCTGGAAGCAATTCAGATGGCGTGGCACGCCGAGGTGCTGGACAGAACGCAAGGCTAACGCCGGTATTCTTCGTTATGCTCTTCCGACCGCCATATCCAATATGGTCACTCTGGCATGATCTCTCGTTAGTCTATAAGTCATTCTTTCTTGGACTCTCCTGCCTGCTTGCCTATTCTGTCTTTCTTGCGGCAGTCATCTTCGGGCATCACCGCGATTTAGCGTCGATCAAAAGGAAGGCGGCCACACTACAACAGATCGTTCGTGCCGCTTTTTATCTCTTTGGTTTCCTACTATTTTTTGAATTGCAGTTCGCGTTTCAAACTCTCGGTGCACGCACGCATTCTGATGAAGCTTTTCTCATCACGCCGGGTTTTCTAGTTCACTTTGCTTTTGCTTCCAACGTGTTCTTTGTTTTTCTGATTCTTCATCTGATTGAATGGTTTGTTTCCCATCAGGTAGATGCACCAACCAAAAAACCAGATGCTGCGGTCTAAAGGGATGCGAGCCTACCGCGCCGCCGTCGCACTCGGCGCCAAATCCTCCACGCTAGCATCGCGCAGAAACTTCGCCGCCTCTTCGGGCGGCGTCGGATTAATATAAAAACCCGTGCCCCACTCGAATCCCGCCGTCTTAGTTAGCTTTGGCATGAATTCAATGTGCCAGTGGTAATACTCGTTCGCCGGATCCTGCGCCGGCGACGTGTGTACCACCAGGTTGTACGGTGGATTGTCGAGCACGCGGTCGGCTTTCATCAGCAGCAACTTGAGCGCTCTCGCGAGATTCTCGAACATCTGCGATGACGAGTTCTCGAAGGCGGATTCGTGGCGCTTGGGAAGAAGCCAGGTTTCAAACGGGAATCGGGGAGCATAAGGCGCCAGAGTCAGAAAGTCTTCGTTTTCGGCCACCACCCTGCTGCCGCTTTCGATCTCCTGCCGGATGGCGTCGCAGAACACGCAGCGCTCTTTATAGATGTAATACTGCTTGGCTCCCTGCAGTTCTTCAACCACGTAAATGGGCACAATCGGCAGCGCGATCAGCTGCGAGTGCGAATGTTCGAGGGAAGCGCCAGCTGCTTCTCCGTGGTTCTTGAAGAGCAGAATATATTTGAAGCGCCGGTCTTTCTTGAGGTCGAGAATGCGGTCCCGGAACGCCCACAGAACGTCTTCAATTCTTTTCGCCGGAAGCGAGGCCAGAGTGGCATTGTGGTCGGGCGTTTCAATCACCACTTCGTGCGCGCCAATGCCATTCATCTTGTCAAACATGCCCTCGGCCTGCTTGTTCAAACTGCCTTCAATGCCGAGTGCCGGGAACTTATTCGGAACGACGCGCACCGTCCAGCCCGGACTGTCTTTCTGCGGACTATTGCCGTTGGCGCTCGGCCGGTACGCCAGGATCTCCGGCGGCGTCTTGCTTTCATTGCCATAACAAAAAGGACAGAACCCGCCCTTGATCTTCACCGCCTCGCGCACAAAATCGGTAGGCCGTTTGGCGCGGTCCGTGGAAATAATCACCCACCGGCCCACGATCGGGTCTTTTCTCAGTTCAGGCACGTACTAAATCCTTTCAGCTGGCGTTGCCAAAGCCACGATTGTACGACACAGGAAAGGCATTTTGAAACAACTCGAATGAGGGTTGGCTGTATCCGGACTCATAATATACGGCGAGCACGTCAAACCGCCACTCCACCCCATCCCGCGAAAGGCGCGCCGGCTGGCGCGAAGAGGGCAAGTGGCGCAGGAAGTCGCGGGCGACCTTCGACAACTCCCGTTGTTTATCGCGATCCACCGCGGCCTCGGCAGGCTTGAAGTCACGCTTGGTTCGAGTTTTCACTTCGATAAAACACAGCACGTCCCGCTCCCAGCCAACCAGATCCAGTTCACCCCGATGATGCGGGGAGCGGTAATTCCGCGCGATGATCGTATAGCCCCGCCGCCGCAGATAGAAGTAAGCGTCTTCTTCGCCGCGCCGGCCCGTGATTCGGTGCGCGGGCAAGTCCTCGGGCGAAAGCGTTCTGGACGCCAGCCAGTCCAGTGCGCGAAGGGCGGCCTGCGTCAAGCGTCCGGCAAACATAGATCCCCATATTCACCCTAGCTCGGACTCACAAGACCTGATGTGATGGTGATCACCGCGCGTTCGGTACAATTCGCCGCGCTTTTCCTTTGCCAAGCGTAGCCTCATCTTAAAGTCTGCGCACGAGAATTCGTCTTGAAGAAGTCCGATAGTGCGCAAACCGGATGGCGCCAAGTGCTCGCAAATCCAGCCCGGAGGGGCGAGCCAACTTTGCCCAGCGCTCTTTAGCGCTGGGAAACCCACAAGACTTAGCAAAGTCCCGGAGGGACGGCCCAAAGACTCACGAACATTCCTCAACTCACGTCTGAAACCACCAATGCTGTCACCGCACCCGATTCTTCTATTTTCATCCTTCCCACCGTATTCACCAGCACCACCCCGCCCAGCGCGACCGCGCCGCCCGCCAGAGAAATCAGCCTCGGCACTTCGCCCAGCCAGATCCAGGCAATGCCGATAGCGACAATCGGAATCACATAGAGCAAAGTCGAGGTCCGTCCGGCCGCTCCGTGCGAAACAACGTAGGCGTAGGCCACATAAGCAAGCGCTCCCGGAAAGACGCCCAGATAAATAACCGCCAGCGTCGCCGCCGCCGGAGCGGCGCGCAACGTATGCACAAGACCTCTGCCAAACGGCAACATCAGCGCGGTCCCCAACCAGATCGAGTAAGCCGTAAATTCCAAAGCGCTGTACCTGCCCAGATAATGTTTCTGCAGAATCATGTACCCCGCAGACGTAATCGCCGCCGCCAGAATAATCAGCGCCTGCGGCGAGAGCCGGATCCCTTCGCCTTCTCCACTCGCAATCAGCGCCACTCCCGCAAAGCTCACGAACACTCCAATCCATCCAATCGCCGTCAGTTTTTCGTGCAGCCAGAATCGGGCCGCCAGCGCAGTCCAGATCGGAACCGATGCAATCAGCAGACTCGCCGCGCCCGCCGTCACCCGAGTCTCTCCGTAATTAAGCGCCAGATTGTAGAAAGTGATCCCGATTGCTCCTGTCAGCGCCAGCCCCGGAAGGTCGCGCAATTCCGGACGCCGAAAGTGCGCAATCCCCGCATAAACCGCCAGCACCAGCGACGCAACCAGAAACCGCAAAATAGCAAGGTTCGCCGGCGAATAAGCGCGCAGCCCGGCACGAATCCCGGCGAAGGCAGAGGCCCAGACCACCAGCGCGAATGCCAGAGCGCCCAGAGTGCGAAATGTGAAGCGCGGCATGGAGAGCCCCCCTACAATAAGAATTGCTGTTGATAAATTTCTGTTTATGCAGAATGGCGGCGAGAAGATCGCGGCTCAACCAGCATCGTTTCAGCAGCGACTCACCACGTATCGCCGCCTCCTGCAGGAGGCCAGACGCCGAACTGGCGCCGCAGTAACGCAATCTGCCCGGCGTGATAACTGTTATGTGCCGCAATTTGCCACAGCACGGCATGCACAGTCGACTCGCGCCGCGAATGCGCCGGACCCGGACACTGAACTTTTCGCGCCAACTCCGCCGCATCGGATTCCGCCAGCCGGACAACCCGCGCCAGCAAATCGACGAACCGCTGAATCGCGATCCGCCACTGCTGCTCGGCCCCGCCCTCCTCGGCAGCCGGGCCTGGATGCGTTGGCCAGCCTTTAATCGCTTTCTCCGGGTAAGGTCGACTCTCTCCCGCGACGTTGCCGAGATCGTAGTCCATCCAGTAGTTCATGTGCTCCAGAATCTGCCATATGGAGTGCGGATAATCCGCCACAGTCCGCGCCGCCAGCTCCGCCGAAACATCTTCCACGCAAGCAACCGGATCCACATGCGCGCCTTTGCCGTAGACAAGTTCACGCAGGATGTTGTCGCCCATGCGTTCCATCCTTTCTCCGAAGCATGGAATTTGTGGAGAGACGGGGCTTGCCCGTCTCAGCGTGCGAAGAAAGCTTTGTGGTTCGTATCAGGATATCGCTTCAGCGATATCGAAATTGTTCGAAACAGGGGCTGCGCATCAAGCGCGGACACGCGGCAATCCGCGTCTCTAGGACATGAAACTAACCGTGTCCCCGACCTTAATCGTGCCCGGCGTCAATATCTGCGCCCGCAATCCCCCGCGATGCAGCAGCCCCTTGATCACCTGCTTGCCCGTGACCTTCTGCAAATGGTCGCAAGGCTCGCACAGCCGCAGCCCAAGAATGCGCACCTCGCCAATGGCAAACTCCTGCCCCACCAGATGATTCAGCGGAACGTGACGCGTAACGATATTGCGGCGCGCGTCGCCGGCAGCTAGCTCGATCTGATAATCCCGTTGCAGCGCCTCAAGCGCCTCCGCCTCGATCAGCGTCAATTCGCGATCCGGCGTGGGCTGGTAGAACGTACCGATCTTCAGCGCGTATCGATCGCCCTCAAGCCCCGTGCCCGGAATCGCCACCGCCTGTCCAACCGATTGCGGCGCCGCCGCCGCAGCGGACGCGATAAAGATCGATTCCACGGTCCCGTTCCCCATCACGCACCTCCCGCGACCAAAAGCTGCTCAACCAAAAATTCGATCAAGCGTTCTTTCCCGCTTCCACCGCCGCGATCGCCTCTTCCAACACATCCATCGCAACGTCCGCCTCGTCCCTGGTAACAATCAGCGGCGGCGCAATGCGAATCGTGCTCGGACCGCACCCCAAAAACAGAACGCCGCGCTCGAACGCCCCTTCGACAATGCGATCGCGCTCGCTAGCGCCATACTCGCGAGTCGCCTGATCCTTGACGATATCGACGCCGATCATCAGCCCACGTCCCCGGACGTCGCCAACAATTTTATGCTTCTTCGGCCAATCGGACATGCGCTTCATCATGTGATCGCCAACCTCCTGCGAATTCCGCAGCAGCCCTTCTTTCTCGATCACATCAAGCGTCGCCAGCGCGGCGGCAATGCAGACCGGATTCCCGCCGAAAGTCGAAGCATGCGAGCCCGGTATCCAATCCATGATGTCGGCCTTGCTCATGGTGATGCCAAGCGGCATCCCCGAGGCGATGCCCTTTGCCATGCAAACGATGTCGGGATGCACGCCAGTGTGCTCAACCGCCCACCATTTGCCCGTGCGGCCGATGCCGCTCTGCACTTCATCCAGCACCAGCAGAATGCCATGCTTATCGCAGATGCGCCGCAGTTCCTGCATAAAGATCGTAGGAGCGACGACGTACCCACCCTCGCCCTGAATCGGCTCGACAAAAATGGCCGCGACTTCTTCCGGAGCAAGAATGGTCTTGAACAGTTTGTCTTCGATAAAACGCGCACAGCCCAGTGCGAATTTCTCCCCATCCTGCGGCCCGCCCTCACAACCGCGATACACATCGGGATAACGCACATGCGTAACCCCCGGCACCAGCGGCGAGAAGCGCCGCTTCTGCTGCGGCTTCGAGGCTGTCAGCGAAAGCGCCCCCATCGTGCGTCCGTGGAATGCGCCAAAGAAGGCAATCACCTGCTGCCGCTTCGTGTGATAGCGCGCCAGCTTCAAAGCCGCCTCGATCGCTTCCGCTCCCGAGTTTCCGTAATAAATTTTGTGCGGCCCCGGCATAGGCGCTATCTTCGACAGCCGTTCGGCCAGCGTCACCAGCCCTTCGTAATAAAAATCGGTGCCCGACATGTGGATCAGCTCACCCGCCTGCTTCTGAATGGCAGCCACCACGTCCGGATGGCAATGCCCGGTCGAGGTCACCGCAATGCCGGCGGAGAAATCGAAAAATTCGTTGCCATCCACATCTTCGACCACGATGCCGCGGCCGCGCTTGGCCACCAGCGGGTAAGAGCGCGTGTAGGAAGGTGAAATGTATTTTTCGTCGCCCGCCAGAATGCGCTTGGCATTAGGGCCCGGAAGCGCCGTCTTCAGCTTGGGACCGTTAATCAAAGTTTTCGTGGTCATGAAATCCTCCAGAATAAGTTCTCAGTTCCCGGTTTTCAGTTCTCAGTGGCAAGACCGAATTTCGAGTAAGAGTGTCCCAACCAGGGTGCTCCAACTCAAGGGTTCCCCATCCTTAACGTAGCGTCCTTTGCGACGTTAGGGTGGGATTCCCCAGTCGCAAAAGCCAAACGCAACTACCTGACAGAGTGGGAAGAAGAATTAGTCGCTGCCAAAGAGATTGGCGCGAACATGCGAGGGGAGAACAGAAAGATACCGGCGGGGACAAGCCAGTCCCTCGATCCAGCAATTCTGAAGCGGCGAAATGTAGCCGTTGAAGCGCATAGCACTAGAAACAGTATATCCCGGCTTCGCTCCTAACGTAACCCCCCAAATACGCCGAAGAGACGGCACCAAAGGCGGGATTGGCGTGGCGGGTACCGTGGAGGGATGCCCCGCTCCTTGCGTTCTTTGCAAGGGGCGGGTGTCGGTGCCGCCGTCATCTCCGCCACTTCGAAATCGCCGAATTCGAAACCTCTTTCGACACCTGGCCAAACACAAACCGGTCCCCCAACACGAAATTCACCAGCGAGCACAAGGCGATCGCAACAAGGTTCGCAGCCACATAATTGAACTTCAACTCGCCCACCAGCAACCGCATCAGCAAGAGGTTCCCGGCAATCGAAACCAATCCATTACCGGCATTGAACTTTGCCAGCCTGATGAAAGATTGCACCGGACGCGCAGCCGGCCGATCCGCCCACGTAAACCGCTCGTGCCACAAAAAGTTGTGGATCACCGCGATCTCCACCGCCAGCCCCGTAGCCAGCAAGTAATCGAGTCGAAGCCACGAACGAAAAACAGCCAGCGCGCCCAGCTGGACGAAAATGCCAAGTCCCCCCACAAGATTGAATTTCACCCATCGCCAAACCGTCTGCCCAACAAGCCTTTCCTGAGAGCTGAGAACCGAGAGCTGAGAGCTATTCTTCGGAGAACTGAGAACCGGGAACTGAGAACTGGTCATGAGATTCTCTCCTCCCGGTAAAGCCGAACCGTGTTCTTAAGGCTGACCGCGGCCAGCATCAGCGCCATCCCCGCCAATCCAATCGCGCCGCCAATATCAAACAGCCGGTAGCGTCCGTGAATCACCCAAGCCCCACGGAACAGCGCCAGGTTCCCAGCCGCCAGAAGAACGCGCAACTCAGTAGGCCCGAAACGCCACAACGAAAGATGAAATTCGCCAAGCGTATAAGTCGCCAGATACGACTGGATGGAAAGCAAAAGAAACGCAATCAGGAGCCCAATCGCAATCACCGGATGCATATATCCCGAAAGCGCCAACCCGCCCATCATCGCCACCGCGCCGATGGAATCAATCATGTGGTCGACATAAAATCCGTAACGAGGCCGCTGCCGTTGCCGCACGCGCGCCAGAGTTCCGTCCAGGCTGTCGCCGAACCAGTTCACCGCCAGACAAACAATCGCCGCCAGCAGCATGCGCCGATCCCAAGCCGCAAGGGCATAACAAACGCCAGTAGCGATCTGGGCAGCAAAGCCGAGCCCCGTCAGATGATCGGGATTGACCCAGGCCGGCATGCGCTCCGCCATCCAGACAAGGGCCCGCTTCTCGGCCGCAGCAAGGAAGCTCCCGTGAACCCGCGTAGCCTGCCGGAAGTTGGCGCGCCGGGCGTCGATGCGACGACCCTTGATGCGACCGCCCTGGGCCAAAGTCTTGGGATTGATCTGCTCCGCAAAATCGGTAAGTGGAGTAGCCATAGTGCCTCCGTTTCTGCGGGCACTATGTGTTTTACGTGGCAGGATGACAATGCACAGCGGGTAAAGCAGAGATCAACAGCCAAGTCAAAATAACTCAGATAGTTAGAAGAAGGGGTAAACTCTGTGTTCTTGTCCCGTGGACCTCTGATTCCCCTGTGGGGGAGACGTAAAAGCGTGAACCACGGGGAACACAGAGCTGCACGGGGTAAAGCAATTGCCCTTCCCGATTTTACACCGCCGATAACTCTCCCCCGCAGCGCACAGATGCGTTAATCTGCAAACGATGCGCCTCCTCCGCCTCCTCCGTCCATCGCACCAGCACTCCGCCTTCTCGGCGACGCTGCTGATGATGACGGCCATCACGCTCTCGCGCGTGATCGGATACATCCGCGAGGCCTACATCGCCTACGCCTTCGGGGCCGGACAGCAGACCGATGCCTACGTCGCCGCCTTCACCCTCCCCGACTGGCTCAACTACATCGTCGCCGGCGGCACCGCCTCCATCACATTCATCTCCATCTATACAAGGTTTCTGGCCGAAAAGCGCGAACGGGACGCACAGAAAACTTTCTCCATCATTATTACTGTGATGACCACGGTGCTAATCGCCGGCACGATCCTCGCCGAAATCTTCACCCCGCAGTTCGTCGCCTGGTTCTTCCACGGCTTCACGCCCCAGCAGATGCAACTCTGCGTGCATCTCACCCGCATCCTTCTGCCGGCGCAAATCTTTTTTTATGTTGGAGGAGTAGTCTCGGCAGTCTTGCTCTCGCACCGTCTCTTTTTGTTGCCCGCGTTCGGCCCGCTCATCTACAACGTCTTCATCATCGGTGGAGGAGTCATCGCCGGACGCCAGATGGGCATCGCGTCCTTAGCCTTCGGCGCACTCGCCGGCAGCCTTGCCGGACCATTTCTCATCAACGCCATTGGAGCGGCCAAAATCGGCACCGGATACCGTCCCTCGTTCGACGTGAAGAATCCCGCCTTCCGCGAATGGGTCCGCCTCTCCATCCCGCTGATGCTCGGCGTTTCGCTGGTCACCGCCGACGACTGGTTTCTTCGCTACTTCGCCTCGGGCGGCATCGGCGACATCGCGCGCCTGAACTATGCCAAGCGCCTCTTCGCCGTCCCCATCGCCATTCTCGGACAGGCCGCCGGCCAAGCCTCGCTTCCCTTCTTCTCACGCCTATTCGGAGAAAAAAAGTTTGAGGAGTTCGCCGCCACCGTGAATGCTTCGGTCTATCGCATCACAGCGGCATCCCTGCTCTTGACCGGATGGATGATGGCCATTGCCGTCCCGCTAATCGACCTCGTCTATCGCCGCGGCCGCTTCACCTTCGCCGATTCCGAATCCACCGCTCTATATTTTTTCTGGTTTTCGCTCTCGCTCGCTTTTTGGTCCAGTCAGGCGTTGTACGCGCGCGCGTTCTACGCCTCCAGCAATACGCTGACGCCGATGATAGCCAGCAGCCTGATCACGCTCGCCTCTTTGCCGCTCTACAAGTTGCTGTTCCACACGCTCTCCGTCACCGGACTAGCCATCGCCTCCGACCTGGGCATAGCCGCCAACGCCATCGTCATCGCGGCGCTCCTGCATATTCGCGGCATGGTGTCGTTTGCGGGATTGAACTGGAAAGAGCTAGGCAAGTCCGCCGTGGTAGGCGTAGTTGCCGGAGGATTAAGTTACGAAGTCATGCGCACCATCGCGCTCGATGGCAGCCGCCGCGCCGATCTCCTAGCCCTGGCGCTAGGTTCCGTAACCTGGGCCGCTGCCGTGGCCGCGGGGCTCTGGGTGTTGCGCTCAGAATTGCCGGGAGATCTTCGCATGAAGAGATCGTCCGCTTTCCCCGGCGCCGCTGAAGCGCAAGCCGCAGAAACCATGGCCACAGGCAAGGAACCGTGAGAGCGCAGTTTCGTCGTTCCTGCTTGTGTGGTGACGGGGCTCTGCCCCAAAAGGAAAACGGGCCCAAAAAGGCCCGTTCTTATTCTGCATTGCGTCGCACAAATTCAGCGAAAAGCGAACGGCGAATAGCGCGCCGCGTCCATCTCGAATAACGAAACCCGCCCTCTTACGCGCGCGCCGACATCACCGGTTCCGGCGTCGCACTCGATACACTCTTCGCCACTTCTTCCGGTTTCTCCGCCTTCGAGGCTCCTGCCGATACTTTGCGAATATCGATGCCGCCCTTGAAGAACGCGCCGTCTTCAATCGAGATGCGCGCCGCCACCACATCGCCGGTTAAAGACCCGTCGCTGCGGATATCCACCCGGTCGCTCGCCGTGAGGTTGCCGCGCACTTTGCCGAGCACCACAATTTCCCGCGCGCTGATGTTGGCCGCGACCACGCCATTCCGGCCGATGGTGACGCGATTGCCCGAGAGGTTGATCGATCCCTCTACCCGCCCGTCAATATACAAAGATTCGGAACCGGTCACTTCACCTTTGATCACCAGCGACTTGCCGATCGTGGCCTGGTCCGAAGCAGTGGTCGTTACCGGACGCGGCACCGCCGCAGGCTCGTTCACGCTCATCATGGGTGCCGTCGTCGCCGTGGACGTACTCGGACGCTCCGGCTCCGCCGGCCGGCTCGGTGTCGCAGGTTGATTCGTGGGCTTCCACATTGTCGTCGAAATCCTTTCCTTTTTACCAAATTAAGGGATTGTTAACCCACCGCCGCATTTCGGGGGCCAATCAAATTGTACTCCCCGGTAACTCCCGTGCTTGTGGAAATTCACTTTTTCTTATTGATTTCCATAGTTCCGAATAAGGTTCCCCGCGTGGTTCCCCCCACCCCTGCGCCACCGCTCCGTGCCCTACGATCGTGTAAGCCCTGCCCAGCCTGTGTTAATTCTTCCATCGCACACCGGACTAAGAGTAATCGCATTCAGAGTAATATGGAACCGTTGGGCACCGGCCCATTTCGTCCCAGATTGAGGACTCAATGACTCCAACTTCGACAACGTCAACTCCGATTTCAACTCCGGATTCAACTCCGACGATGTTGACCCCCGCGACTTCGACCGCCAGCGTCCACCTCCGCCCTCAGTCCGGAGAAGCCGCTCCCTATTACGACCGCTACATTTCTCTCGTCCCCGGCACGGATGTTCTCGCCGCCTTGGACGATCAGCGCCGCCAGATGCTGCTCCTTCTCTCCGGACGATCCGAGGCCGACGGCGATCTCCGCTACGCGCCCGACAAATGGAGCCTGAAAGAAGTCGTCGGCCATCTCAACGACACCGAGCGCATCATGGCCTATCGCGCCCTGCGCATTGCGCGCGGCGACCAGACTCCGATCGAAGGCTACGAGCAGGACGACTACGTCCGCAACAGTCCCTTCGCCCGCCGTCCGCTGGCCGACTTGATCGAAGATTACATCGCTGTCAGGCGCGCCACAATTTCGCTGTTCCGCAATCTGGACGTGTCCGCCTGGATTCGCCAAGGCGTAGCCAACAAAAACGAAGTAACAGTGCGAGCCCTAGCCTACATAATCGCCGGCCACGAACTGCATCATCGCAGGATTTTGGAAGAGAAATACCTTCGCTAAAGCTGCGTGAGAACTCTTTTTCGCTCGATCTGGTGGAACGAACTGCGGAAGAATCCAGCCCCGGAAGGGCGGCCCAGCTTAGCCCCGCGCTTCAGCGCTGGGAATAGCATAGGAAATGATTCAAGCCCCGGAGGGATGACCCAAGTTCCCACGCACACAGTGAAGGCTCGTAGTGGTTTTCGGTTTTTTGCCAACTGAATCGAGAACTGAGAACTGATGCCCAAGGGACACAATCTCCTCGTCGGCCGCCTCACCATGCATCGCGACGGCTATGGCTTCGTCATCCCCGAAGCCGACTCGCTCGATGCCAATCTGAAAACGCGCCTCGCCGGCGACGTCTTCATTCCCCCGCACGCCATCGGATCCTCCATGCACGGCGATCGCGTCCTCGTCGAAATAGGAGCCGTCCGCCCCGATGGCCGCGCCGAAGGCCGCATCCTCCGCTCCCTGTCCCGCGCCCATCCCACCGTCGTCGGCATCTTCCACTACGGACACCGTCACAACTACGTCAAGCCCATCGACGAAAAAGTCACGCAGGAAATCGTAATCCCGCCAGGAATGGAAATTCCCAACGTAGCGCCGCCGTCCCCGGCGGCAGACAGCCCTGAGCAAAGTCAAACCACGAGGGCGTCTCGCCCTCGCAAGCAATCTGTCGATCGTGTAATCGGCAACGAAGCCAAAGTCCACACCGACCACCAGGATCTCGAAGGCCTAGTAGTAGACGTAGAAATCACCGACTGGCCCAGCGCCACGCAGCAACCGCGCGGCCGCGTCATCGAAATTCTCGGCGAAGAAAACGACTTCGGAGTCGACGTCGAGATCATGATCCGCAAATTTCACCTGCCCCACCGCTTCCCGCCCGAAGTCATCGAAGAAGCGCAAGCCATCGAAAATATTATTCACGCCGACGAATTGCGCCACCGCCGCGACTACCGCCGTCTTCCCATCGTCACCATCGACGGAGAAACCGCCCGCGATTTCGATGACGCCGTCCACGTCCGCCAACTCGAAAACGGCAACTACGAACTCCAGGTCCACATCGCCGACGTAGCCCACTACGTCACACCCAATTCACCGCTCGATCAGGAAGCTCGTCTGCGCGGCACCAGCGTCTATTTCCCCGACCGCGCCGTCCCCATGCTCCCACTCGAACTCTCGACCGACATCTGCAGCCTCCGTCCGCACGTCGACCGCCTCGTCCTCTCCTGCATCATGGAGATCGACCACCACGGCGAAATCATCGTCTACGAGATCAACGAAGGCGTCATCTGCTCGGCGAATCGCGTGACCTACACCGCCGTGAACGCCGTGATCGAAGGGGACGACCCAGGAAGCAAAGAAGCTCGCCGCGAATACGCCGCTCAAATCGCCCACTTCGAGCGCATGCGCGATCTGGCGATGATCCTGAACCGCAAACGAAAACGCCGGGGATCGATCGACTTCGATCTCCCCGAACCGGTCATCGAGTTCGACGAATTCGGGATGATGAAGAGCATCACCAGATCGGAACGCAACGTCGCCCATCGCCTGATTGAAGAATTCATGCTCTCCGCCAACGAGTGTGTAGCCCACTATCTCGAAAATAAACGCATCGCCTCGCTCTACCGTATTCACGAAAAGCCCGACGCCAAGCGCGTCTACGACTTCGAAGTAATCGCCGCCACTTTCGGATACTCGCTCGGAGTAGGCGCGCTCCCCATCCAGCGCGTGCAACTGAAAGCCGACCGCCGCCAGGCCCGCGGCACCGGCAAGCGCGTGCGCGAAATCGAAGTCCCCAAAGAAGTCCACATCACCCCGCGCATGTATCAAAAATTAACCGAGAAGATAGCCGGCAAGCCGGAAGAAAGAATCCTGAGTTTCCTGATGCTGCGCTCGCTCAAACAAGCCCGCTACAGCGAAGAGAATCGCGGACACTTCGCCCTCGCCGCCACCACCTACACCCATTTCACCTCGCCCATCCGCCGCTATCCCGACCTGATCGTGCACCGAATCCTGAAAGAAGTCCTGCGCGACTCGCCCGAAACAACAGACAATGTCGTCCCGATAGGAACTTCCCAATCTCTACAGAATTGTCATCCTGAGCGAAGCGAAGGACCTGCTTTTCGCCGGCACCACAACGACCGGGAAGGGCACGACTTCAGTCGTGCCGATGAACAACGAAGGAAGATGGCTTTAGCCCCTGAGGACCCGCCGCCATCGCCCTGGTCGAAGCGCCGCGACAGAGACGCCCATCAACACGCCCTCGAACCTCTGGGCGGCCCCATCCCTCTCGCAGAACTCCACAATATCGCCGAAGAATCCAGCCAGTCCGAGCGCCGAGCCGACGAAGCCGAACGCGGCCTGATGGAATGGAAAAAAATGAAATTCATGGAACGCCACATCGGAGAACATTTCGACGGCCTCATCATCAGCGTAACCAAGTTCGGCTTCTTCGTGGAATTAACCGACCTCTTCGTCGAAGGCCTCGTCCCGCTCAACACCCTCGACAGCGGCGATAACAGCGACCGCTACATCTACCACGAAGACACCCGCCAGATCATCGGCCAGCGCACGCGCAAAACCTACAGCCTCGGAGATCGCGTGCGGGTTTTGGTCGACCGCATCGATCCGGTAGAAAAAAAGATACAATTCGCCGTGATCGAAGAACAGCCCAAGGCCTCAGGGAAACGCAGGCGTAAATGAACTCCAAGACAGACAACAAAATGACAGACAACAAAGTCCAGCGAAGTATTCGCCATCTTTCGCGGACCGGTGCCATGACCGCCTTGCTCGCGTTGACCTTGCTGACCATGCAACCCGCGCGGGCCGACCAGGACCTCGAAAAGCAGGTCAAGTTCGACTATCTGGAAAAAGTGCTGACGCTGCGTCATTTTTATTCCGGCGAACATCTCAAATTTCACGCCGACGGCACGCTGGAAGGGTATGCCTCAGTTGGTCCCTGGACTGTCGATGGACAAATCGAAGTCGAGGACATCCATGTGCATGGCACGCAGTTGGTGATCAAAGGCAGACGAATCCACCGGATTTTCGACGCGCAACAAAAACCACTGGACCAGTTGGCTACAGTAAGAAACGCATCCGGCAAGGAGCAAAAAGATCTGGAGAAAGTCCTGCAACATTTGAAAGTGGAGATCCAAATCGAACTGCCCAGCCAGAATCCCGACGAAAAAGATATCTCCGCCGCGATTCACGCCGTCTTTCTAACCGGCTCCGAATCGATGATGGATAGCGTGCCAACTTACTGGCAGGCGTACTTCGCCAAGCAGGAAGGCAAGCCGCGAACCGCGCCCGAGACGAAAAAGGCACCCGCCTATAGGGTAGGGGGCGGAATTTCAGCGCCGCACGCCACATACGCTCCTGACCCGGAATACTCGGATGAGGCGCGCCAGGCGAAATACATGGGAACCATCGTCCTTTACCTTGTCGTCGATTCATCGGGAACCGCAGCGGACGTGCAAATCATGAGGCCGCTCGGACTCGGTTTGGACGAGAAGGCTGTCAACGCGGTCAGGTCTTGGAAATTCAGACCCGCGGAAAAAGATGGAGAACCCGTACCCGTCACGATTAACGTCGAAGTCAACTTCCATCTCTACTAAGCGCAGGAGGAACTCGCACCCAAGGGCATTCTGTATAGAATCATTTATGAAGGGAAGCGAACAACCATGCCCACACCCACCGAACCGCAGCCCAAGCCCAGGCAAAATTCAACTGAGGCCGCCGAGCACGTAGCCAGCGCCCACAAGATTCTTAAGGAACTGCAACAGAAAGTCGGATCCCATCCCGAACTCGGCGAGGCCATAACGAAACTGGAGATGGCCCTCAACACCCTCGCAATAAAAACCGGCGGACTGCTGTAGCCGCAGGAACGGGATGTTCGCAGCCTTCGTCGCCATCACTGAAAACTGAGAACCGGGAACTGAGAACTGCACCCCAACCTGCTAAAATTCTCCGTCATCACTCTTGGCGCCTGCCTGGGAACTCCATTTCATGTCCAGCCATCCAGACTCCACTAATCCCGCTCCAACGCCGCGCACCCGCGTAGTGCGCGAACCGCAGCGCGCCGTCTACGACCGCGACGCCGTCAACCTGATCCTCGACGAAGCTTTCCTCTGCCACGTCGGCTTCGTCGTCGACGGACAGCCTTTCGTCATCCCCACGTCCTACGCCCGCGACGGAAACGTGCTCTACATCCACGGCTCGGCCGCCAGCCGCATGCTCCGCAATCTCGATCAGGGCGTCCCCGTCTGCATCACGGTCACGCTGCTCGATGGATTGGTGCTCGCCCGCTCCGTCTTCAATCACTCGATGAACTACCGCTCGGTGGTAATTCTAGGCACTGCAACGTTGGTCGCCGACCCCGCAGAAAAACTCGCAGCCCTGCGGGCGCTGAGCGAGCACATCATCCCCAATCGCTGGGACAACGTCCGTCAGCCCAACGAAAAAGAACTGAAGGCCACGTCAGTCCTGCGCCTTCCGATCAATGAGTATTCCGCGAAAGTAAGAGTTGGCCCGCCAGTAGACGACGAAGAAGATTACGAATTCCCCACCTGGGCAGGAGTGATTCCGCTAGAGATGGAAACAGGCCAAGCGATTCGCGATGACCGAAGCCACCAGGAACTCCCCACCTATCTGAAGAATTACGCCCGTAGGAAGCAATTGTGATGGAGGTGCCCCACTCTTCGCCGCGCTTTTCGCGAAGGGTGGGTACCCGACTGATCGCACACACTGATCGCACACACTGATCGCATACACTGATCGCACACCAGGATTGAGCCGTGACGCTCACGGGATGAGCAGCAACTTCCCCGTAGTCTTCCGCCCCTCCAGCTCCTGGTGCGCCCGCTGCGCTTCCGCCAGCGGATACACATGTTCAATCCGCAACTTGAGTTTGCCGTCGCGAATCATCCCGAACACCGCTCCCGCCCGCGCCTGCAGTTCCTGCGGAGTAGCAATATAATTCCCCAACGAAGGCCGCGTCAGAAACAGCGATCCCTTCTGTGTAAGCGTCAAAGGATCAATCGGAGCCACCGCCCCGCTGGACGCTCCAAACAGCGCCATCATCCCCCGCGGACGCAGCAGATTCAGCCCCTTATCAAACGTGGTCTTGCCCACCGAGTCATACACTACGTCCAATCCTTTGCCGCTCATCAGCCGCTTCGTCTCCGCCTCAAAGTCCACCTGTGTATAAAGAATGACGTCATGCGCTCCCGCCGCTCGCGCCAGCGCCGCTTTTTCTTCGGTCGAAACCGTGGCAATCACGCGCGCCCCAATGTTGTGCGCCATCTGCACCAGCAGCGACCCCACGCCGCCCGCCGCCGCATGAATCAGCGCCGTCTCGCCCGCTTTCAACGGATATGTGTCATGAACCAGATAGTGCGCAGTCATCCCCTGCAACATCGCACCGGCAGCGTCGCGCTCGCTGACGCCCTCCGGAATCTTCACCAGCCGTTCCACCGGCACCGCCGCATATTCGGCATAGCTCCCCAGCGTCATCGTGTAAGCCACCCGATCCCCCACCGCCACGTTGCGCACGTCAGAGCCCACCGCCGAAACCACGCCCGCCGCCTCCTGCCCAAGCACCAGCGGCAGCGGTGCCTTATACCGGCCCTCCCGGTTATAGACATCAATAAAGTTGACGCCCGCCGCCTTGATCTGCACAACGGCTTCATTGTTTTTCGGTTGCGGAACCGGCAAATCCACCAGTTCCATCGCTTCCGGCCCGCCCGTTTGCTTGATCTGTATAGCTTTCATAGTCGCTTTCGATGATTCCCCCAGCCCAAAGACTCGCCAAAAGACGCGGCGAAACTCTCGTTGCCATCCCGCCCAAGCCTGGGGTAACATGCCCAGCCGGTGCCCAAAGTAACATGGGGCATGGGCTTCTGTAGCGTTGACCCAACGAATTTCGCCAGAGTACCATCTCATACTGAGAGAGACTTCTTCGCATCCGGAGGCAGTCACCGCAAGTTTGTGAAAATATGAGGTCCCCCTTTCAGCGCTATCTGGCCATCCTGTTCTCCGTCGCGCTGGCAACCACTTTAGCGGCCACGCTAGCCTGCCAGACCGCCCAGAAAGCGACGTTCATGCCACCACCCCAGGCTCAGGCCCCGGCGATGGTCGCAGCAGCCACTCCGCCGGATCCCCCAAAAAAGCCAGCCGCCGCCGAACCCCGATCCAAGCCCCAGGTTCCACAAGCCCTCCAGGCTGATCCCGTAGCCGACTTGATCACCCGCGTAGAAAAGGAATACCAGGCAGGCCACGATAACTATCAAGCTGGCCATCTCGAGGCCGCCAAGCAGAATTTCGATTCCGCCTTCAACCAGCTCCTGGGCAGCGGATTCGACCTCCAATCGGACAACCGGTTAGAGCAAGAACTAGACCGGCTTCTCGACGGCGTCAGCGGCCTCGAACTAGCCGCCCTCCAGCAAGGCGACGGATTCGCCGAGCAGAAGTCCGAACCCGCTCCCATTGACGAAGCCAACGAGCTGACTCCCACAGTAGACCAAACCGTCAAGGCCAAAGCCGAAGCCCAGATCAAGTCCACTCCCTCCGATCTTCCCCTGATGATGACCGACCAGGTAGCCGGCTACATCAACTACTTCTCGACCCGCGGACGAGGCACCGTCGAGCGCGCCCTGGCCCGCTCCGGCCGCTACGAAGACATGATCCGCCGAACCCTGAAACAAGAAGGAGTCCCGCAAGACCTCATCTACCTGGCCCAGGCCGAATCCGGATTCCATCCCCTGGCCGTCTCCCGAGCCGGAGCCCGAGGCATGTGGCAATTCATGGGCAGCCGAGCCAAAGGCTATGGCCTCGAACGCAGCTGGTGGATCGACGACCGTCAGGATCCCGAAAAAGCCACCCGAGCCGCCGCCCATCACCTGAAAGATCTCTACAACCAGTTCGGAGACTGGTACCTCGCCATGGCCGCGTACAATTCTGGCCCCGGCACCGTCCAGAGCGCGGTCAAGCGCACCGGCTATGCCGATTTCTGGGAGCTCTACAACCGCAACGTTCTCCCCAAAGAGACCCGCAACTATGTCCCCATCATTCTGGCCGTAACCATCATGGCCAAGAATCCCGCGCAGTACGGACTGGACACGGTCGTCAAGGAAAAGCCCGTAGCCTACGACACCCTAAAGATCGACTATCCCATCGATCTCAGATTAGTGGCGGAGTGCGTCGATGCCACCGCCGAAGACTTGTCGGACCTCAACCCCAGCCTGCTCCGCATGACCACGCCGAAATTGTCGGACAAGGGCGACCAGTTCGAGCTCCGCCTGCCCGCTGGAACCGTCGCAAAATTTCAAATCGCTGTGGCCGCGATTCCCACTGACAAGCGAGTCTGGTGGCGCTATCACAAAGTGCATGCCGGAGAAACTCTGGCCGCAATAGCCCGCACCTATCACACCACTCCAAAGGCCATAGCCGAAGCCAACGATCTGAACGACGGATTCAACAACGGCGCAGTCCAACCCCAAAGCCGTCTGATCATCCCCATCGCTCCCGGCAAACAGGCCGACACCAGCACCTACACCCGCGCGACTATGCGCTACAAGATACGCAAAGGAGATACGGTCGAGTCGGTAGCCGAGAATTTTGGGGTCTCCTCCAAAATGGTTCGCGGATGGAACCACCTCAAAGGCAGCAGCCTGGCAGGACGAAAAGTCCTGTATCTCCACCTGCCGGTCACGCGCGGCGCGGGCGAAGCACAAATAGCCCGAGGACATTCATCCAGTAAACATGCGGCCGCGAAACATTCAGCCAGCGATCATGCTGCCGGCAACCATTCCGCCCCGTCCGATCACCCCACCGGAACCCAAACCGCACAGGCCAACCACTCTTCCGTCACGGTGACGCATCACACCGTCAAACCCGGAGAAACTCTGTATTCGATCGCCAACTCCTACAAGACAACCGTAAGCGCCCTCAAGCACGACAACCAGAACATAGCCGCCCTGCGCCCCGGCATGATTCTGATCATCCACAATCCCCGGTAATTCCCTTCAGGGTAGTTGGATCGGTTTGAACTTGTTTTGAAACGCCCGGCTTCAGCTGTGCCACAACAGCCGGCTTTACAGCTTGCGGAAGTGCCCTTGCTTTTGGGTGGCGCAGCGGTTCACCGCTGCGATGGGGCTCCCGTTCAGACGCGGCTTTAGCCGCTCAGGTGGAACGGCGCTGCGGAAGATACTTTTTCCGCAGCCTGTTCAGCCGCCGCGGCAATGTTTCCTTCAAAATGACCCACGACGCACCTCAGCATCGGATTGACGATTGACGATTGACGATTGACGTTTGACGACCAGCACCGTCGAGCAGCATAATCATCAGCCAAGCCTCGTCCCACCTCCCCTGGGCTTGCAGCCGAAAGGCCCGCGCACAATCCTCCTCCAGGAGTCCCCATGACCACGCCGCTCCTCCGCAGCTTCTTGATCTCCGCCTCTCTGGCCTTGCTAGCATCCGCAGCCCTCGCGAAAACCGTAAGTGTGGGGACGTGCATCCCCCGCCAAATATCCTACGCAACCATCTCCCAAGCCCTCGCTGCGGTTGGCCCCGGTTATACGATCCTGATCTGTCCCGGAAATTATCCCGAACAGCTCACGATCACCCAACCCGTATCCCTGGCAGGAGTGCCAGGCGGAGGCGCATCCAACCCCACCATCGTCGCGCCGCCCGGAGGCTTAACGCAGAGCGCAACTCTGCTCAGCAACGGCGTCACCGCGTTCTTCCAGATTCTGGTCCAGGGAACCGAGGCGGGAGTAGTCAACATCAGCAACCTGGCCATCGACGGCACCAACAATCAGGTCCCCAGCGGCAACGCTCTGTTGGGCGTCTATTACCAGAACTCTTCCGGAGCGATCAAGAACATAGTCGCTTCCAATCAGATCGCCAACGGCTCCGGCTTCGGAATCTTCCTGGAAAGCACCACATCTCCCACCAAGACGATCACCGTAAGCAACAGCAGCATTCACGACTACGACAGTGGAGGCATACACTGCAGCTGCAATACGAGCATCTCCGTAAACATCAACTCGAACTCGGTAGTCGGATCGAACTCGCCGGCCAGCAATCCACCCGCCGAAGGCATCAACATAAGTTCTCCGGGCAAGATCACCGACAATAGCGTGATTTCGAATCCCGCGCCACCAGCCGTCTCGGCCGGAACCGGAATCGTGCTGGCGTCGAACGCCGCGGTCACCGGCAACACCGTGGTCGGTTGGGGCATTTTTGCTGCGGGCGATTCCAACACCATCAAATCCAATCGAGTACTGAAAGCGGACGAAGGCATCGTGATCGGCGGCGCTAACAACGTCGTCGAATACAACTTTCTGGCAAACTTTCCCGGAGGAGCCGCGATCAACTTCAACTGCACCGGCGCCAACAACACCGTAATCCACAACACAATCAACGACGCATCCTGGGGAATCCAAGATTCCCCAGGCCCCAACACCATCGCTCCCAACACGTTAACAAACATAGCCAACCTAACCTCGCCAACATGTTAGGAGCCGCTAACTCAACAGCAGGCGTCCCGTCGCCCCATCCGAGGGCGCGCCCCATCCTTAACGTCGCGGCGGGTGAGGTCAGCCACAAGATCAACTATCCTCATCCCATCAGGAGCGTGGCGTGCGAGGAACAAGTCAAGGCTCTCGCTCGGGTCACCTCCAGCGCCACACGCCTTGTCGACTCCTTGTTCCGTTCGTATGACGATCACGTTAGGATGGGCAAGGCTAAAGCTGAGCAGCGACGACGGAGCTTGAAGAAGTAGTCTGACGAGGGTAAGAATATACTTGACCCGACCACGCTATTTCTGTATTATTTGAGTCATGGAGAACAAGGCCATGACCGAACCGAAGAGCTTGCAGGAAGCAATCGTCTACTTCTCGAACCCTGATAACTGCATCGATTATCTCGCTATCCGCCGCTGGGAAAATGGCAAGGTAGTCTGCCCCACCTGTGGTTGCGAGACTGTCAAGTTCAGCGAGAAGCGCCGTACTTGGACTTGTGCGAAGCATCATGCAAAGCGTGAGTTCTCAATTAAGATCGGCACCGTCATGGAAGATTCTCCGATTCCCTTGGACAAATGGCTCACCGCAACTTGGATGGTCACCAACTGCAAGAACGGAATCAGCAGTTACGAAATCGCCAAGGACGTGAGAGTTACCCAGAAGTCGGCATGGTTTATGCTGCATCGGATTCGTCTTGCGATGCAGGACGATTTCTTCGGTTCCAAGCTGGGCGGCGAGGTCGAAGTGGATGAGACTTTCATCGGCGGCAAGGCTCGGAACATGCACGTCAGCGAACGCAAGCGCCGGATTACTGGCACTGGCGGAACCGACAAGACTGCCGTTATCGGCATCTTGGAACGTGGCGGAAAGGTTCGCGCTGCTGTCATCCCCAGCCGCAAGCGCAAGGTGCTGCAAGAGGAAGTACGCAAGCATGTAACTGCTGGCGCGGCTCTCTATACCGATGCATTGCTCTCCTATGAAGGACTGGCAGCGGACTACGCGCATCAAGTCGTTGACCACGCGACTCAGTATGTAGACGGTCGCGTACACACTAATGGCCTTGAGAATTTCTGGAGCCTTCTCAAGCGCGGTATCTCGGGAACCTACGTTTCGGTAGAGCCGCTTCATCTCTTCCGTTACCTTGATGAGCAGATGTTCCGTTTCAATAACCGCAAGGACCTTGATGACAAGGGCCGCTTCGATCTAACCGTCGCCCAACTTGTCGGTAAGCGCCTTACCTATGCCGAACTGACTGGCAAGGTGGGAGAAACGATTCACTAAGCCTTGGAGCCGGAAGCGTGGGAAGCGGGCGAAATCTTAGCCCGCTTTTTCTGCGCTCGCTTGCGCCGCCATTCTGCGTCGCGCTTCTGGATTTCCTCATGCGAGACTGAAAGCAATCTACGAACCACCGCATCGAATTTCTCAGCATCATTTTTCATTTGGATTCTTCGTCTTTATTTTCCCTTGCTCTATCGCTTCCAACATACTCGTCGCCATGTCTCGTAATCTCTGTTCATCCGCGAACATATGATGCCACCGCATTATTCCAGCGCGTTCGCGTGGCGGAGTGATCACGTATTCATATAATCGCCTCCAGTCATTGGCTACTTTATAAAACTCCGAACGGGCTTGCAATCGAGCGAGGAAAGCAACTAGATCGGCGGCCTGCAATGCAGGAAAATGTTCACTGTCGGCAAAGGTTATCCCTATTGTTTTTTTTCTAAAAGTTGGCTCCGCATCGCGCATGGCTCGATAATGCAAGTAAGTATCCCATGCTGTAGTTAGATCATCGTCGCAAATAATAAGAACGCGATCATCAACCAAAACATGGTCTACGATTTCAAGGCAACCTCTGACAAACGCCATGAAATATGGGTCGTTAGCTCCCCCCAAGACTCGTTTCACATCAAGAGTCAAGTGGGCATACCCCTTTACATCCCAAGCCTGAACCAAACCATATTCCATCGTCTGATTGATGCAATCCGCAAACGGCAGCAGAGCATCGATTCTCGCATCTATGGGTTGATTGCTTGGCATCATATGCCCAACTCTTTGTGTTAGGTCGGCTACTCGGGACATGTGGAGTTCTTCAAGTTCGTAAGCACGCAGCAATGCTCTCCATTCTGTATCGAACTTGTCGTGCCTATCCTTGGTTACTCCTACTCCCGTAACTGTAATTACGGGCTGAACCTTGTGCTTCCCGCTCTCATCACAATAAAAGTACATGATGGCCATAAAGGGAGACCTCGCGATATCGGGGGCCGCTAACAAGACGCACCCCCGCTGGGATCATCATGCGCCTTGCGTCCGGTCGGGTCAAGTATATTCTTGCCCTAACGAGGGCACCAGAACGGGCGGGCGCGGCCCGTCCTCGCCTCCAAGCGCCGAGGGGTGCCCGACCTTTTTTCATCACACCCAACCTGTGAGCGCCATCACATCCCCCCAGCCCAACCAATGCAACAATGTCCCCAGCTTAGGACAGTGAGCAAGTGTGCCCGTCTCCAGAGACGGACCTAAAAGCTGCCCCAAACGTCGCCTCAACGCTCTTTGACAAAGTCAAAATTGGTCAAAACAGGGAAGAGAATCACCCGAAGGACCACTCCCCAAGTCATAGTAAATACAGGGGCGAAGGAGCGAACGACTCTCGTAAGTCCTTATTCCCGAATATTTTACATTTAAGTCATTATTATTCAATATTTTACGGAAAATCAGGGGGGGGGGGGGGGGTACAAAAACCATGTATCGTCCTGGGGATTGGCGGTCGCGCTGAGCCACCAGTCCGAAGATGCAAGACCAGGCCCCAACAATTCTGACTCAGAACTGACAACTGACCTAAAACCTCTTCCGAAGAAATTCAAAAAGAAAATACCCAATCACCGCAGCGACCATGGCAATTTCAAAATTCGCGGCGGTAAAAACGTCTTCGATGGCCCAGGCGAAACCTCGCTTCCGTCCCATGCCTGAGCGCTCGAATTCTCCCATCAGCAGATTGGAATAAAACAGGAAGACGATGAAACCTGCTTCGATCAGCGCCCTCCAGATATTTTTCTTCATTGCTCGCGTCCGAAAAATCAGGTGTAACTGAAAACTGACAGCTAAGGGCTGATCACCCCATCAGCAAACCGCCATTAACATTCAGCACATGGCCCGTGATGTACGACGCTTCGTCGGACGCCAGAAACCTCACCGCGCTCGCGACTTCCTCCGGAGATCCGACTCGTCCCAGCGGAATATTTTTTACCGCGCTCTGTTTGAACTCTTCGCTTAGGGCTGCGGTCATGCTGGTTTCTATGAATCCTGGAGCGACCGCATTGCACGTGATGCTGCGCGACGCCACCTCTCTGGCTATGGCCATGGTCAGGCCGATCAGTCCGGCTTTTGAGGCGGAGTAGTTGGCTTGGCCGGCTTGGCCGATCTGGCCGAAGACGCTGGTGATGTTGATGATTCTTCCCCAGCGCTGCTTCAGCATGGAGCTGATTACCTGCTGGATGCATAGATACGCGGAGGTCAGATTCGTGTTCAGCACCGCGTCCCACTCGGCGCGCTTCATGCGCATGACCAGCTGGTCGCGCGTGATGCCCGCGTTATTCACCAGGATGTCGATCTTGCCGAATTGCCCGAGCGCCGACTTGATCGTGGATTTCACCTGCTCCTCGTCGGCTACGTCCATGACGAAGGCCGCGGCTTTGCCTCCTGTGGCCGCGATCTCGGCTACCAGTTCGTCCAGCTTGTCGCGATTGCGCGCTGCCGCCGCCACAGTCGCGCCTTCTTGCGCCAGGGCCTGCGCGCAGGCTCGGCCAATGCCTTGCGACGCTCCGGTAACCAGCGCGATTCGACCCTCCAATTTCATGCTTGCTCCTTCGGAAGCGGACTCAGCAATCGAACCCAGGAACCGAACTCAAGAACCGAACTTGGGAACGGAGGATTATAAACGCAGCGGAAGGTCGAGGGCGGGCAAAGGCAAGAGGTGGGCAAAGGCAAAAAGGGGAAGGCGTCTTTGGGGGGACGGGCTTTGCGCCGTCCGAACGGGACGAAGCCTCTACTACACTAGCTGGCTTGTCCGACTGCGCGCGCCAGCAGCGGCAGGAACGGCGCGGCAAGAATCTTTTCAATTTTCTCCAACAGCGTCCGCCGCGAATAGGGCTTCGCGAGAAAATACGTGTCGGGCTCGGGCGTTTCTGTCTCGTACCCCGGATGGTCATACCCCGAGGTCACCAGGACTGCAACCCGCGGTGAGCGTTCTTGAAGATCTCGACCTAGCTGCTCTCCCGATCGTCCCGGAAGCACCATGTCGGTCATCACCAGATCGATTTTCCGTTTGCAGTCTTCATAGACCTGGGTTGCCTCTTGCGCATCCTGGGTCGGTAGAACTTCAAAACCAGCATTCTCCAGAATGGAGCAAGTGGCCTCGCGGACAAACGGTTCGTCCTCTACCAGAAGAATAATTCGGCGACGGGATAGATCTTTCGCGGGTGCATATAACAGAAGAGTCACTTGGACTCCGCCTTCCTGATACTTACTTCCTCAGGAATACCACAAGCGCAAGCGGTGGCGTCGCACTAAGGTATCTGGTGGTGCGGTAGATGTTGAGAATATTGTGCGAATATGGTTGGAATTTACTTCGGCGCACTCAGAATCGTCTGCCTGGGATCGAGCACGATCTTGCGCACATCGCTCGGCGCGGTCAGGTGGAATGCGGTCTCCGCGCCATCCGCGAGCACTTCGCCAAGAAAGACCTGCGCGCTTCCGGCGGTCGTGGCGTAAACGGGAACCGCGGTTACCAGATCGTCAGGTACGTCCTTTTGTACGATCACGCCTGTAACCGTGGTCACGCCAGCTTTCTCCGTGATGTGGACTTCGCGCGCTTCCAGTACCGGGATCGCGGTTCCATTGATCCAACCTTCCAGGAACCAGTCCAGCTTGCGGCGATTCTCGTACCAAAGTGGGCTTGGCAGTTCCTCCTCGAAAACCCGCATCAGGTCTTCGGTGCTCATTCTTTTTCCCGCGTAGCGCTCCCTGGCTTTGCGCAGCGCGCGGAAGAAGGGTTCGTCCGGATTCGCCCGGGGATTCGCCCGGCCTTTGCGGCGATGGTCGGCCATTTCGGAATCGCGCAGCATCATGCGCAGCATGTGGAACAGCCACGTCCCTCGTTCGTAGCTGATCGCCTCATAGCCCTCGGGAAAATGCGACGACTCCAGGCGCGGGCCGAGCGTCACCGGACCCGCATCGCGCAGCTTCTCTCCATCTTTGTTCTCGCTCAGAAGATCGCGGCGGTACTTTTCCAGCACCTCGCGGAATTGCGCCGGTTTCTGCTGTTCCAGCATCATCAGCGAGGCGTAGTTCGCCAGACCTTCGGCCAACCACTGATCCCTATAACTCTTCCACAGCACCAGATCGCCCCACCACTGATGCGCCGTCTCGTGGACCAGGACCTGGCTGTCAAGCTCGCGGGTTACCGGATCGAGACGCAGGTCGGCCTGCTCCTGCGGACTGAGAAAGGCGAAACTCGACAGGAACACCAGCCCCGGCCATCCCTGGCTCAAATTCCCGGGCATCTGGGTGAGCGCCAGCGAGCCATACGGATACGGGCCGAACCACTGCGAGAAAGTGGTAATGGCCCTGGCGGCCTTGTCCGCCGCCGCCTGCACATCGCGCGCCGGGGACGGAAGTGGCGGAGTCACGATCATGGGCTGCGTCGATCTCGATCTCGGTCCCGGAGCGGGAGGAAACGGGGGCACGATCAGCTCGGGGCGCGGCTGCGGAAACGATTTCTCCACGCCCTTGGTGCCGAATGCTTCCACCAGAATGTTGCCGGCCTTCGCCTCCGCTCGAACGTATTTCCCCAGGTTGAACCCAGCCACGGGAATCGGGCGCTCCGACGTCCAGCGTGAAACTTTCTCCGCCCCTGCGTCGCCGCTTGCTTCGTTTTCCCTGCCCGGGGTGTGTGAGATTTGCTTCCCCGTCGCCACCAGAGTCCAGTTGGCGGGATAGTGAAACTCCATCTCGAATTGCGCCGGACTCAATCCGAAACTTGGATACCAGGTGCCACGCTCGCCCACATACAGCAGTCCGTTTCCGGCATCCGACAGCACCTCGCCGGCATAGCGGAAGCGAAGTCTCAATTCCTGTCCGGGTGCGAGCGGGGCGGGAAACACCACCGCTACCAGATCGTTCCCTTTGCGTTGCAGTTGGGTTCCTTCAATGGCGGGGTTCTGGATGAAGTCCACTGCGCGTCCATCTGCCTCGACTGCGTCGACCTTGAGAAAACGCGACAGTTCAAACAGCAGCGTCCTCTCTCCGCCGCTGCGAGTTCGAAGATTCACCTCCGTCGAGGCCCGCAGCAGGGTTGGAGGCTGCACCGATGCCTGAATCTGGAAGGCCGTGATGGACGTATCGTTGGCATTAGCATTAACGTTGAGATTGGCCAGTGGAGCCGCAGGCGTGCGGCCAGAGGCGCCCGGGGAAAGCGAGGTCCAGATGTCGAAGAACAGAATGCCATCTTTCACGCGCGGCTGACCCGCCCACAGTGGCTCGGAGGTCGCGCCATCCCAGAACACCTCAAAGCCACCCAGCTTCTTGCCCAGCAAATGAGCGTGCAGCAGCGGGGGAAACCTGCGCTCCGGCTCATTGCCGCTGGGTGTCGGAAGAAAATGACTGAAGTCCCGCAGCAAGCGCAGGGCGTCGAATTCCGCGAGAGCGCGGCTGGTATCGTCGAAATTCTTGATGAACTCCGAGCTGTCCGGCATGGGCTTTAGAAATGGCTGCAGCGCCGCTGCCGTGCCGTCGTTGAAGCGCAAATAGCCGGAGGTGAACTGCTCCTCCAGAATCGCCATCCCGGTAAACAGCGCCAGCGATCCTCGCTCCGCACGGTTCGGAGGCCGCAGCCGAACCTCGCCCTCGCCCTCAAAGAAGGCGCCTGTAATGCGGTCGCAAATGTCCTGGGTAAAGGCAAGCGTGCCGTCCTCGAAATCGAGGTGAAGATTGGGACGGTCAATCGAGGCGTCCCGAACGCGATAGACGCGTTGGGGATCGAGGCCGACGGTGCGGATGCGCGCGTAGAGGGCGCTGGTGGTTGGAGGGCAGTCGGGGGACGATCCTACCGCCTGCGCCCAAGCCGCACCTGCCGCGAGCAGCCACCACGCCAACCCAACCATTCTCCACGAACCCAGCCTTGCCTTGGGCGCTGAAGCGCGAACAACTTTCAACACGTTCACGGCACGAGTAAACTCGCGCCCTTCCCGTTCCGTCGTACCCTTCCAGTCCGCAGAGAGATTTGAGTTTCTCGACAAGCTTGCCGCCGCTTGAGTTACAGCACTATCGTCACCTTACCGCCCCATGGACCGGTTGCTAGAATCAGCCGAATGCGGGTTCTTGTTCTCATTCTAGTGCTTCCTATTTTAGTGCTTCTCATTGCGCTTCCCGCGTCCGCCGACGTGATTCATCTTAAGAATGGGCGGACCATCTGGGCCGACCAGGTCCGCGAGAGTAAAGATCGCGTGGAGTACGATCTCGGCGAAAACACCTATGCCATCCCGAAATCCTCCGTCGAGCGCATCGAAGCCGGAGGCGTTGCCCCCACCCACAGCGCGACAGAGAATCATTCTCCCGACATCACTCCGCCCGCGCCTTCGTTCAACCATGAAACCGATGTCGCCGAAAAAGTAATCCGCGACGGCAAGGTGGATACCGATGCTCTGGCCAGCCTCGCGCAAGCCGGCAATCCCGAACTCGCTACCACGGCATATTTTCTTGCGGGCAAGCATGAGTCCGATCACGGCAATTTCCCACAGGCCAAGCGCTATTACGAATCCGCGCTTCATTTTCAGCCGGACAATGCCGTTCTGCTGATCTACTACGCTGCCACGCTGATGCGCACCGGTCAGGCCGCGGAAGCTCTGCCCTACGCGCAGCACGCCGCCAATGTCGCTCCCGATTCGCCCGACGCCCTCGCCATGCTGGGCTTCGTGCAATACGCCAGCGATCATACGCCCGATGCCATTCGTTGCTGGAAAAAGTCGCTGGCGCTGCGTCCGGACGCCATCGTCAGCCAGTACCTGGCGCGCGCCGAGCGCGAATCCAGCGCCGAATCCGATTTTTCACAACGCGAGAGCAGCCATTTCAACCTCCATTTTGAAGGCAAAGATACTCCTGAAACCTTCCGGCGCGATCTGCTCTCGACGCTTGATTCCGAATACGACGACCTGGTGCGCGATCTTGGCTATTCGCCGCGCAACAACATCGCCGTAACGCTCTACGGGCAGCAGGCGTTTTTCGACGTGACGCGCGCCCCCTCGTGGAGCGGCGCCATCAACGATGGCAAGCTGCGCATCCCGATCAGCGGCGTCCAGAGCGTCACACCCGAGCTGGCGCGTGTGCTCAAGCACGAACTCACCCACTCTTTTGTTTCCCAGATGTCCGGCAACCGCTGCCCGACGTGGCTCAACGAAGGCATCGCGCAGTTGGAGGAGGGCAAGTCGTCCGCTTCCACCGGACACCAGTTGGCGCGGCTGTTTGCGGGCGGCAATGAGATTCCGTTCAATATGCTCGAAGGCAGCTTCATCAGCTTTTCCGCACCCGAAGCGAATGTGGCCTATGCTGAATCGTTGGCCGCCGCGGAATACATTCGCGACACCTACGGCATGACCGAAATCGTGCATATTCTGGAGCTTCTCTCGCGCGGCAGTTCGACGGAAGCGGCGCTGCGTTCTACCATTCATTCGGATTACCGGCAACTTCAGGACGAAATGACGCGGGCGTTGAGAGAGAAATTCGGGGAGTAAACCAGTCCAGCGTGATTCTCGTGTGACCAGCAATTCGCTCGCACGGCGCAACTTCCTTCAAGACGAATGAATTTTGCTGGACGCTATCGAAGCGTGTCTTCCGGTCCGGGCGTGTTCTTGGGCGCGGTGCGCAGAAACTTAATCAGTCCTTCGCCCGTGGCATTGCCCGCTCGCTTCTTGAAAAACTCGGCTGCAGTTTCCACCACTCCGACTTTTTGGGCGACCGCCGCCGCAATCCATTGGTTTAGAGACACGCCGTCTTCCTTCGCAAGCCGCTGGGCAGCCTTCTTGATGGAAATGGGAAGCTTCAATGGATAAGTGGCTTTACTCATAGTTTTACCTTCCTCAACACGTCCGCCGGATGAAGCACAGATATTTTAAATCGCTCAGCAGGCCCGGCGAAGTCTTTGACGTTGTACGTAACCAGCGCATCCGCCTTGCCATTAATCGCAGCCTCGAGCACCATCTCGTCATCAGGGTCCCGCGACTGCGGCCGCCACTGAAAATGGACTTCGACTGGCTCAATCAGCGCAGCCAACTCGGCGAGAAAATTGTCAATCGCATCTGGGGCTAAGCCGTGAACCAATCGATGTTCGGGGCGCTTCAAAACATCCTCATACTCCAAGAATAGAGGGGGAGTCGCCAAAGCCACGAACTGCCGCTGGGCAACTAACCGCAGAACCGCGTTTCCCGCTCCCATTCGGGTGCGCAGCGCAGCGACCACAACCGAAGTGTCGAGAACGATTCTCTGCATTGTACATCCTATAGGATGTTATACTCTATAAAATATTTCAAGTTAGATTTTCCATCAGTGAGCCTGAGTCGTAGCACTCCGGCCGCCGCTTTTTCCACCACCTCCCGCTCATTGCCCTACCCCGAAATTTGTGCTAAGTTCCCCCGTCATGGCAGGCCTACTCAACAAACTCGGATTCGGCTCGACCACAGAAGAACTTCCCGAGATCGTTCAGGGAGAATCCCCGACGCTGCAGGGCGCTGACTTGGCGGTCGCTTATTTTTCTTCGCGCGCGGGAGGCGATCTTCACGATTTTCTGCGCGTCAGCCCGCAACGCTTCCTTTTCGGACTGCTCGACGTGGCCGGAAAGCGCGCCACCAGCGGCCCTGTGCTGCAGGCCGCGCAGGCTTGTTTCCGCTCTTCGGGCGAAGAACTCTTTTCGGCCGCCGAACTGAACGAATCGGAGGCCATGATCGAACTGTCGCGCCGTCTGAATCTTGAGATCATGCGCGCTGCCGGCGGTGTTCGCAGTTGTCCCGCCTTCGCCGGATGCTACAACGAAGAGTTGGGCACGGTTTGTTATGTGAATGCAGGCCATACTCCGGGCCTGCTGAGCGACGAATCGACCGTGGTCGAATTGCCCGCAACCGGCCTGCCGCTCGGATTGTTTTCTCTGGCGCCCACCGACGCCCGCATCGTCGGCCTTGGCCCAAAGGGGTCGCTGGCGGTGGTCTCCCGCGGGGTGGTCGAGGCGGAGTCGAAGGATGCAGAATTTGGCCTGGAGGGAGTCAAGAGCGTCATGCAGGCGGGGCCGTCGTCGGCAAAGGATCTTTCCCAGAGCATCCTGCAACGAGTGCAGGACTTTATGCACATGGCTCCGAAGCATAACGATGTGACCGCCTTAACGCTGACGCGCACAAATTAGTCGGCGATCAGGCCCGCGAAGCCCACTTCGTGAGCGCATTCGTAGCGCCGCCGTCCCGGCGGCTGTCCGGCGGGCGTCACGCCCGCCGAGCCGAGGGCGAGGACGCCCTCGCGACAGCCGGCACGGATCCCGGCGCTACTTGTGGCCCAGCGCTACTTGTGCCGCCGCGCCCAGTTTGCGAAAACCTCTAAGCTCCGGCATAATAATGGTTTATCTTTATCTCGCCGGACGCTTCCGGGCAAAGGATACCGAAGTCTGTGTTAATGATCCGACTGGCGCGCTTTGGCGCGCGTAAACAACCGTATTACCGTGTGGTGGTGATTGAGAAGGAACGGGCGCGCAACGGCCGTCCGGTGGAAGTGGTGGGGACGTACAATCCGCGCACCAATCCGGCCACTTTCGACCTGAAGCGGGAGCGCATTGAGCACTGGATTTCGAAGGGTGCCCAATGTTCGGACCGGGTCCGGAAACTGCTCGATATGCCCGCGCCTGCTGCAGTCGCTACGGTCGCGTAGCGATGCCGGCACGCGGGCGAGGGCGCCCGCGCCACATGGGACTTTTCCCGCTGCACTTGCCAATTCAGGAGTAACGTCAATGATCGAACCCAGCGCCAGCCCACGCGCGATGATCGAATACATCGCCAAGGCGATTGTCGAGTCCAAGGACGATGTCTTTATCGACGAGTACGAAGACGGCGACGAAACCGTCATCGAACTCGAAGTGGCCGAGGCCGATTTGGGCAGGATCATTGGACGCTCCGGACGAGTTGCCCGCGCTTTGCGCAACCTGCTCGGCGCGGCGGGGACGAAGCTGGATAAACGCTACGCGCTCGAGATCATTGAGTAAGATCATGCTGTAGCAGAGCGGCGTGTAGCAGAGCGCTGTGTAGCAGAGAAGAGCAGTGACTAGAAGAGTGTCGAGCAGGAGATCTGCCAATCGCGCCACCGGATGCTAGCGCCGAATGGATTACCCTGGCGGTCGTAATCAAGACGCAGGGGCGGCGCGGAGAAGTAGCGGTCGAATTGCATACCGATGTTCCGAACCGCTTTCGGCAAGATATGCGGCTGTGGGCGCTCCGAAAAGACGGCGAGCGCCGCGAAGTAACGGTCGATGATCTTTGGCCGCATAAGAGTTTTCTGGTTCTGAAGTTTCGGGGCATCGAGACGATTTCCGATGCCGAGCCGCTGGTCGGCGCCGAACTGCAGCTTCCGGGCAGTGAACGCGCGAAGTTGGAGCCAGGCTGGACGTATCTGAGCGACCTGATCGGTTGCACAGTATTCGATGGCCAGCGCGAGATCGGCAAGATTGTAGACGTGCATTTCGGCGCTGGAGAAGCGCCGCTGCTGGTGGTTGGTAGCGGAGCTAAGCTTCCGTACGAGATTCCCTTTGCCGAGGCGTATCTGGAGAAGCTGGACCTGGAGCAAAAGCAGGTGCGGATGAAGTTGCCGGAGGGCCTGCTGGACGTGAACGCGAAGAAGAGCGATTGAGGAAGAGCGATCGAGTCATTGAATCATTCAGGGATTGAGTCATTTATTGAGTTGCTGGCTTACGTTTCGATGATTCAATGACTAAATGATTCAATGACTAAATGCCGGATCGACATTCTCACGATCTTCCCCGACTTCTTTCGCGGACCTCTGGATTACGGAATCGTGCGCCGGGCGCGGGAAACGGGCCTGGTGGCAATCGGCATTCACGATCTGCGGGCTTTTACGAAAGACAAGCATCGCACGGTGGATGACCGCCCGTTTGGCGGCGGCGAGGGCATGGTCCTGAAGCCGGAACCGATCTTTGAATGTTTGGAATCGTTCGGCGATCTGGCGTCGCGCGACGTCCGGCTAAACCGTGGCGCGAAGCAGTCGGTAATTCTGCTCTCCGCGCAGGGACGCAGGTTCGATCAGGCGCTCGCCGCGGAGCTTTCGTCGCTCGATCGAATCGTGCTGATCTGTGGACGCTACGAAGGCGTGGACGAGCGCATTAGCGAGCATTTGGCCGATCGTGAAGTTTCGATCGGCGACTATGTGCTGAGCGGCGGCGAACTGGGCGCGGCGGTGATTGTCGATACGGTGACGCGGCTGATTCCGGGCGCGGTAGGCAACAGTGCCTCGACCCGTCAGGAGTCGTTCACAGAGGCGCGCCGCGAGTCGTTGGGGGAGCAGGCAGAGCCGGGCGACGACGGGCCGAGTTCAACGTGCGATTCAGGCGGATTGCTGGATTATCCGCATTACACGCGTCCTGCGGATTTTCGCGGCATGACGGTGCCGGAAGTGCTGGTCAATGGCAATCATGACCAGATTCGAAGCTGGCGCCGAAAGACAGCGCTGGCCAAAACGCTGCGCAACCGTCCCGATCTGCTGGAGCGGGCGGCGCTGACCGCGGAAGATGAGGAATTGCTGAGTCAAATCAAGCTAGCTCAGAACAAGCTGGATCAGAGTTTAACGAAAAGAGTTTAGCGACGGAGACGGGGCTAGCCCCGTCTCTACAGAGGATTAAGAATTAGGAAGGAAGCGATTATGCGCAATCCGATTATCGAAAAACTGTTGGCGAAATCGCGCCGCACGGACATTCCGAAGTTTGGGCCCGGTGACACCGTCAAGGTACTGGTCAAGATCAGAGAGGGCGAAAAGGAACGCCTGCAGGCCTTCGAAGGCGTTGTGATTTCCCGGAAGCGAGGGGCGCAACCTAGTTTCACGGTCCGCAAAATCAGCTTTGGCCAGGGCGTGGAGCGCATCTTTCCGATCGACTCCAAGGTCATCGATAAGATTGACGTCGTGCGCTCCGCCAAAGTCCGCCGCGCCAAGCTTTATTACCTGCGCGGGCTGAAGGGCAAGGCTGCGCGACTGAAAGAAGTCGAACAGCAGTAGAGTTTTGCGGGTAAGGTTTTGTGTGGTGATGGGGCTTCGCCCTGTATTGGCGGTGCAAAGCCCCGCCTCCACGCACGCATTGAACATCTGCTCTTGCTTCTCACCACTTCTTCGGCGAAGATGCTGGTCAGCATCTGTGTCCAAGTCCAAGCGAACGTCGAAATCTTCCACCGCAGACAAAATTTCTGCCTCGGCCGCGAAGTTGCGCCTCCTCAAAAGGCTGCGTTGCACGCTGAAGTTCGAAAAGCGGGCATGGGCCGCGGGCGCGCAATACGTCGCCGGAGTCGATGAAGTCGGCCGCGGATCGCTCTTCGGCCCCGTTGTCGCGGCCGCCGTGATTCTCGATCCGGGATACCGCATTCGCGGGCTGCGCGATTCAAAGCTTGTTCCGGCGGAGCGCCGCGAAAAACTCGCGCTCCTCATCCGCGAACATTCCATCGCCTGGGCGGTCGCCGCCGTGGATTCCGCGCGCATCGATCAGATCAATATCTACCACGCTTCGCGCCTCGCCATGCTGCATGCGGTGCAGCAACTCGCGCCTGCGGCTAGCCATCTTCTGGTCGATGCGTTGAAACTCGACTGCGACCTTCCTCAACAGCCGATCATTCACGGCGACGCGCTCTCCGCTTCCATCGCCGCCGCCTCCATTATCGCGAAGGTTGAACGGGATCGCATGATCTCCGCCTGGGACCCGTTCTTTCCCGTGTACGGCCTGGCATCGAACAAGGGATATTGCACTCCGCACCACCTTGCAGCGTTGCGCGAGCACGGGCCGTCGCCGCTGCATCGGCAATCCTTCGCGCCGGTGTGGAATGCGCCCATCCCGCAGGAGGTTTTGGGATTTATGCTGGACGAGTCGGCTGTCGAAGTTAATTCGAGCGATGAAGATCTGGTCCCAGCGGTCGCAGAGGGCTGACAAAAATATTGTAGAGACGCGGCTTGCCGCGTCTCCCGCTGCGTGCCTAGACGGGGCAAGCCCCGTCTCTACACTGATCCCTCTCTCTTCGCTCCCTATTTAGCCCGGTAGATTTCTGTCAGCAGATCGGGCTTCGATTCGTCCCGCACCAGGTGTGGATACTTCTCTCCGCCGTGATAATCGAGCTTTACTACGCGGAAGTAATCTGTGTTTTCGACGATCAGCTCAACGGGCGCGGGGCTGGTCTTGGCGGCGTGAATGGCGTCGTGCCAGGCATCGGTTGAAAAGCTGCGGCCGTTGACCGCGATGATCTTCATCCCCGGCCCGATCCCGGCTTTGGCGGCCATCATGCCCTCGACCGTGTCGTGAACCACGCCGTCGCTCCCAGCCATCAATCCCACCGTATAGTGCGCCCGGATCGACTTTTCGCTGCTGGACGCGCGATCTAGCTCCGAAGCGGATTCGTCGTACACCAGTTTCCATCCGCTTCCCTCGATTCCGCCGAGCGGAGCGCCGGGGCCGTGGTTGGAAAGACGCTCCGTCCAGAACCCACGCCAGTCATAGGGAGCAATCTGATTCAGCGCGCCAGCAATGTCGTCGAAGGTGTAGGTTTTCACCATCGGCGGGCCACTGGGCGCTCCATAAAACAGTTTGCAGAAATCGTCTAACGATTTCTTGCCCTTGCTTTGCTGGCGGATGATGACATCCACCCACAGCCAATTGAGCACGTCTTCCTCGTAATAATCGAGGCCGCGGCGATAGTCTTCCCAGCCGCGGGGAGCGTTCTGCATGTCGGGAACGCCGTCGGCCGTATCCTGCAGATTGCGCCAGACGCGGCCTGAACGGTGGTCCAGATCGGCCGCCATCTGCGCCAGCGCATCGCGAGCCAGCGCGGGCGTGCGCTCGCCGCTGCGCGCTGAAAGCATATCGCCCAAATACGACGTCAGGCCCTCATACACCCACAGCAAATCGGTCTGCATGGGCTGTTCGTAATCGGGCGTTGCCAAGTCCGCCGGACGCCGGTACTTGCCATTCCACGAATGCACATACTCGTGCGGCAGCAGGCCGGCGGCCAGTTTCCGGTCGTTCTCTTCGATCAGCGAGCGCTCGTCGATCCGGCTGTCGTTCGATTCGTGATGCTCCAATCCGAAATGCGCGACGTGATCGCTCAAAGTCAGCAGGAAGTGGTAATCGGCGTAATGCTGCGCCCCAAACAGAATGCGCGCCTGCTTCACCAGATTGCGCCAGTGTTCAAAGACTTCTTCCGGAGCATCGAGTGCGGCGGTGCTGTCGGCCGCCAGATCGAGTTCCGCAGGAGGGTTTTCGCCGGCGGGCGTCAGCGGCACAACTTTCAAGTATTCGCCGGCGAGCACCGGACCATCCACTAGCATGGTCAGCGAAACCGGCGCGAAATGAATTTCGCTGCCAACTTGTTCTGCGACATGCAACGACGTGCCGAACTTCCATCCCGCGGGCAGCCGCAGGCTTGCGCGATAGGTAAGTTGATCGGAACCGTATCCGGCGGGATAGAGCAGAAGCGCGTTCCAGTTGACGATATACAACTTTTCCGTGGCCGACATTCCGGCGCTGTAGCCAGGCTCAAACGATGCGGGCGAAGCGTAGTCGAGATTCGCGACTACTTCGCTCTCGCCCAGCGGAACTTCCACGTGAAAAGTAAAGCCATCGAGCAGATCGCGCCGCCACTGCAGCGTCTTGCCGCTGGCGAAAAATTTCAGGCCTGTCAAATCCGTGATCGGGCCGGTAGGACCGTGCTCGCCGGGAATCCACTTCGGATAGTAGAGGGTGAGCGTCCCGGGCTTTGCGGGAATGTGCAATTGTGCGTGGAACATTTTGCGCGGCGCGTCCGAGGCGTCCACCGAAAGAGTGACCGTCGGACCATTCGCGCCTGAAACTAGAAGTGTCGACAACAGAACAATTGCGAGAATCACAAAACGCCTGACTCCAGAACGCGAGCCTATTCCCATTATGCCTCCAGATTTTCGATTCGATCCTAGGCATGGATGCGGGTTCTGCCCGCTGGGACAGGGAAAACCCCGTCACCCCACAAACCAACATTGATCGGAGCGAAACGTTACTATATCAGCCCGCAATCTCCAGCGGCACGGCGGCAATTACGCTCAATCTCCATACTCTGGGCATCCTCAGGCCGCGCTCTCCGCCTGTTATCATCTCCGACGTGCCTGTGCGCGGGAAATTGATCACGTTCGAAGGCCTCGATGGCAGCGGAAAGAGCACGCAGATCGAGAAGTTGGCGCGTTCCCTGCGGGCCCACGGCATCGCTGTAACTGTGACCCGCGAACCGGGTGGCACCGCCGCCGGCGAAAAAATTCGCGACGTTCTGCTGCACTCCGCTACCTCGGGTCTCGCTCCGCTGGCGGAAATGGCCCTGATGTTTGCTTCCCGCGCCCAGCACATCCACGAAGTGATTCTGCCCGCGCTCGCCGAAGGACGCATCGTGCTCTGCGATCGTTTTACCGATTCAACCGAGGCTTACCAGGGTGGAGGGCGCAAGCTGGGATCGAAGCCGGTCCTGCAGATGCACGAAGTGCTCTGCGGAAATCTGCAACCCGATATGACCGTCTTACTAGACAATGAAGTGGCGTTCAGTGTCGAGCGCGCCCGGCGCCGCAATCGAAAACACAAAGGTGGGCGATCGGAAAAAGGCACGGGAAGAGACGAGAACCGTTTCGAACAGGAAAACCGGGCCTTTTTCGGGCGCGTCCGCCAGGCGTACCTGGCCATCGCGGCGCGGGAGCCGCAACGCGTGCAAGTCGTGAACGCCCGCGGCACTCCGGAAGAAACGCATGCGATTATCATGGAGCTGGTGCGGAAGAAGCTGAAGATTTAGTTGAAATTTGGTAATTGTGTAAATTTGTAATTTTTAGAAGCTACACCATAAGATTTTTTGATTACTAAATTACCAGATTACCAAATTACAAAATTCCTTCTATGCCCTTTTCCGATTTCGCGGGCAATCCCGAGACGATCCATCGCATGCGCGAGATGCTGGCGCGCCAGCGCTTTCCGCACGCCGTAATTCTTTCGGGTACGCAGGGAGCGGGCAAATACACGCTGGCGTTGATGCTGGCGCGCGCCATGAACTGCCTGGAGCCGTCGTTCTGCCGGGGCAGCGCCGCCCCTGACGGCCTGCCCGATTTCTGCGGACGCTGTTCGAACTGCCTTCGCATCGCGCAATCCGCGGATCTCGATGCGCGTTTCGCCGAAGCCGTCGAGGCCCGCGAAAATCTGCGCGACACGGACAGAAAAGAAACCCGGCTCTTCGTCCAGACCCATCCCGACGTGCTCATCATCCCGCCCGATCCTCCGCAGATGATGATCAAAGTCGATCAGGTTCGCCATGTGATTGAGACCATCTACTATCGGCCCGCGGAGGCTCGCGAGCGCGTGTATATCTTCACCAGTTCGGCGTTCATGAAAGAGGCCGCCAACTCGCTGTTGAAGGTTCTGGAAGAGCCGCCCGAGTTTGCCAGCATTTTTCTGCTTACCGAAAATCCCGGCGAATTGCTGCCCACGATCCGTTCCCGTTCCATGACCTTCCACCTGGGCGCGCTCCCGTTCACCGAAATCGAGAGCCGGCTTGCCCAGCTGCGTCCCGATTGGAACGCACGGCAGCGCGCGCTGGCCGCCCGTCTGAGCGAAGGCGCTATCGGACGCGCCTTGTCTTTCGATCTCGAAAACTACACTGGGGCTCGCAATCACGCTCTGATTGTGCTGAAGTCAGCGCTCGCCGGCGGCGATCATAGTGAGCTGTTTAAGACCACCGAAAGCTACCGGTCAGGGGCAGAAGGTCGCGAGAAAATCGCAAGCCTGCTGCGCACACTCTACTCGTTGCTGGAGGACCTGATGTTCCTGCAATCCGGAGCGCCGCAACTGGTCCGCAATACCGACATTCTCGGCGAACTCAGGAAAATGGCGGAATCCGCCGACTTCGCCTGGGTGCAGCGCGCGGCGGAGGGTCTTGGCGAAGTGGAGCGCGGGCTGCGCCGCAATTTGTTGCGCTCGCTCTCGCTCGATGCCTTCGCTACCGCGCTGGAACGCGTCTCGTAACTGACCGTCCCTCCCCTGTAGAGACGCGGCTTGCCGCGTCTGGGGCCTCGGACAAGGAGGCGGGGCAAGCCCCGTCTCTATAGAGGGAGACGTAACCGGTTTGCACTAAAGACACTGCAGAAATATTGTCATCCCCGGCCCGCTGTGATAACGTAACCCTCAGTTCACACCCTGGACCCACAATCTCAGGCTCGAGTTTTGTGGCATATTTAGCCCGCCCAGCGCGCAGGTGGTGCGATTTGAAAGATACTCTCGACCCCATACCAGCCGAACCATCCGCGGACCAGGAAAGCTTTGCGAATCGCAAGCTGATCCGTCCGCCCCTCAACCGCCCCGATCACGTGCACAATAATCACGGCCACAACCACGCGTCCGCCGAGCGCAGGGATAGAGATGGGGGCAGAGATGGCGGCGGCAGAGACCGGGACCGCGGCCGAGATCGTTCCAGTGGCGCGCCGGCCAAGAAGACTCCGCCGACCGAGCAGACCAACGCTGAGAATTTTTATTATCAGAAGCAGATGCAGAGCAAGACTCCCATGGTCATCGTGCTGCGCGACGGTGAGGAAGTCCATGGCTATATCGAGTGGTACGACAAGAATTGCATCAAGCTGAACCGCAGCGGCGCTGCCAACCTGATGATCTACAAGCCCGCGATTAAGTACATGTTCAAAGAAGGCGAGAACGGGCGGAGATAGCTTTCAGCCGTCAGCTCTCGATCATCAGTTTCCTGCCAATCCCTTCCGCGCTCCTCACTTTCTTTTTTCAACGTCGGTCAGTCTTGTTTGCGTGTCGCCGAAATTGGGCTTCAGTTTCAGAGCGGCTCGATAGGCCTCTGCGGCGGCCGGGAATTCTCCTTTATCCTCCAGAACTCGGCCCTGCCAGTAGAGGGCGAGCGGCGACCGTGAGACTTGCGTCGCGCTGGTAAAATCCTGCAAAGCGGCATCGAGTTTGCCCTGTTCTCGCTCGATCAAGCCACGGCTTACCAGACTATTCTGCTCATGGGGATTCAGCGCAATGGCCTGGTTGAATTCCGCCACTGCCTGATCTCGTTGCCCGCGCTGATCGAACAGCACGCCTAGATTATTGTGCGTTTGCGCGGCTTCCCGGTCGTCCGATGCATACTGCAGCGCGAGCTGATATTCACGCTGCGCGCGATCGAGTTCGTTCTCCCGTTGCAGCAACGTGCCCAGGTTGTAATGTGCAGTCGCGAGCGTGGGCATGAGCTGGATGGCTCGCTCCAGATGCGGCAGGGCCAAGTCCGGGCGCTGCATTTCCATCAGAGCCGATCCCAGATTCCCCTCCCCGATCGGATTCGCGCCGGTCACCTGCAGCGTATGAGAAAACAAGCGGTAGCTGTCTCGCCAGTATCCGATCTGGATGTGCGTGGTGACGGAACAGCCGAGCAGTGCGGCCATCGCAATGACCACCTGCGCCGCGCGGCTGAGCGAAATTCGCGCGGCGGCTTCCGATGCCAGCCAGACGCCGATTACGAACAATCCCCAAAGAGGGATATACGCGTAGCGATCCGCCCAAGCCTGGCGTCCGACCTGAACAATGCCGATCACCGGCGCCAGCGTCCCCAGAAACCACAACCAGCCCACAAGTAGATAGCGGCGTTGTCGGAAACGCCAGAAGATGGCAGTGATCGCGATCAGCACGACGCCTGCGACGATCACTTTCCAAAGCGCGAGCGAGCCCTCGGGATGCGGATAAAACACGGCCAGGCGCGATGGCCATATCGCTTTCTCCATGTAAATGACGTATGAGTAAATGGCGTTTTTCATGCGCATCGCCGGTGGCAGCAGCACGGTCGAACCCACCGCTCCGCCCGCGCGCTGCGCGTAGAGCGTGATCGCCGCGCTGGCGGCGGACAGTAACGGCAGGGGAATTTTTTCGAGAACAAGCGTGGAGAGTGGCGTCTCCGGAAACCGCTGCAGCGGCCAGAAATCGAGCAGCAGCAGCGCAAACGGGAGCGTGATCGCCATGGGCTTCGCCATCAGCGCCAGCGCGAACAGAAACACAACCAACAAATACCTGCGTGCCAGTGGCCTTTTCACGTACCAGCCATAGGCAGCTAGAGCGAGAAGGAAGAAGAAAGTGCAGAGCACGGTTTTGCGCTCCGCCACCCACGCCACCGACTCCACGTTCAGCGGATGCACAGCAAACAGTCCCGCCACCACAGCGCTGCGACCTGCAAATCCGGTCGCCTTCGCCAGCAGCAGGAACAGCAGCATCACGTTGAAGGCGTGCCAAAGAATGCTCTGGGCGTGATGTCCCGCCGGCCGCAGCCCGAACAACTGCACGTCGAGCAAATGCGAGATCCAGGTTAGCGGATGCCAATTGGCTTCGGACGTCGAGGTGAAAGCCCATGCCAAGCTACGTAAGGTCAGCCCTTGTTGAACGTGCCAATTCGAGGTGACATAGGCGGGGTCGTCGTAGTTTACGAATCCGTTGTGCAGGGTTGGATAGTACAGAACCAGGGTGCCGAGAAACAGCAAGAGCCCGAGGTAAATCATGGTGGTTCGCGGCTTTGGCACTATTATTTTTTAGCAGGCAAGAGCGGGACGTGGATAGTCTTCAATTAGGGCCACACGAGTGATTGCTAAACCCAGTCTATCGGGAACTGCCGGTGGAGAGCCGGGCGTCCTCGCTCGGCGGCGAACGGGACGAGCGAGACGCCCGGCGCCCCATCGTATGGTCGACAGATCGCCGCTACAATTTCGGCAGCACAATCCCTTTCTGCGCCTGGTACTTCCCCTTGCGATCCTTGTAGCTCGTCTCGCACACTTCGTCCGACTGGAAAAAGAGAATCTGGCACAGCCCCTCATTGGCATAGATCTTCGCCGGCAGCGGCGTGGTATTCGAGATCTCGAGCGTAACAAAGCCTTCCCACTCCGGCTCGAAGGGCGTCACGTTCACAATGATTCCGCAACGCGCATAGGTTGACTTCCCTACACAGATGGTCAGCACATCGCGCGGAATCTTGAAGTACTCGACCGACCGCGCCAGCGCAAACGAATTTGGCGGGACGATCGCGACATCGGCGTTGACCGTGACGAATGATCGCTCGTCAAAGTGCTTGGGATCGACAATCGTGCTGTTGACGTTGGTAAAAATCTTGAACTCGTCGGCCACGCGCAGATCGTATCCGTAGCTCGACACGCCGTAGGAAATCACTCCCGCGCTCACCTGCTTTTCCGAGTACGGATTTATCATGTCGTGCTCTTGCGCCATGCGCCGTATCCAGCGGTCACTCTTGATGCTCATGAAACCCCTTTTGGAATTTGTGATTGGTGATTTGCAGTTGGCAATTTTGCGCTGGGATCGAAAACCATACCGGTAAGGGTTTCAATCTCAAATTACAAATTACCAATTACAAATTTGCTAGGCTGGTGCTTGCCATATTACGAGATTGATCCCCCGGTTGACAATCTCGCATATCTCCCTTAGCATCAATAACTTGAGGAACACCAATCCTCGTGGGACGGGGGATACCAGTGATTAAGCTGGACATCATCAACGAAGTGGTGAACCGCACCGGGATCACCAAAACCAAAGCGGAGCTGGCCGTCGAAACCGTCTTCGAGAGCATGAAGAAGGCGCTTTCCACCGGAGACCGTATTGAACTGCGCGGTTTTGGCGTATTCAACGTGCGTCCGCGCAAGACCGGCATTGGACGAAACCCGCGCACCGGCGCCGAAGTTTCCATTCCGCCCGGCAAAGCCGTCCGCTTCAAGCCCGGCAAGGAACTGCAGTCGATCGATTGACATTGCAGAGGTCAAAGGTCAGATTGTAGAAGTGGAAGCCAGAGATTCTCACCTCTACAGTCTGACCTCTCACCTCTGACCTCCTCAAGGCCTTTGCAGGTAATATCAAGACAGGCCCGATATCGCATGTCCGAACCCACCTCTACTTTTTTCCCTGCGTCCCTGGAACGGGACGGGCTGGCGCGGCCCGCCGTGTGGGTCATACCGCAGCCGCACCCACGCTGGTGGCTGCACATTTTGCTGCTGGCTGCGACTTTTTTCAGCACGCTGGTGGTGGGTGCGCGAATCTATGCCAACTTCGCGCTGCAACAACCGGCCTTCTCCTTCCTGAATGACAACATTCCCATGTTCCCCGTGGAGTGGATGTGGCAGGCTCCGGCAAAACTGATGCATGGGCTCTACTTCTCATTCACGCTCATGTTCATACTGCTGGCGCACGAAATGGGACATTACTTATACGCGCGGCATTATCGCGTATATGCGACGCCGCCTTTCTTCATTCCATTTCCGAGCTTGATCGGAACCTTCGGAGCTTTCATTCGGATCAAGGGGCCGATTCCTAACCGCGCGGCGCTGTTCGATATCGGGATTGCGGGGCCGATTGCGGGCTTTATCCCCTCATGCGCCGCTGTTCTCGTGGGACTTTCGCTGTCGCACCCGCTCTTGTTCGGCAGCGCCCCCGGCGATAACGAACCGGGATTCCCCCTTGCATTTCGTCTTGCCTCCCGCCTGCTGCACCTAGACGTGCCTCTGGCATCGCTTTCGTTGCATCCGATCGCGGTCGCCGGGTGGGTGGGAATGTTTGCGACCGCGCTGAATCTGCTGCCGGGCGGCCAACTGGATGGCGGACACATTCTATATTCGGTTTTTCCCAAACTGCACCGCTGGGTTTCCATGGCCGTCGTGGTGACGCTCATCCCACTGGCGAAGTACTGTTGGGTGGGCTGGCTGATTTGGGCGGTGGTGTTGTGGCTAACCAGTCAGCATCCACCAATTCCGAGCCGTCCGGGGATTTCCGCGGCGCGGAAAAAGCTCGCCGTCTTTGCGATTGCGATGTTAGCGCTGTCGTTCACGCCCGCACCCTTCACGCACAGTTCGGGCCGGGAAGTATGGCGCCAACTGCGGCCAGAAATCCGCGACACCGTGCACTTCCTCGGCGGCGGCGTTCGTCATGTGCTGCGTCGCAGGTAATCTGTCCGCGGGCTAACGACCATCGACTAACGACGTTTTTACATCAGCCACACCGCATCCACATCCACAATCACCTGCGTCCGCGGAATCTTTCGCGCGGCCGCTTCCGCCAGCATCGCCCTTAGTAGCGCATTCATCTTCTCGCGGCTGGGAGACTTCAGAATAAAGTGATAGCGATAATCGCGCTTCAGGCGCGTGATCGGCGCCGCCGCGGGTCCCAGCACACGAATGCCTTCATGCCGCGTTTTCTCGAACCAGCGTCCGAGTTGGCCCGACCACGTCAGCGCGTCATCTAAATTCTGGGAGCGGATGAGCACATTCGCAATCGCGCTGTAGGGCGGATAGTGCATCCAGGCGCGGAATTGCAGTTCCTTTTCGTAGAATCCGGCAAAATCGTGCCGCGCCGCGAACTGCACCGCGTAGTGCTCCTGAAAATAAGTCTGCAGCACGACCTTTCCCGGAGACTGTCCGCGCCCCGCGCGCCCCGCGACTTGCGTCAATAGCTGGAACGTTCGCTCGGCCGCCCGGAAATCGGGAAGTCCCAGCGCCATGTCGGCTCCGACCACGCCAACCAGCGTCACGCCGTGAATGTCGTGGCCCTTGGCGATCATCTGCGTGCCCACAAGCATGTCGAGCGCGCCTTCATTCAGCGCGTTCAGCGCGTGTTCGAAATCCTCCCGGCCGCGCACCGTGTCGCGATCGAGCCGTCCGATCCGCGCCTGCGGAAACATGTCGTGCAGCAACTCTTCCAGCTTCTCCGAACCCGTCCCCACAAAATACACATACTCGCTGCCGCAGTGCGCGCATTTGTCCGGAATGTGCTCGACGTGGCCGCAATAGTGGCATTCCATCTTGCGCTCGCGCTTGTGGTGGGTCATCGAAACCGCGCAGTTCTTGCACTGCAGCGTCTTGCCGCAGGCGCGGCACAACACCACAGGAGAATATCCGCGCCGGTTCAGCAGCACCATGACCTGCTCTTTTTTCTCCAGCCGCTCGCGGATTTCCTCCGCCAGTTTGCGTGAGATTACCTGCTCCTGGCCCGTCTCCTGAAACTCCTGCCGCATGTCGACAATCTCAACCTCCGGCAAAGGACGTTGCTCGACGCGGTCGGGCAATTCCACCAGCGCATATTTATTCTTCCTGGCGTTGTAATAAGACTCCAGCGATGGTGTGGCCGATCCCAACACCGCGGCCGCTCCCGCCGTCGTCATTTTTGCCCGCATCACCGCGACATCGCGAGCGTGATAGCGCGGCGTCTCCTCCTGCTTATAAGACGAGTCCTGCTCCTCATCGACAATGATCAGCGCCAGGTCGCTCACCGGCGCGAACACCGCCGACCGCGTTCCCGCCACTACCCGCGCCTCGCCGCGCCGTATGCGATGCCACTGCTCCGCCCGCTCCGCGTCTGATAGGCCCGAATGCAGGATCGCAACTTCACTGCCGAACACCTGGTGCAGGTCCGCCGCTACCGCCGGAGTCAGGCCAATTTCAGGAACCAGCAGGATCGACGACCGCCCCGCATCCAGCACCTGGCGCATGCAGGCCAGATACACCGCGGTTTTTCCCGACCCAGTGATGCCATGCAGCAGCAGACCGCTGAACTTGCGCGATGTTACGGCCTCGCCGATCTTCGCCAGCGCTTCTTTCTGTGCTGTGCTGAACTCGAACTCAAACGGAGACTGCCGCGGCTTGAGCTTGGAGGCCGTGAAGTCCTGCGGCTCGTCGACTAGGTCAATCAGCCCACGCCGCACCAGAGTACCAAGAGTAGTACGCGGAACATCGAGGCCGCGCAGATCCTCGACTGGCAAGCGGCCGCCGGCTGCAGCGAGCGTCTCGATCAATGTCTGTTGGTTTTCATTGAGCTTCTTTGTGGTGTTCGTGGAGGAATTGGCGTCCCGCCCGTCCTGCCGGACGGGGACTCCCGGCGCTCCACCGGCAGATTCTGTCGCGCGTGGGAAGCCCGATTCCACGCTCCGCAGCACCGCGACCTTCACCAGCCTCGCCGCATCCCGCGCGGCCGACACATCTTCGCGGGCGATCCACTTTTTTCGCACCATCCCGCTCAACAGCGGCTTCGATACCCGCGCCGCGCTTCGCAAACTCGCTTCCCGCACACCCTCCCGCTCCGCCAGATAATCGAGCACGCGGAATTCAACCAACTGCTGTTCCGGCGTCCGCTTCGACCGTGCCGGAGACCCTGAGACTCCCGCCAGATGCAGCGCCATCCGGCCTTCATCGGTGATGCGGTACTCGATTGTCCGTTTGAACTCTGCCGAGAGTGGCAGCATCGTGCGAAATACTTCCCCGAGTGGCGCGAGATAGTAATCGGCAATCCACTTCCCGAGTTTCAGTAGATGTTTATCGAGAACCGGCGAGAGGTCGAGCGCTTCCAGAACCTTCTTGGTCTTTATTTGAGGCGGACGGTCATGCAACTCCACCACAATGCCGGACATGCGCTGCTGCCGAAACGGCACCAGCACCCGCCCGCCCACGACCGGCTCCATGCCCGAAGGAATGGCGTAGGTAAACACCATGTCGAGCGGCACGGCGAGGGCGACGTCGCAAAAAAGGGGCATGTGGGAGAGCTGATCAAATCCTATCGTATTTCCGATTACACTTAAGAAGCGGAGCAATCATGGCTAAATCGAAAAAGGTATTTGCGGTTCACCCCGGAGAAATTCTCAAGACCGAATTCATTGAACCCATGGGCTTGAGTGCTTATGCACTGGCGAAAGCGCTCGATTTCCCGGGAATCTATGAGGTTGTCCGGGGAGACCGCGCCATCAGTGCCGACACCGCCATCCGCCTGGGAAGATATTTCGGCCTGCCCGCACAGTTCTGGCTCAGTCTTCAGAACGACTACGATCTGAGAATCGCGAAGGGAAGCGGGATCGGCAAGGAGGTTCGGCCTCGCAAAGTTGCCCAGGATGCCGTTGCAAACACGCGGTAGCGCATCCCTCTCTACGCGTTTTCCCGGTCCCCGTGCGATGGCGGTTGCGATATCACCAGAAAGTGAACCTCTCCGTCCGAGTCATTTCTCATCTGGTGCGGTGTTCCTGGCGGGATCCACATTCCCTCGCCAGCACCAAGGACGATTCGACGGCCATCCACCTCCATGACGGCCTGCCCCGCGATCACGTAGAAGAACTGTTGCGCGCGATGATGAAAGTGGCGAACCTCGGACGTGTCCGCCGGCATACGCTCCTGAATCACGCTGAGTTGCGGATTCTTTACCAGGTGCCAGCCATCGCAGCTCTTGCCCCAGACGTAATGCTCGGCGGTTGCTTTGCTGATTGCGCTGATCTCGAATGTCATGTTCACATTGAAACTGCGGAGCTTCGCTTTGGACGGACGAATGCGTCCGTCCCTACGTGATTGTCGTTGGTGGCTTCAAGCCTAATTCCTTCATCACCATCTGCAAATCCTTCCATGCTTCGCCTTTTTGCCGCGGATCGCGCAGCAGAAACGCCGGATGGTAAGTGACCGCCAGCTTGCATCCATCCCAATTAGGATCATTGGTACGAATCCCCGCTGGCCGGAAGTCGTAAAAGCGCCCGCGCAGTTGCATCATTGACGCACTCATCGCCAGCAGCGTCTTCGCCGCCACCGCTCCGAGGGCCACGATCACTTTCGGCTTCACCACCGCGATCTGGCGCATCAGAAACGGAGAGCAAGTTTCGCACTCCTCGCGCTCCGGTGTGCGATTGCCCGGCGGACGGCACTTAACGATATTCGCGATGTACACCTGCTCACGTTCGATCCCCATCGCCTTGATCATGTTGTTGAGCAGTTGCCCGGCGCGGCCGACGAACGGTTCGCCCTTTTCGTCTTCATCGGCTCCCGGGCCTTCGCCCACGAACATCAACTCGGCCTTCGGATTGCCAACGCCAAACACAATTTGCTTCCGTCCCTGCTTATGCAGCACACAGCGGGTACAGTCGCCCAGGTCCTCGCGAATAATCTTCAGCGCCTTCACCGGATCGCGCACGCTCTGCTCGGGTTTGAGCGCGATCGCCTCAAAAATATCTTCTTCAATCGCCGGCATCGCGACCGCAGCGGATTTCCGTGGACTCATCTCTTCTCCTGGCTCAAGGATGTGCTCCAAAACATTTGCCTCTTGTTCACCCACTGCAATCGCCGCCGCAAGTTCTCCAGCGCAGTCCGAGGCGGGCCTCCGGTAAAAGTCGTAGATGCCCATTTCGTTGTAATAGCGGATACGCACGGCAAGCGCGCGGCGAAGCTCAGGGTCAAGTGTCCGGGGCATTGCGGATAAGAATAACAAACGTGTGGCGCGGGCGCCTCGCCCGCGAAAAGTAGGGCAGTACAGCAGGGCGGCTGTCGCTGCAAAACTCAGGGCACGCGGATGCCGCTGCGCTTCCGCAGCTTCACTACCTGATCGAGTACACGGTGCGCCACTTCCCATTTCGAGGTTTCGGGAACCTCGACTACTTCGCTATTAGAGATGATCGTGACCGCGTTGCGGTCGGAATCAAAACCGATGCCCTCGCGCGAAACGTCATTGACTACGATTGCATCGAGCGACTTCGACCCCAGCTTCTTGCGCGCGTTTTCCAGAACGTTTTCCGTCTCAGCCGCGAACCCGACTATGACCTGGGATGTCTTTCGCCGTGCCACCTCGGCCAGGATATCCGTAGTCGGCTCCAGTTCCAGGGAAATCTCGCCCTTGCGCTTGATCTTCCGCGCTGCCGCCGCTTTCGGCCGGAAGTCCGCGACCGCCGCCGTCTTAATCACCACGGTGCTCTCAGGCAGCAACTTCAGAACCGCTGCCAGCATTTCTTCCGCCGTCTCCACTGGCGTCAGTTCCGCCGCGCCGGGAGCGGAAATCGCGGTCGGCCCGCTCACCAGCAGGACACGTGCTCCGCGGCGCAACGCAGCTTCGGCAATTGCGTACCCCATGCGGCCGCTCGACCGGTTCGTCAAATAGCGTACCGGATCGACTTTCTCGCGCGTTGGCCCGGCCGTGACCAACACCGTCTCGCCGGCCAGATCCTGCGCGGCGCCGAGCGCCTCCATCACTGCTGCCACGATGGTTTCGTTTTCCGCCAATCGTCCGGCGCCGGTCATCCCGCACGCGAGATAGCCCTCGCCGGGTTCCACGATGCGCACGCCGCGCTTACGCAGGATTTCCAGATTCGCCTGCGTCGCCACGTGATTCCACATGTTGACGTTCATCGCCGGAGCCACCACCACCGGAGCGCTGGTCGCAAGATAAAGAGTGCTGAGAAAGTCGTTGGCAATTCCCTGCGCGAAGCGCGCCAGTACATCGGCTGTGGCCGGCGCCACCAGTAGCGCATCGATCGATTGCGCAACCGCAATATGCTCGATCGCCGACTCGACGTTCGCCTGCGCATCACCAGATCCGGAGTCGGAGCCGAACATGCCGGTGATGACTTTTTCTCCGGAAAGGGCTGCGAAGGTGAGCGGTCGAACGAATTCCTGTGCGGCAGCCGTCATCACGACCTGCACACGAATTCCACGGTCCTGCAGCAGGCGCACGATCTCCGCCGCCTTATAAACTGCAATTCCACCGGACACGCCGAGCGCAATTTTCATAGGAGGAAGACGGCGGGCCGATCTCGAGGAGCCATCCCGTCTATAGAAATTGATGCCACCAGAGAGCGCGGGATGCACGTCTCCGCTTGGCGGCACTTTCTACACCCAGCCCCTAAAGGGAGTATCTGATTTCGGAGAAATACGGCATCGCTAAAGCGATGCCCTGATACGAAACCAGATTCGGCAGTCTATGCGTCTTCGAGAAACACCTTGTCCAGCGACTCGCCGGCGGCTACTGCCGGCAATTTCGGAATCTCCGGAATCAGCCATTTCACTTTGCCCGCTTTGATTTCGTCCTGCGCGATGCGGCAGGGTTTGCGCGAACCGGTATCGATTACCGGCGGAGCGCCGCCTTGCAGTTGCCGTGCCCGCCGCGCCGCCACCAGAATGTAACGATAGTTACTGTCAAATCCTTCTACCAACTTCATAATTTTCTCCCCCGAGAAAAATCACGTGCCTTTTACAACCTGCGGTTTAAACGAATCCAGAATCGGCTGCACTCGCTCCCGCGCCCGATCCAGGCGGCACGCTTGTGCAACTTCCACGCGCCGCTTGTCTGCCTCTGAAAGTCCAACGCTGCTTCTCCGCAATCGCTCCGACAGTACGATGTCTTCCAGTTGGCCGGCGGATTGCTCAAGCACGTTGTTTACTAATATATAGTCGTATTTCGTATAATTCTCAATCTCTCGTCGGGCCCTGTCCAACCGGCGACGCATCACTTCCTCCGAATCTTGCCCGCGACTCCGGAGGCGGCGCTCCAGAGTCTCCCAGTCGGGGGGAAGAATAAAGATGCTCACCGCGCCCGGAATCCTCTCCATAATCTGGCTCGCGCCCTGCACATCGATATCGAGCAGCAGATCATGGCCGCGCGCTTCCGCTTCGCGCAGAAACCGGCTTGCCGTACCGTAACAGTTTCCGTGGACAATGGCATGCTCCAGAAACTCATCGGCCGCAACCATGGCGTCAAATTCTTGCTGGGAGACGAAGAAATATTCCTTGCGGTTCTGCTCCGGGCCGCGCGGCCGGCGGGTGGTGTAGGAAATCGAGAAGTCCAGGTTCGGAACCGTCTTGAGTATTTCGGCCACCAGCGTGGATTTTCCCGAACCCGACGGCGCCGAGACTATGTAAACGGTGCTCATTTAAGAAGGCTCATCTAAGAAGGCTCATTCCAGATTCTGCACCTGCTCGCGCGATTTTTCGATCTCCGATTTCATCAGCAAACCCATCTCGGTAACCTTCAAGGCTGCGCCCGCCAAGCCTGAAGTTTTCGACAGCATGGTGTTGGCCTCGCGGTTCATCTCCTGCAGCAGAAAGTCCATCTTCTTGCCCACCTCGCCACCCTGATCGAGCAGGCCGGCAAATTGCTTCACGTGCGCATTGAGCCGGACCAACTCCTCCTGGATGTCGCTGCGATCGACCAGCACCGCCACTTCCTGCAGAATACGTTCTTTGTCCACCTGCGCGCCAAGCACTTCCGTCATGCGCGACTGCAGCCGTTCGGAGTAGTTCCGCAGAATGTTGTTGCGATGGGTTTCCACTCCCGCCGCCGCTTTTTCCAGATTCGCCATGCGGGCGCGCAACTCCGTGCCGATGCTGCGACCTTCTTCCTCGCGCATCTCATTCAAGCGGGAAAGCGCATCTTCCACTCGCGCCATCACCGCGGCTTCGAGTTCGTCTCCCGCTCTCTCGGCTCCCGCATCCATCGCACCCGGCATGCGCAGGACCACATTCAGATCGGGCTCACCCTCAACCCCGAATTCATCGGCGGCCGCGCGAAAGGCAGCTACATAGCTGGCGATCAACTGACGATTGATTGCAACTCCGTTGCTGCCCGAGCGCTCCAGGTTCAGTGTGACTTCCACATGGCCGCGCGCCATTTTCTCTTTCAGAATTCGGCGCAGTTTCATCTCCAACTCGTCGGTATCGGTCGGCAATCGGAAGTGAAGATCGAGAAAACGATGGTTCACCGATTTCAGCGATAGCGCAAACGCCAGCTGGGCACTGACCTGGCCTTTGACCTGCGCGAATCCGGTCATGGAGCGAAGTGGCATAAACATTCTCGAATTACGCAGGGGACGTCGCTTCCGCAAACTGCAATTCGTACAGCCGCCGGTACGTTCCCAATTTTTGCATCAACTCCTCATGCGCGCCAATGTCGCCGATCGTGCCGTTTTCCAGCACCATAATGCGATCCGCGCGCCGCACCGTCGAGAGCCGGTGCGCAATCACAAAAACAGTGCGTCCGGTCATCAGATTTTGCAGGGCCGATTGCACCAGCGACTCGGATTCGCTGTCCAGCGCCGACGTCGCCTCGTCCAGAATCAGGATCGGAGCGTTCTTCAAAATCGCCCGCGCAATCGCGACCCGCTGCCGCTCTCCGCCTGAAAGCCGCACCCCGCGCTCCCCGATCATGGTGTTGTAGCCTTCGGGAAGTCCGCGAATGAATTCGTGCGCTCGCGCCGCCCGCGCTGCTTCTTCCACCCGCTTCGGCGGCACATGCGGCTGGCCGTAGGCGATATTGTTCCTCACCGTGTCGTTGAACAGCACCGTGTCCTGCGTGACAATCCCAATCTGCGAGCGCAAAGACTCCAGGGTCACATCCCGCACATCTTGGTCGTCAATCAAAATCTGCCCGCCGCTGACGTCGAAGAAGCGCGGGATCAGATGCACCAATGTGCTCTTGCCCGCACCGCTCGAGCCCACTACCGCCACTACTTCGCCCGCCTTCACCTCAAGATTGAGATCATGCAGCACGACCGGCGAATCCTCGGCATTTTCGTAGGAGAAAGACACGTCCTCGAACCGGATCGCCCGCACAAACTTCCCCATCCGCTTCGCTCTCGCCTTCTCTCGCACTTCGTCTTCGATATCCATGAAGCGAAAAATTTCCGAGGAGGCGCCCACCGCCTGCTGAAAATTGTTGTTGAACTGCGCGCACTTGCGCACCGGGTCGTACAGCTTGAAGACGGCGACAATAAACGCGAGGAATATCCCGGGGGTGAATATCCCCCGGTTGATCTGGTCGCGTCCCAGCAGCAGCAACAGGGCTATGGCAATCGAGCCCAGAATGTCCATGAGCGGCGAGCTGATCGCGAAGGCCGCCACCAGCCGGAGGTTTGCCCGGAACAACCGGCGCGCGGCCGCGCGGAAGCGGTCCACCTCCCAGTTCTCCATGCCGAACGCTTTGACGATCCTGTTACCGGTGATCGTTTCGTGCAGAATGTTGTGGATATCGGCCAGCTTGTCCTGTCCGCCGCGCGTCGTACCCCGCACTTGCCTGCCGATTTTTCTCGACGAGTACAAAATCGCGGGAACGAACAGCAGCAACACCCATGCCAGCTTTCCCCCAAGCCGAACCACCACCGCGGCGGTAAACACAAATGTAAAAAACTGCTGCAGGAATTCCGCCAGCACGGACGACATGGCGTATTGCACCTTCTCGATATCGTTGACCGTCGCCGAGAGCAACGTGCCGGTGCTGTGTTTGGTGAAAAACGCCGCCGAACTCCGCAGGATCGCGTTATACAAATCATCTCGCAAGTCGGTGATCATCCCAAAGCCCGCGTAGTTCACCAGATAGGTGCCGGCGTAATCGAAGATCCCCTTCAACACCGTGGCGGCCACCAGCGCAAAAGCCACCACTGTCCATGGATTGTGAAAATGGGACGGAACCAGCTGTTGGAGGTTCAGAAAGCGTTCGCTGCCCGGCAGCTTAAACAACGGGATGGTCTTTTCCTGGGAGCCGGGATTCAATACGCGATCGAAAATCGGGCCGATCAGCAGAAGCCGGCCGGCATCCAGCAGCCCCACCATCGCCATGAAGGCCACCGAAACCAGGAATTGCCACCAGTACGGCAAAACGTAGTACAACAGGCGGGCGATCGGACGCGGCGAACCGACCTTTGCCGGTGTTCCCGCACTCTTCGCGTCCGCTACTGTGGAGGTGGCCATGCCTGGTAATGCCAATTCTACATGTGATTCGCTGTAGAGACGCGGGCTGGCCGGGGCACCCGGCACCTACTTCGGGCTGTCCCGGTGCACGGCCTTTACTTTATATCCCGCCCTGCGCAGTCGTTTGTTTACATCTTCGGCAATCATCACCGAGCGGTGCTGCCCGCCTGTGCATCCGAAACCGATGGTCAAGTAGCTCTTGCCCTCGCGGATATAGTGCGGCAGCAGATAGACCAGCAACGCCGAGATGCGGTTGATGAACTCCTGCGTTTGCGGAAACGACCGGATGTATTTCGCAACCCGGGGATGGCGGCCCGTAAGCCCGCGAAACTCCGGCACGAAATGCGGATTCGGGAGAAAGCGCACATCGAACACCAGGTCGGCATCGTCGGGCAAGCCGTGTTTGTATCCGAAGCTCACGCACGAAACCAGAAGCGTCTGCTGGGTCGAAGAGTGCTGTTTGAAGCGGTCGGTCAAGTGCGCCCGCAGTTCGTGAACATTGAATTTGGAGGTGTCGATGACCAGGTCGGCAAGCTTGCGAATCGTCCGCAGATGACGCCGCTCCGTCCCCAGCGACGCCCGCACCGTCGTGCCCGTCCCCAGCGGATGCGGCCGCCGCGTCTCGCTGAAGCGCCGCAGCAAAGCGGCATCGCTTGCTTCCAGATAAATCACTTTTGTGGGGATCGTCCGCTTCACCGACTTCAGAATCGCCGGCAGCTTCTCCAGTTGTGAGCCCTCGCGCACATCTACCACCAGCGCCGTGCGCGGAATCTCTCCCGATTGCAACGCCAGCTCGGCAAAACGCGGAATCAGCTCGACCGGCAGGTTGTCCACGCAGTAGTAGCCAAGATCTTCAAAGGCCTTCAGCGCCGAAGCCTTCCCCGACCCGCTCATGCCGGTGATGATGACCAGTTCCGTGGCGGCACGCGGCTCGCCCTTGCGTCCGCGAACCGTCTTTCCCGCCGCACGCGTGATTCTTTTCAGTTTGCTGCGCGATGGCATTCCGGAAATCTTAGCATTTTAGAGGGTAGTGAAGACGTATAGCACTCTGGTGCCAGCGGAAAGCTACAACAAATGCTTGACTCTGGAATGCGTTCGAGGGTGGATACTTCTCAAGTGGACCTCGCCAAGACTCTTGGTTCCGGTGGGCTCGCGAAAGCGACGGGAGTAAGTCCCGATACAATTCGGCACTATGAAAAGATCGGCGTTCTCCCGAGAGCTTCGCGAACGGAGTCCGGCTACAGGCTGTATCCCGAGAGTGCAGTCGAACGAGTGCTTGTCGTGCAAAGTGCACTTCGTATCGGATTCTCCCTCTCAGAACTCGCTGAGGTTCTGAAAGCTCGAGATGCAGGTGGGGCTCCATGCCAACGGGTGTACAAACTTGCAAAGGAAAAACTCAAAGGGATCGCTGCTGACATCGCGGCTTTGAAACGCACGGAACGGTATCTGAAGCAAGTTTTATCCGACTGGGAAGGTCGAATGCGGCAAGCCGGTCCCGGACAGAGGTCAAACCTACTGCACTCACTAACTGGGGCGGTCGAAGGTTCCGATCGAAAGACGACTCAATTTCGCCGGAGGAAAACGTGAAAATCACCATCGCTGTGTTCGTACTTTGCGGATTGCAAATGGCTGCTCAGGACACGCAATCATGCCCCATGCACAAGCAGCATCAAGCCGATGTGGAAAAGCACGGGGATGAAGCAATGGGCTTCCCGCACGACAAGACGACACATCATTTCCGTCTTTCGCCGGATGGAGGAGCGATTGAAGTCACGGTCAATGACGCCAAAGACATCGACGACTTGCAGGCGATTCGAATGCACCTGAAGCACATCACAGCGATGTTCTCGAACGGCGACTTCTCAATTCCGATGTTCGTCCACAGCCGGGTTCCGCCGGGAGTGACGGAGATGAAGGACAGGCGGCCTGACATCACGTACACCTTTGAGGAGTTGCCGACTGGTGGAAGGGTCCGCATCACGACAACGAATCACGATGCCCTGAATGCCGTCCACGACTTCTTGAATTTCCAGATCACCGACCATCGCACCGGAGATACGACACAGCCTTGATAACATTACGGCGTGGCTACTAGCAAGGTGCTGATTCTCGTCTCGATTCTCTTCGTCACCAGCGTCATTCGTGTCGTCACGGGCAGCACGTCGCTGATTACCGTGTCCTCTGTCGGCTGTTGCTAGAGGCAGGGGCGACAGGCCTATCCTTCCCGAACCCTGTGGCCGGTCAAGTTGCCCAGCCCCTCGTAGGCCGCGTACTTATACGTCTCGCTGAGCGTCGGGTAATTGAAGACCTGCTCGATGAACTCGTCAATCGTCTGGTTGTGGTCGAGGACCATCATTCCGATGTGAATCAGCTCGGTGGCGCTCTCGCCGATAATGCTCACTCCGAGCAGCTTTTTGTCGGCGCGCGCAAAGATGAGTTTCAGCATTCCCGCCGTATCGCCGATGATGTGGCCGCGGGCGTTGTTGGCATAGAGAGCCCGTCCGACACAGTAGTCGATCTTTTTTTCTTTGCATGATTCTTCCGTCTCGCCCGCGGCGGAAATCTCCGGGATCGTATAAATCCCCATCGGCAGCATCGAGGCCACTCGTTGCTTGTATTTGAAATCGAAAGCATGGCAAATGGCGACGCGGCCTTGTTCCATCGACGTCGAAGCGAGCGCCGGAAATCCAATGACGTCGCCCGCCGCGTAGATATGCGGCACCGAGGTACGATAATTTTCGTCGACGGATATGTATCCGTTAGCGCCGACCGCGAGGCCTGCTTTGTCGAGAGCCAGCCCGTCCACCGCCGCGCGGCGTCCGGCGGCGAACAGCGCCGATTCGGTTTCGAGCGTCTTGCCGCTCTTCATGACTAGTTGCACGCCGGATGCCGTAGTTTGGACTTTCGCCGGACGTTCGTTGAACCAGAACTGCATGCCGATCGCGGCCAGCCGCACCCGGAGTCTCTCGGAAATTTCCGCATCCAGAAAGGGCAGCAAGCGGTCCCGGCCATCCACCAGCGTGACCCGCACGCCAAGCGCGCTGAAAATGGACGCGTACTCGCAGCCAATCACGCCTCCTCCGATCACCGCCAGGCTCTGCGGGATGCGATTCATCTGCAGGAATGTGTCGGAATCAAAAACCCGTACATCGTCGAAAGCAATTTCCGGCGGCCGGTGCGGCTTGCTTCCGGTGGAGATAAGAATCACCTCGCCGCGCAGTTGGCGTTTGCCATCCGACCCGGAAACCGACAGAGTGTGGGCGTCCTCGAAAGATGCCCGGCCGCGAACCAGTTCGATGTGATGAAGGGCCAGATTCTTCAGGATGCGCTCGCGCTCCCGTTCCACCACGTCCCGCTCATGGTGCATGAAATCATTGATGGTCAGATTTTCTTTCAGCGAATAGTCGATGCCATAGAGGCCGCGCTGCTTGAGGCCGGAAAAGTAAAGCGCGGATTCACGCAGCGTCTTGCTCGGAACCGTGCCGGTGTTGATGCAGCTTCCGCCCACATACTCGGAACCCTCGATGACGGCGACGCGTTTGTCAAAATAGGCGGCTTGCGCGCCAGCCTTTTCTCCTGCCGGTCCGCAGCCAATCACAATCAGGTCAAAATCTTCGCTCGAACCCAATCCAACCTCCCGCCGGAAGAGCGCCAACTGCATAGCTGTCAGCCATCAGCCATCAGTCTTAGCCCCTCGACGACTCTGTTCAGCAGGTGAGTATATTGCAAGATCGGGCGCTGGAAGAAATGAAGCGCGGATGAAGCGACGAACTGCCGGTCGCTCCCGAAGGTCTGTGAAGAATTTTGGTTTCAACGCCGCGAGCTGCGAGCCGCGAATGGCAAAGTTTTGCCCGCGCGGCCCGCGGCCCGCGGCCCGAAGCTCACAGGCTTTACAACGACCGCAGAAAGTTCAGCAGGTCCTGAACCTGCGACGGGCTGAGCATTTTGAAGTTGCGGATCACGGCGTCCGCCTCGGATCCACAATTGCCCTGCGCATACGGCCTGAAACCGCGTTCGCTGCCGCAGTTCTCAGGACTCGCGTGCTCCTTGATGGCCTGCACCAGGTCGGGAGCACGACCGTCATGCAGGAAAAACAGACGCTGGCCAACACCCCATAAAGGAGCGGTGCGGAATTGATCCGGCCCCGCCGCGCCCTGGTTGATGCCGTCCGCCAGACCCGGCCCCATATGGTGGAGCGCGAAATCGGAGTATGGATTGTAAGTCACTCCGCCCATGCCGGTGTAGTAAGACGCCCCTGTGGTGAGCGAAGGTGAGTGGCACAGAGCGCAGCCAATTTTGTTGAATACGCTCGCGCCGTTCAACGTCGATGGCGTCGGAGCCGCCGGCGTTGGCGGCGCCCCAAGCCGCATGAACGCGGCAAAATTGACAATGTCCGATGACATCTCCGACACGGTTCCCAGGGGCGTGTTGTAATTCGGACTGTTCGAATTGCCGTTCATCATCAGGCTCGAATCCTCCGGCGTCGCGTTGAACACGCACCCCGGCACGGCGCTGCGTTCATTAGGAAATGGTTCGTTCGAGACGCCCTGCTCCACGTTGTAGGCTTCGCCGGCAAAAATCAGCAGCGACTTGTTCTGCGCCTTCCAGCCGAAACGGGTAATGGTGCCGTCGTTGCCGCTGATATTAAAACTACCGCCGATGCCGAACTGCGACCGGGCAGCCTGCGTAGCTGCCAGGTTAGCCCGCAGCGTTGCGTCGGGCGTATTCTCCACCAGGCCCAACCCAAATAGAGGCGTCGGAATGCGGAAAATAACATTGTTCATGAGCATCTGCTGGCCGAAATTCGGCTGGGCCAGCATACAGCCCACCGCGTCCGTGCGGCCCGCAATCGTATACAGGTCATGAACGCCGCCATCGAGCGATCCGTCTGGATTCCGGATGAAGCGAGCCTCGCGCACCGGTCCGTTCGCCGTGATGAATCCCGGAACAAAGTTGGCGGCTCCATCCAGAACAGCCAGCGCTACTTGCGGATTCGGAACCGGTTTCTGCGGGCTGACCAGTCCCGGGCTGCTGCCGCCGATGGCCGGCTGCGCATGGCACATGGCGCAGCTGTTGCCGTTGAACGTCGGCCCCAGCCCGCTTCCCGCCTCAATTGTCCCCGATACAGAGTCGACTTCCTGAAACCGCAAAAATGCCTGGCCGAAGTAGGCCTGTTCGTTGGCGTTGAGCGTGGGATAGAACCCGCCCGCCGTCGGTGGACCAGGCCGTGGGCCTGGATCCTGCTGCGCCCAGGCGCCGTTCGGCGCCAGACAAGAGATCAGGTAAGAGACAACGAGCAAGGCTATCCCGGTTGCATTCCATTTCTTCATTGGATCCTCTCTCCTTGGCTGGCCAGACACACTTCGACTGTTGTCGGAGTGTCGAACGACGACGACGCGGTGCCTTTGGTGCCTCGTACGAACACACGTCGGCAAGCGATTGCAACCTCGTGCTTTTCGTGCGAGTACATTGCGCCCCAGGCCAGAACGGCCCAGGGTAGAGGAAACGTCCGCTAACCGCGCGGAGTCTTAAAGCTTGAGTGGCAATCTATCTTTGAAGCCCGGCGCGGTCAATGTGTCCTTAGTGCATCGAGCGCCACGCGCAGGACACACTAGGGCATCGTTCCGAACGCCGCGATGCGATGTCCATATTCCTAGAGTAGGAATCGTCCCAAAACCGCTTTACGCCGCGCAATGCACAGATTCTTCGCGCCGCACCCACCACCATTCCGCCCGACAGTTCGCGCGGCAGCCGGGGCGGTTGTCGCTACGCGGGCGCCAGACGGCAATGCCGCGATTATTGTTATGATTTACTGACTTGTGAGTTTCTACTGCTGTACTCCGATCCCTCGGTCTTCGATCCGTCGCTCTTTGTATCTTCTTTCTCTGATCTCGGCGCTCCCGCTTCCGGGCTCCGCACGCCCCATCGCCGCATCCGATCCTCTTCCAATTCCAACCACCTCCGTCATTGTCATCGGTTTCGTCGGCGGGTTTGTCCGGCACGATGACATGGTCCACAGCGCGGTTCAGGTCGCGGCGCATCTGCGCAAGGACTACCCATCGGGTCTGTATGTGGAGGTTCTGGAGAATCGCGGCCGGGAAAAAGCGCACGCGGATATCGTTCGATGGATCGACACCAATCACGACGGCACTGTCTCCCCCGAAGAGAAGCAAACCGCCCGCATCATCCTATATGGACACAGCTGGGGCGCCTCGGAAGCCATTACCCTGGCTCGACAGTTGGAAAAAGAAGGTATCCCGGTGCTGCTCACCGTCCAGGTGGACAGTGTCGCCAAGCCCGGCGAGAACGATAAGGTCATTCCCACCAATGTGGCTGAGGCGGCCAATTTTTATCAGCTGAATGGATTTCTGCACGGCGAACCGCAGATCCGCGCTGCCGATCCGGCGCGCACCCATATCATCGGAAATTTTCGATTCGATTACAAAGCGAACCCAATCGACTGCAAGCAGTATCCCTGGTACGACCGCCTCTTCATGAAGTTTCACACCGAAATCGAGTGCGATCCCAAAGTTTGGGGTCAGGTGGAGTCGCTGATTCACTCACGGCTGTCTTCGCTGCACTGAGGTATCGCCAACTTCTCTCGGTTCCGGCAAGAGCAGTTGACGGAGCAGTCCCAGATCTCTTTCCACGTCGCTGGGCGAAGTCTTGCGCGCAGTGCCGGGCCGCAATTCCTGGCGGAGTCGAGCCTCCAGAAGTCGCGCGGCCAGTTCCGAGGAGTCGGAAACACTCAGGATATTGGTGCGCGAAAGTCCCACTGCGGCCAGGTCATCCCCCAGGCGCAACTGCAGAACAGGTTCGCCGGAAATGTCGATTCCCGGCGTGGCGCTCGCTTGCAGGCGCTCCCAAGCTTTCGCTTCCTTCGTCCCGTTTTTTCCCTCGTTCTTGGATGATCTATCCGACGGCTCAGCCACCGATGCGCTTTGAGTGACTTCGTCCAACCGACTCTGGAAGCGCTGGCGCTCATCGCGAGTCATAGGCGCATCCAATTCGTGGTCGGAATCCAGAACCAGTGCGTTGCGCGCCGGATCGAAGCGGCGATGGCCGAAATATTCCACCAGCAGGCCGCCCCCAATATACGGATGCAGCACCACCAGCGGGACCATATATTTCTTCGCCGCCATCACCGATTCCAATACTCCATGCACCGGCTTGCTGCGCCGTATGGCGCCTGGGACCTGCGGCATCAGGAAAACCGAGCTCTGTAACTCGGGGTGCTTATGGCTGTATTTTTCGAGCATTTTTGCGATCTGCTTCGGAGTCGTAACCCCAAGATCGCCAATCACGCTGCGATGCAGCGCGTGCGGATAATAAAAATCGATGACCTCCCGCACAAAATCGGCGCAATTCCTCTTTACAAAGTTATAGCGTTCGCGGTTGGGCTGGCTGTTCAACTTCTCGATCAGCCGCGCGTCTTGCTCCGGAGTGGTCTCAATCTCGAATCCATAAATTGTCCGGTCATAGGATGCTCCTACCAGTTCATACCAGTTTCCCTCCGGGATCGCTCCGTCAGGACGATCAGGAGCAAGCGCTTCCAGGTAATCGCGGCGGTATTGATCTCGAAGGAAAGCAACCAGTCTGGCGTCGGCAAACAGCGGAACCGCTGCCGGTTGATCAACCGCATACAGGTACGGGATCAGCGGGATCGCAATCCAGTCGTATCCCTCGATACCGTCATACCGGCTCAGAACAATGCCCGTTTCGCCCTCGGCGCAAGGGCGCAGAATTACCGGAGACGCGGAACAAACGTGGTTAAGATAAACGGCCACATGGCCAGTACCGGCGAAAACTCCGTCATAGCTATAAGGCTCTTCCAGAAGCAGGGTCGCCGCGGCATGCGCCTGCGAGATACAACACAGACAAAAGAATACAAAGGTGAATAGATGGACGAATCCCCGCGCAGAATCGGGTCGCGCCGAACCGGATTTTGACAAACCCCGCATCTTAGTTAGATGACTGGACCTCAAGTACGGTTGACAAAGAAAGAGAACCCCATCTGAGCCCGTTTGTTGCGCAATACTGAGTTTCCAAAGCTTCAAAATCAGGGAGCAACGGAATCGCCAAAGCCTCTAAGCCTTTACAGGCAATAGCTTCCGCGGGCGGAGGTAAAGATCCGTTGGGAGGAATTTACCGCTTCTCGCAGGAAATACGGGGTTACGTCGGGAACCGGCCCAGGATGCTAGAAACAACGATTGGATTGGTGGGCGCTGTAGGATTTGAACCTACGACTTCCACCGTGTGAGGATGGCACTCTACCGCTGAGTTAAGCGCCCTGGAATCACCGCGTTACGCACGGTCTCTTGGTTTCTGCCCGCCACTTTGGCGGGCGTGGCTTAGGTCGGTGGACGCCGTCCACCAATTGGGTACTTTATCGGTTTTCCGTCGCGGTGTCCAGCGCTGTCGGATCCGTTCATTGTTTCTAGTTCGCGTTTGCTTAATTTTGAGGCCGCGCTCGGCGCGCAATTTTGGACTTCTGTCATTTGCTTTGGCCGAGATCGCGTCTCATTCTCCTTGTTCGGCTTTCGTAAAAAGAGTTGCTCTGCCTGTCCCGCGCGCCATTCCGCCTTTAGCATTCGCCTCTGGCGCGGCGTCCTCCACGCGGGAGGGGAAGTTCCGGGACAATGCCACACTCCCCCGGGAACCTTGGAACGGCCGGTCCAATCCGGCCCGCACCACTTTTCCTCGTCGCCGTGGCGCCTAGAGAGTCTGCCGATCAGCGGCTGCAGGAAACCCAGGTACTAGATGGCTCTCAGCTGTAATGAAGTGATATTCGAATTCGCTACGAGGCTCGCCTCTCCAGAGGAAAACCATTCCCTCCGCTAAAAAGCCCCGTGGCAACCCTCTTTCTGAGTCGCTCGGAGTGTTCCCGCGGCGCGCCTTGGAGATCGGCAATAATCGAGTCCAACTCCCCTGCATCCTGCGTTGCGAGAGCCTGGGCGCAGAGCCCGCGAATCCTGTCCTCCAGCCTCCTGAGCACGTGTACCCCTACACGGAGTATTTTATGTCCAATCGCAGCAGGGTGCGATACCGTACATACTGTATTTCTCAAGGAAGACAACCGGGCACAAGGCGTGGGCCCGACACGCCGGGCCCGGCTTCGGAGACGCATTGTGAATAGGGGGAGTCGCGCGGGAACGCTGTTCTTAGGCAGCTAAATCATCGGCTTTGGTGGAGACATTCGCAACTTCAGCGCCCTCTCCACTTGTCATCATCCACGTCGCCGAACTTTCTATTTCATTTCTGTATTGCAGCGGTATCTTTTTCCAGGGAATATCGCTTGCCCATGGATTAGCGGCTCGCCACCGCGCCAACGCGGCCTTCAGGCATTGATCTCCAAGAGGGGTGTCAATCATTGGTAATACCTCAATGTTACGATAGTCTAATTTGTCAACTTTATCAATGACTAAGATCACATACCGGAAGCGCGATTGCCCTTCTTACAACAAATCAATAACATGTAACTGGTGCGTTCGCGCCGAAGTAATGGTTGATAACTGTTGATAACACTCCACGTAACGTAGTTACAGAAGAGATTCCACCGTAGTCAAACGGCATCGGCCTAAGACTGCCTCATGTCAAAAAAGCGCGCATTCGTTGTCACTGTTTATGCAACACTTTTCCCTATTTTTGCTTTCTTTGGTCCGGTAACTGGAGACTCGGTCGCTTCAGCTATTGCTGGATCGCGGTCTGCGACTTGTCCGGCTTTTGCGTCACTTGCGGAACGCTGGGCAATTGCGAGCGGTCCCACCCGCCGCCCACGGCTTCCACCAACGCCACGGCGTCCACCATCCGTTGCACCTGAAGACCGTTCAGGGTCTGCTGGTCCGAGAGCACCGTGGTCTGGGCAATGAGCACGTCGATGTAAGGATCAATGCCGGTCTCGTATCGCGCCTCTTCGAGTTTCAGAAAGGTTTGAGCGGAATTCACCGCCTCCTGCTCCTGCTCGACCTCCTTGGATAAAATGCGCACTTCCGCAAGCGCATCTTCCACTTGCTGAAACGCGGCCAGCACGGTCTGGCGGTAGGAGGCTACATCCGCATTGTAAGTTGCCGTGTATTGCTGAACGGTGGCGCGGCGCAGGCCGGCATCGAAGACAGTTTCCGAGAGCGACGCTCCCACCGACCAGAAGCGGCTGGGCCAGGAAAGCCAATGTGCAAGCGAGGAACTTTCGAAGCCGCCTTGCCCATTCAAAGTCAAAGCAGGAAAGTACGCCGCATACGCAATACCGATGGTCGCGTTGGCTTCCGCCATAGTGCGTTCGGCGGCGGCGATATCGGGACGGCGCTCCAGCAACTCCGAAGGGACGCCAATCGGGATCGGCGGAGGAGCGACAGTCATGGGCTTCACGGGAATCGAGAAGTTCGACGCCGCTTTGCCGATAAGCACCGCGATTGCGTGTTCGTACTGTGCGCGCGCGATGCCGACATTGGTCGCCCCGGCTTGCGCGCTCTGCAGCGTCGTTTGCGCTTGCACCACCGCAATCTGGTCGTCAATGCCCAGTTGATAGAGGGACTGGGTCAGTTCCAACTCTTTCTGATCTGCGGCGACAGTTGCGTTGTAAATCTGTTGCAGCATGTCCTGGCCGCGGATTTCGAAGAAGTACTCCGCCAGGCTGGCCTGCTCGGTCAGCCGCTCATTCTCCAGATCAGCCGCGCTCACCTGAGCGGCGTACTGCGCCTGGCGCACGGTGTTCCGTACTTTACCCCAAAGGTCGGGTTCCCAGGATGCCTCCAGCGGCAGTGTGTAGATCGTGCTTTGCCGCCCCGGATTGACGGTGCCCGCGTTTGAGCCCAGGTTGCTCGATGTCATCGAATGGGTGACCGACGGAGCGGCCGTCAGCGTCGGAAAATATTGCGAGCGGGCTTCGCGCACTATGGCGCGAGCGGCCATGAAGTTCTCGAAGTATTCTTTGATGTTCTGGTTGTTAATATCCAGTTGTTCTTCGAGGGCATTCAGTTCGGGATCGTTGAAGATCTCCCACCACTTGCCCCGCAGTTTGGCATCGGAAGGCTGCGCGACCGTCCAGCCTTCATTGTCATTGAACTGCGTGGGCGATTCCTTGTAGACGGGTGCAGCGGGCGGGGCAGCGGGCACATGATAATGCGGCCCGACCACGCAGCCTGGTAGCAGGGTTAGGAAGAGCGCAGCGGCGCAGACTGCCGTTGTGCGCAAATTTGTTCGCAAATTCGTCATGACGTTTCTACCTGGACAACTTTCGTCTCATCCTCAGCCGAATCCCTCAGGAGCTAAAGCCCAAGTTGATTTGGCACGACTACGGCGCGGCTGAAGCCGCGCCCCTTCAAAACAAATTCCCGCCGCTAGCCAGCTTCCGGAGCCGTAGCGACGAAATCGTCATGCGTTTTCCCCTGCACCCGTAGCCGCCAGCGATCGAGGAACAGGTACACCACCGGAGTGGTGTAGAGCGTAAGCATCTGACTCATGATTAACCCGCCTACAATCGTAATCCCGAGCGGCCTGCGCAGCTCCGAACCGGTGCCGGTGCCGAACGCCAGGGGCAATGCTCCAAACAGTGCTGCCATGGTCGTCATCAGAATCGGACGGAAACGCAGCATGCAGGCCTCAAAGATCGCATCGCGCGTGTTCTTCCCCTGTTCCCGCTCGGCGACCAGCGCGAAGTCGATCATCATGATGGCGTTTTTCTTCACAATGCCGATCAATAGCACAATCCCGATGATGGAAATCACATTCAAGTCGATTTTGAACAGGCTGAGCGCCAGCATCGCTCCCACGCTGGCCGAAGGTATCGTCGAAATGATGGTCAGCGGGTGTACCAGACTCTCATAGAGCACGCCAAGCACGATGTAGACCGCCAGCAGCGCCGTCAGCACAAGCATGGGTTCGGTACCCAACGACTGCTGATAAGCCAGGAGCGTGCCGGCAAAAAATCCGCGGATGGTCGAAGGCGTGCCCAGCCTCTTCTGCATTTCAGCGATGCTCTGCGTGGCATCGCTCAAAGAAACTCCCGACGCCAGATTGAAAGACACGGTCACGGAGGGAAACAATCCGGTATGGTTTACGGCCAGCGGCGTAGTGGTGGATGCGGCGGTTGAGACGGCGGCGAGCGGCACGTTGCCGGTGGTTGCCGTGCTCAAGTAAATGTCCTTTAAGCCCGCCGGGGTTTGCCAGTATTGTGGAGCGACCTCGAGAACCACGTAGTACTGGTTCAATTGCGTGTAAATGATCGACACTTCGGATTGGCCAAAAGCGCTATAGAGCGAGGAATCAAGGGTCTGTGCTGTCAGCCCCAGCTTTGCGGCGGTGGTTCGGTCATACGTCATGAACTCTGAAAGGCCGCCATTCTGCTGGTCGGAGTTAACGTCCTGAAGGCCGGGTAACTTCTTCATTTCCGCCAACAGGATAGGGCCCCATTGCGACAGGTCCTGAACGTTATCGCATTGGATCGTGTACTGATAAAGCGCGTTGCTGCCCCGGCCTCCGATTCGCAAATCCTGGGCGGCCTGTAAGAATGCGGAGGCCACGGGCAAACGGTTCATCTTGGGACGCAACCGGTTGATGATATCCGCTGCACCAATCTTGCGCTCATTAAGCGGTGTGAGACTGATGTAGATGAAACCTGAATTGAGCGTGCCGCCCCCGCCCGTAAAAGCAATCACATTGGCGACTGCTTTATCGCTCTTGATTACCCTAACCAACTGTTTGATCGAATCGTCCATCACTGGAAACGATGCATCCTGAGGCCCCTGCAATCCACCCACGATTGCGCCCGTGTCCTGTTGCGGAAAGAAGCCCTTGGGGATTTTGAAGATGACCGCAACATTCAGTGCGATGGTCAGCAGCAGCACGGTCAGCACCAGACCCGAATTGTCGAGCACCCAGAGCAAGCTGCGGCGATAGGTCTCCAGCATCCACGCGAAGACTCTCTCGCTCGCCCGATACAGCCTGCCGTGCTTTTCCGCGCTCTCTTCTTTCAGCAGATAAGCGCACATGGTGGGAGTCGTGGTCAATGAAACCACCATCGACACGACGATGGCCGTCGAAAGTACGACTGCGAACTCGCGGAACAGACGGCCAACAATGCCTCCCATCATCAGAATGGGAATGAAAACCGCGATCAGCGACATGCTGATGGAAAATACGGTGAATCCGATCTCGCGCGCGCCCTGCAGTGCCGCCGCGAAGGGTTTCATCCCCGCTTCCAGGTGGCGCGAGATGTTCTCCATCACCACGATGGCGTCGTCCACCACGAACCCGGTCGAAATGGTGAGCGCCATCAGCGAAAGGTTGTCGAGACTGTAGCCGCACAGATACATCACGGCGAAGGTCCCGATCAAAGACACCGGAACGGCTACGCTCGGAATGAGGGTGGCGCGCGGGCTCCGCAGAAAGACGAAGACCACCAGAATGACCAGTGCAACCGAAATCATTAACGAGCGCTCCACGTCTTTCACCGAGGCCCGAATGGTGGTGGTACGGTCGAGAACAATTGTGGTGTCGATGCCTTGAGGAATCGAAGCCTTCAGATAGGGCAGCTGGCTGCGAATATTTTCGACGGTCTGAATGATATTCGCGCCCGGCTGGCGGAAGATGATCATCATGACCGCGGGAATCCCGTTCAGAAACCCACCGGAACGAACGTTCGAGACTGCATCGGTGACGGTGGCTACGTCCGAGAGCCGGACCGCTCCTCCGTTGTGATAGCCGATGACGAGCGGTTTGTAGTCGTTCGCTATCGAAATCTGGTCGTTGGCGATGATGTCCGCCGTCACGTAACCATCGGAGATTTGTCCTTTGGCCAGGTCTGCGTTCTGAGTGCTCAATACCGCTTGCACGTTTGTTAGCGTCAAACCGTAATTGTTGAGCTGCGTCGGGTTGACATCGACGCGCACCGAAGGCAGCGAACTGCCACCGACCGACACCTGTCCGACCCCGTTAATCTGGGAGAGCTTCTGCGACATCACCGTCGAAGCTTCGTCATACAACTTGCCCGTGTCGTATTTGGTGGAGGTCAGTCCGATGATCATGATCGGCGCATCGGCGGGATTCACTTTGCGATAGGTGGGGTTGCCGGGCAGATTTGCCGGCAGATAGGTGCGGGCCGCGCTGATCGCCGCTTCGACATCGCGCGCCGCCCCGTCGATATTGCGGCTCAAGTCGAACTGAATCGTGATGGAGGTGGTCCCGAGCGAACTTGCGGAAGTCATCTCCGTAACTCCCGCGATGTGGCCAAACTGCCGTTCCAGCGGCGTGGCCACGGACGATGCCATGATCTGGGCGCTCGCGCCCGGTAATCCGGCGCCAACGGAAATGGTGGGAAAGTCGACCTGGGGCAACGGCGAAACAGGAAGCACGGTAAATGCAATCGCTCCCGCCAGGGCAATGGCGATGGTCAGCAAAGTCGTGGCCACCGGCCGCCGGATAAAAAGCGCTGACGGGTTCATGCCGGCTCCGCCGGTGGAGCGGGGCTGCTCGAACCTCCGTTCGACGGTCCGCCCGAGGTCTCATCGAGGCGGGAGCGGAAGCGCGACCGGAAGCGCGAGAATCTCTGGCCCAGGGTGTCAAAGAAGATGTAAATCACAGGCGTGGTGTAGAGGGTGAGTGCCTGGCTTAACAAAAGTCCGCCGACCATGGCGATTCCGAGGGGGCGGCGAATCTCAGAGCCGATGCCTCTTCCCAGAGCCAATGGAAGACCGCCCAGCAAGGCAGCCATGGTGGTCATCATGATGGGGCGGAAGCGCAGCAGGCTGGCCTCATAGATCGCTTCGGTCGCATTTTTGCCGTGCTCCCGCTCCGCCTCGAGCGCGAAATCAACCATCATGATTCCGTTCTTCTTCACAATTCCGATCAGCAGGATGATGCCAATGATGGCGACCACGCTCAGATCCTGGCGGAACACCATGAGAGCCAGGAGCGCGCCTACTCCGGCGGAGGGCAGAGTGGAAAGGATGGTCACGGGGTGAATGAAGCTTTCATAGAGCACGCCCAGCACGATGTAAACCGTGACCAGAGCGGCCAGAATTAAAAGTGCCTCGCCCGATAGCGAGTTTTTGAACGATGCCGCCGTGCCCTGGAAATCCGCCTGCAGGCTGGCCGGCATGTGCATGTCCTTCTGCACCTTGTCGATGGCGGAAATGGCGTCCCCAAGGGAGGCGTTGGGCGCCAGGTTGAATGAGACCGTGACTGCCGGAAACTGGCCTTGATGGTTGATGGAGAGCGCCTCCGATGTGCGCTGGAAACGAGTAAATGTGCTTAGCGGCACGGCACTGCTCTTCACCGAACTGGTAGTGGTGTTGGGGGATGAAGATGAACTCGTTCCCGATCCACTCGAACTACTGCTCGGCGCCAGCGCGTTCGTAGGCGGGGTGAGCACACCGGAAGACGGGGTATAGAGCACTGGAGCGGTAGTGGCATTCGAGCCGGCGGCGGACGATCCCGAGGCCGAAAACGAGGTGGAAGCTCCCGGCCCCGAGGTTCCCGACGAGGCGTTAGCCTGAATATACAAATGTTGCAGAGTATTCGGATCGAGCTGAAACTGCGGTTGCGCCTCCAGGATCACATGGTACTGGTTCAGTTGCGTGTACATCGTATTGATCTGGCGCTGGCCAAAGGCGTCATACAAAGTGTTGTCGATGGTGGAGGGAGCGATGCCCAGGCGCGAGGCGGTAGCGCGATCGATGACCAGCGAGACTGCCAGCCCGCCGGTCTGCTGGTCGGTCGCCACATCCTCAAGATCCTTCAATCCCTTCAGTTTTCCGACAAAGCGGTTGGTCCAGTCGTTGAGTTCGTTTGCATCCGGATCTTCGAGCGTGTACTGGTACTGCGTTCGGCTGACGCGGTCATCCACGGTGATGTTTTGCACCGGTTGCATGTAGAGCGCGATGCCTTGCACCTTCCCCAAGTTGGACTGCAGCCTGCGGATGATGTCCGAGGCGCTGGTGTGGTCGCGGTCCGCCAGCGGCTTCAGGTTGATCGACATGCGGCCGCTGTTGAGCGTGGTGTTGGTGCCGTCTGCCCCGATAAACGACGAAAGACTCTGGACGGCCGTATCCGCCAGGATGACCTTGGCGAGTTCCTGCTGCTTCTGCGCCATTGCGTCAAAAGAAATGCTTTCGGGAGCCTGCGAAATGCCCTGAATGACGCCGGTATCCTGCACCGGGAAAAATCCCTTGGGAATCACGATGTAAAGAAACACGGTGAGCACGAGCGTGCCGAGCGCGACAAAAAGGGTGATCGTTTGATATTCCAGGACTGTCTTCAAGGTGCGCGCGTAGAAGTCGATCATGCTTTCGAAAACGCGCTCGGACCACTTGTAAATGCGCCCCTGCTGTTCCTTGGGCTCATGCCGCAAAATGCGCGCGGACATCATCGGAGTCAGCGTCAGCGATACCACGGCCGAGATCACGATGGTGACCGCCAGAGTTACGGCAAACTCGCGAAACAGCCGCCCCACCACATCGCCCATGAACAGCAGCGGGATGAGCACGGCAATCAACGAAACGGTCAGCGAGATAATGGTAAAGCCGATCTGTTCCGCTCCCTTCAGCGCCGCATCCATCGGCCGTTCGCCCTCTTCGATGAAGCGCGAGATGTTTTCGATCATCACGATGGCATCGTCCACTACAAACCCGGTGGAGATGGTGAGCGCCATCAGCGAGAGGTTGTCGAGGCTGTAGCCGAGCGCGTACATGGCGGCAAAAGTCCCCACCAGCGATAGCGGTACCGCCACGCTGGGGATGATGGTGGCATAAAGGCTCCGCAGGAACAAAAAGATGACCATCACCACCAGGAAAATCGTCAGCATCAGTTCGAACTCGACATCGTCCACCGAGGCCTGGATCGCCGTGGTCAGATCGGTGAGGGTTGTGACCTGGACCGAAGCGGGGAGGGTGGTTTCAAGCTGCGGCAACAGCTTCTTGATGCTCTTGACCACGCTGATCGTATTGGCGCCCGGCTGGCGCTGGACGTTGAGGATGACGGCGGGCGTCTGGTTCATCCATGCCGCCTGTTTGTTATTCTCGATGCCGTCGACAACCTCCGCCACATCGGTCAACATCACGGGCGCGCCATTGCGGTAAGCGACCACCACGCTGCGATAGTCGGCGCTGCTGACGAGCTGATCGTTCGAGTCGATCTGGTAATCCTGCCGCGGGCCATCGAAGTTGCCCTTTGCGGCATTCACGCTCGCCTGGATGAGCGCCGTGCGCAGGTCCTCGAGATTGATGCCATAGGAGGACAGCGCGACCGGGTTGGCGCGAATGCGCACCGCCGGTTTCTGGCCCCCGCTGATGCTCACCAGGCCAACTCCACTCAACTGCGAGACCTTTGGTGCCAGTCGTGTATCGACCAGGTCTTCCACTTGTGACAACGGTACGGAATCGGAAGTGACTGCGAGCGTAAGCACGGGCGCGTCGGCCGGATTCGTTTTGCTGTAGACCGGGGGCGCCGGCAGATTCGCCGGCAGAAGGCTTTGCGACGCATTGATCGCCGACTGCACCTCCTCTTCGGCGACGTCGATGTTAAGGCTCAAAGTAAACTGCAGCACGATGACCGATGTGCCTCCCGAACTGGTGGAGGTCATCTGGCTGAGGCCCTGAAGCTGGCCGAACTGCCGCTCCAGGGGCGCCGTCACCGTGGTCGCCATCACCAACGGGCTGGCGCCAGGATAGAAAGTCACGACCTGGATCGTCGGGTAATCGACCTCGGGCAATGCCGAGACCGGCAACTGGGTGTAGGCAACAATGCCGACGAGCAGGATTGCCGCCATCAGCAGCGAGGTCGCGACCGGCCGCATGATGAATGGTCGCGACGGACTCACGGGGTTGTGCCTCCGCTGGCGGCAGCGGGCGCCTGCTTGGCAACTACGATCTTGGAATTACTCTGCAGTTTCTCAAAGCTGCTGTTCGCAACTATATCTCCCGGATTGATGCCTTCGACGGCGGTTTGGCCGCCGTCGGTGACGCCCGGCTTGATGTTGCGGATCTGCGCCGTATCATTCTGGATCAAGTAAACAAACGCGGTCTGGCCGTTATGTTGAATCGCCGAACTCGGAATCAATGTGACCCCTTGCAGCGTCTTCACCAGCAGCCTGGTGTTCAGGAACTGGTTGGGAAACAGCGAATCGTTCTTGTTGTCGAATAGCGCCCGCATCTTGACCGTACCCGTCGTCGTATCGATCTGGTTGTCGAAGGTCAGGAGTTTTCCCGTAGCAATCTTCGTCTGCTGAGTACGATCGAAAGCGTCTACCACCAGCTTTTTCCCGTGTCCCGTCTGCGCCCGCACCTCACCGAGGCTGTCTTCCGCCAGAGTAAAGATCACGGTAATCGGCTGTACTTGGGTGATCACTGCCAAAGGGCTGGTCCCGTTCGCCTGCACAACGTTTCCGGGATCCACTAACCGCAGTCCTACCCGCCCGGTGATCGGCGCCCTGATATGGCAGAAGTCGACCTGGACTTTGTCATATTGCACCGTACCTTCGTCGAGCTTTACCGTGCCTTTGTCCTGCAACACGATCTTTTCCTGATCGTCGAGCGTCTGTTTCGGAATGCCGTTCTTCGCCCACGCTTCGCGATAACGCTCCACGTCCATTTGTGCTTGTCCCAGCACGTGAGTATCGCGCTCGAGCGTGCCTTCGGCTTGCATCAGCTGCGCCTCGAAAGGCCGGGGATCGATGTCGATCAGAGGTTGGCCTTTGCGGATCAGTTGGCCTTCCCGATAATGCACCTGGCTCACCAATCCTGTGACCTCACTGGTGATCTGGTCGGTATAGACCGGCGTGACCGTGCCAATCGCATCCAGATACACGCCGATGTTGCCCTTCTGCGCAGTCGCGATCGTGACCGTGACCGGGCCAGTCGCGCCGCGCCGCGAGGATGTCGCGGCGCTTTTAGTTTCGTCGTGATGACGCAACACCAGCCAGAAAATGATCGCGAACGTCAGTAGTAGTACGACCCAAACAAACGGCCGTTGCCACTTGGACCTCTCGCGTCTTGCAGGCGGCAATTGGTGTTGCGGGTCAATGGACGAGGCAGGTGGTGTATTTTCCTTCCGATCTTCTGGCATCAGAGGTTGGTTCCATCCGATCTTCTTGCAACAGTTGATCCAGTTGAGTACCCAGTTAAGTGTTAGAAGGCGCCGGACCGGTGCCCGTGCCTCCGAAGCATGTTAGCTTTGCTGGACGATTTTGAAAAGCAGCCTTGCTCCTCAGTAGCGGATCCGTTTGAATTTGTTTGAAATGGCACGCCTTCACAGTGCGGAAAAAGTCCGGCTTCGTATCAGGGTATCGCTTTAGCGATACCGTAAGACCCGAAAATCAAACGCCCCTTTAGGGGCCGGACGTCGGAATTCGACTTTTTCCGAAAGCTGTTCAGCCGCGCCGTAACTGCCGCAAAATCAATAGCGGATTTTAGCCGCCGGGGTGTGTCCTTCAGACTGAGCCACTACCTGCCTTTCGGGAAATAAGCTTCGCGATTGAATACTCATCCGCAGGCCGAACAAGTTGCGCAGTCCGCCGTGAACACCGCTCGGAACCATCTAGTCTGTCGCGGCCGCAACCCTCCCTCATCTGTTGCCTCTTCATCGTGATTTGTTGCCTCTCCCCGCATTGCTCCATTGCTCAATCATCGTTCCATGGAAACACCGTTTGCCTCTACATGCCGTAAAGAATCGGTAACGGAACGTAATCTTTCGTCAGCGCCGGGACGATAACACATTCGATAACAACGGATAACAAATCGTGTCGGCCCTTTCGGCACCCAAGCCGCCTCTTGACCGCCTTCGCCGCTCCCGATAGCCTCTTTTCATCACCCTTGCATGTCCGCCTCCGACATCCCCGGCGCTCGACCCGCAACTGATTCACCGGAAACCACTTCCACTGGCCCTGATGACCTGAAGCAGGCGCAACTTTGTCCCCCGGACGGGGTTTCTACCAATGTGAGCAGCGTGGCCATTAATCGCGGACTGCTGAATGCCGGAGTGCTCGGCCGCGGAGCGCGTGATCGCGTGCTGCCGGATTTTGCGGAAGTATCACCATCTGCCGCCGGGGCCGTTTCCGACGTCGACGTGATGCTGCGAGTGAAGGCCGGCGACGAGTCCGCGTTCACCTATCTGGTACGGAAATATCGCCGGCCAATGGTTGGCTTCATGTACCGCCTGTGCCATAACCCATCGACGGCGGAAGAACTGGCGCAGGAAGTTTTTCTGCGCGTATACCGGTCGCGCACCAGTTACGAGCCGAGCGCCAAGTTCACTACCTGGCTTTATCGGATCGCGACCAACCTGGCGGTGAACCACGTGCGCGATACGCGCCACGAGCGTCCGGAGAATACCGTGCGTCTCGATGAACCCGACCAGGAAACGGGCACGACGCCCGACTTGGCCGACGACTCGCTTACCGCCGAGCAGCAGATCTTGAAGCGCGAGCGGCTGGCAGCTATCCGCAATAAAGTGAACGCATTGCCGGAACGCCAGTGCATGGCAGTCATCATGCATAAGTATCAGCAAATGGATTACCGCGAGATCGCGGGCGTGCTCAAGCTGAGCGAATCCGCCACCAAGTCATTGCTGTTTCGCGCCTACGAAACGCTGCGCGAGCAGTTGAAGGAGTTTGTTTCGGGGAAGTAGAGGACGCTGTATGAATTGCAATCAAATTCGCGAACTGTTGCCGGACATAATAACTTCCGCTGGCATCGACGCTGCAATGCAGCCGGAGGTCAATCAGCACATCGCATCCTGTAACGACTGTGCCGCCCATCTGCGCGAGATGCAGAAAACCATGGCGCTGCTCGATGAATGGCAGGCGCCCGAGCCGTCGCGGTATTTTGACACCCGCCTGCAGGCGCGGTTGTCTGAAGAAAGACGCGAAGAATTGGCCCGCGCGTCTGCCTCCTCGTTCCGTTGGCTGTGGCGACCGGCATGGGCCATGTCGCTCGCTGCCATGATATTTGCGGGAGCGCTGGTGGTGGGCAACAAGTCGTATATTTCTCAGCCCGAAACCATCGCCACCAAACCGCCCTCCCTCGGTCTGCCGGTTGAGCCCGGAACGGCGGTCGGCGATCTGCAGGCGCTCGACCGGAACGACGATCTGTACGCCGATTTCGATGTGCTCGACGATCTGCAGGTGCAGGACGACGTAACCGCGAATCCGTAACTCAAACTTTTTCTGTAGAGACACGGCTTGCCGCGTCTAGGCTGCTAAGACGAGGCAAGCCCTTAAATAGGGGCTAGAGACGTTAAGAGGGCAAGTATGTTGGGCCGGGTAACATTCACGAACTGTCTGGCAGCGCTCCTGCTGCTGACGCTGTCGTTCGCCCAAAACTCGTTCGCCCAAAATTTGTCCGCCCAAACCCGGCCTGCCCAATCGCAACACGCGGACGGGCAATGGCACCGGTTTCAGCCCGAGGGTCATCCCAACTCCGCCCGCCCCAATCAGGCGCATCCACCGCAGAACCAACCCGGCCACGCCGGAAACTGGCTCCGCCGCTATAAAGATCTGCCGCCCGCTCAGCAGCGCCGCGCCCTCGAAAACGATCCTCAGTTCCGCAAGCTTCCGCCCCAGCAACAGAAACGGTTGCAAAACCAGTTGCAACATTTTTCCAGTTTGCCTCCACAACAGCAGGAGCGCGTGCTCAATCGCATGGAGACCTGGGAGCACCTGACTCCCAATCAAAAGCAGCAGGCGCGTCAACTCTTTCAGCAGTTCAAGCAATTGCCGCCCGATCGCCGGCAAGCCGTCAACCGGGCAATCCGCGGAATGCGCGGCCTGACGCCCGCTCAGCGAGACCAACTCATCAACTCCGACCAATTCCGATACCAGTTCACGCCCGAGGAACGCCGCATTCTGGGAGGAGCCTCCCATCTTCCACTCGCACCCGGCGACGCCTGGTAAGCCTGTGTTGTGCGGGCGATTTGGCTAATGGCTGGTGGCCCCGCTGTCATTACTGACCATGAGGCTGGAAACGTTCACCGGTTCGAAGTCCGAAAGGGTGAGACTTCTAAGGCACGCGAGATCGTTATCGTTCCAGCGGGCATCGGGTGTACCGATTAATCCTCCACTGTCTCCGTTGTCGGCCAGGATAATGCCATAGTTTCGGAATGCGGTGATGATGATGGCCGCTTGTGGACTGGTCGAGGCACAAGCGGGAGTCCCCACAGAAGCCTTCAGTCGATAGATCTCGCCGGCCGGTCCGGACATGCTGCAGTTTTCGGGAGGCGAGGATTGCGAAATTTCCGATTCCACGGGAATCGATCCTCCTCCACTCGCCGTACAACTCCCCGTGCCCGCTGTTTCCGTAGCAGGCCACACCCAATAGTTCAACATATGGTTGAGTGTGAAACGGATCGGATGTTGAATGGTCCCGCTCGGGGAAGTGGGTGTGCCGGCTCCGATTACCTCGTCGGCGTTGGCGAGCAGCGGGCCCACCGGAAGGCCCGCGGCATCGGAGGTTCCATTGCCTTGCGGTGTCAGGTTATTCGAAGATACATCGGGCCAAAGCGCGTTCGAGGAATCGGTCCACGGACCGCCCTCGTATATTCCCTGCCACATCTCGTAAAGAGCGGGGTTGTTTCCACCGCCTGCTTCCAGGTAAACCAGAACGTGTCGATCTCCCGTCGAGTTGCTGGTGCCTTCCACCGGCGCATTCGCGGGAATTGGACCAGAAGTGAAGTAGGACTGATATACGGTGGTCGTGACCGATACGTCTGCCTGGTTGTAAGGCACTTCAACGGCTGGTATTCCATTCGGAAAGGTAGCGTACGAGTTGTTCCCGAAGAATGGCTTCACTGTCGCTGACAAATAGCCACTGTACATAGGGGCTGCGGGGGAGGTATCTACGGGCAAGCTGGTCGTGGCCGCGTCCACCCGATGGTGAAAGATAGATGTTGACGGAAAGATGCTGGCCAGGAACGCGTTGTTGCCATTGAGTGAGATGTTGATGCTCTGGGTCGCCTGTGCACTTGCCGAGTCTGTAACTATAAATTGGGGAGTGTAGGTACCCTGGCCGCCGATCAGCGAGCTGCTGATCACCCCGCTATCTGCATTAAGAGATATCCCCTCCGGCAACGGAGAGAAGTTGGCATTCGCGTTTACGGAATAGGTATAAGGCGGAGAGCCGCCGCTCGCGACTATTGTGCAGCCTGCATACGCCGAGCCTTGTGTTCCGCCCGGACACGAAGTGGTCGTTATCGCTAGTGGACCGCCGGATGCAGTTACAGTCACTTTTGCCGTAGATGTTGTCGAACCGGCGGCATTGGTCGCCGTCAGCGTGTAAGTGGTCGTCGCCGTTGGGCTCACGTTCACAGAGCCACTCGCGGCTGTGGGCGCGAATCCTCCCGGGGCGATGGAAAGGCTGGTCGCCCCGCTCGTCGCCCAACTTAGCGTGCTGCTGGAACCCGAAGAGATCGTTGTCGGGCTGGCCGTAAAGGAACCAACGGTTGGTTTGGCTGCCGTGTTTACGGTGACGGTCGCGGTGGATGTGGCCGACCCACTGGCATTGGTTGCGGTCAGCGTGTAGGTGGTTGTCGCCGTCGGGCTCACGCTCGTGGACCCGCTTTCCGCTGTAGACGTGAATGTGCCCGGTGTAATCGCAATACTCGCCGCTCCCGCTGACGCCCAACTCAGTGTGCTGCTGGACCCTGTAGTGATGCTGGTCTGGCTCGCTGTAAAGGAACTAATGGTTGGTTTGGCTGCCGTGCTTACGCTGACGGTCGCTGTAGAAGTGACCGACCCATTGGCATTGGTTGCGGTCAGCTTGTAGCTGGTGGTCGCCGTTGAGCTCATGCTCGTGGAACCGCTTGCCGCTGTGGACGTGAATGTCCCCGGAGTAATGGCAATACTCGTCGCTCCCGCTGACGCCCAACTCAGTGTGCTGGTTGTACCGGAGTTTATGCTTGCCGGATCTGCCGTGAAAGAAGTGATCGTCGGCACGAACCCCTTTCCTGGAGACGGGTTCGTTGCCCCGCAACCCGCCAGTCCGGCACAGATAATTAGAACAAGGACCAGCGAGCGAACATCCAGTCCAGAAGAGTCGCGTTCCGGTGAGCCGTGCAGATTCCCGCAAAACGAGTCCATACGTGACCCCATACAAACTCAGTCTATGGCGCACGCAGTCGCAGCAGTAGCTCTCCGTGGTCCTAGTCCCTAAGCCCACCCGCGTCGGTTCGCTAATCAGGTCGTACGTGTAATTCGACGTAGTACCAAAGAGATGGTTCGTGAGCGCTTATTGGGTTCTGCCCACGGACGGGGCGAGCAGGGATAGCTGCACATCGTTTGAAGTAGGTTGATAGTCAGCCGCGCAGAAGTGGGAACGGAGAACTGACGCCTAAGAGCTGAGGCCTACCGCCGGATCAGCGCCATCACCCAGCCCGCCACAAAAACTCCGCCGACGAACAGGACAAAGCAGTACAGACCGTACTTCACCTGCTCCATCGTCGAATTTCGTTGCGTGATGCCGAAGACTATCGAGGCAAATAGCGCGAACACAACGGCGGCTGAGAAGTGCGACAAGCTGATGGTCACGGCTTCTTCCCCAGCGCAATGTGATGCGCATCGGCCGCCGCGATGAAGTTCAAGAGGCCGGCAACGATCAGGAAAGTCTTGCCATAATCCGCCACGGCGTTCGCGGCCATCACATTACCCCAGTCCATGATGCGCGCCAGAAAATAAAGCACTCCCGAGCCCACGTCGCCCACGAAGCCCAGGATGTCGAGGATGTCTCCGCCGTTCGGTTTGTAAATCCGCCCCTGCATGCCCAGACCGATCAGGAACATCGCGACCACCGAGATCATCAGCAGAAGGCCGCGCCCATAGCGCTTCAGCAGAAGATGTCCGCCGCCCGGAATCAGCCAGCCGACAATCGGAGCGACCACCGCCATCGTGGTAAGCGGATACTCCGGCTCAGTCCTTGAAACTGCTTGTTTTGACTTATCGGTTGTCGGCTTGGCCATTCAGATCGTCACGATCTCTCGTTGGATTTTACCAGTGACCTCGGCGCTTCCCGGCCGCACCAGCACATCCACCTCCAGCCGCACTCCGAATTCGGGGAGATAGATTCCGGGCTCGATCGAAAACAAAGAGTTGGGCAGAATGCGCCGTTCGTCGTGAATCTCCAGGTCATCCATGTTGGCGCCATTTGAATGCACCTCGGTGCCAATCGAGTGCCCGGTGCGGTGGATGAAGTACTCTCCAAACTTCGCCTGCTTGATGTGGTTGCGCACCGCGTGGTCCACTTCCCATCCCGCAATCGGCTTGGAGGTAGCAGTAGGAGAAGAGACGGCGTTCTGCACCGTCTTCACGCCGATGTCGCGCGCTTCGCTCACAACTTTAAAAATTTCGCGCTGCCGGTCCGAAGGCGTCTTGCCCACCACTCCCACCCATGTGATGTCGTAGAACACCGCGCCCGGCGTATTTTTCTTCGCCCAAACATCCAGCAGAACAAAGTCGCTTTCGCGAATCGGCACCGGACGGCTGGCGCTCGGCTCGTAGTGCGGATTGCCGCTATTGGCATTCACCGCCACGATCGGCGCATCGTCGGTCACCATGTTCTCGCGCCCGAATGCTTCCATGAAAAACTGCTGGATTTCATGTTCGTGCGTGCCGCCATTGCGCACGCGCCGTCCGATCTCCTTGAAGGCCTCGGCGGTGACCGCGTCAATCACATCGCGCGCCGCGAAGTGCGACTGGATCTGCTCATCGCTAAGGGTCGCTTCAAACTGTGCGATCAAGTCGGCCGCGCTGATGATGTTCTTCCCCAGCCCGCGGATCATGTCCGCCGTCCCCGCATCCACCATGGAAATGGTGAAGACAAAATTGTTAGGCGAGTACTGCATCGCCACATCGCGATACGGCGCCAGCATCTGCTTCAGGCCATCGAACAGCTCCTGCCATCCCGCATACTGTTTTTTCGTCCCCGGCAATGTATCCAGATGCCCCGGCTCAATCTTGTGGACCAGCTTGATGGGCTCGCCCTTGGCGGGGATCAGATAGTACCAGCGGCGTGTCACCATGAGCCCATCCGGCAGCCCGAGAACGCGGTAAGAGATCGGGTCGCGATGGTGATGATCGTAAAAAAGCCACGCGTCGATATTGCGCTCGCTCAAGGCTTGCTGAATAGCGGAGAGGTCCATATATCCGATGGATTATTTTACACGACCGCTGGCATCGCTGGATTTCTGTAGAGACCGGGCTTGCCTCGTCTGGCCGTAGCCATGATCGGCCGCAGGACCGCCGACGCGGCCAACCGCGCTTCAACTGGAAATATGATAGGCCCGATCCGCCCGATCCAACGTTAGTGGATGAACTAGTTCCTAAACGGGTTGAAAGTCCGAACCTCAAGCTGCCTGAAATCCCGTTCATTCCGGGTGGCAACAATCAGACGATGCACCCGCGCCGTGGCGGCAATCATGGCGTCCTCCAGCAACTCCGGCTGCTGGTTAGGCATCATTCGGGCCCATTCCCGAAAACACGGCGCGTCCATGGGGAGCACTTCATAGGTCGCGGCCAACTGGTCGGCCCAGTGCTCGATCTCTTCCGCCTTCTGCGGGTCTTGGCGTCTGGTCTTCTCAATCCCAACCTGCAGTTCACAAAGCGTTACGGCGGACAAGAAAGTGCTCCCCGACTCCATTCCGCCGAGCCATTGCATCACGGCTCCGTGGGGCCGCGGTTTTCGCGTTTCAGATACGACGTTGGTGTCCAGCAGGTATTTGTTCACTCGAACTCCACCACGGGACGGCGTCGCCAGACGCGGCGTTTGCCGATAATGTCGTCGAAGCGAGGTTCGGGAGCCAGCAGCAAGTCCTTAAGAGTAGGCCGGGCAGCCTTTTGGAGCCTTTCCCACTCCTCAATCGGTACCAAAACGGCGGTCTTAACTCCGCGGCGGGTAACGATCTGCGGCCCTTTCTTGAGGGATGCATCGAGAAACTCACTGAAACGCGCTTTCGCGTCCGGCACTTGCCAGGAAGCCAAGGTTCACCTCCATTGCCCAGCTTCCCATTGTACTGACTAGTCATCTGTCTAGTCACTCGCGAGGATTAAACCAGGGGACACTTCTATTGTCGTATGACAAAGCGCCGAAGGGTACTTGACATCCTTACCTAACCGCCGCAAAATATCGCCAAATCGAGGACCAAAACTCACGTCCCCTCGCGAGACGAACCATCGGCAAGTTTATGACGCTTAGCCAGCCGTCGCAGTCCCCTCAGAAGAAGGTAAGTCCCGAACAGTGCAAGCATCCCCGGGTGCAGATCGTCTCCCGCGACGAGGAGTCCGAGTACGTGGAATGCCAGGAATGCGGCGACGTTTTCGAGTCCAGCGAATTGAAGGACATGGCAATCGAGGAAAAGAAAGAAGTAGAAGAAGAGTGAGATCCGGTCGACCGCGCTCGCTTTATCGCGCTAGCCCGAGCTTTCTGAGCCAGGCTATTTGATCTTGATAATCATGTTCCCCGGCATATCGATCCAAAACCTCTTCCCCGGTGGAATTACGGTGGTCGCGCTGTATTCCGTAATGATCGCCGGCCCCGTCATCGATCGTCCAGAGATGAGGTTGCCACGGTCAAACACGGGGGTAGTCGTCCTCTTGTCCTGAAAGAACACCGCCGCCCGCTCAACCGGCGCCCGCTCAACCGGAGTAACGCGCGCCGATGCTTTTCTCGCCCGTAGCAGCGGCGGAATCGGCAGCACTTTGAGCGGCGGCGTGCGCAAACGAGCCCGCAAACGCAGGGTGACCAGTTCAATCTCCCGCTCCGCGTGATGGTACCCATAACGCCGTTGATGTTCATCATGGAAGCGGGCGCTGACGTTCTCCATGGCAGGCACATTGAGCTCATAGCCCTGACCCCGATACCGCAAGTCCAGACTCCTCTCCAACTGAAGAGCGCCGCTCCACCCTTCCGCCAGAAATTCCTTCCGCGCTGCCGCCTCTAGCTTGCGAAATTCTTCCAGCAGCTTTCGCCTAGGTAACGCTTGCTGCGCTCGTCGACCTGAATGATCCCCAAACCGCCACAACACCGTGCGCGAATAATCCTTGACCACATCGCTCACCAGAATCCCAAATGCCGAAAGCGCTCCCGGTTGCGCCGGAATCATCACGGTCGGGATCGCCAGCGCCTCCGCCAGTTCGCAGGCATGCAAGCCTCCCGCACCGCCGAAAGCCACCAGCGCAAATTCGCGCGGATCGTATCCCCGTTCAATCGACACCACGCGCAAAGCCCGCTCCATGTTCGCATTCACCACCCGCACCACGCCCGCGGAAAATCGCTCCCAACTCAAACGCGAGTTTTGTTTCTTCAGCCATTCCAATGTGATCCGGCGTGCTCTCTCAACGTCGAGTGCGAACCCGCCGCCCAGAAAGCGATTCGGGCGTAGGCGTCCCATCAGCAAGTTCGCATCCGTCACCGTCGGTTCGGTCCCACGGCCATAGCAGATCGGTCCCGGGTCGGCCCCCGCCGATTCCGGTCCCACCCGCAGCGAACCGCCCGCATCGAAGCGAGCCAGCGAACCGCCTCCCGCGCCCACGGTGTGAATCTCCAGCATCGGAACTCCCACTGGAAGTCCGGCCACTTCAGATTGGCCGCCGGCTCGAACCTCGCCGTGCACCGCCGCTACGTCGGTCGAAGTGCCTCCCATATCGAAGGAGAGAATTTTGTCCAGCCCGCTTCGCGCGGCCATCGCCGCCGCTCCCACCAGCCCGCCAGCCGGCCCCGACAAAACGGTACGTACCGGTTCCCGCGCCGCCGACTCCAGCGCCGTGATTCCGCCGCTCGATTGCATGACGAAGATTCGCGCTTCTGTCGCCCGTTCCCGAGCGCGCACCGCCAGCTTTTCCATGTAGCTCTGCATCAGCGGCTGCAGATAGGCGTTCACCACTACCGTGCTCGTGCGTTCGTATTCCCGGAACTCCGGCAGAATCAGGTGCGAAACGGAGAGCGGCTTGCCGAGCTCCGCCATGGCCGCAGCTACCGCCGCTTCGTTCCCCGGATTGGCGAATGAGAACAGCAGAGAAATAGCGATGGCATCCGGGCCAGCGCGCCGCACCGCCTCCTGCAGCCGCGCCAACTCAGCGTCCGATGGACGCTCCAAAATCCCGCCCGCGGCATCCGCCCTCTCGTGGACGCCGAATCGCATCTCGCGCGGAACGAGCGGAGCAACCCGGTCAAAGAAAAAGTCATACAGCCGGGGACGAGCCTGCCGCCCAATCTCAATGACGTCTTCGAATCCCGCCGTCGTAATCAGCGCGACGCGAGCGCCTTTCCGCTGCAGCAGAGCATTGGTCCCGACCGTAGTGCCGTGCAGCAGCGTGACCGGATCGGAGCCAGGCGACCGAGCACTTTCGCCAATTTTCCTCAGCGCCTCGCCAATCGCGCGCGACGGATCATCCGGCGTCGAGAACACCTTTAGGGTCCGGAGCAGCCCGTCTTCCACCCAAACGCAATCCGTGAACGTCCCCCCCGTATCAATAGCAATCGCCCGTGTGGAACGGGCGCCCTCGCCCGCGGCCTTTGACGTTGGTGTTTTTCTAAGCCGGCGTGCCAAAGAAACTCTGGAGTAAGATGCGCGATCCATAACCCGCAAGACGATCGGAAAGAAGAACGAAGAACAAAGATGAACAGAGAAGACTACCACCGCCGTCGCCCCAAACAGTAGGGCAGCGCCTGTGCCCGAAACATAACCGCTGCGCGGCCCCGCCTGCCGTATCCTAAAACAGTGAACGGAAGAACATGGAAGGCGTGGCTCGTCCCCGGAGGCTTGCTGCTCGCGCTGGTCGCCGCCGTCGTCAATAGCTCCCTGTTCCCCCAGATCGCGCCCTCGCTCGCCTTCTACTACGTCGCCGTGTTCGCCGCCGGATTACTTCTAGCCTGGCGTTTCAATTCCAGCCGCGTCCTGTTCTCTCTGCTGGTTCTGCTGCTGGCGCATCGCGCCGTAAATTTCTTTTCCGCCGGCCAGATTCAAGCTGGATCACTGCAAGCCGGATCAGTCCACACCGGCCCCGGACGCACCGCCGTAGCCCTGGCCGCCCTGCTCATCCCGCTGAACTTCATCGTGTTCGCTACCATGCGCGAGCGCGGCCTTACCGTCGCCGGAATCGCCCCCCGCTTCGGATTGCTCTTCCTCGAATCCGTCGTCTTCGCCGTCCTCTGCCGCCCGGAAAATAGTCCCGCCAATTCACATCCCAGCGCAGCCGCGATCCCGCTTTGGATTCTGCTAAGCTTCGCAGCCGCCATCGCCGTCTTCGTCCGCCGCTTCTTTCAGACGCGCAAGCCCATCGAGCCCGGCTTTGTGTGGTGTGTCGCCGCCGTCTTCCTGTGGCTCGAATTCGCCCCGGTCGGCAAGATGTCGGACGCCTACCTAGCCACCGCCGCCCTCATCCTGGCCGCCTCATTGATCGAGACTTCCTACGTGCTCGCCTACCACGACGAACTCACCGGCATCCGCGGACGCCGCGCCTTCAACGAGTCCCTGCTTTCACTCGACCAGCAATATGCCATCGCCATAGTCGACATCGACCATTTCAAAAAGTTCAACGACACCTACGGACACGACGTAGGCGATCAAGTCCTCTGCATGGTGGCCAAGAAACTATCCGAAGTCGGAGGCAACGGCCAGGCCTTCCGCTGCGGAGGCGAAGAGTTCGCCATAGTCTTCCGCAACACCTCCGCGAAAGAAGCGTTCGAGCATCTCGATTCAATGCGCCAGATCATCGAACAATCCACGTTCCACGTCCGCGGCTCCGATAGGAGAGCCGAAAAAATGGCCGAGAGCAGAAGCGTTCTTTCCAGCAAGCTGCCCAGCGATCTTCGAGCGAGCAAGTCAGATCGCAGAAAGTCCACCCGAAAGAGAACTGCAACGGCAACACCGAACCCGTCCGATCATTTATCGGTGACGGTGAGCATAGGTGTATCCGAGCCCAGCACCCGCTATCGCCAGCCCGATCAAGTGATCCAGTCCGCCGACCAGGCTCTCTACCGCGCCAAGCACAAGGGAAGAAACCGCGTAGAACTGGCGTCCACCGCGCCTCTTCGGCTAGCCGAGCGCAGCCGGGCCAAGGCGCGGCTCTAACTGCTCGATGATGAGATAGCTTCCAATCTTCCGCCAACATCACCACTCAAAAACATGGATCAGAAACAGAATCACCGTGGCCCCCAGCGGCAGCAGCAGCCCCGCGCGCAGGCTCCCCGTGGAATGCGAAATGACTCCCACCATCCACGGAATAGTCGCCGGCCCCACCGCCGCCAGCGAAAACATGACCGCTCCAATGCTGCGAGCGGCAACGCCGAAGCGCTGCGAAAAGCGGGCCACGGTGATGGGATACAACGTCGCGAAACTCAGTCCCGTAATCAGCGCTCCGCCAATCACCCCCGCGAGTGACGGGGCCCAGAGCATCAGCACAATGCCCGCCGCAGCCGCGGCATAGCCCGCGCGCAAGAGGCGGGTCTCCGAAAAATGGCGCAGGAATACGATTCCAAAAGCGCGGCCCACCGTTAATGCGGACCAGAAAAACGCCGGCATCATGGGCGCCATTGACGCCCCACGCGCCCCCAGTCGCGAAACGTAAGATCCGATCCATCCGCCGACCGACGTTTCCGTTCCCGTATAGAGAAAGAACACAGCCGCAAAAAGCCAAATCGCCGGACTCTTTGCCAGCTCTCGCCATCGGGATGAGGAACGCCAAGCCGACGACTGCGCGGACTTTTCCGCCGCGGGAAACTGCAAATTGCGCACCGCCAATGCCATCAATATAAGGACCAGCGCCACCGATCCAAAAAAGAATGGCAGCAGCTTGTGCGCCGCCGTCCACGCCACCATCAAAGAGCAGAAAACAGCGCCCGCGCCCCAGAAAAAATTCAGCAGGCTCACCGCGCCCGCGCCCGAACTCGCTTTCGAACTTTTTCCCGAACTCGCTCCCGAACTTGCTGCCGGACCAGCCTCTGAACTCGCCCCCGATCCCGCAGCGATCTCTGCAATCAGCAGATTATCGGTCGGAATGATCAGTCCGAGTCCCAGCCCGTAGGTCGCCACCGAAGCCAGTCCCAGCCAGAGCGATCCCATGTAGAGTGTGGCGACTCCGCACGCCATCAACAGCAAACCCAATAGAAATGCTGGACGGAATCCCCAGCGCGCCAGCAACACTCCAGAAAGTTGCACGCCAACCAGCATCGCCAGGAATTGCACCAGAAACAGATTGCCGGCCTGCGTGTCGTTCATCTCCCAGCGCGCAATCAGAATCGGCAGCATCGGGCCGAGCAGGGTGGTGAGAATGCCGGTCGGCAGGAAGGCAATCTGTCCGGCCACGATCAGTTTCCGGTTCGACGATGATTGAGACGGCTCCGATTGACGGCTGGCCATGCGAAAGGATGTCACAACCACATCCCGTGAAATGCCGGGAGCGTCCAGCATAACGCACCGAACCGATGCTTCAGAAGAACTACTCGGCCTGCTTGGTGATATTCAGCAGTACGCCGACGCACATCAATGTCACAAACAGCGACGATCCACCGTAAGAGACAAGCGGCAGTGGAATCCCTTTAGTCGGCATCAACCCGAGCACAACGCTGATATTGATGAAAGCCTGCAGCACGATCATGCTGGTGATTCCAACCGCGAGGAAGCGTCCAAAATTATCCTGAGTGCGCAGCGCGGCGCGCGTTCCGCGCCACAGGAAGATCGCAAAAAGAATGACAACGGCAAGCGCTCCCGCCAGCCCCAACTCTTCGGCGGTCACTGCGAAAATAAAGTCGGTGTGCGGTTCCGGGAGATAAAACAATTTCTGCTTGCCTTCCATGAAGCCGAGTCCGGTGACGCCGCCAGTCGCAACCGCAATCAGCGACTGGATGATGTGGAAGCCAAACCCCTTAGGATCGGCATAGGGATTGAGGAAGGCGAGGATGCGGTCTTTCCGGTAGGAAACGTGAAAAATCAAAAAATAAAGTGGCAGAAGCGCCGCCGCGAAGGCGTATCCGAAGTAGCGCAGCCGGATGCCGGCGACGAACAGGACGCAAGCCGTAATGCCCGCGCAGGCGATGGCCGTGCCAAGATCGGGCTGAAAAACAATCAGCCCAAGAAACACCGCCGTCGGCACAACCGCGGGGATCAGTGTGTTGCGCCAGTCGTCCATGGCTTTGGATTTGTTTTCAAGAAACCAAGCCAGAAACAGGATGAGCGCGGGCTTGGCCAATTCCGAAGGCTGCAACGAAATCGGACCCACGTGAAACCAGCGGTGCGTGCCATGGGCGCGATCCAGAAAAAAAACCGAGATGAGCAGCAACGCGGTAAAGCCGAGAAACGAGAAAACCAGGGCGGGATTCTGCAGACGTTTGTAATTCACTTTCATCGCCACGACCATGGCGGCGAGCCCTGCGACGGCCCAGACCATTTGTTTCAGGAGGAACGCGTAGGCCGAGCCGAATCGGTCCTTGGCCATCACCGCGGAAGCGCTGAAGATCATGACCAATCCGATAAAAACCAGGATCGTGGTCACGGTAAACATCCAACGATCGACGCTGACGCGCTTGGCCATAGACGATCTATTTCACCACGGAGTTGCTGCCACGCCGAGGAGTTTCGAAGGAGAATGCTGTGCCTGGGATAACTGAGTTGGTTCGAATGGAAGGACTCGTATTAGGACATCGCTTTAGCGCCCCTCGATTCGTATCGGGGTATTGCTCTAGCAATACCAAACGTCTGCGAACTCAGACGCCCCTTTAGGGGCTGCGTTGGCGTCATCGCTAAAGCGATGACCCGCTACGCGTCTAACCCTGCGTGGATCTGGACATGGCCAGCGAATGCACAGTTTCTTTGAATACTCTGCCTCGGTGTTCATAACTCTGAAACTGATCAAAGCTGGCACAGGCGGGAGCAAGAAGAACGACATCTCCGGGCACAGCCGATTCGCTGGCTCGCCGGACAGCGTTCTCGAGAGTTTCCGCATGTTCAATTTCCGCAGCACCCTGAATTTGCGATTCGATCTTGGCGGCTGCGGCCCCGATGGTGTACACGCGCTTCACTCGCTGCCGCAGCAGATCGTTGAATACGGTATAGTCGCTGCCTTTGTCCTTTCCGCCTAGAATGAGGTGCAGGTGCGGACGATCGTCCGCGGGGAACGCTTCCAGCGCCTTGATAGTGGCGTCCACGTTCGTGGCTTTCGAGTCGTTGTAGTAGTCCACCCCGGCGAACCTGACAACAAACTCCAACCGGTGCTCAACGGCTTTAAAAATCCTGACCGCTTGGCGGACTTGTTCGGGCTGGCACCCGGCAAGCATTCCGATAGACACGGCTGCCAGCACGTTCTCCAGATTGTGCGCGCCCTTCAACGGGACCTCCGCCACCGGCATGATTTCTTGTTCGCTGTGCCCATCTCGATAGTAAATACGCGCCCCGCGCACAAACGTTCCTTTTTCAATCTCCTTTTTTCGGCTGAACCAGAACAGCTGCGCGCGGGTACGATCCGCCAATCCAGCCGTGGTCGGATCATCGGTATTGAGCACGGTGAAATCATCTTGCCCCTGGTTCTCAAAGACGCGCGCTTTGGCGTTGACGTAATTCGCAAAAGTCTTGTGGCGATCAAGATGATCGGGCGTGATATTCAGAATCACCGCGATCCGGGGACGAAATCTGACGATCGTTTCCAGTTGGAAGCTCGACACTTCTAGCACAATCCAGGTCGCGGGCCCGCCCTGATCCACAAGACTGATGGCTGGCGTGCCGATATTGCCGCCAACTAGTGTGGAGAACTTTCCAGCGGCAACAATCTCGCCGGCCAACGAAGTTGTGGTTGTCTTGCCGTTCGCGCCGGTAATGGCAACAATGGAACCCGGCAAAAATTGCGACGCAAGTTCGATTTCGCCCATAACGACGACCGACTCTCCCAGAGTGCGCGCCTGCACGAGTTGTGGCGCATCCACCGGCACGCCGGGGCTGACGATGATCAAGTCTTGTTCGCGAAACGTCCGGTCCCCGTGTCCGCCGGTTTCGACCGTGATCCCGTGCTCCAGCAAAAGCAGAATCTCATCGCGAAGCTCAGCTTCCGGCTTGGTATCCGATACGGTGACGCAAGCGCCGCGCGATTTCAGAAAGAGCGCCGAGGCCACGCCCGATTTACCGAGGCCGACGACGAGAACGCGTTTGTTGTTCAGATCCAATGAATCAATTGATAATTTGTAATTGCTAATTTGTAATTTAAGATCACCCCCATACCTATTTGTCGTGAGGTTTGAGAATTACAAATTACAAATTGCCAATTACAAATTTCTTTCTATCTCAGTTTCAATGTGGTCAGCGCAAACAGCGCAAAGACCAGCGACGCGATCCAAAAGCGCACAATCACCTTCGACTCCGACCAGCCTAGCAGCTCAAAATGATGGTGAATCGGCGCCATCTTGAAAATTCTTTTCTTGCGCAGCTTGTAGGAACCAACCTGCAGGATCACCGACAGCGCCTCGATCACGAAGATGCCTCCGATGAACGGCAACAGCAGCTCCTGCTTGATCATGACGGCTACGGTTCCGATGGCGCCGCCCAACGCCAGCGAGCCAACATCGCCCATAAACACTTCCGCCGGATGCGCGTTGTACCAGAGAAACCCAATGGAGGAACCGACCATCGCTCCGCAGAAAATGGTGAGTTCACCGATCTGCGGCATCTTCTGTAGTTCCAGATAAGTCGCAAAAGTGGCGTGACCGCTAAGATAAGTAAGCACTGCCAGCGCTCCCGCCGCAATCACCGTGCAGCCGATCGCGAGCCCGTCCAGGCCATCGGTAAGATTCACGGCGTTGCTTGATCCAACAATCACAAGCACAACAAAGGCCACGAACGGCAGGAAGGCCAGCGGCCAGAGTTGGGGTTGGGTTGCATATCTCTGGATCACCAAGTCCGGATGAAACTGCTTGAGGAAGGGGACCAGAAGCCGCGTGGAATATTCTCCGCGGTGCTGCAGCGCAATCAGTGCCATCGCTATCAGAATGCTGGCCACGACCTGGTAGCCGATCTTGGCCCGGGCGGTGAGGCCAAGATTGCGCCGATGAACCACTTTAAGGTAATCGTCGGTAAAACCGATCGCGCCGAAGGCCAGCGTGGCGAACACGGCGATCCAGACGAACGGATTGCCCAGGTCCGCCCAAAGCAGTGTGGGTACCAGGATGGCGATGGCAATCAGCAGACCGCCCATGGTCGGAGTGCCAGCTTTTTTCTGATGAGCCTGCGGACCGTCTTCGCGAATATACTGCCCGATCTGGAAGTCGCGTAGGCGCCGAATCACGATCGGCCCAACGATCAGGCCGGTGAAAAGAGCAGTCAGACTGGCAAAGGCGGTGCGAAACGTCAGGTAACGAAAAATACGAAATGGCGGAAAATAATGGTAGAGCTTCAGATATAGCAGCCAGTAGAGCAATCCGCCTCCGACAGCAGCTGTCAGCTCTCAGCTGCCAGCTCTCAGTTATTCGCTCCCCGCGCCTAGGGCGAGGGAAAGAACGTTTTTTGTTTCCACGTTTCCAGCGCTTTTTCCAGCTTCACGCCTCGCGACGCTTTCAGCAATACTGCATCGCCTTCACGAGTCTCGCGCGCTAACCATTCGCCAGCTTCTTCCGGCGTCGCGACGAACTCCGCTTTCATGCCCGCGTCGCTAGCCGCTTCCACCATCGCCTTCGCCAGGCCCCGCACGCCCAGCAGGAAGTCAGGTTTCTTTTCGGACACGTAATTTCCGCACTCGCGATGCAGTTGCTCGCCGGTCGCGCCCAGTTCCAGCATCTCGCCGGCAACCACAATCCGGCGGCGCGCGGGCATGTCCGCCAGCGTATCCACCGCTGCCATAAGCGCCTTCGGACTTGAATTGTAGCAATCGTACAGCACCGTGATGTTACCCAGTTGAACGACTTGACCGCGCTTGTCGGCAGGCTGCAATGACGGCAAAGCCGCTGCGATCTCGGAAGGGGTGATGCCGTGCTCAAGCGCAACGGCGGCCGCAGCGAGCACGTTGTACACGTTGTGCCTGCCGAGCAACGGACTCTCCACCGGCTGGCGCATCTCCCGGCTGACAAGATCGAAACGCGTTCCGTCGGCTCCAAGCACTTCAATATTCTCCGCCCGCACATCCGCTGGAACACAGGATGACGGCCGCAGTCCGAACATGACGACCTTGCCCTTGAAGTCGCGGCCAAACTGGCACACGTATTCATCGTCGGCGTTGAGTATGGCGGTGCCGCCGTGCGGAAGGGCCTCGATCAGCTCATATTTCGCGCGCGCGATTCCGGCGATGGAGTCGAAGTTCTCCAGATGCACGGGTGCCACGTTCGTGACCACGGCCTGATTCGGAAGCGCGATGCGAGCCAGAGCGGAAATTTCGCCGGCATGTGACATCCCCATCTCGACCACCGCGACGTCATATTCGGGTTCGAGCGTCAGCAGTCCGAGCGGCAGGCCAAAATGGTTATTGAAATTTCCCTTGGTGCGATGCACACGATACTTGATCGCAAGCAGATGGGCCATCGCCTCTTTGGTGGTGGTCTTGCCCATCGAACCGGTGACCCCGATAGCCGTCTTGCCCCAGATTTTTCGGACCGCTGTCGCCAGCGTCTGCAACGCGATGAGCGTGTCGTTGACGGCAAGCAGGTTGGCGGGGCTCGAATAGCGGGCCAGTTGCCCTTTCGCAACCACCGCCGCAGTCGCACCCTGGCTCAGCGCCTGTTCGACAAAATCGTGCCCGTCCAGCCGCTCGCCTTTCAGCGCGAAGAAAAGCTCGCCAAATTGCACCGCGCGGGAGTCGATGGAATATCCCTGAGCCATGACGCGGCCATCGTACTCACCGGACGCAGAAATAAACTCGGCGATGCGGGAGAGGGGAAGTTTCATGCAGTCGTCCCCGCCGTAACCTGTTTTGCGGCGTCCTTGCAGTCATAGCCGAGAGCCTTCAGGCTTTCGTGCGCGACTTCCACGTCGTCGAACGGAATCGTCCCCTCCCTCGAAATCTGCACCTTTTCATGCCCTTTGCCCGCAAGCAGCACGATGTCACCCGGGCTTGCCCGTTGCAGGGCGATAACGATGGCCTTGCGGCGGTCGGGCTCCATGGAATACTTTGCGCCGGACTTCTGCAATCCGACCAGCGCATCGTTCATGATGGCCAGCGGAGCTTCCGAACGCGGATTATCGGAGGTAAGAATCACGAAGTCGCTGCCCCTGCCCGCAGCCTCGCCCATCAATGGACGCTTGGCGCGATCGCGATCGCCGCCGCATCCGAAAAGCGTGATGACCCTGCCTTTGAGGCCGGCGCGAGCGACAAAATCGCGCGCCAGCGCGGTAAGGTTCCGGAGCGCATCGTCCGTGTGCGCGTAGTCCACGATCACCGTGAAAGGCTGCCCGCAATCCACGCGCGCGAATCGGCCGGGCACGCTCGCGAGGTTGAAGATTCCCTTGGCAATCGCTTCGGCGGAACAACCCCGCGCATACCCGGCGGCGGCAGCCGCGAGCACGTTGTACACATTCACATTGCCGATCAGCGGCGACCACATCGCGATTTCTCCCGAGGGTGTCGCCATTTGAAAGCGCGTTCCCCGCGCCGTAATTTCGATCGACCTGGCATGAAAATCACCCGTTGTCAGGCCATAGGACAGCACCAAAGAACTCTTCTTTTTGCAGAGTTTCAAGAGCTGGCGGCCGTATTCGTCGTCGATATTAAGAACGGCGGCGCGCGGAGGGTCCGTTCCGCAACCTTCAAACAGCACCCGCTTGGCAAGGAAGTAATTTTCCATGGTGCCGTGGTAATCGAGATGATCGCGCGTAAGATTCGTGAACACAGCCACATCAAACGGAATTCCAAAAATCCGCTGCTGCTCGAGCGCATGCGAAGACACTTCCATCACCGCTTCCGTGACTCCGATGCCCAAACCGTCCGACAAGAGGCGGTTCAGTTCCAGCGCTTCCGGCGTAGTGTGGGGAGCCGGAAGAACCTTCCCGGCAACGTGATACTCGATGGTTCCGACCAGCGCGGTCTTGCGTCCCGCGGCTTGCAATATGGATTCGATCAGGAAGGCGGTCGTGCTTTTTCCGTTGGTGCCGGTAATCCCGGTATTCGCAATCTTCTCCGCCGGACGTTTGTAGAAATTCGCGCTCAGCCGGGCCAGCGCGCGGCGTCCGTGCACAACTTGCGCCCAGGCAACCGCAGGACGTGGCGCCTCGGCCGCAGAGTCGGTGACGATAGCCACAGCTCCGGCGGCGATGGCTTGATCGATGAAGCGATTGCCATCACTGGTCTCGCCCTTCATCGCCACAAAAACAGTTCCCGGACGGACCCGTCGAGAATCGTATTCCACTCCCGCAACAGCCGCGTTTCCGCTCTGAGAAAGGACCTCGGCGCCCTGCAAGAGCTGTTGAAACGTCATTGCAGTGATTATAACGGCACGGAATTACGGGGTTGCCGACGGTTGCAGCAACTGGCAAGCCGACAAATGTTTGCGTTCTTTTGTACCTGACATTTCTACGGCTGCGGGTATTCCATATTGATCTGCTTGGCAGCAGGAAGCGCGAGTTCCCATGTGCGAATAACCGCGATTCCAAGGCGGCTCGCGAAAGTCCTGAGGTCTTCATCGTCCGAATAGATCGGATCAGCCTTGTTCGTTCTTGCTATGGCCACAATTTGACGGTCGAAACGGAGCTTTGCCCATGTGCTTGCAGAACTGCCTCTCTTGCTTCCCTTCTCACGATCTTCCGCCTCCCTAGCCGCGAGTTCAATTGCTGCCAATTCATCGAATGGCTTGATAAGGATGTTCCGCATACTTGAAATCCTGTCGAGATATTGGGGGCCATCCTTCCCGACCAATATCAGGAACTCGCTCAGCACTGGAGTAGGCAGAATGATTCGCTCAGAATCATTGTCCAAGTCTTCAAGCAGTTTCTCAATACGGTCCGCTATTCGTTCCACAGATTTACCCGTGGCAGGATCCTTCGGAGGTTTCGCGTGCGGATGCAACATTAGCGAAAGAAACGTGTTGTCAATCGCAACCATTTATTGCAGCTTCGTGCCACGTCTGATCTGCTCTAACTCCACGAGGGGATCGTCCAGCTTTTTCCACTCGCCGGGCACTTTACGAAGTTCGCCGATATTCTTCCGGATGTCAGCGTCTTCGATCAGGGTGAAGGAGGACGCATGAAACGAGAGCATCTCCCATTCTCCATCACTGTGCCTGATCCATCGGCCGGTGCCCTCGACCCGAACCACGGAAGTAAACAAGTACCGGGCGATATCCTTGGCCAGCGAACGGCGGGCCAAAACGATGTGTTTATTTTTCCCGTCTTCCAAGTGGACAGGAACGGGGTCATTCTCACCGCCCACCTTTATGGGGACGCCTTGGAAAACACCAGCTTGGTTCACTGGACCAAACTCCATTTTTGTGGCATTTTCCCGACCGGGAAATCGGAAAACCTTGCTCCCGACCGGATCGACCAAGACCGCTTTTGCGTTGTCTTGAAGCAAGCGACGATCGAGGTCCTTAGCCGCTTGTTGGGCCTCCTCGGGGGCTTCATGGCTTTTAATGGCCCGGAGACGATCGCGCACCTTCGGCTCAGCCTCCCATTCCACCATTACGACTGGCACGGTGCTTCCACCTTCAATCTTCAGCAAGTGAACATTGTTGTTGTTCCCAAGAACTTTCGCGAGGTCGGAAAGATACTCAGCAAGACGCGACATCGGGATGCTTGTCGGACTGAAAGCGTCGATTTCGAATCTATACTCCAGGTGTTTTCGAGATTTGGGCATAGAAGAACCTCCATGATACTCTGCAGTTCATTCTGCAGCCTCTTGGCTCAGGTACGATGCTGGGAGGCTATGTCATCTTCCAAACTTCACCGTCACGCGCGATCTCGCCGCCACCCGCGCGCCCGGCTGTGGCGATTGTTCGCGGGCAACGCCGCTGCCAATGGCGTCCAAATCGAGGCCGGCATCTTGCGCCGCTTCCAGTGCAAGCCGTAAATTCTTGCCGAGAAACGACGGTACCTCGATCCCTCCCTCTTCTACGTCGAGGACCACCGTCCCGCTAGCCGGCAATTTCTGCGTAGGCGAATTCCCGGATTCAGCAGCCGGCACGATTGCGGCCGGCGAACTCCCGGATGTCGGCGTTGTCGGCGCATGATCCTCTTTCCCTGCTTCTCGGGCAGTCTCAATTTCAGTCAGCGACGCGGGAACAACTCGGGCCGCAATTGCAGCGGGCTTGGCCGTAGCTGGAGCGGTCGGCGTTCCGTTGGCCTCCGCCATATCCAGGCTCGCCCCGAGATGATCGGGTGAACCTTCCTCCAGAGCGGCCTCAGGGACATCGCGTCGAGCCAGCAAAACCTGCCGGCTGGGCGGAAGTTGGACGTCGTGCGGCACGTGCAGATACTCGAGGACCTGCTGCGCGATCCGCTGGAACACCGGCGCCGAAACCTGGCCTCCCTGATGCAGTCCGACGGCGGAATCGAGAATCACGACCACTGCGATTTGCGGATCGTTAATAGGAGCAAACCCCGCAAATGACGCTACATACTTCGTCTTCGAATAAGCGCCGGTGGCTGCATCCACCTTCTGTGCGGTGCCGGTTTTCCCCGCCGAGCTGTAGCCCTCAAGAAGCGCTTTGCGCCCAGTACCGTGGAGCACCACTCCCTGCAGCATCTGGCGCATCTCGGCTGCGGTCAGCGACGAAATCACCCGCGTTCCCGCGGCCGGCTGAAAGGCGATTGTTTGTGGAGCATTCTGCCGCGTGTCTTGTGGCGAAGCCGCGCCGGCCGCGATGGTCCCAGCCGAGATTGTCCCCGCCGCGATGGTCCCAGCAACAATGCGCGGCGGAACGTGCACACCGTCATTCGCAATCGTCGAGATCAACGACGCGAGTTGCAGCGGCGAGATGCCGATCTCCTGGCCCATCGAGATCTCTCCTATCGAAACTCTCGACCAGCGCTCCACCGGCTTCGTTAATCCGCGCGTTTCCCCAGGAAGCTCGATCCCGGTTTGCTGGCCGAATCCAAAAGCCCGAATGTATTTATAAAAGCGCTCGTCGCCAAGGCGCAGCGCCACTTTGATGGCGCCCACATCGCTAGACTCCGCAATAATATCGGCGACTGAGAGCATGCCGTGCGGCTTGCTGTCGCGAATGCGCATGCCATTAATGACGATCGATCCCATCTGGCAATCGAACATTTCGTCGGGGCGCGTGACCTTCTCTTCCAGCCCGGCTGAGATCGTCACCATCTTGAAAGTCGATCCGGGCTCGTATACGTCGCTGACGGCGCGGTCCTTCAGCGCTTCGTTGCGAATTTCCTTCCGGATATTCGGATTAAACGTCGGCCGGTTGGTCAGCGCCAGAATCTCGCCGGTGCGAGGATTCTCCACGATCGCCGTGCCGGCAATGGCGTGCGTCTCCTCCATGCCGCGCTCGAGTTCGCGTTCGGCAATGTACTGAATGTTCTGGTCGATGGTGAGGACGACGCTGTTGCCAGATTCCGGCTCTTTCTCAACGCTCGCGAACCAGCGCTTGCGAGCGTCAACCGAGATCATCAGCTTGCCGGGTTTGCCCCGCAACTGCTGATTGAACTGCCGCTCCAAACCGCTCAGGCCTTGATCGTCAGTGCCAACATACCCCAGAACCTGCGCCGCCAGTTCGCGTTTTGGGTAAAAACGCTTGGGCTCTTTCTGAAAGTGAACGCCTTGCAGATTCAGCGCGCGGATGCGCTCAATCACTTCGGCATCTGCCTTTCGCGCCACCCAGCAAAAGGTTTTGTGCAGGCTGCAGTCAGCCAGCAGCACACGCGGTTCATCGTGGGTGATGCGCGTAATCAGGCTGATCGTATTGGCAAGATCGGGAGCTTCCGAGGGCACGACAAATGCCGAATCGACCTGAATCGACATCGCCAGTTCGCGCCCGGCGCGATCATAGATGACACCGCGCTTCGGTGAGAGATCAAAACTGCGCTGCTGCTGATGCTGCGCGCGGCGTTCAAAATCGCCGTAGCAGAATATCTGGAGGTAGATCAGCCGCACACAGATGATCAGCAGCCACAGGCACAGCAATCCAGACAATGTGTAGAGCCGGAGTCTTGCGCCGTTCGAAGAGGTACTCGGGGCCATTTCAGTTCCCAGTTCTCAATTCTCAGTGAAAAGCTCAGGGCTCCTTACAACAGATTTATGAGATAAGTTCTGAGAACTGAGAACTGCGCTACTGCGCCGAAACTACCGACACCGGACTCACACTCGCCATGACTGGTGTGGCTGTGTCGGTGGCACCGTCCATGCGCTGCACCTGCCCAGGCTGCGGCGATTGCAACCCGAGCTTGCGCGCCATTACGTCAATTCGCTCGGGATCGCGCAGCGAAGCCTCTTCCAACCGCAAGGCCCGGTTCATGTTCGTCAGGTCCTCGCGCTGCGATCGGAGTCCCTCAATCTTGTACCCGTATTCGATCGCCCGGAAATGCTGGACGGCGTATCCCATCACCAGCAGGAACAGGCAACACAGCGCCAATCCAAACTGCTTCATCTCCCGTTCGCGGCGCGGATCCTCGACTTTCACCAGGCGCGAGTTATCGATGGTCTTGCGGAAATAAATCTCGGGAGTTCCGAGCCAACAAGGCTTGCGCTGGCTGGAGAAAACTGCGCGTTGCACGGCCATGGCGCTCATGATTTATGCCACTCCAAATGATTGGGAATCGTATTCTGTGTTTTCCTGAACGGAAGCGAACCATGGTTCTGCAAGCGCTGACTCGACGAACGATGTTTCGACGAACGATGTTTCGACGGACGATGTTTCGACGGACGATGTCTCGACCAGCAGAGGATCAACCGCCGAAGCTTCGACCGCCGGCGCCTTCTGTTCGGCGCGCTCGACCGTGGCTACCAGATCCTCTATAAGGGTGCCGGTAAATTTCATTGTGAATGTTCCAGTTTTTTCTTCTCCGGACGCGGCCTTACTCTGTTTTTTCTTGGCCGCTCCGGGAAAACTCCACCACAGAGTTTGTTTCCTGAATCTTTTCCCGGCACGCCTTACTATCACCGCACCGGGTGCCCGGCAGTTTCTCCGGGACAAACCCAAAATCGTTTGCCGGCGACGCCAGCCTTACATTCTCTCCGCCGCTCGCATCTTGGCGCTGCGCGACCGCGGATTGCGATCAATCTCGGCCTCAGATGCCGTCACCGGTTTTTTCGTGAGCACGCGAAAGATGTTGTCCTTTAAACCGGCACGCATGGCATCTTTCACAATCCGATCTTCCAGCGAATGAAAGCTGATCGCCACCAGCCTTCCCCCCGGCTTCAGCACTCGGGGCGCTGCCTCGAGCAGTGCTTTCAGATCGTCCAGTTCCCGGTTTACGAAGATTCGGAGAGCCTGAAAGGTTCGGGTCGCCGGATGAATCCGCTCATGCTTGTATTTCATTGACCGGGCCGCGGCCGCTACCACCTCGACAAGTTGCGTCGTCGTGCGTATCGGCCGCGACCGGACAATGGCTCTGGCGATTCTCCGCGACCTCCTTTCCTCACCGAATTCGTAAATCACGTCGGCCAGCTCGCGCTCGTCGATGTGGTTTACCACTTGTTCGGCGGTCTCGCCCGACATCGGGTTCATCCGCATGTCGAGCGGTCCTTCCGCCTGAAAACTAAATCCCCGCGCCGGATCTGAAAGTTGCAAGCTGCTAACCCCCAAATCCGCCAGCAACCCATCCAAAGAAGCCGGAGCAACGCGCAAACCCACTTCCGCAAACGACCCATGAATCAGCGTGACCGTAGCGCCGGCTTCTCGCCGGCCACCCGCCGCCAATCCCTCGCCAGCGCCTTCACTGAGAACTGAGAACTGAGAACTGAGAACTGCTCTCGCTCTCTCCAGCGCCGCCGCATCCTTATCGAAGCCAATCAAATGTCCCGCTGCGCCCAGGCGTTTCGCGATTTCGTGACTGTGCCCGCCCAAGCCCACCGTGGCATCCAGATAAGTTCCGCCACGCTTTACGGCTAGAAAATCGATCGCTTCTTTTAAAAGAACCGGGACATGGCCAACTGTTTCGCTTCCATGCCCACCCCGCTCCGGAGTGTTGAGTGAATCTGAATCCGTGCCCACTAGATGCCCAAATCGTCGAGCGTCTTGATGTCTTCATCCGTGAAGGGCTCTTTGATCTCCTTGTCGAGCGCTTCCAGGTTCCTCACTTCCAGGTAGGTCAGATTGCCAAGCACTGCCACTTCCCCGCGAATCTGCGCCGACTCGCGCAAAATCTGCGGGACCAGCAGACGCCCCTGCCCGTCCATCTCCACCACCTGCCCGTAATAATTCGTGCGCGTTAAAAATTTTTTCTTGGTCGGATTGAAGGTCGAAAGCGCGGCCAGCTTCTGCTCGATCCGCTCCCACTCCTCGAAGGGATACACTTGAGCAACAACTCCGTCCTGACTTGTGATGTAAAATTTCTGCGCATATTTCTCGTCGATCACGCGCTTGAATTCCGCGGGGACTTTTAACCGTCCCTTTTCGTCGACGCGCGTTGGATGATTTCCGCGAAACATGTGCCCTGCTTGCTTGTAATGAACTTGCTCTTAATAAAAACGCTGGGCTCCGTTTATTTTTCGCTGCTGCTACCACAGCCGGCACGAGGGGGATAAAAGCAATCGCAAAAACAGTGGATTCGGGTTCGTTGGGCTCGTTTTTGTCGGTGTCAGTCTCGGAAACCACTGGCGCCTCGAAAGTTAGCGTCGTTACCCACGACCTCTAATGTTTGGTCCACTTTCGACCACTTTTGTCCACATCCTACGCCTAAATCGTTTGTTGTCAATAAGAAAGTTTCAGGTTGGGGTACCGCTACAAGTTGAGTTCTGCAAAGCGCGAAATGTTGCGGCTAACCAGAAAGATGACCACTAGGGCTTGTGTTTAGAAAGGATGTTCCCAGCCCGCGAAAAGCCCGCGAAAATTGCGACTTTTCGCCGCCACTCATCGCCAACGCCATCCGCCGAAACTTGCAGGCATCTCGCGCGGGACTCCTCGACGTTGATTTGCCGCAGTAAACTGGTGCCGAACTTGTGCAACAGGAGGCTCAATGAAGCTGAACCGGACTCGGGTGTGGCTGGGCGGCATCGCTGGTGGCGTGGTGTGGATTGCATGGGGCTTTTTTGTGGGTACGCGAGTGGCCCCGCTCTACGAGGCCATGCAAAAGCAAGGATTGTTCCTGAAGGAGCCGCGGTATGCGCTGTTCACGCCGATTTGGATTCTCCTCATCTTCGTAATGTCGATTCTGATCGCGCATCTGTACGCCTGGGCTCGCGCCACCGCCGGCCCCGGACCGAAGACCGCGACGAAAATCGGAATGATCGTCGGATTCTGCGCCGGCGTACCAGGCAACTTTGGTCAGGCCGCCTGGTCGCCCATTCCTCGTCTGTTGCCCCTCGGATGGATGCTGGATTTGTGGATAGGCTCAATCCTGGCCGCGGTCGTCGCTGGCTTTCTGTACAAAGACAGAGCCTAGTTTGGCCGAATCACCGGAGTATGACGTGCGGATTCACTAAAGCAGGGGTGCCCCCCGGACCCTTCACCACATCCCAGACCCACAAGAGGACACACCAGACGACACACTAGAAACCAACCAACACTCCGCGGAGACGGCCAAGCCTCCCGGCACCGGAACCTCCGACCTGTCCCAATTTGAATTGGATATCCTCAGATTGGAAGCGCAGGGTAAATATGCCGAAGCGGACGAACTACGACGCCACTTCGAACCATTCTTTCAATTGAAGCCCGCGAGCCGGGCAAGAACCGCGCGAAAAGTTCCGGCCGGAGAACTGAGAACTTGCGGCCCTAAACCGCCTTCGCCGGCTCCACAAACACCGCCGTGCCATAGGCAAGAACTTCGGTGACACCCTGCATCACTTCGGTTGCGTCATAGCGAGCCCCAACAACGGCGTTGCCTCCGAGCTCCGCCGCATGTTGTAGCATCAGATCGAACGCCTCGGCCCGCGTCTTCTCGCAGAGATTCGTCAGCAGCGTGATGTTGCCGCCGACCAGCGTCTGTAGCCCGGCTCCGATTGTTCCAAAGATCGAACGGGAACGCACCACGATGCCCCGTACCACGCCCAGCGTGCGCACGACACGAAAGCCATCGAGCTCAAACTGCGTGGTCACCATGTTGTGCGCGACCATCCGCCCTGCGGTTACAGCATAGTTGCCCATCGCTCCCTCCGGAAATCAGCACAATTCTGTTTAGGCACGCGGCGGTCCCCAGTGAACCCCTGTGTCCTCTGTGGTTCAAGCCTTTCGTCGGACACCAAATCAGAACTTCGCTTAAACAACGCCTTCATTCTAATTCAGCGGCGATCACGAATTCCCTGGCACCAGCGTCCCAACTGACGCGCAGCAAATTCGGCTTGCAGCACACCTGGCAGTCTTCGACGTAGCGCTGGCAGTTGCCGGCGGATTCGTCCACTGCAATCTCGTTCCACTCCCCGCAACCGGCGCAAATATAGCCGCTCACCATGAAAGCATTCTAGACGTCCGCCGGGTGATGATTCTGACGACGGAGCAACGCTGGCTCCTCCGATCACTCGATATAATGATTTCTCTTTTCCCGGAGGCTTCATGGTCTCTCGCCGTCATTTCCTGCAAACCGGGTCTCTCGCGGCCGGCATCGGCGTAGCTCTGCCCACATTGGCCCAGGCGGCTGAACGGGATGCGTCCCTCCCGCCAGCCATCGCCACTCTGCGCACACTTCGCAAAGAAGCCAAGCCCATCGCCATTGACGAGCGCGCCCAGCGCCAGGATAAGGCCCGCCGATTGATGCGCGAAAACAACCTGTCCGCCATTCTGCTCGCCCAGGGCACCTCGCTCGCCTACTTCACCGGCATTCAGTGGCAGGGTGGGGAGCGCCTTTTCGCCATGGTGTTGCCCGCGAAGGGCGAGGCATTTTTTGTTGCTCCGGCCTTTGAGGAAGGCCGCGCACGCGAGCAGATCGCAAAATCTCCCGATGGCGGCAAGCCAGACGTCCGCGTCTGGCAGGAGGACGAAAGCCCCTATGCCCGCGTGGCCGAAGGGCTCAACGACCGCGCAATCGGGAGCGCCACCATCGGCGTCGAGGAGACAATCAAGTTTGTTTTCAGCGACAACCTGAAAAGAGCCGCGGCCAGCGCGACCTTCTCCAGTGCGACTCCAGTCACCGCCGGATGCCGCATGATCAAGAGCCGCCATGAAATCGACCTGATGCGCCTCGCCGCCAAGGTCACGCTCGCCGCCTACGAGGCGACCTATCGTTCTCTGAAAGTAGGAATGACGCAGCGCGATGTCAGCGATCTGATCGAAGCCGCGCACCGCGAACTTGGATTCGAGGGAGGCGCCGACGTACAGGTCGGCGAGTTCTCCTCATTTCCCCACGGCTCCATCGAACCGCAGGACATTCGCGAGGGCACCATCGTGATGATCGACGGTGGTTGCTCGGTGGAAGGCTATCAGTCCGATATCACACGCACATTTGTACTCGGCAAAGCCCCCGAAAAAACGAAAGACAAGATGAAACAAGTCTTCGACATCGTCCATCGCGCCCAGAGCGCCGCGCTGGCAGCCGCAAAACCCGGTGTGGAAGCCGGTTCCGTGGACGCCGCCGCGCGCCAGGTCATCACCGATGCAGGCTACGGCCCCGCATACAAATACTTCACGCATCGCCTCGGACACGGCATGGGAATGGACGGCCACGAGTGGCCCTATCTGGTTCGCGGCAACACGACAAAACTCCAGCCGGAGATGACTTTCAGCGATGAACCCGGCATCTACATTCGCGGAGAATTTGGCATCCGTCTCGAGGATGACATGCACATCACGGAAAGTGGAGCAGAATTATTCACCCCGCAAAGTCCATCGCTGGAAGATCCGTTCGGAAAGGTGTAGAACCCACGCGGTACAAAATCCTTACTCCACTACCCACTCCCGCATCCGCCGCAGCAGTGACGCAGGCGCTTCCGCTTCCAGCACCACCAGACCGTCCTGATACTGCCGCGAATAAATACGCGCCCCGGCCTGCAATTGAGCGAGCATCTTGCCTTCTTTTTGCGGAATCCGCAGGCGGACGCGCTCCGGACGGTCTCCTTCCAGCACCGCATCGATGCGATCGAGCAGGGTGCTTAATCCAATCCCCTTCGCCGCCGAGACATGGATAGTTTGCTCGCTATCACGCAGAGCGCTGTCGCGCAGCGACTCGCGTTGCTTGGGAAGCAGCAGGTCGATTTTATTCATCACGCGCAGCCGCGGCTTTTTATCGGCTTCGAGCTCCTTGAGCACCGTCTCCACTTGGGCGTCCTGCTCAGCAGAGATGGGACTGCTGGCATCGGAGACCTGCATGATGAGCGTCGCGCGCTGAACTTCTTCCAGCGTGGCGCGGAACGCCGAAACCAGCGTATGCGGAAGATGCCGGATGAAACCCACGGTATCTGAAAATAGAACTTTGCGTTTTGAGGGCAGTTCGGCGCCTCGTATCGTCGGATCGAGCGTGGCAAACATGCGCGACGACGCCACCACGTGCGACTTGGTGAGGGCATTGAACAGCGTGGACTTACCCGCATTGGTATATCCCACCAGCGCCACCGTGGCTACCGGCACCGATTCGCGCCGTCGCCTCTGCTGCGCTCGTATGCGGCGCACATTTTCGATTTGCTGCTTCACGTGCCGAACGCGGCGGGAAATTTTTCGCCGGTCGGTTTCTAACTGAGTTTCGCCCGGTCCGCGAGTCCCAATTCCGCCGCCCAGTTGCGACATTTCGACGCCCCGCCCGGCCAACCGAGGAAGCATATATTCCAGCTGCGCCAGTTCCACCTGCAACTGACCTTCACGAGTGCGGGCGTGCCGCGCGAAGATATCGAGAATCAGCTGCGTGCGATCGATTACCCGGGTGTGAACCACGCGCTCGATGTTGCGCTGTTGCGAAGGCGACAGGTCGTGATCGAACAGAATTACATCCGCGGAAACCGAGGCGGCCGCGCCCGCAATTTCCTCCAGCTTGCCTTTTCCAATCAGCGTGGCGGGATCGGGCCGGTCTTTGCGTTGAGTAAACTCCCCGGCAATTTGCGCGCCCGCGCTCGTCGCTAGCGTTCGCAGTTCGTCAAGGGATTCCTCAGACGTAAAATCGGAGCTGAAATCCGGCGAATCCGCCGGTCGGGATTGGGATAAAGACAAAGACGACGATGAGACGGCCGTGCTAGTAGCCTGATCTCGAGCCGCCTGCGCGGCCGGTGTGATGGTTGCAGAACCTGTTTTTCCCCGATGGCTAGCCCGGCCCTTGCTGCGAAACTCCACCCCTACCAGGAATGCCCGTTCCTGCCGGTCCGATGGATTGAGCACCGTCTTGGGCTCATTCCGCCCGGAATTTTGCGCAGCATCTCGCGCAATCTTTTGCACCCGCCCGCTCAGTCTGGAGTCATCTCGGCGCAAGTAAATTCACTCTATCCCTCGGTCCCGGAAGCGGAGCTCGGGATCGGCGGCTCCCCCTGGGATGGTACCGCCGAGGGCTTCAGCTCGGCGTGGCTGTGGGCCCCGCGCGAGATGACAACCGTGGATATCGCATGTTTGAAAATGAGCTGCTCCTGGTTGCTGGTTTCGAGCACCACCGAATATTTGTCGAACGATCGGATACGACCTGTCAGTTTCACCCCGCTAACCAGATAGATCGTAATGTTGTGCCGTTCCTTTCGCGCTGTGTTGAGGAAGGAATCCTGAATATTTTGTTGTGCCGGCTTAGCTTCCATTGCCGATCTCCTTTTTTCGGGTTCGATGCTGCGCCATGAGCCAAAGAGAGCGGTTGGCGGCAGCGGTCTGCCTGTCGGCTCCTACAATACGGACTTGTGGCGCGCTTTTCAACTTCCCTCCCAATAAATTATTCCCCGAAACCCTCGCTCCACCCAGCGCCCTCGACCAGTGAAATCGAAATCGAACGGTTTCCTTTCCCTCACCATCAATCTACAATCGTCCCTTCTGGAACCAGGGTTCAGAACAGGAGCGTCAACTTGATCGAAATCAACTTTCCCTCCGATTTCAACACCAACCTTTTGATGCTGTTTCGTTGGTTGCATTTTGTCGGAGGAGTAACCTGGCTCGGCCTGCTGTATTTCTTTAACCTGGTCAATGTTCCTTTCATGAAGGAACTGGATCCCGCCACCAAAGGCAAAGTCCTGCCCAGCCTGATGTCCCGCGCCCTGTGGTGGTTTCGCTGGGCATCGGTGCTCACTGTGCTGGCGGGACTGGCCTACTGGGGCAGCATCGTTGCCTCCGACGCCAGAAACGCCGACCCAACTTTTCATGCCTCCTCCGGTGGTCCGATGGCAACTTTCTTTGTGATCTGGACCTTCGCCTGGGCGCTGATGTATGCCTGTACGATCCCCGGCAAAGGCGCGCTCGACAAAGGGCCCGTGCTCGCCGTGATCTACACCTTCATCGTAGTCGCGGCCTCGTGGCTGTTTCTGCGCTTCAACGATCATGAATGGGAGAGCAATCGCCTGCTCGCAATCGGCATCGGCGGTGGCATGGGTTGGGTTATGATGCTGAACGTCTGGGGCGTAATCTGGCGTACGCAAAAGAAAATCATCCGCTGGACCGCCGACAACGCCGCCAGTGGCACACCGATCCCGGACAAAGCGAAGTATCTGGCGCGCCAAGGCTTTCTTACATCGCGCGCCAATTTCGTGCTCTCGTTTCCCATGTTGTTCCTGATGGGAGCGGCGAGTCACTATCCCATCTTCGGAAAGTAAGTTTGGGAGACGGGTTAACGCTCCTGTGAATTCGCAACTAATCGCAACTCATCGCTTTTCCCAAGAGCTGCCCCCTGAATGTCCCCGGAGTCATCCCTGTTGCCCCCCGGAAGGCACGCGTGAAGTGGCTCTGGTCGGCGTAACCTGCCGCCAGGCTGATCTCAGCGATGGACATCTCAGGTGTAAGCATCTGTTCGCAGGCCGCGCGGATGCGCATGCGATGAACATAATCCCCAATGCCCTCCCCGAAGAACTTCCGGAAGACTCGCGACAGATGTACCGGATGAATTCCTGCCTCCCTGCCAAGTTCATCCAAGGTCAGCCGCTGGCCATACTCGGCCGTCAGTTTTTCAACAATCCGCCCCAGCCACGCCGGCGGGTGAGTAACATTCTCTCGTCGCATGCGTGCAACGTGGCCCAGCATCTCCGCGAGCAGGCTCTCGACAAGTAAGTCGTCAGCCGAACCGGCTCCCCGAAACTCCCGATACACCTTCATTCCGAGCCAGAGCAATGGGCCGCCTTTGCAATCGTCATGGGCGAGATCGAGCGTGGCCGGGCAATCCGCCAACCGCTGCCGCCAGGTGGGCCGGATTTCGATTTCGAAAAACCGTACGCCCTGCGGCCCAACTTCGTCCTGGTGCGGAATCCCAGCCGGACGAAAATGAACAGTGAACGGCCGAAACTGCCTCTCCTGGCGCTCGTAGCGCTCTCCGTACTCCCCTTCGAGCAACACGGCAAAGAACGGAAGCTCGTGCGAATGCGAAGGAAGTTTCTTCGGCGATACGTGCCTTAGATTCGTGAAAATGGCGTCACACTGCTCATGTTTCCCTTCGATAGCGCCATAGAAATTGCCGGCCCCCAGCGCCTGCGCCCGACCCGCTTCGGAATCCGTATTCGCCATGACTGCTCCTGCCGAGGTTGTATTTGTTCTAGACGCATTCCACCTCGCTCCGTTAGCTTTGACACGTGATTCGGACCAACTTTGGAGGGAAGCTATGATTCGTTATTGCGGTTTGCTTTGCCTGTCAGCCTTGTTACTCGCCCAGAACGCCCCCAAAGCCGCCCCCAACAATTCCACCGCTCCTATATATACGGCGGATGGGCGGCTCGTGTTCCCGGCAAACTATCGCGAGTGGATTTACCTGACCACCGGCATGGACATGGACTATAACCCCGATCCCTCGATGGCGGGGCACTCTATGTTCGACAACGTCTTCGTCAATCCCGAAGCGTACAAAGTTTTTGTCGCAACCGGCACCTGGCCCGACAAGACCATGCTGGTTCTTGAAGGCCGCATGGCCGCCAGCAAAGGCTCGATCAACAAAGCCGGACACTTCCAGACCAACGACGTCATGGCGCGCTCCGTCCACATCAAAGACAAGCGCTTTGCCGGAGGATGGGCCTTCTTCGGTTTCGACGAGGGCAAGCCTTCCAAGCAGATTCCAAAAGAGGCTGGATGTTACTCCTGCCACGAGCAGCACGCCGCCGTCGATACCACATTCGTGCAGTTCTATCCCACGTTGCTAGAAATTGCGAAGAAGAAGGGCACGCTAGCCCCGGCCTATCTGAAGGAAGAGGCCGCGGCAACGGAAGGCTCCGGGAAGAACTAATCGATGCCAGACGAAATCACGGCACCGTCGTAATCTCGCTCTCAATCGACCATGCTGCCACAATTGAGTCCAGTATGCACGAGTACCTGGACTCAATCGCGGAGTGGTCCGGTGCCGCCGAAGACTGGCGACCCGTCTCGCGCGGGGCCATCGTGGGATGGCTTATCTTCTACGTTCTTTTCCTGCTCTACGCCTTCCGCATGCATGGCAGCTATCTATTCATCGACTCCGCCAACCTCGTAGTCCACGAAGGCGGCCACTCGCTCTTCCGTTGGTTCGGCCCAACCCTCTGCCTGTGGGGAGGAACCATTCTGCAGTGGATGGTTCCACTGCTGCTGGCCGTCTATTTCTTCCACGAACGCCAACCTGCAGCCTTCGTCTTTTGTCTGTTTTTCTTCTTTGAGAACTGGCTCTACACGGCGACCTACATGGCCGACGCGCGCGCCATGGTTTTGCCCCTCGTCACCACCGGAGACCCCGATTACGCCGAGCACGACTGGCACACCATATTTTCGAGCCTGGGACTTCTGGATTACGACACGACCATCGCCGCCGTCGTCCGCTTCATGGGATGGTGCGGGATGCTGGCCTGTGTAGGTTGGCTCGCAGCGCGTCTGAGAACAACAAAGCTGTAAGTGAAGCGACGGGCACCCCGCCCGTCCACGGCAATCTCAAACCCTGAGTTGCTCGTTCCTGCCGGGTTCCTTAGGCGTACCATTCACTGAGAACTCGTACCATCGGTTCAATGAGCGTAACCGCGATTTTTCGCCGACTACGACGAAGTATCGCTATTGCGTGATTGGCTTTCCATCTGGCCCGATGACATCGGCATAGTCAGGGCGACTGGAAAATCTGACCGGAAGCCGCGCGTCGACGATAGCCTGCACGGCCTGTTTCGCTTTAGGTGACCCTTCCGTATTGGCTGCTTCGCGGTAATAACAGACCACTCCTTTCTGCTGTGACAGGTTCTTCAGAGACTCCCGCAGCGACTGTATCGTGGCAGGTGCTCCGTTGACGGCGATACGCCCATCCGCCATTACACTCACTTTCAGGACGGGCTGCGCTGGTTTCTCTTGAGCAAAAGAGGCACACTGATCCCACCACTCATTCATGCTCAATTCGACGGAATACCAGTTCCTTTCCAGACGACGCACACGATCCACATTGCATGGTATGCCATTAAACTTGCCGTATGAACGGCTCTTGGCCACCAATGAAAGCGAATCTTTTGGATCGAAAACAACATATGCCGTCCAATCGCCCACTGGCGCACCGCCCCAACCGTCCCACTCGATGTGCTTGAACTCCTCGTTAACCGGGGTCGCCTGCGCGAGAACTTCAGCCTTCAGACGACGCGACCATAGCAGCCATCGTAGCCAGGGGCGGACGATGTTTTGTGTCGCGAGTAGCGCTCCCGCCGCGAACATAAACGCAACAACCGCTAACACCACGGAGAAACTCTTGCGCGTCCTCTTGATGATGGCAAATACAAGCACGACGAGGAGTGCTAAGCATCCGGCAGGAAGCATCAGAAATAGATAAGACAGGACAGGGTCTTTGTCGTAGACGAACAACAAGATCATGACAAAGACCGCACAGAGCACCGCATATAACGGCATCCGCCAACCGAGATGATCCCTTCCAGCCTCTGGCTCGATCATCCAAATACTCTCCCCATCGGCAGTATCCGCCAAGTTCGTGCACTGAACCAAGATCATTGTTGTAATCAGCGATTACACTCAGAACCCGCGTCAACGAGCTTTCGCCGCCAGCGTCCACGCCTTGCCGTCGAAATGCGCCGGCAGTGCCAGCCCAAATAATTTCAGGATCGTCGGCGCCACATCCACAATCGCAGGCTTCGCTTCAATGAATTTGTGGCTCGAAAATAAGACTCCCGGGACAAGTCGCGGATCGATGCAGTGGTCGCCGCTCCAGGCCTTGATGTTGTCCTCGAAAACCTGTCCGGTTACTTTGCCCATCACCGAGTCCCACGAGGCGCGATAGCCGGCTCCGTACCCGACTATCAGGTCGGGCGAATTCTCCGTATAAGGCCCGCGATAAACATTGTCTGCAATAAACACGCCCGTGATCCCAATCTTGCCCAGCGCCGGATCGACCAGCCCATTCAGCTTTTTTTGCAATTCGCTTTTCAACGCGTCAGCTTCCGAGGGATCGACCACTCCCTGCTTCTCGCGGCCCTTAAGATTCAGATAGAGTCCGTTGAGGCCCATGGTATAAGCGCGCGTGCGAGCCCAATCCACATCCTCGAACCAGTCGCCGCTTTCAGTCTTGCCGTCTTTCAGTGCGAGATATCCGTTCTGATGCAGCCACGCGTTCAGGTTCATGCAACGCGCAAACGACTTGAATCCATGATCGGAGATCACCAGCAGCAGCGTGTCGTCGTCAATTTTTTCCATCACTCGTCCGATGAGGCGATCCATGCGCTCGTACAGATCCTGAATCACCTGGGGATGCTGGCTGTGCGGCACATCGCGCGCCGCGGGATGGTCCTCTTCCAGATAGCGCCAGAACATGTGCTGCACGCGGTCAGTGGTATCGAATACGCAGGTGCAAAGTCCCTGCCTGGTTTTATCCAGCGCATCGAACAACATCCGCTCGCGATCCTCGTGATTGCCGTAAGCCTGCGCCAAAAAAGCATCATCATCAAGAACGTGCTCGTTCAACGCCCACGTGTCTTCCGCCAACCCGAGCGTCGCATACGGGCCGAAGAGCTTGGCCAGGTAAATGGAATACGTCACCGGGTGCGAGATCGGCAGATCGGGATGTCCCGGATCGATATTTACCGGCGTAACATAAACTTCAATCTCGGGCGAAAGTTCCTTCAGATAAAAACGGCAGATGCCGTGCGCCGTGAAACCTATGCCCGCTTTGAATGCCGCTGGTATCCACTCGGAGTATTCCCCAACTTTCAACGTGAACTTTTCAGAACCGAACACGATGCGAGCCGATTTCGATCCCGGCTCCGGACGAATTTCGAAATCCGCGCGGAGTTCGCCGGCTTTCTCCACCAATGGATTATCCGGCCCCGGCACGTAGGAGCAGCCAACCCCGTTTGTGCGCTCGATGGGCACGCGCACCCCGCCTTCGCGAAACTTGTCATTCGAAGCGCGGGTCGTGCACAGGCAAAACGTGCCCTGGCTTCCCTTCAAATCCGGCACGCACATCCCCGAAAGCAACACGCCTTGAAATTTCTCCGGAGGGAAGGTAACCGGAACGCGAATCACGGAACTGAAAATTCCCGCATTGCCCAGCCAATGCCAGAAGGGAGTCCCCTTGCGCATTCCTTTGATTTGAGTTTTGCCGAACGGAATGGAATATTTGCCAATCCTGATATGCCGCTTCGGACCTTTGATTTCAGCTGACGAAAGGTATGGCAGATAGCTATTTCTATCGCAAGCCAGAAAATCGTAGATGTTGTGCTTGCCCGGATTCACGCCGGTCATGAAAGTCGACCACGCCACCGGAGAAATCGCCGGAAACGTTGTGCGCAATTTGCTGAAGGTTCCCCGGTCGCGCAATTTCGCCAGGTTCGGCAGCCTGCCTTCTTTCATAAAGCGATCCGCGAGATCGGGATCCATCCCGTCGAATCCTAAAATCACCGCGCGCTCAAAAGTCGCCTTTCCATACGCGTTTCGCCGCCGCAGAAAACGGAACAGCTGCCGGAACGGCCACGTCATCAGTGCATAGAACGAATAAAGGAACGCAACAAAAATCGCCCAGAACGAAGACAGCACCGCAAATCCCGCGCCGGGGCCAGCATAGGCATGCGCAAGGGCAGGAAGGAAGAGAAAGGCGATCAGCAAGCAACGTGTGGCGCGGGCGCCCCCGCCCGCGAAAAGTCCGCGCTCAAGACGGAGCGAGAGGCAATGACGCCCTGACCTGGCTGCCGATCCACGCAGGCGGGCGAGGACGCCCGCCCCACACGATCTCTTCATATCTTGATTCCCAGCGCTTCCTTGAAAATAAATCCTGCAACCATCGACAAAATGAAAAACAACCAAATCCAGTTCATAGCATAGCCCGCGATCTCGATATTGCGATCCGGGTAATTGATCGAAATAGATTCGATCGGGCTGTTGTCCGGCAGCGCTGGCTCCGCCGACGACAACATGCGCTCCCAGAAGTGCCCCCGCAGGCGGACAGTGGAAATCCGCGGCAGATGCCCTCCCACGCAAACCACCTTCGCGGCGCTCTGTCCGCCGGCGGCAACCTTCACTTCGTATTTTCCCTCTTTTGATCCGGCCAGCCGCCAAACAATCTCATTCTCTGCCGGAACGTGAACGGGAGGCGCAGTCATTGAAATCTCGGGTGGAAGGTCCAGCGTGACATCGTTGAACGCATCGCTTGTTGGCGTGTGCACTGTCAGAAGGAACGGCGCATTCAAGGGAATCGGCACCGCACCCAGATAACGATCGATCTGCACGATCAGCAACGTAATCGGAATGATGACATAGAGCAGCGGCTTGAAAGCAAGCTTCAGGTAACGCCCCGTGCCGCGCAAAATCTTGCCGTACGAACCCATCACCACCGGAATCTGGTCCCGGTATAACCGCACCGCCAGCAAATGAGCTTTCAGTTGATCTTTAGCAATACCGATTGCCTTCTGGTCCGAGGTGTAGCCAAACAACACCACCATCAGCAATCCCACCACCAGCGACAGAACGATCACAATCGCGAGCGGACTGGTCAGCAGTGAGAAATGAAACGCCGCGACGGCCGCGGCATTACCGGCAAGCAGCTTCGGTATTGAGAAGAGGCTCAAGCTACTCGATGTACCCTAGTCCGCGCAGCCGCTTCTGTATTTCTTCTTTCGAGGTGCTGCTCTCATCCGGCAGGATTTTCCTGGTTTCCTTTTCCAGCATGTGGATTACGAATTCGTCGATCGATTCGTATCCGGCGGCGTCCGAGCATTGCTGGACTTTCTCCAGCAGTTCGCCTTCGATCTTCACCTTGTGTGAACCAAACATGATCGCTCCTTCACCGTAGCGCCGCCGTCCCGGCGGCTGTCGTGCGGGCGTCTCGCCCGCGTCGCTCCGCCCCAGCCCTAGCGCCTAGCGCCGCTGAAACACCGACTGTCCCATCATGTCCTTCGTTTTCGCGATTCCGAATTCCGCCAGAATAGTCGGCGCGATATCGGTCAGCGCCGGAGCCTGCGCTTCCACCTTGCGGTTGCTCAACAGCACTCCCGGCACTTTCGTGAAGTCCATGCAGTGATCGCCGCTCCACGCATTCGTGTTGTCCTCCAACACATCCGCCGGAAACGCCCCCAGAATCGTTTTCCACCCGGCGCGATATCCGCGATTGTAGCCGATGATCGCATCCGGTCCCGTGCGCGCATAGGGCCCTTGGTAAGCTTCGCTCGCCAGGTCGATTCGTGTAATCACCTGCGAACCATCTTTCGGATCGCGCACCGCCAGGAGTTTCTCGCGGATCTCCCGCAGCAACACATCCGCCTGAGCGGGACCGACAATCCCCTCGCGCTCGCGTCCGCGCACATTCAGATAAAGTCCATTGATGCCCAGCCCGTACGCTCGCGTACGGCTCCAATCCACATCGGCAAAGGGCTCGCTCGTATCTCCGCTGGCACCTTCTTTGCGAGTGGTGTAGCCATTGTTCAATAACCATGTATTCAAATTAAAAGAGCGCCGGTAAGGAGCAAATCCATGATCCGAAAGCACCAGCAGCGTCGTATTGTCGTCGACCTTCGGCATCACCTCGCCGAGCACCTGATCGATCTGCTCGTAAAATTCCTCGAGCGACGACCCGTATCGGGCGGCGAGCGTGGCATCATACGCTGGACTCTGCTTATCGGTGAGCCGCCAGAGCATGTGCGCGTTCAGGTCCAGACTCGAGAAATAAAAGAAAAATAATCCCTGCTGAAATTTTGGGAATTCTACCTCGAACGCACGGCGGTGCTCGGCAAGCACGGTGTGCGATTGTTCCAGAAATTCCTTGTCGTCGAGCACGCCATCCGTGAGCGCCTTCGTATCCTCCGCAATGCCTTGCGTGTGGAATTCTCCGATTTGTTTCGCCAACTCGCTCGAGTAGTTCGTTGGAGTGGAAATGGGGAGAGCCGGATTCTCCGGATCAATATTGATCGGCGAGACGTAAAGTTGAAACCGCGGATGCGCCTGCTTGAGATAAAAGCGGCAAATCCCCTTCACATTGCCAATTAAAGGCATCAGCTGAAATTCCACCGGAACCCATCCGCTCCATTCCCCTTCTTTCAGAACGAACTGCCGGTCCTGCAAGCCGATGCGCACAACTGGGTCCAGCGGATCCACGTCAACCGTGAAAGGCTCAGTCGCAGGAGGTGAGTTCTTGCGAAAAGTGTTGTCCGGTCCAATCAGATTGGTCGCGACCCGATTGTTCTTCACCTCGACTTGCACGATTTCGCCGCCTTCGACGGCTCCCACAGCCGCTGTCGGATCGTCGGTGTAAAAAGTAAACGTGCCATAAGTGCCGCGCAGATCGGGCGTGCCCATGCCGGAAAGAGTCTTGCCCTTGGCCGTGATCGGTGGAAAATTTGCCGGAATGCGGTACACATAATTAGGCACCCGGTGTTCGTCAAGAAACTCCCAGAAGGCCTTGCCCTGCCGCAACTCCTCCGCGGAACCGCTGCCCAGCGGAATCACCCAGCTGCCAAAGTGAAAGCTGTGCTTGGCACCTTCCACCCGTGACGTGGAAAAATAAAGCTGAAAAGTTTTCGGATCGCGGTGAATGAAATCGAAGATTCCGTGCCCGCCGGCGTTCATTCCCGTGATCAGATTCGACCAAGCTACCGGGCTCTGCGGCGGGATGCTGCTGGTCAACCGCCGGAACGATCCCTCTTCCGCCAGGCGGGCAAAATTCGGCATCTTGCCCTCCGCCATGAACTTCGTCAGCAGGTCAGGGTCAAGGCCGTCAACGCCCAGGATAATCATCTTCCTCGACGCAACCGCTCCACCCCGCGCATGCCCGCAGGAAATGAAGACGCTGAGACCCGCGGCGCACAAAGCAAGCAGGCACACCCGCCGAACACGTTTTCTGAATGGCGCAATCACTGCAAAATATGACTCGTCTTCCTGGCTAACACTTCCTGGCTAGAATTTCCTGGCCAACGATGCGCGGGTCCCATCACCACGAGAGGAGATCCCGAGGAACGGGTACAGAAATTGTACGCGGAGTTCGATGCACCCTCAACACTTGGACCCTCAGGACGCGGTGTCATTCGCTTAAGTGAAAGGTTCGTTCCCGTTGCTGCTGGCAGTCGTCCGCCATCGCTTTGATTGCAGGTTTTGATGGATACGGGGCTAGCCTTTACACTTGTCCTCACATGATTCGAAAAGTCGCCATAAGTATGAGTCTGATATTTTTGGGCTCTTTCGCCGCGGCCGCTCCCAAACCCAACCTGGTGCTGATCACGCTCGACTGCGTTCGCGCCGACCGCGTGGGATTCCTCGGGGCCAAGGGTGCGCTGACGCCGAACCTCGATCGCCTCGCCGAAGAAAGCATCGTCTTCGAACATGCCTACGCCCAGGCCCCGTCCAGCGTTGTTTCGCACGCGACCATTCTTTCCGGAGCCTACCCGCAGAGCACTGGCATGAGCGCAATCGGTGGAACGCTCTCGCCGTCCCTGCCCTACCTTCCGGATGTGCTGAAAACTCAGGGCTATCGGACCGCCGCCTTCGTCGGTTCCATCGATCTCGACCCGCAGAACGGGCTTGCTCAAGGCTTCGATCGTGGCGTTCAAACTTATGACGCCAGCTTTCGGCCCGCGATCCCAGGCGATCCTCGTCCTCCCATAACCAACCGCGGCGGAGACCAGGTGGTCGCGCGAGCCGTTGCCTGGCTCGACCATAATGGGCAGGGTCAAAGCCAGTTTTTTCTCTGGGTTCATATCGGCGATGTGAGCGCGCCCACCGCTTCCTATAATTCCGCTGTCACCGCAGCCGATGCCTCCATCGGCAAACTGATCGCCGCCCTGCAGCAGCGAAAAATCTACAAGAATACGGCCGTGATCGTAGTCGCCGATCAAGGCGAGGGCCTGGGAGCGCACGGCGAAAACTCGCACGGTATTTTTCTCTATGATGAGACGACTCACGTCCCGCTGCTCATCAAACTCCCCGAAGCTGAACCCGCCGCCCAGCCCGTCCGAGTGGCCGCGAAGGTCAGACTCGTCGACATCGCCCCCACGCTGCTCGAAATCGCCGCCGTTCCCGTGCCTTCGCAAATGCCGGGACAGTCGCTGCTGCGGATCGCAAAATCAAGTTCCAGTGGCGTCGGCAGCAACGTCAGTACCAACGTCAGTACCAACAATGACCAGCCCGTGTATTCCCGAAGCGATCTGCCCCAGCGCGGATTCGGCTGGAGCCTTCTCGAATCCTGGCGCGCCGGCAAGTATCTTTACATCCGCGCTCCACGCCCCGAGCTTTACGACTTGACCACCGACCCCGGCGCCATCCACGATCTGGCCCGGAGCTCGAAGGCCACGCTCGACACCATGGCCGCACAACTGGATAACTTCGACCGCCATTTCAATGGCGAAGCCGGCAAGTCCTCCGCCGAGTTGAGTTCCTCCGAGATGCAGAAACTCGCATCACTCGGCTACGTCGGACTGCAAAAGTCGTCAGCATCGGCAGCCGCGGTTTCGGGCACCGATCCCAAGGACAAAATAGCGACCGCAAACAAAGTGCTCGAAACCGCCGCCCGCGACCAGTCGAAACCGAAGCGAGCCCCGGAGCGAGCCATAGTCCAGCTCGATCCCATAGTCTCCGCCGATCCCAACCTCTATATGGCGCAGTACACGCTGGCGGTGGCGCTAGCAAGAAAAGCCCTATTCCCGGAGGCGGTCAAGCATCTGCACAAGGCGATTGAACTCCAGCCCGACTCTGCCTGGGCGCACTATGAAATGGGCGCATGTCTGCTAAAAACCGGCGACTTCAAGACCGCCATTGTGCATCTTGAAATCGCCGTCGGACGCCTCCCAGCCTTCGCCCCCGCACACCTCGCGCTCGCCGAAGCCTACGACCACACAGGACGAACCGAAGACGCGAAAAAAGAACGAAGCAAGGGAGGGCACTAGGTAGGGCGAAATTACTCGGGCGTCTGAGCCTTGAGCTTCACAGCCTTGGCTCGCTCGCGTTCTGCATCCACGGGTTTTCCGAGTTGCTGGTAGGCAACTGCCAAAAAACCGTGCGCCTCCGCCGATTCCGGATCGACTTTGACCGCACGGCTTAGTCTGGGGAGCGCCGCTTCGGGATGCCCCTCCAAGAGAAGCAAGCGTCCATACGTCAGGTTAGCCTGAAAGTGATCGGGATCAAGTTCCAGAGTTTTCTCATATTCCTTCGCCGCTTCAGGAAGATGCTTCAGGTGAGAAGATACGACCGCCAGATCGAAGTGCAACTGAGCTGAATCGGGCTTGTGATCCACAGCTGCCTGAACCTCAGGGAGTGCCGCTTCAAACTGCTCCAGTTTGACAAGTGCCAGACCCAGTTCGTAATGCGCCATTGACGAGTCCGGCATCTTCTCCACGGCCGTGCGCAGGATCGGCAGGGCTTCCTGGTATTTTTGACGGTGATTCAAAGCTCTGCCGAATTCGAGATAGGCGGTACCGGCGTCGGCAGGGTACTCCTGCGTTATATCGCGCAGGCCTGCGAAGGCCACTTCAAAACGATCTGCTTCGAGCTCAGCCAAAAAATCGTGAAGCTTGTTCGCGAAATCGATCTTGTCCTTGGGGTCAACTGGAGTTTTTTCTTTATTGTTCGAGTTTTCGTTACCGGAACTCAGATACCCAAGGGCGCGCAGATCCTCCACCTGGACTGGGCCTAGTTCTGACTGCTTGATTGCCGCGCCGCTCGTCTTCTTCCGGAAAGTCGAGAGCTGGCCGTCCAGGGTCTCGGCAACCGCCTTCGCGTCCGGCGCCAGATTCTTGAGAGCATCGGGATCCGCGGACTGGTCGTACAACTCTTTTTTGGGCGCCTGGACATACAGATATTTTTGCGCTCGCCAGGAGCGCAATTCGCTCCAACCGAAAGCCCGACGGGCGTAGTCGGACTCGGAATAGATGGGTCGATCCGGATCGATGGGTCGGTCCGGTGATTTGCTCTCCCTACCTCCGACAGATTTCGGAACAGATTTCGGAACATCGATCAGCGGGAAAAGCGACTGCCCCTGCATTGTCGAAGGAACTGAAACCCGCGCCGCTTGCAGCAATGACGGCGCAACGTCGGCAAGCGCAACACGGGCATCCACGCGCTTGCCGGCAAACTTCTCGCCCGCCAATTTCAACAGCAGCGGGACATGGATCGTCTCGTCATAAAGAAAAACCCCGTGATACTTTTCCCCATGTTCACCAAATGCCTCTCCGTGATCGGCGGCTACTGCGATCACCGTATTTTCGAAAAGCCCGTGCCGCTGCAATACCTCCAGGACACTGCCGACGACCGAATCCGCGTAGGCAATCTCGCCGTCGTAAGGCTCGGAGGCGTACTGGGTTTTGAATGGCTCCGGCGGATCATACGGTTCGTGCGCATCGTAGAAGTGCAGCCAGATGAAAAACGGTGGCTGCTGGTGATGGCTCAGCCAGCCCATGGCATGATTGGCGACGTCCTCGGCACGGCGTTCCAGGCTTTGATAGCGGTCTTCGCCGGGATTGGAATTGTGAAAGTTTGCGTCATAAAACTCAAACCCGCGGTCGAAACCAGTGGCTGCCCCGCGGTCGGGATCAAGCACAATGGATCCTACAAACGCCGCAGTGTGATACCCGTGCTGATGAAGCAGATCAGGCAGATACGGAAGCTCCGGACGCAGCGGTTCGGCAAGGTCATCGACATGGTTGTACTGCGGATAGGTTCCGGTCAGCAGGACAGCGTGCGACGGAGTCGTCAGAGGAACCTGCGCATACGCGCGCGCGAAAACCACGCTCTGTTTGGCCAGGGCATCAAGGTTGGGAGTGAGACCGCGATTCGATCCAAGGAAGCCCATGCGATCGGCGCGGACTGTGTCGAGTGTAATCAGGATTATGTTGGGCGGTTTGGCCCTTGCCGATGGACTGCTGGCAACCCTTTGTGTTTTAGCGGGCGCTGGGCCAGCGAAGCAACTGAACTGCAAGAGCAGAATAACGGATAAACATCGGGCAAACAGCATAAGAGATACGAAAAGCTTAGCATACGCCGCATTAGCTTCCCCCGGAGTGCCGGCGATCCGCAATTGCCCGACTGGGACAAAGACAAAAAAGAAGGCCGGCCTCGCGGCCGGCCTGAGATCGCCACCAGCTTCAGTTAGAAGTCGAACCGCACCGCCAATTGCGTAATTCGAGGGCCTCCCGACTGGCCATTATTGTCAAATGTCACTGTCGACTGTCCGAAAGTTCCACCCGCCAGATTGGTCTGCGGATACAGGAAATTCGGGTGGTTGAAAATGTTGAAGAAGTTCGCTTCAAATCGGAGCGTCGAGGTCTCCGTAAGCTTGAAGCCCTTCTTGACGCCGAGGTCCGTGTTGAAGAAACCTGGGCCCACCAGGGTGTTACGTTCCATCTGGCCAAGCGCCGTTCCTTCGCACCACAAGCCCATGTTGACGCTTGCCGGGCAGGGCAGCGCCGGTGTGTTGAGCATCGCCCACTGCGCGGGATTTAGGTAGCCTCTCCACGGCTCTTGACTGTGGTTTTCGGCATTGCTAATCGGACCCGAACCGAGGTAGTTCCCACGGTCGTTGAATTGGCCGTCCCGGTTACTGTCGACCCCGCTGTCGCTGACGGAAAACGGAGTTCCGGTTTGCCACGACACGATTCCAGATACGTTCCATCCACCAATCCACCGGTTCGATTTCGCGAATGGCAGGTCATACAGGAAGCTGGCGACGATCCGGTGCTTCACGTTGAAGTCGGCCGGGCCGTAGTCGAAGTGAGGGTTCATGCTGTCGGTTGGATAGGCGGCAGCGCTCGCGTTCTTGGTGGTGAAGGCATCGCTGACGTCGTCCATCGCCTTGGCAAAGGTGTAGTTGACGTTGAATTGCAGACCAGCGGAAAAGCGCTTGATTACGGTCGTCTGAAATCCGTGGTAGTTCGAGTCGCAACAGTTTGTACGGAAGCTGATGTTGCCGAGGTTCGGGTTCACCAACGAGTGAGTGAATCCGGAGGAGTTTTTCCCGTCGTAAGTATTTCGGCCCTCGATGTCGGTCAACTTGTGGCCGAATGTGCCCACGTAATTGGACTCCCACACAAAATCCTTGGCGATCTGGTACTGGAAGCCAAGGTGCGCCTGCTCGTAGTAGGGCGACACGTAGTTCTGGTCCATAGCGCGGATAGAGGGGGTCAACGGGTAATTCAGGAACGATCCGGTTCCGGTGAAGGGATAGGTCACCAACGCTGCGGCAATTGGGGTGGTGATGGGCGTTCCCACCGCAAGAGCTCCTAGTTCGCCGACAGCAAAGAACGGGGGATTGAAACGGATATTCTCGAAGACGTTGTTGTACAGCCGGTCATAGTTGATTCCGAATCCGCCACGCAGAACCAACTTCTGGTTGCCGAGCGCGTCATAGGAAAATCCGAAACGCGGACCGAAGTTATTCAAGTCCTTATTCCAGAGGTCATGATTCCTTTGTTGCACCGAACCCGTTGTAAACAGCGCGTAGTACGGGATGGTAGCCGATGGCCAGAAGGGGTTGTTGCCGGGATTAGGCTGCAAAACCGGTGTTCCCTGGTAAAAATTGGCATCGAGACCGGGCTGGAAATTGCGCGGCGGGCCGAAATACTCCCAGCGCACGCCGAGATTCACGGTCAGGCGCGAGTGAACGCGCCAGTCGTCCTGAACGTACATGGCAACTTCGTTCGCTCGATACCCGCGATAGTAGACTGGCCGTGTACCCGTAGTGGGATTAAGGGAAGCGAGCCCCGCATACATGGAACCATAGGGGCCACCGTAGTTAGCCAGATACGCTGGGTCATGTGCAGCAAGGTAGTTCTCCCAGTTATTGGTAAAGGTCGCATCGGTAAGCACATCCTCAATGTCGTTATCAATGAGGTAGCCATTCGCGTAGGAGTCGAAACTGCTTCCGTTGCGGGTACGGCGATATTCGCCGCCGCCCTTAAAATTGTGCTTGCCCTTGGTGACCGAGAGGTCGTCTTTATAAATGAATTCATTCTCGGTAAAAAATTGCGGAATATTGGCGGCGTTGCCCAATCCGATATTAGGCGAATCGAAGGCGCTTATAATGCTCGGCGCTCCCGAGACGGAAGGATCGCCCGGGAAGTTTCCAGTATGCCGCACATACGACATCCGCGCCTGGTTCAAGATCGTTGGGCTGAACGTATGCGACCAAGTAACGCCCGCGTTCTGCGCCCGACCGTGGTCATAGAGTGTCGGGCCAGCGACGTTATTGCCGCCATAGGGCTCAGTGTCGTCCGCATTGTCGTACAGATAGGAGGCGCTGAGCTGGTCATTGGCGCCAAGTTTGTGGTCAAACTTGACCGTGTATCGCATCTGATTCAGAATATTCCCCTGCGATACGTTAGTCGTACCGTACACAGGATACGGGTACGTGATCTGCGGAGCGCCAATGATATTCGGCGAGGTCCAAAGGCCTCCGGCCGTCGCGCTCTGATTAGTACAATTCGCCGATGCAACGACACATATGGGGAGATTGGACTGAGCGGCAAGAATTTTGTTGAAGACCGCCCCGGTAGAAGCATTTCCTGAGAAGGCCCCAGGGCAGGTGTGGCCCAGGTTGAGTTCGCAAATGCCCCCTGGATCCGTCTCCATGAAGGTTTCGAAGCCCCCACCCTTCACAAAATTGAGGAATTCGTCCGTGAAGGTATTGACGCTTAGCGGGCTGCCGATTCGCAAACGGTGCGCTTCTGCGGTGAAGTAGAAAAAAGTCTTGTCTTTAATGATGGGGCCGCCAACCGAGCCGCCGAACTGGTTGCGGATCAGATGATCCTGCGTTCCCGAAAGGTTCGAGAAAAAGCTGTTCGCCGCCAGAGCTTGGATGCGGTTGTATTCAAACAGCGAACCGTGCCATTGATTGGTTCCACCCTTAAGTACGGTGTCAGTCACGAAGCCGCCAGCCTTGCCGTATTCTGCCGAGGGCGTTCCCTCGATAACGCGGTACTCTTCGATAGCATCGGGGGAGATGGTGGTATTGGAGCCTCCGGCGCCCGAACCCAGACTTCCTGCGCCGCCCTGACCCTGATCGTTGTTGTCAAAACCTTCCACCATGAAGTTACCCGTTCCGCTGCGCGCGCCATTGACGGACGCACCGCGATCAGTGCCACCCATGACGGTGCCAGCGCCTGAGTTGAGCGCCGGCTCCGCGCCCGGCAGCAATCCGACGAAGTCGTTCGAGTTGCGGGCCTCCAGCGGCATGTCCTGCCAAACCCGCCGATCCACATTCTGGGAGAGCGACGCGTCCTCGGTCTGCACCAACTGCGTCCCGGCCTCGACCGTCACCTGCTCCGTGGCCGCGCCGACTTCCAACTTAATGTCGCGCGTAGTGATCTGACCTACGGTAACGACCACATTCTGAACCTTCACCGATTTGAATCCCTTGGAAGTTATTTCCAAGGCATATGTGCCGACGATCGGCAGCGCCGGGAAACGGTACGTGCCAGCCGGAGTGGTCACGGTAGTACGCACTTCGCCCGTCGCGGCATTAGACAGCTTAACCTCCACGCCCGACACCACGGCGCCGGTTGTATCGGTCACCTGACCGGTCAGTTCGCCCTGTCCGCCCTGCGCGAAAGCTCCTACGCAAAGTGCCACTACGACGAACGTCAGCAGAGAGTAGGTCCAGATGTTGCGAAATGCGGATTCCATTCGAATTCTCCTATTTGAATCTGGAAATCTAATTGCGGCCAAATCGAGTCCAGTTAAGTGCTTTGACCGGACATCGGCACACAGCCCTAATCAAGAGTTTCTGTTAAAGATAGCGACAGCGTAAATGCAATCAGCATTCCAAAAGAGAACGGAATAACAATCATATTTTTCAATAATATAGGTTTAGGATGTCAGGGTTCATACAGTTTTGCGGATTGAGATCGCCGCTCAATCTATGGAAACATGTAGATTGGCATTTATGTAACGCAGTCGACTAGCCCTTATGACCATCTCGCTTAACGACGAGGATCTGCAAAGAGGCCTCGATTTGTTCAACCATTCCCAGTTCTTCGACTCCCACGAAGTTCTCGAAGACGTCTGGCGGGCTCTGCCTCGCGACCGCCCGCCGGCTCGACGTCTCCGTCTTCATTTGCAGGGCGTGATTCAGTTGGCAGTCGCATTTCATCACGAGTCCACCGGCAACCATGTGGGTGCCCGCTCGGTTCTGGAACGCGCTCTCCGCAATCTCAAGGACGCGGACCGTTCATTTCCGGAACTCGACCTCGATCGGTTGCGCGCTGAAATGGCAAATTGGCAAAAGCATTTCGCGGGATCGGCTCCCCGCCCGAAGCCTCCGCAGATCGTCAGCCGCAAGCCCGCACACTCCGTCAAGCCGCCGAGCAAAAATCGGACACGCAACGATCGGACCACCAATGTTCGGACCGGCAACGTTCGGACCGGCAATGATTCGAACTAGCAATGTTCGGACCAGCAAAGACCAGCCCTGCTAAAATCTCGCCTAGTGAAACCGATTCCGACGCACCCTGAAACCGCGCTCCGCTCCGGTGCTCCCGCCGGTTCTCTCGCTGTTCCTCTCGCTGTTCCTCTCGCTGTTCCTCTTCTGGACCTGCGCCGCCAGTATGAAGGCATCCGCGAAGAAGTGCTGGCTGCCATCGCGCGCGTCTGCGATTCGCAAAGCTTCATTCTCGGCCCCGAGGTGGAGGCGCTCGAGCAGGAGATTGCCGCTCTAACCGGAGCGGCTTGGGCCGTAGGTTGCTCCTCCGGAACGGAAGCCCTGTGGCTGGCACTCGTCGCCGCTGGTGTCAAGCCCGGCGATTCGGTCCTCACCACCCCCTTCAGCTTTTTCGCCTCGGCCAGCGCAATTGTGCGCGCGGGCGCGAGCCCCGTCTTCGTGGATGTCGATCCCGGCACACTGAATCTCGATGCGACGCTGGTGGGTAGACGACTCCGCGATCGGCAAGTCCGGACGTCACTCGGCAAAACACAATCCGAAAATATCCGCGCGATTCTTCCCGTGCATCTTTACGGACAATGCGCCGACATGGGACAGTTCGACCGAATAGTCGCCGAACATGCGGCCGAACATGTGCAGGAATCGGGAGTCGCAATCGTGGAGGATGCCGCCCAGACCATCGGCGCCGAGTGGAGCGGACGTGGTGCGGGCTCGCTCGGTGTAACCGCCGCCTTCAGTTTCTATCCCACGAAAAACCTGAGCGCCTATGGAGACGCCGGCATCGTCACGACTTCCAGTCCGCAGATGGCCGAGCACATGCGCCAACTCCGCAACCACGGCAGTCCGCGCCGCTACTATCACAACGAATTCGGATGGAACGGACGCATGGACGCCATTCAAGCAGCCGTGCTGCGCGTGAAGCTGGCCCGCCTTGCGGACTGGAACCAGCAACGGCGCCAGCACGCCGCAACCTATGACCGGATGTTCGCCGCCTCCGGGCTGACTTCTACTTCTAATTCTAATTCTAATGAGACGTCAAACATCAATACCCAACAGACTCCGACACGAGCTTCCGGCCAAACGCCGGTGCGCCTGCTCTCGCGCAGCCCGCAAGCCAAACATGTGTTTCATCAATATGTGATCCGCGCCCAGCGTCGAGACGAACTGCGCAAGTTCCTGTCGGATCGAAAAATCGGAACCGAAGTCTATTACCCGCTGCCCCTGCACCTGCAGCCCGCCTTTTCCTACCTCGGACTGAAGGAGGGGGACTTGCCGGTCTCAGAACAGGCCGCCAAAGAAGTGCTGGCCTTGCCGATGTTCCCCGAGTTGACCGAGGCCGAGATCGGGCACGTCGTCGATACCATCGCCGGCTTCTACAGTCGATGAACCGCGGAGTACGCAGAGACCTGCGTATCGTGCGGTTAAAAACTCCCGTTCTCACCGTCTGCGTTTGTTTTTTCGGCTCACCGTTCGCGCCGGCTGTTCTCCAGGCGCAAGCACGCGCCGCACAATCGGAGTGTTGAGCTTGTATTTGCGCTCCGTAATCTTGCCGTCATCGTCCTGCAGGCGAATCACGAACGTGGGGAGCACACCTTCCTTGTCGAAGTTTTCCTGCGCGACGGTCACAGGCAAAACGCCATCCAGACGCTCGCGATACGCCGTCTCATAACGATGCCGCCTCACATTCCAGGTGAAAACGCGAATCTGGTTGAAGTCAAACGGCAGGCCATCCTTGGGCTCCGTAAGGACGGTCAAGTACTGCGGAACCTTCTTCTCTCCATCCTGAACCTGATTCAGCACGAAGAACGCCACAATGCGCTGGCCCTCCGCATATTGCGCGACGTCAAGCGGGACATCGAGATCCACCATGCGGGCCAGCACCCAGCCCACACGGCTGTGAGAGTCGCGCACGAGCCACCAATCCTCGGTCAGTGGAATTGGGCTTACCGCAACTTGCTTTTTATCTTGCTCATTTTTCTTGCCGCCCGGCGTGTCGGAGCGAGACGTCGTGCGTGACGGCGCAACTGCGCCGGGTTTCTCGGCCGTGCCTCGCTTCAACAAAATCAGCTTCTCGCCCGATGAAATTTGATAGAGATGTTCGGTGTCCCGCCCCGGTTCGACATGCAGATTCGTGTCGTTGCGGGTCGTGCCTTGCGCCTGCACGGGATCGTTCTGATTGTCGGCCGTCAGCTTCTGGATCCGATCATAAACATCCTGGCCAACAAGGTAGCGCTGCTCCACCCATCCCATGGCGCCGCTAGCGGTGCGCACTTTAACGAAGCGGCGATCGTGGTCGAGAACTTCCACGCGCTGGCCATTTTTCACCACTCCGGCTTTTTCATAGACCGCGGCTACGTGGTCGCGCAGGACGGCTTGAACTCCGGAAACGTAAGCGATCTCGAGCACGCGTCCGCCGCGGCCACGAGTGCAAGCTGTCAACAACAGCAGAATGAAAAATGCAATACACGTTAAAAAACACGACAAGAATTGATGGAGGGTGCGATTCACGGGCTCGCTCTCCAATATAACGCGAGCCTGTTTCGCGAGTACGGATTCGGGTGCTTCGGCGGAAGTTTGACGGCCAGTTTCGGCCTGACGTCCAAGTCTAGTCTTGGCACCCAGCTCCCGGCGGTCTTTAGGAATCATGGAGTTAGGGGGAAAATCTTGAGCGGGTCTTTGATTCTAAAGGACTTGTGGACAAAGTCTTTGAGAACCAATGACTTAGCGGACGTGCTGAGTTGTCAAAGAGCGTCCCAAAATGGAGTCGCGGCGGCCGCAATGGCCGTCTTGAGAGACGGAGCGACATCTGGGTGGCCCCGTTCTGATCCCATCATCGAGCATGGCGGGTTGGCGGTCTGTGATGGTGCACACAGATGGTTTGTGATGAAAAAGGTCAGGGATTGCGGGCGCTCGCGATACCCACCCATTCGTAGAGAACGCGAATGAGTGGGGGCACCGAATGTTCTTGCGCAAGTCAAAGTTCAGCTATTGGACGGTCACCGTCGCCGTCGGCGAGTTCACCGTTCCGGTGCCGGAAACGTTCGGATAGGACATTTGGAGCGTATATGAAGGAGCGGCGCCGGTTGTGGTGCTTAGTGAGCAGACCTCTACCGGATTATTATTATTGTTAGCGTCGACGCCAACAATGCAGGTGAACAAACTATCAGGCGGCATACCATCGCTCCGCGTAATCGTCAAAGTTCCCCCGTTGCCAGTGGTGACGAAATCCGGCGGACCTGGACTCGCGGCAAAAGTGAATGTCACAGTAGTCCCAACCGCAATGCTGGTTGAAGTTGGGCTGACCGTCATGGATGTAACGTCCCCGATTACGGTGACGGAGGCGTTGCCGCTAACACCCTGAGCAGATCCGCTGATCGTCACTGCCTCGGTAGTCACGCTGACGCCCTGCGCAAGACCGCCGATAGTAATCGTCACCGACGGCGAATTGCTGGTCCACACCAACCCGCTGGTAATCTGCGACCGGTCGCCATTCTGGTCTGTTCCGAACGCCGTGAACTGCTGCTGAGCACCGACGCCGAGATTAAGGCTGGCAGGCTGGATCTGAATCGTCTGGAGAACGTCGGGCGGGAAGAATCCGCGGCAACTGACTCCAAATGCCAGTGCAATCAGAACCGTAAAAGCAAGAGTCAACGCCAGCTTGCGCCCAGTCAACATAGAAAAATGCCTCGAATATTTTCTGATTTTAACAGAACTCACGGCCCCTCCGTTCCGGAGGGCATAACTTAGGTCATACCTCTGCCAGCCGAGCCACAGGCCGACAGCGTTCTCGAAAAAAGAACGGTGGGCGGTCTCGAACTTGCAAAGAGTTTTCGGACACGCCACGGGGATAGATTGACGACACCCAGCCCCTAAAGGGGCGACTTAATTCGGAGAGCTTGTGGTATCGCTAAAGCGATACCTTGACACGAATCCGCCTTGGCAGGAATCTTGGCGAGATCCGCCTTCTCGGATTCGGGGAAGAAGCCTCTGAAGCAGCCTTTACTGCGGGCTGAGAGCTGACAACAGAGTGCTCACGGCTGACGGCTGAAACCTACTTCCACTTCTTTCCCGCGTTCGCAATCCGCTGGTCGATCAGCTTGCGTCCACCGAAACCTTCATTGGTCCCGTGCCAATGCGTGATCGCCGCTTCGCCCAGCTTCCAGCACAGCAGCAGCGTCTCGCCGTCCACCTTGCACGGGAAATCGAGCAATCCGATGTCGAGGTCTTTTACTTGCACGCCGGTGGCGTCAATTTCGGCGAGCGCGTCCTTGATGCGTCGGATCGCCTTCTCACGCTCGGCCTTGCGCCGCGCCAGGCGGACGACATTCAGCAACGTGCCGCCGTTGAGAAAAACGCGGTGGGCCGTTTCCTGCAGCTCGTCGTCCACGCTTTCGATCAGCTTCTTGCCATGGATTGCCTGTTTCAGCAGCGACTCCAAAATCGGCAGGAGCATCTGCGCTTCATCAAGGGAAAATGTGCGGTTGGACATGTATTTCTATTCTACAGCTTGGGCGCGGGTTTCAAGCTTCCAGGTTTCAAGGTTTCGGAGTTTCCCGGTGCATCTTTTTATGTTCGACTGTCACGATGGAAGCAAAGGTTCCGGCGGGATCTAGTTCCACTCCCCGAAATATATACGTTTTCGGCCTGACTTCGTTCCTCAACGACACCGCCAGCGAAATGGCGTATTGGGTATTGCCCGCGTTTCTGGCCTCGCTCGGCGCCGGACCGCAGCAGCTTGGAATCATCGAGGGTGTCGCCGAAAGCGTGGCTTCTTTCGCCCAGCTTTTCTCGGGTTATGTGACTGACAAGGTTTCGCATCGCAAGCCCATTGTGGTCGGCGGATATTTTGTCGCCAACGCGGTAAAGCCGCTGCTGGCGCTGGCTTCTTCATGGTGGCAAATTCTGGGAATTCGCTTTGCCGATCGCTTTGCCAAAGGCGTCCGCGGAACCGCGCGCGACGTGATGGTTGCCGAGTCGGTCGATCGGTCAGCACTCGGCTCCGCCTACGGCCTGATTCAAGCCATGGATTCCGCCGGAGCGATCGCCGGACCGCTGCTGGCGCTGGCGGTAATTGGGAGCTTCGGCATGCGCGGCGTATTCGCATCGGCTGCCATCCCGGGCGCGCTATGCGTAGTGGTTGCGTGGGTAGGAATCCGCGAGGTGCACCGCCGCAGCAAGCCGCTTAGTGCTGGAGTTAATCCCGAGCCGGATGCTACTGCCGACCTGCGCTCGGCCGGACAGCCGAAGGCGGCTGTCGCTACGCGGACGGGTGAGGACGCCCGTCCCCACACGAGCGAAGCCGAATGGCTGCCAAGATTGCCCTTCGGCTTCTACTACGTGCTGGTAGTCGTCACCCTGTTCTCGCTGGGAAATTCGAGCGACATGTTCCTTGTGCTGCGGGCCGGAAGCGTCGGCATTCCGGCGTCGCGGGCGCCGCTGCTCGGCTTGGTCTTCAATATCATGTTCACGCTGCTGTCCTGGCCGGCCGGCAAGTTCAGCGACCGCTTCTCGCGCTCTGCGATCGCCGCCGCCGGATACTTCGTTTTTGCCATCGTCTATTTTGTCTTCGCGCTCGCGCCTTCCCATCTGGCAATCTGGCTGACGATGGCCTTCTACGGACTCTTCTATGCGTTGACCAATCCCGTGCTGAAGGCGCTGGTTGTAGAAAGTGTTGCCGCGGATGTCCGGGGCCGCGCTCTGGGAATTTATTCGTTTCTCACCAGCGTGACCACGCTGCTCTCGAGCATCATCACCGGAGCGCTTTGGAAGATCTACGGGCCAGCCGTCCCGTTTTATTTTTCGGCTGGAATCGCTACCGTCTCGGCGTTCGCTCTGTTCGCCCATCGCTCGCCGACGGGGAACGATCGCAAATGAAGAATGAGAATGATAGGTAGAGACGGGGCTTGCCCCATCTGAATTGCCGGCAAACTCGCGTTGCGCGTCGCCAGTCGCCCGCAGCGCCTGAAGGCGGTTCGTTCAGCGGCACCTGCGGCACGACTGAAGTCGTGCCCTTCCCGTTCCTGCTCGAACAAGTTCAGGTGTGATGGCAGACGCGGCAAGCCGCGTCTCTACGGGGAACGCACCTTTTTCGACGCGCGCAATCGAACATACGCTACCAGGAGAAACATCAGGCCCGCCACGCTATCGAGCACGGCATCGCGCCAGGTGCCGGTGCGCGATGGAATGTAGCTCTGGTGCCACTCATCCATCGAGGCGACGAATGCCGTCCCCAACCAGGCCAGCAGCGCCGTGCGCCACAATAATGCTTGCGCCTGACCGAATGTCGCCCGCCATCCACGCAGCAGAAGCAACCCCAGAATGCCGTAGCCGACAACGTGTCCAGTTTTGCGCAGGTAGTGGTGGAAGACGATGAAGGTGCGCAAATCGATATGGCCAAACAGGCGTGTCAACAGCGCGTAAAGCACGCTTCCGGTGTGCTCGGCGGAAAAGAAGTCGGTCGATTCGAACGTGATGAGCGCGATCCAGACTGCCGCCGGCCACCAGGCGCGCACAAGATTGGGACGAGACTCAGTCAATCCGGCCTCGCCGCTCATTCCCGCTCATTCGGCCGCATAATTCGGAGCTTCGCGGGTGATCATGACGTCGTGCACGTGGCTTTCGCGCAGGCCGGCGGCGCTGATGCGCACGAATCGCGCCTTCTGCTGCAGGTCGGCGATGGTTTGACATCCGCAGTAACCCATGCCCGATTTCAGTCCGCCCACCATCTGGTGCACGATCATGGACACCGAACCGCGATACGGAACCCGCCCTTCAATTCCCTCCGGCACCAGCTTCCCGAGCCGGTTCGATTCTTCGCCCATCGGTGGGACGGCGGTTGACGCATCTTCGTCGGAATTTTGAAAGTAGCGCTCGCTCGAACCTGCGGCCATCGCGCCCAGCGACCCCATCCCGCGATAGGCTTTGAAGGTGCGGCCCTGATACAGAATCAGTTCGCCCGGGCTTTCATCCGTTCCGGCAAACATCGATCCGACCATCACCGCCGAAGCGCCCGCTGCCAGCGCCTTGCTGATATCGCCCGAATATTTAATTCCGCCGTCGGCAATCACGGGAACGCCCGAATCGCGCGTTGCCCGCGTCGCCTCGGCAATCGCCGTGATCTGCGGGACGCCGACGCCGGTTACGATGCGCGTGGTGCAGATCGAGCCCGGCCCAATGCCGACCTTGATCCCATCCACTCCCGCACGCACCAGATCGCAGGCTCCATCGAATGTCGCTACGTTGCCCGCGATCAGTTCCACGTCCGGCAGCTTCGCTTTCACTTTTTTTACAGCTTCGAGCACCAGCGCGGAGTGTCCATGCGCGCTGTCGATGGCCAGCACATCGACCTTCGCCTTCGCCAGTTCCTGCGCGCGCTCCAGAAAATCGCCGGTCGCACCGATGGCCGCACTCACTCGCAAGCGTCCTTTATCGTCCTTGGCCGCGCCCGGATATTTCAGTTTCTTCTGAATGTCCTTGACCGTAATCAATCCCTTCAGCGTGTACTTGTCATCCACCACAAGAAGTTTTTCGACCCGATGCTCGTGCAGAATCTCTTCTGCCTGCTCGAGCGTTGTGCCCACCGGCACGGTGATCAGGTTTTTCTTGGTCATTACCTGGCTGATGGGAATATCGAAGCGCGTTTCGAAGCGCAAATCGCGATTGGTCAGGATGCCGACGAGTTTTCCATCTTTCAAAGTGATCGGCACACCCGAAATCTTGTATTTCTGCATGACCTCGAGCGCATCCGAAACCTTGGCATCCGGCGACATGGTCACCGGATCGACAATCATGCCGCTCTCCGACCGTTTCACTTTGTCGACTTCGTTCGCTTGCTGATCGATGCTCAGGTTGCGATGGATAATCCCGAGGCCTCCCTGCTGCGCCATGGCAATCGCCATGTGCGACTCGGTGACCGTATCCATGGCGGCGCTAACGATCGGAATGTTCAGCCGGATGTTGCGCGAGACCTGGGTCTGCGTGTTGGTGTTGGCAGGCACGACTCCGGAATGCGCCGGCACCAGTAATACGTCGTCGAATGTAAGGGCTTCGGGGACGGGAAAGTGAATCATAGATTTGGATTGAACTTCTATTGTAAGGAGCGCATACCCATCAGGCAAACACAGTTCCCGGATAAGTGGCGGATCAGTCTGAATTTGTTTTGAAGGACACGGCTTCAGCCGTGCCATAACTGCCACAAAATCAATAGGGGCTTTACAGCGGAAAAAATCGTCGTTGCCTTTGATTTTGGGTGGCGCAGCGCTTCAGCGCTGCGGTTATCGCTCTACTTGAATGCCGCTTTAGCCGCTGGGGGAATGCGTTCTTCAAAATGGCCACCACCAGGCTTTCTCCAGGTTTGCCAAAGACCATGAAACACTGTACATTCCGAGTAATTCGCATGGTTCAGAGGCAACTGAGGAGGTTTCTATGTTGAGTAACCCGCGCTTTCGGGCCGCACTTGTTTCAGTCCTCATCTTGAATTTGATCGCTAGCCCCGCCTTTTTGACCGCACAGCAGCCGCCCGCCGACGTTCCGGACATCACCATCCGCGCCAATACGCGGCTTGTGGTTGTGGATGTGGTGGTGACGCATAAGAACGGCCAGCCGGTGACAGGTCTGAAGCCCGAAGACTTCACGCTCGAAGAAAATGGCAAGAAGCAGAAGATTTCAGTGTTTGTCCCGCCCGGCATCGTCAACACCGCTGCCCCCACACCTGTGCCTGCCGGGATTCTTTCCAATCATCCCGAGGATGTGCTTCCGGGTGGGACTCCGACGGTACTTTTGCTGGATGCAACCAACTCCAGTTTCCAAAACCAGGCCTACGCCCGTTCGCAGATGCTGAAGTATGTGACCGAACAGAGCCAAGCCGGACAATCCATGGCAGTAGTTGCATTGACCGACCGATTACACATTCTTCAGGAATTCACTAACGATCCACACGTTCTTTTGACTGCCATTAAGAACTTCCGTCCTGAGTCGCCCATCCTGCAGAGTGCACCTCCGTCGCCCGGCACGGCTATGCCCGCGGATATGGGAGGACCCGGCCGGCAGATCGGTCTGGCAATCATTGCGGCCCAGAACGAAGTCGCCAGCTTCGCAAACTTGCAGGTCGGCTACAACATCGAGCGACGCACTCTGATCACCATTGACGCCATGCGCTCTCTGGTTCGCATTCTGGGAGGTCTTCCGGGCCGGAAAAATGTGGTCTGGCTGACCGCCGATTTGCCGTTCGATCTCATTCCAGAGGATCGTAACGTCAGCGACGCGGAACTGATGGCCGACCTTCCGGGCCAAGGGCGCCAGCGCTCAGCGGCAGTAAATGGCGGCGGCTCGCTCGCCGGCGAGTCACGGCAACTGCACGGCGAGGAAATCAAGGATGCTGAGTCGCAACTAGCGAGCGCGGACATCGCGATTTACCCTGTGGATCTTCGTGGTCTTGTCGGCGGCATGGAGTCGCTTGCCTCGCGCTCGGAAGCCCACAATAACGACATTCACGGAGCCGGCCTCGCGAATGCTGCCCTTAGTCAATCCGGACGCCTGATCAACAGTCAGGACACCATGCGAGAGGTGGCGCAGGAGACAGGCGGCAAGGCCTACATGAACGAGAACGAAATCAGACAGGGCGTCGCTCTGGCTGCCGCGGACGAGAAGGCTTCGTACGCGATTGGTTACTATCCCGAGAACAAGAAGTGGGATAATAAATACCGGAGCGTCAAAGTTAAGATTTCTCAGGGCGACACGGAAGTTCGCTACCGCAAAGGCTACTTTGCCATAGATCCCAACCTGGAGAAGAACCACAACTACGAGCAGGATGTAGCCGCCGCTCTTGCCATTGGTGCTCCTGCCACTCAGATTTCGTTCATGGCGCAGGCGAAGCCGACAGATCCGGGCAAGATGCGGGTCATTTTCCTGGTGGATGCTCACACCCTGACTGCGGAAGATGCGGGCGGCGCCAAGAAGATGAATGTGAATCTTTACGCCACCGTTTGGGGTTCGGGCGACAAGAGTATGGCCGCCCAGAGCATCAAGGTGGACAAATCGTTCGATGCTGCTACCTACCAGCAGATCCTCGATCACGGTATGATGGTGCCGATTGATATAGCGATTCCGGCCGGAGGCAAAGAACTTCGCCTGGCTGTGCTCGACAACAAAACCGGTTTCATCGGCACGGTAAGCGGCCCGTTAGGACAGTAGTTTGCCCTTGGAGACGAAGATTTTGAGACGAAGATTTTGAGACAATGAACTTCGCACCAAAAATAAGGGCGTCCGTTTCCGGACCGCCCTTCGTGCTTGCCAATATTCTGTCGATGGATCTGACGCGCCTCGCTATTCCTTTTTGTCGCTACCCTCGGTCTTGCCTTCAGCCTCATTAGCGGCAATGTCTTTTTGCACCTGCGCTTCGGCGTCGGCCTGTTCCATCGCTTTGCGGTTTTCTTCGGCGCGTTTGGCGCGGATTTCGGCGCGCTTCTGCCGCTTCTCGTCGATGACCTGCTCGCTGCCGAGCAGTTCGATAAAGGCCTTCTCGGCGCCATCGCCTTTACGCCAGGCGGTGCGGACGATGCGCGTATAACCGCCTTCGCGATCGCCGAAGCGCGGAGCCACGGTGTCAAAAAGCTTGCTGACCGCCTCGTTGGTCATGAGATAGGACGCCGCCTGACGGCGGGCGGCGAGATCTCCCTTTTTGCCCAGCGTGATCATTTTTTCGACCGATGGACGGACGGCCTTCGCCTTGATCACCGTTGTCTCGATGCGCTCTTCCATGATGATCGACGTAACCATGTTGCGCAGCATCGCGCGCCGATGCGAAGTCGTTCGTCCCAGTTTGTATCCCGCAACTTTGTGACGCATGTCTGAACCCCGTCGTGAGTCAGCGGCCCGTCCCCTCAGGGGCTAAAGCCCGCAAATTGTAGCTTTGGGCGGCACGGCTAAAGCCGTGCCCTTCCCAAGACCTCATTTCTACAGATCGTTATTTCTACAGATCGTTGTCGCCGTACGCCGAAGCTGGCAGCACCTGGTTCGAGGTCGGACCTGGGACAGCGTTCCCGTGCTCGTCGATCTTCATACCCAGGCTCAAGCCCATCGAGGAGAGAATCTCCTTGATTTCGTTCAGCGACTTGCGGCCGAAGTTTTTCGTCTTCAGCATCTCGGCTTCGGTCTTCTGCACCAGTTCGCCGATCGACTGAATGTTCGCGTTCTTCAGGCAGTTATAGCTGCGCACCGAGAGTTCCAGTTCTTCAACCGAACGGTTCAGGTTCTCGTTCTTGATCTCCGGCCGCCGCTCTTCGCTCGAAGCCGCGGTCTCGATTTCCTCTTCGAAGTTGATGAAGATGTTCATGTGATCTTTGATCAACTTCGCCGACAAGCCCAGCGCGTCGCCCGGAGTAATCGAACCATTCGTCCAGACTTCCACCGTCAGCTTGTCGTAATCGGTGATCTGTCCCAGGCGTGCCGCCTCGACGGTGTAGTTACATTTGCGCACCGGCGAGTGCACGGAATCGATGGGAATGAATCCGATGCCCAGATCATCCTCGAAATTCTTGTCGGCGGAAACGTAACCGCGGCCGCGCTTCAGGCGCATTTCCATGTCGAGCTTGCCGCCTTCGCTCACCGTCGCAATGTAGATTTCCTTGTCCAGGACTTCCACATCGCCGTCGGCTTCGATCATGCCACTGGTAACCACTCCGGGCTGATCGGCGCGCAGGTAAATCGCTTTCGGACCGTCTCCCGCCAGCTTGAACGGAACCTGCTTCATGTTGAGGATGATATCGGTCGCGTCTTCAACCACGCCCGGAATCGACTGGAACTCATGCAGCACGCCTTCGATCTTCACCGCGGTAACTGCCGCGCCTTCGATCGAACTCAGCATCACGCGCCGCAGCGCGTTGCCGATAGTGGTGCCAAAACCGCGCTCAAACGGCTGCGCCCAGAACATCCCGTATTTATCGGTAAGCGAATTGATATCGCTTGCCAGTCGTTTCGGTTTTTGAAAACCTCTCCAAAGCATTCTGTGTTTCTCCTCTCGGCCATGTGGCTCCGCGGTGGCTCTCCGAAACGGCCCGGTTTCGGATCAAGCGCCACTGCGGGCTGATCTGGCACGAATAGTGGCCAAAAAAGTCATTGGTCGTTAGTCGATGGTCGTTCGCGGGCCGTTGGTTTTGCTTGCCAACGACTAACGACCAACGACTATCGACTATTTACTGTACAACTCAACAATCAGCTGCTCATTCACCGGCAACTGAATATCTTCGCGTTTAGGCAGCGCGATCACGCGGCCCTTGTAGTTCTCGCGATCAATCTCCAGCCACGCCGGCGCCGGCTGGTGGCTGGCGAAATCCTTTGCGGTTTCGAGAATCGGCATCTTGCGGCTGTTCTCGCGAATCTGGATCTCTTCACCCACGGCGACTTCGTAGGAAGGAATGTTCACCTTCTTCCCATTCACCTGCACGTGCCCGTGACGCACCAACTGGCGGGCCTGGCGGCGGGAGATGCCGAAGCCGAGACGGAAGACAACATTATCCAGCCGCCGTTCAAGTTGTTCGAGCAGCTTCGCACCGGTCACGCCCTGGGATCGGACCGCGTTCTCGAAATAATTCCGGAACTGGCCTTCCTGGGTGAAATAGATGCGTTTGGCTTTTTGTTTTTCGCGCAACTGCAGACCGTAACCTACAACCTTGGTCTTCTTGTCTTTCCCGTGTTGTCCGGGAGCGAAGTTGCGCTTCTCAATAGGACATTTGTCGCTGAAGCACTTCGTGCCTTTGAGGAAAAGCTTGATGCCCTCCCGGCGACATAGACGACACACCGCATCGGTATAACGTGCCAAGTTATTCTCCTTAAGTTAGATGACCGGTTTACAGGTTTGGCTTCACCCTTCATCCCGGACGAAAATTCGTAATCCATCTGTAGAGACGAGGCTTGCCTCGCTCAGCGTGCTCATCGGACGCCGCGGTTCCAGCGCCGACAAGACGGGGCAAGCCCCGTCTCTACACGCGTCTACGTTTCGGCGGCCGACACCCGTTATGCGGAATCGGCGTCGTGTCTTTAATGGACCGCACTTCGATTCCCGCCGAAGCAAGCGCCCGGACCGCCGACTCGCGCCCCGAACCGGGCCCGCTCACCCGCACATCTACACTGCGAACTCCATGATCGCGCGCCATGCTGGCGGCATTCGCCGCCGCCTGCTGCGCGGCAAACGGAGTTCCTTTGCGCGACCCGCGAAAACCGAGCGACCCCGAACTCTTCCACGCCAGCACATTGCCGGTCATGTCGGTGATGGTCACGATGGTGTTGTTGAAAGACGCCTGCACATGCACCAACCCATGGGGAACGTGCTTGCGCTCTTTCTTCTTGAACGTCTTCTTCTTGCCTTTTTTCTCCGGCGCCGCTGGGCCGCCTGCTGCTGCTGGTTTTGCCATTTTTGAAAGTTCTCAGTTCTCAGTTCTCAGTTCTCAGTAAAACCGTTCTCCAGGAAAACTGGGTACTGGGTACTGAGTACTGGCAACTGCTCTTAGGCCTTAGCCGTCTTCTTCTTCTGCGCCACCGTTCCCTTGCGCGGACCCTTGCGGGTACGGGCATTGGTGTGGGTGCGCTGTCCGCGAACCGGCAGGTTCCGGCGATGGCGGAATCCACGATACGACCCGATTTCGATGAGCCGCTTGATGTTCATCGAAACGTCCTTGCGCAGATCGCCTTCGACCGATCCTTCCGCCTCGATCACCTGGCGGATGCGGTTGACCTCGTCTTCTCCGAGGTCGGAAACTTTCTTCATCGGGTCCACTTTCGCCGCGTCCAGAATGCGCGCCGCGCGGGAGTTGCCGATGCCGTAGATATAAGTGAGCGCGATATTCGCGTGTTTATTGCGCGGAAGATCGACGCCTGCAATACGTGCCATAATTAACCCCAGTTCTCAGTTCTCAGCTGTCCGTTCTCAGCAAAGGCAACCGCAAAGATCTTTGCCTTAGCCCTGGCGCTGTTTGTGTTTCGAATTCTCGCAGATCACCCGCACCACTCCCTTGCGGTGGATGACCTTGCACTTGTCACAAATTTTCTTAACCGATGCTCTTACCTTCATAACTCCCCATTCTCAAACCGTAGCGCCGGCGTCCTCACCGGCTGTCTGGCAGGCGTCTCGCCCGCCGCTTACCCATCACTTGTAGCGGTAAACAATCCGACCACGATTCAGATCGTACGGAGAAAGTTCGACCGCGACTTTGTCTCCCGGCAGAATTCGTATAAAGTTCTTCCGCATCTTGCCGGAAACATGCGCCAGCACCTGGTGTTTGTTTTCCAGTTCCACCTTGAACATGGCATTGGGCAGCGGTTCAACGACCGTCGCCATCACTTCAATCGCGTCCTCTTTACTCATTACCCTCCAAAATCAGCTTTTAGCCGTTAGCTGTCAGCCATCAGCCAGAACCTTCGCTGTCAGCGCTTTTCCTGACGGCTGATGGCTGAAACCTGCTACTGGGTCAAAATCATCGGCCCTTGCCGCGTTACCGCCACACAGTGTTCGAAGTGCGCGCTGTAACTGCCGTCGACCGTCACGGCTGTCCACTTATCGCTCAAAACCTTGGTCTCGGGACTGCCCGAGTTCACCATCGGCTCAATCGCTAGCACCATGCCTTCGGTCAACTCCGCGCCCTGGCCCTTTTTGCCAAAGTTCGGAATCTGCGGCGCTTCATGCAGTTTCGTCCCGATGCCGTGCCCGACGAATTCCCGCACCACGCTGAACCCATTCGCTTCCACGTGCTTCTGGATCGCCGATCCCACGTGTCCAACCGTGTTGCCGATTTTTACCTGCTCAATGCCTTTGTAGAGCGAGGCCTCGGTAACTTCGAGCAGCTTCTTCAATTCCTGCGCCAGCGTTTCGCCAACCGGCAGCGTGATCGCCGCGTCTCCATAATACCCGTCGTAAACCACGCCGCAGTCGATCGAAACGATGTCGCCCGTTTTCAGCGTCCGCTTTTCCGACGGAATGCCGTGCACGATTTCTTCGTTAATCGAAGTGCACAGCACGCATGGGTAGCCGTAATATCCCTTGAACGCCGGCGCCGCTCCCAGGTCCGCGATCAGTTTCTCGGCAGCCTTCTCCAGGTCCATCGTGGTAACGCCCGCCGCCACGATCGTCTTCAAGTGGTTCAGAACCTGGCGGACCATCTTTCCGCTCCGCCTCATCTTCTCGATCTCTTCCGGCGACTTGCGGACGATCCGGTCTTCTCCAAAACTCATCATTGATTCAAACTTCAACGATTCAAACTTCAACGATTCAAACTTCAACGATTCGAACTTCAACGATTCTAACTTCTCGTTCCATTTGTGGAACTGGTCAGCCCTTCAGGGCTAAAGCCCACATTTATGAAACCAGTTTCTAGCATCCGTCCCGGCAATGCCGGTCAATCACACCAAGAATCTGCGCCGTAACGTCATCTACCGGCCGATCGGCATTGATCGCTATCAGCCGGCGCTGCAGCCGGTAGTAATCGGCTACAGGCTTGGTCTGCCTCTCATAGTTGGCCAATCGCTCGGAAATGACTTCTTCGCGATCGTCTTCGCGCATCACCAGCCTGGATCCCTCCACATCACACAACTCGTCGACCAGAGGTGGTTGGGAGTGAATGTTGTAGAGCCGTCCACAGGTAGGACACGAACGCCGCCCGGCAATCCGCAGCAATAGTTGATTATAGTCTACGAGCAACTGGATCACAATCGGCGGACACCGCTCCAAATTTTCAAAGACCTCTTTTTCCAGGAAGGCGTCCAGCCATCCCGCCTGGGCGGCCGTCCGGGGAAAGCCATCCAGCACAAATCCGCGTTTGCAATCGGCCTCCCGCAGCCGGCAGGCCACGATGCCGTACATCAATTCATCCGGAACCAGTTCGCCCCGCGCCATAATCGCTTTGGCTTCCAGGCCAAGCTCGGTGCCACGCGCTACGTGATCCCGTAACAGGTCGCCTGTCGATACTTGCGGGATACCATAATGGTCGACAATCTGTTTGGACTGCGTGCCCTTCCCGGCCCCGGGAGGCCCCAGAAGAATCACCGGTCCAATCTTTCGCTTCCTCGCGGTGTCATCGGCGGTCGAAATTGCCGTCTCGTTGGCCATCGAAATGGCCCCTTTTATTCGTATTTCCCTTCGCGGAAATACGCTCCGCGTTTTGAAGCCAATCTCGGTTCTCAGTTCTCAGAAAAACCAAAGCGCCCGCAGCTCTTGGTGAGGACCGGGAACTGAGAACTTCTCTTACCAGGTCCTGCGTCCGCGAATCCTGCCGCTCTTCGGCGTAAATCCGTCGTAGTGCCGCATGATCAACTGCGCCTCAATCTGCGTGACCGTGTCCATCGCCACTCCGACCACGATCAGCAGCGAGGTTCCGCCAAAGTAAAAATTCACGCCCAGACCGTTCGTGACCCAGGCGGGCAGGCTTTCGAAAAAGCGGCCCAGCAACCACAAATGGTTCAGCTTGATGCCGGCAATCATCCACTCCGGAATCAGCGAAATCAGAATCAGGTAGAGCGCGCCCACCAGCGTGATCCGGGTGAGAACATCATTGATAAAGTCCGAAGTCCGCTTCCCCGGCCGGATGCCGGGAATGAAACCTCCCCACTTCCGCATGTTGTCCGCGACCTCGTTCGGATTGAACACGATCGAGATATAGAAGTAGGCAAAGAAGATAATTCCCAAACAATAGAGCAGCGTATATAAAGGCTCGCCCCAGCGCATCGCATCCAGAAGGGGGCCCACCACTTTGTTGTTATGGAACGCCGCGCCCAGCATCTGCGGCAGCGCCAGAATCGAAGACGCAAAAATCACCGGCATCACGCCGCCGGCATTCACTCGCAACGGCAGGTGCGTGGACTGCCCGCCCATTACTTTGCGTCCAACCACGCGCTTGGCATACTGCACCGGAATCCGGCGCTCGCTGCGCTCCACAAAAACGATGAACGCGACCACCGCGACCATCAGCACCAGCAGCATGATGATCGCCGGGGCCGTGAAGACTCCCCAGGCATTGGTTTGCACTTTCTGGTAAAGATCGATCACGCCCCGCGGCAGACCCACCACGATGCCGGCGAAAATCAGCAGCGACATGCCGTTGCCAATGCCGCGCTCGGTAATCTGCTCGCCCAGCCACATGATGAACGCGCTGCCCGTGGTCAGCGTGAGCATGGTCATCAGGATGAAGCCCGGCCCGGGATTGTTCACGAAATCGCCCGACTTCTGCAGGCTAATGGCGATGCCAAACGACTGCACCGCGCTCAAAACCACGGTGAGATAACGCGTCCACTGGGTGATTTTCTTCCGCCCCAGTTCGCCTTCTTTCTGCAGCTTGGCCAGCGGCTCATAGACCACGGTCAGCAACTGCAGAATGATCGACGCCGTAATGTAGGGCATGATGCCCAGCGCGAAAATCGTCAGCCGCCGCAGATTGCCGCCGCTGAACAGATCGACAAAACCCAAAACCGAGCCCCGGTTCTGCTCGAAGAACGCCGCCAGCCGGTCGCCGTTGATCCCCGGCGTCGGAATGTGGCCGCCGATGCGATACACCGCCAGCAACCCGAGCGTGAATAACACGCGCTTGCGCAGGTCGGGAACCCGGAAGATGTTCGCCAGCTTATTGAAGATTGCAATTTCGGCCATTACTGCAACACCTCAAACTTGCCGCCGGCCTTGGTGATTTTTTCCTGCGCCGACTTCGAAAACTTGTGCGCACGCACGGTAATCGCCGAAGACAGTTCGCCGGTGCCGAGAATCTTGACCGGCGACTTGCCGCTCACCACGCCAGCCTTCTTCAATACTTCGGGGGTAATTTCAGACTCGCCGAGCGTTGCCAGGCGGTTCAGGTTCACCACATCGTATTCCTCGCGGAAAATGTTGGTGAATCCGCGCTTCGGCACGCGCCGGTGCAGCGGCATCTGGCCGCCTTCAAAGCCGCGAATCAGCCGCGCGCCCGACCGCGACCACTGCCCCTTATGGCCGCGCGTGGAAGTCTTGCCCATGCCCGACCCCATGCCGCGTCCGACTCGCTTTTTCTTTTCCGTAGACTTCTTCGGAGCCCGTATTGTCGATAAATTCATAACCGTCTCTCTAACTCTTGTCATCCTGAGCGAAGCGAAGGACCTGCTTGTTATCCCCCTACAACTTCCACCAGATGAGGAACTTTCTTCACCATGCCGCGAATCGCAGCCGTGTCCGGCCGCACAATCACCTGGTTCAGCCGGGTAAATCCCAGTCCCTTAACCACTCTCCTGTACTTTTCTGGAGTGCAGATCACCGACCGCACCCACTTCAGTTGAATCTTGCCGCTCGGCGTCGATTTCGATGTCTTGGTTGTCATTTCACTTCCCCGTCTCACCATTTGCAACTGGCAATAACCGGCAATCTGTAATTTGTAATTGAAGAGGCTTTGGTCTTAGATCGCAAATTACAAATCACCAATTACAAATTGTTTTACAGCTCCTGTACCGCTTTGCCCCGCAACTCCGCAACATGCTCGCGGCTCTTGAGCTTTTTCAGCGCTTCGAAGGTCGCCTTGATCACGTTATGCGGATTGTTGGTGCCAATCGATTTCGTCAGCACATTCTGGACCCCCGCCGAGGTCATCACCGCCCGCACCGCTCCGCCCGCTATCACCCCGGTGCCTTCCGGAGCCGGTTTCAGCAGCACCATGCCCGAGCCAAAACGTCCGAGCACAGTATGGGGCACCGTGGTCTGCGTCAGGTTGACCCGCATCAGGTTCTTTTTCGCCGATTCGATCCCCTTGCGGATGGCCTGCGGAACTTCCTTCGCTTTGCCGGATCCAAAACCAACCACAGCCGCCGAAGGGTCGCCAACCACTACCAGCGCCGCGAACGACATATTCTTGCCGCCCTTAACCACCTTCGTCACCCGGTTAATCGAGACCACCTGGTCCTTTAACTGGAACGAACCCGCATCGAGTTTTTTGGTAACTCTTGGCATTCTTGAATCCATTTCTAATTTGTAATTGGTAATTTGTAATTTGCAATTTCAAGACATGGACTCTTGAATTGCAAATTACAAATCACCAATTACAAATTCCTAGAACTGCAGTCCCGCCTCGCGCGCCGCATCGGCCACGGCCTTCACCCGGCCATGATAGATGTAGCCCCCGCGATCGAATACCACTTTGGTAAAGCCCTTCGCCTTGGCCAGTTCGGCAATCTTCTTGCCGACCGTTTTCGCCGAGGCCACGTTGCCGCCGGCGACCCGCGTGTCCTTCCGGTCGTCCGCCGTCGAAGCCGCCGCCAGCGTGACCCCCTTCAAGTCGTCGATCAACTGCACGTAAATATGGTTCAGCGACCGGTACACATTCAGCCGTGGACGCTCCGCCGTACCCATCACCTTTTTACGGATACGATCGTGCACCCGCTGCCGCGTCTGATTTTTTGAAGCAATTCGAAGCATGTTATTAAGCCCTCAATCAGCTATCAGCCATCAGCTAACCTTTCAGCTCGCAGACTTCGTGGGAAGTTCCTGACGGCTGAGGGCTGACGGCTGACGGCTATTTAGCTCCCGTCTTGCCTACCTTCTTCTTCAACCGCTCGCCGACGTAACGCACGCCCTTGTTCTTATACGGATCGGGCGGACGCAGCGAACGCATTTCCGCCGCCACCTGGCCGACCTTCTGCCGGTCGATCCCGTTCAGCGTCAGATGCGTCAGCTTTGCATCCACCGCGCAATCCACGCCCGTTGGCAGCGGATACTCAATCGGGTGCGAGTACCCCAGACTGAACACCACCATTCCCTTGCCTTTCATCTCCGCGCGGTAGCCGATGCCAACGATGTCCAGTTCCCTGATCCAGCCCTTGGTCACACCTTCGACTGCGTTGTTGACCAGCGCCCGCGCCAATCCGTGCAGCGCGGCATGGGCATCGTCCGGGCGTAACGCTACCAGGTTGCCGTCCTTCTGCTCCATCGTGATGCCGGACGGAAGCGATGTATCCAGCTTGCCTTTCGGCCCCTGAACCATCACCGTGTCGCCTTCGATCTTGACCGTAACGCCCTTGGGGATCGCGATCGGCTTTTTTCCAATTCGTGACATGTCAGCTCTCAGCTCTCAGCTGTCAGCTCTCAGCTAAATCTCAGCAGGTTACCTGATGGCTGAGGGCTGATGGCTGACGGCTCGTTTTCTACCAAATCTCGCAAAGCAATTCGCCGCCCAGACCCTGCCGCCGCGCCTGGCGCCCCGTCATCACGCCCTTCGGCGTGGTCAGGATATTGATGCCGAGGCCACCCAGCACGCGCGGAATCTCGGTGCGGCGCACATACACGCGGCAGCCCGGACGCGATACCCGCGCCAGGTTCGTGATCACCGCCTCGTTGTTGTTGCCGTACTTCAGATATACGCGCAGGACCTTGTGGCCCTCTTCCTCCGCCGGCTTGAAGTTCGCGATATAGCCCTCTTCTTTCAGAATGCGGGCAATTTCCGTCTTCAGCTTGGAAGCTGGTATATCCACTTTCTGGTGCCGGGCGCGAATCGCGTTGCGGATGCGCGCCAGCATGTCTGCGACCGGATCGGTCAACCTCATCGTTTGCTTCTCCTAAAGCCGCCCGTTCGCTCCGCGTCGTCATTCATAATTCAGCGGAGAACCTGTCAGCAGCTTGCTTCTTTACAATCGTCAGTCGCCGGCCGCTGGTCGTTAGTGGACAACTGACGACTGACAACCGATAACTGATTTCCTACCACGACGACTTCGAAACTCCGGGGATCTCGCCCCGCAGCGCCAGCCCACGGAAACACAACCGGCAAATGCCAAACTTCCGCAGAAACGCCCGCGGTCGTCCGCAAATCTTGCAGCGGTTATGCTTGCGCGACGAAAACTTCGGCGTTTTCCTGTTTTGCGGTTTGGTCTTACTCTCCGCGCCGTCCTTCACTCGTTTTGCTGTAGTGGCCAAATTCGCTCCTAAAATTCAGCTGTCAGCTTTCAGCTGTCAGCTCTCAGTCAAACCTAAAATTCGGGATTTTCGATCACCCGATCACCCGATGGCCAGATCGCCCGATGACGTTCACGCCCGGAACGGCATTCCCAGATGCTTCAACAGCGACCGCGCCTGATCGTCCGACCGCGCCGTCGTCACAATCGTCACGTTCATGCCCTTCAGCTTGTCGACCTTCGCGTAATCGATCTCCGGAAAGATCAGCTGGTCGTGCAGGCCGAGCGTGTAATTGCCGCGGCCGTCAAATGATTTTGTCGACACGCCCTTGAAGTCGCGCACCCGCGGAAGCACGATGCTGATCAGCCGATCGAAAAATTCGTACATGCGGTCGCCGCGCAGCGTCACCATCGCTCCAATCGGCATGCCTTCGCGCACCTTGAACGCGGCAATCGACTTCTTTGCCCGCGTGACCACCGGCTTCTGGCCGGCAATCTGTCCCAGTTCGTTCACCGCCGGATCGATCAGCTTAGCATTCTGCGTCGCTTCGCCCACGCCCATATTGACGACGATCTTGTTCAGCCGCGGCACCGCCATCGGGTTCTTCAGTTCGAGCTCCTTCATCAGCGCCGCGGATACTTCCTTCTCAAACCGCGACCGCAGCCGCGGCCGCTCCTTCGCCGCGTGCCGCGGAGCCTCCGGCCCAGCCTTCGCCTCGACCGCCTGCTGGCCCTTCTCGCCCTTGGGCGGCTTCGGTTTCTTCTGCTGCTGCTCGCCTTTTTTCTGCTCGTCTGCCATTGCCTATGCTGCCTTGTCTCTCACGGTTTCGGATTGCCGATTCTCAGAATCTCAAGTCTCAACGTATACCGGTTCGTAAGCATAAAATTTTTCGCCACCGCCGACCGCATCACGCGTCCCACCTGAAAGCTGACGGCTGAAGGCTGACGGCTATTTATCCAGCGTCGTCCCGCACTTCTTGCAAACCCGGACCTTGCGTTCGCCGCGCTCCTCATGCCCAATCCGCACCGGCCCGCAGGTTGGACACACCAGCGCGACATTCGACAGTGGAATGGCCCGCTCCTGCTCAGCGATCCCGCCCTTGATGTTCTTCTGAGGATTCGGGCGCACGTGCTTTTTCACCGTCATCACGTGTTCCACCAGCACCTTGCCCTCGTCGGGAAACACGCGCAAAACGCGCCCTTCTTTTCCCGTATCGCGCCCGGTCATCACCTTCACCGTGTCGTTCCGGCGAATATCGACGCGCTTGTGCTCAGTCGTAGTTGCTGTTCCCATTGTCAAACCCTTCCAAAATCTCTTTGTCATCCTGAGCGAAGCGAAGGACCTGCTTTTCCTCGCCGCTGCTCAGCAGCCGCCGCCAGCGCTACAGCACTTCCGGCGCCAGCGACACAATCTTCACAAACTTTTTCTCGCGCAACTCCCGGGCCACCGGACCGAATACGCGCGTTCCCACCGGCTCTCCCGTGTCGTTGATCAGCACCGCCGCATTCTGGTCGAAGCGGATGTAGGTCCCATCCCGCCGCCGGTGCTCTTTTCGCGTGCGCACAATCACCGCCTTCACCACTTTGCCCTTCTGCACCTGGCCGTCGGGCGCAGCCTCTTTCACGCTTGCCGTGATCACGTCGCCGAGGCCCGCGTGCAGGCCGGTCGAGCCGCCGAGCGGCATGATCATTTGCAGCTTGCGCGCGCCGGAGTTATCGGCGACCTCGAGCATGGATCTCATCATTACTGCCATGTTCGTCTCCCTCTCGTCCTGCTGCCGCTCCGCGTCTTAATTACTTGACGGCAACGCCCGTATCCGCATCGATATCGATTTCCGGCACCAACGCCGTCTTGCGCACGATTTCCTTCAGCTTCCAGCGCTTCAGCTTCGACAATGGCCGCGACTCTTCGATCTTCACCACGTCGCCGGGATGAGTTTCGTTCTTCTCGTCGTGCGCGTAAAATTTCTTCCGGATCGAGATCACCCGCTTGTACATCGGGTGCGCTTTCTTCCGCGTCACCTCGACCACGATCGTCTTCTGCATCTTGTTCGAGACCACGGTGCCGATCAGTTCTTTGTGGTGCGGCTTGCGTGCTTCCGGCTGGCCTGTCGTTCCGGGATTAGTTTCCGCCATTATCGTTTCTCCGCCTTGCTGGTTTCCGTCTTGCGGGCGGCCAGTTCCTGCTCGCGCAGGACGGTCTGGACGCGCGCGATGTCCCGGCGCAGCCCGCGAATCTTTTTCAGGCTCTCGGTCTGTCCCATATTCATCTGGAACTTCAGCTTAAAGAGCTGGTCGGCCAGGTCCCGCTCCTGGTGCTTGAGCTCAACGTCGGTTAAATTGCGTATCTTTTCTGCCTTCATAATTCAGTTCTCAGTTCTCAGTTGTCAGTTCTCAGCGAGAACTTCTTTCCTGAGCAAATTGCTTCCGTCTTCTTTACAGCACTTCTCTTTTCACAAACGTCGTCCGCAGCGGCAGCTTGTGCGACGCCAGCCGCATCGCCTCTTTCGCATCTGTAATCGTGACGCCTTCCATCTCAAACAAAATTTTCCCCGGCCGCACCACCGCTACCCAATGGTCGGGCGCGCCCTTGCCTTTGCCCATACGGGTTTCGGCCGGCTTCTTCGTCACCGGCTTGTCCGGAAACAGCCGGATCCAGATCTTGCCGCCCCGTTTCACAAAGCGCGTCATCGCGACCCGGCTCGCTTCAATTTGCCGGTCGGTGATCCAGCCCGGTTCGAGCACCTTCAGCCCATATTGACCGAACGACAGCTCGCTGCCGCGCCAGGCCTTCCCCGTCATGCGCCCGCGCTGCTGCTTGCGGTACTTAACTTTTTTCGGCATCAACATAAAATCAGTTCCCAGTCCCCATGTTCTCGGCTGTCAGTTCTCAGTAAAACCGTCGGATTTCTGCAATCCGACCTCTGACCGCTGCAATCGCTTTCCTAAAACGCTCCTGTCGTGACGACTTCCCGCGCCGGAGTCGCTTCGCGCTTCTTCGCCGGCAGAATCTCGCCTTTATAAACCCAGCACTTCACTCCGATCACGCCATAGGTCGTGCGCGCCTCGGTGAAACCGTAATCGATGTCGGCGCGCAGCGTGTGCAGCGGCAACCGGCCCTGCAGATACCACTCCGAGCGCGCGATTTCGTTGCCATTCAGCCGCCCGCTCACGCGAACTTTAATCCCCTTGCAGCCGAAGCGCAGCGCCGAATCCACCGACTTGCGCATCGCCCGCCGGAAACCGACCCGCTTTTCCAGTTGCAGCGCAATCGATTCCGACACCAGCTGCGCGTCCAGTTCCGGCTTGTGCACTTCCTGGATATCGACATGCACCTCGCGCGCCGTGCGTTTCTGCAAATCCTGCTTCAGCTTGTCGATTTCCGCGCCCTTGCGCCCGATAATGATGCCCGGACGCGCCGTCTTGATGATGATCCGCAGCTTGTTCCCCGGACGCTCAATCTCGACCGAGCTGACGCCCGCCGACTTGAGCTTGTCTTTCAACTCAGCCTTGAGCTTGACGTCTTCAAGCAGCAGCTTGTCGTAGTCCTTCTCGACAAACCAGCGCGACTTCCACGGCTTGGTGTAGCCGAGGCGGAATCCGTAAGGATGAACCTTCTGTCCCATGTGGGTAACTCCTAGACTCTTCTCAGTCGTTGGTCGTCGGTCGCTGGTCGCTGGTCGTTAGCAAAACCAAATGCCCGAACGACTAACGACTATCGACCAACGACTACTTCTTCGCCGTCGCCTTCTTGCCGACAGCTTTCTTCTTCGCCGGCGCTTTAGCCTTGGCTTTCGCCTTGGGTTTGGGCGGAGCTGCCGCCTTCGCCACCTTCTCGCCCGCCGCAGGCGCCGTCGCCGTTACCGGCACGCCGTTGCGGTTTCGTTCCGCCAGCACAATCTCAATATGCGCAATCCGCCGGACATAGTGATAGGCACGCCCCATCGGTGCTGGACGAATCCGTTTCATGCGCGGACCGTCGTTCGCGATCGCCTGCTTCACATACAGGTTATCGAGATCGACATCGAGGCCCTTTTCCGTGCTCAGAAAGTTGGCGTTATCGATCGCCGACTGCAGCAGCTTCCCGACCGTCGCCGCCACCCGCTTCTTGGTAAAAGCCAACGTGTTCCGCGCCTCTTCCACGCGCCGTCCCTTGATCAGGTTCAGCACCAGCCGCGCCTTCTGCGGCGAGACCCGCATGTACTTCGCTTGTGCTCGAAATTCCATAATCTCTTTGCCTTTAACTCGGCCTTTAACTCGCAGCCCGAAGCTCGAGACTCGAAGCTGTTCTTACGCCTTGGGCGCCGCTGGCGCCGACGGAGTTATGGCTCCCGGACCGCCGGGCACGCCCGCCGGCTTGGCCGCCACTTCGGTTGCCGCTTTCATGGAGTGACCCTTGAATTGCCGGGTAAAGCTGAATTCGCCCAGCTTGTGTCCCACCATATTCTCGGTCACATAGACAGGGATAAACTTCCGCCCGTTGTGCACCGCGATCGTGTGTCCGACCATTTCCGGAATAATCGTCGAGCGCCGCGACCAGGTCCGCAGCACCTTCTTCTCATTACGCGCATTCATGCCTTCCACCTTGGTCGCCAGGTGCGAATCCACGAATGGCCCTTTTTTTGTCGAACGCGCCATAAAGTCAGCTCTCAGTTCCAGATGTCCGCCCTCAGCCTTCCGCCATCAGGTAAAACCGTTTTCCCTGACGGCTGATGGCTGACGACTGACAGCTCTTTATCCCTTTTTCCTGCGGTTGACGATGTACGTATCGGTCCGCTTGTTGTTCCGTGTCTTGTATCCGCGCGTCGGCTGTCCCCACGGCGTCACCGGATGCCGTCCGCCCGAGGTCTTGCCTTCGCCGCCGCCGTGCGGATGGTCCACCGGGTTCATCGACACTCCCCGATTATGCGGACGCTTTCCCACCCAGCGCGTGCGTCCTGCCTTGCCCCAGGTAACGTTTTCGTGATCCGTGTTGCCGACCTGGCCAATTGTCGCCAGACAGTCGAGCAGCACCTTGCGGGTTTCGCCCGAAGGCAGTTTCACCAGTCCGTAGTCGCCTTCTTTAGCAATCAACTGCGCCGAGCCACCCGCCGAGCGCACCATCTGCGCGCCTTTGCCCGGACGCAGCTCGATGTTGTGGATCGTCGTGCCGGGCGGAATATTCCGCAGCGGCAACGCGTTCCCCACCAGAATGTCGGCCTCGGGACCGCTCACAATTTTTTGCCCAACCTTCATTCCATCAGGCTGCACAATGTAACGCTTCTCGCCATCGGCGTAGCTCAGCAACGCGATGCGCGCCGAGCGCCCGGGATCGTACTCAATCGTCTCGACCGTCGCCGGAATCCCGTGCTTATCGCGCTTGAAATCAATCGTGCGCAGCTTGCGCTTGTTGCCGCCGCCCCGGAAGCGCATGGTCGTGTCGCCGGAATTTCGCCGCCCGCCCGACCGTATCTTGCCCTCAACCAGCGCCTTGTGCGGCGTGGACGAAGTAATATCGTCAGTCGTAACCGAGGTGCGATAGCGCAACGTCTGCGTTGTCGGTCTGTAAGTTTTAATCGCCATATCTAGCTCTCAGCTCTCAGCTTTCAGTTATCAGTTTGTCCGTCGCCGCTTTCACTGACGACTGACGGCTGATGGCTGACCGCTGTTACAAATTCTGCGCGTACTCCGGCATCTTCTCGCCGCTCTTCAGCCGCACGTACGCCTTCTTCCAATCCGGACGGTACCCCGTAAACTTGCCGCGACGTCGTTCCTTCCCCGGATAATTCGCCGTGCGCACCGATGCCACCTTCACCTTGAAGATCGCCTGCACCGCTTCCTTGATCTCGGTTTTCGTCGCCTTCGGCGCCACCTGGAAGACCAGCGTGTTCTGCGTCTCTTTAATGCCGAGGCCCTTTTCGGTAATCACCGGCTTCTGAATAATCTGATAGGCGGATTTCATCAGGCGACCCCCACCGGAGTCTTCGTCCCGGCCTTTGTCTGGGTCTGGGCCTTCGTCTTGGGCGCCCGCCCGGCCGGTTTCGTCTTTTTCGCTTTTTCCGGCGCCGGTTCCGCTTCGTGCGATCGCCGCGAGCTCGATTTCTTCAGCGAGTCCTGCAGTTTTTCGAGCGCCGGTTGCGCAAACACCACATGGGTGTAGCGCATGATGTGATAAGGGTGGACTTCGTTCGCCTTCACCAGTTCAAGCCCGTCGATGTTGCGCGAACTGAGCTCCAGATTCTTGTTCTCCGCCGTCGAAATATCCACCAGCAGCGTCGTGCCCTCGATCTTCAGCTTGTCCAGCGCCTCGCGAAACAGCTTCGTCTTCGGCTCTTTCACGTCAAACGAGGTCACCACCATCAGCTTGCCATCGGCAAACTTTGAAGCCAGCGCTGAACGAAGAGCGCCGAGAAGTTTTTTCTTCGGAAAAGCGTAGTCATACGATCGCGGCTGCGGTCCGTGTACCGTGCCGCCGTGGCGCCAGAGCGGCGAACGGATCGAGCCGATACGCGCCCGCCCCGTGCCCTTCTGCTTCCACAGCTTCTTGCCCGATCCGGAGACGCGCCAGCGGTTCTTGGTGGCATGCGTCCCCGCCCGCGCCGCCGCGCGATAGTGCGTGATCGCCTCCCAAAGCAAGTCTTCGTTGACCGCGCCAAAGACTTCGTCGGCCAGTTCCAGCGTCCCCGCCTTAGCTCCGCTCAAGTTGTAAACATCGATAGTCGCCATATTCTTTCTCGTCTTGTGTGGTGCGGGCGCCCTCGCCCGCGGCCTTTGACCTTGCCCTTGATCTTGCCTTACGTAAACCTGACTATGCCTTCTTAGCCGCCCTCTTCGCCGCCTTCAACGGATCCACCGTAGCCGAGCCCGCAAATCCGCGGCGCTCTCGTGGCGGCTTCTTCGCTTTATTGATCATGATGTATCCGCCATTCGCTCCCGGAACGCTGCCTTCGACGACCAAGAGATTCTCTTCTTTATCGACGCCGAGAATCCGCAGGTTGCGGGTGGTGATCCGCGTGTCGCCCATGTGGCCCGACATCCGCATGCCCTTGAATACGCGCGATGGAAACGCCGACGAGCCAATCGAGCCCGTAATCTGGAACATCGAACCGTGCGACTTCGGGCCGCCGCCAAAATGATGCCGCTTGACTACCCCCTGAAAGCCGTGCCCCTTGCTCACTCCGATGACGTCGACGAAACGTTCGCCCTCGAAAATATCGACCAGGATGCGGTCGCCCGGCTTGATCACGCCCTCGGTCGTCTCTCCCGGGGCATCGACCTCGATCCCAACCTCGCGCACAAATTTCACCGGAGGCAGATTGTGCTTGGCAAAGTGCCCGCGCATTGCTTTCGTGAGCTTCTTCTCCTTTACAAACTCGACCAGGCCGATCTGCGCCGACTCGTATCCATCTTTGGTCTGGGTCTTGTGCTGCGTGATCACGCACGGCCCCGCCTGCAACACCGTCGCCGGCCGCACATCGCCCTTCGAATCGAAGAGCTGCGTCATGCCGACTTTTTTCCCCAGAATTCCCGTAACTCGCGCCATTTCCCTCTCCGTATCCCCAGCATGGCCCGCCGATCGTTCTTTCTTTCAACCGCGACGGCTATTGGCTTGGGACTGTAGCGCCGGCGTCCCGCCGGCTGTCCGGCGGGCGTCTCGCCCGCCGCCTACAACTATTTATGCTCTTTCCCAAACGCCTTAATCTCGACGTCCACGCCCGCCGGCAGATCGAGCTTCATCAGCGCATCGACGGTCTGCTGCGTCGGCTCCAGAATATCGAGCAGCCGCTTGTGGGTGCGGATCTCAAACGCTTCCCGCGACTTCTTATCCACGTGCGGCGACCGCAGCACGCAGTATTTATTCTTCATCGTGGGCAGCGGAATCGGACCGGCGATCTGCGCCCCGGTGCGTTTCGCCGTCTCCACGATTTCGCCCGTCGACTGATCCAGAATGCGGTAGTCGTAGGCTTTCAGCCGGATGCGAATTCTTTCTTTTCCAATCACGTTTCACTCTCTTTGCCCCTCCCGGCATTTTCGTTCATCCCGAGAGGAAAGAACTGGCGGCAGGAAGCAAGCCGCTTGTTAGTTTTTTACTTCTGCAATCTGACCTCTTACCTTTGCCCTGCCCTACGTAACAATCTCCGCGATCGTACCCGCGCCTACCGTATGCCCGCCTTCGCGAATCGCGAACCGCAAGCCCTTTTCCATCGCCACCGGCGTGATCAGCTCGATCACCAGGCTCACGTTGTCTCCCGGCATCACCATCTCCGTGCCTGCCGGCAACTCCGCAATCCCCGTCACGTCCGTCGTCCGCAGATAAAACTGCGGCCGATATCCCTTGAAGAACGGCGTATGCCGCCCGCCTTCTTCTTTCGTCAGGATATAAACTTCCGCCTTGAACTTCGTGTGCGGAGTGATCGACCCACCCTTCGCCAGCACCATCCCGCGCTCGACATCTTCTTTCGCGATGCCGCGCAGCAGCAGCCCAGCGTTGTCGCCAGCCATGCCTTCATCCAGCTGCTTCTTGAACATCTCGACGCCGGTCACGACAGTTTTGCGCGTCTCGCGGAAGCCGACAATCTCCGCTTCCTCGCCGACTTTCACCTTGCCGCGCTCGATCCGCCCCGTTACCACCGTGCCGCGCCCTTGAATCGAAAAAA